>Ga0189287_100166_pt1 | contig 34334 bp, 31 predicted proteins | sample UW86minimetaG_FD_130319 | JGI IMG/M metagenome (GOLD analysis project Ga0189287, IMG submission 130319) | Marine microbial communities from the Costa Rica Dome - UW86 mini metaG | ecosystem: Environmental > Aquatic > Marine > Oceanic > Photic zone | place: Costa Rica: the Eastern Pacific... | reverse complement strand
GCGGATCAGCACCGCGCGCCCGTCGCGCGCAACGCAGGAGGCGTGGACGATCGTTTCGCCGTGGGCGGGGACCGTCTCGGAAAACTCGCTTTCGCCGCGCGGCATCGGTCAGACCGGCAGGCCGACGACGAAGCGGGCGCCCAGCGGGTCGGAGGTGAGGTCGGCATCGGTGGGGCGGATGTTCTCGGCCCAGATGACGCCGTCATGCGCCTCGACGATCTGCTTGGAGATCGACAGGCCGAGACCGGAATTGTTGCCGAAATCCTTCTCGGAGCGCTGCGAATAGAAGCGCTGGAAGATCTTGGTGAGCGCCTGGTCGGGGATGCCGGGGCCGGTATCCTCGACCACGACGACGACGCGGTTCTCGCGCTTGCGGGCCCAGAGGCGAATGGCGTCGCCATCCTCGCAGAAGCTGATGGCGTTGGTGATCAGGTTGACGAAGACCTGCGCCAGCCGCCCTTCGAGCCCGGTGATGATGATCGGCTCTTTCGGGAAGTCGGTGATGAACTCGACGCCCTTCTTCTCGGCCTCCTCGCCGAGGTACTGCGACAGGTTGGTCAGCATGCCGATCAGGTCGAAGGCTTCCTGTTCCTCCTTCACCAGCTCGCTGTCGAGGCGGGAGGCGTTGGAGATGTCGCTGACCAGCCGGTCGAGGCGGCGCACGTCATGCTCGATCACGTCGAGCAGTTTCGAGCGCTGATCCTCGCGCTTGGCGAGCCGCATGGTGCCCACGGCGGAGCGGAGGGAGGCGAGTGGGTTCTTGATCTCGTGCGCCACGTCGGCGGCGAACTGTTCGTTGCCGTCGATCCGGTGGTAGAGCGCCGCGACCATGCCGCGCAGCGCGCCGGAGAGGCGGCCGATCTCGTCGGGGCGTGCCGTCAGGTCGGGGATGCGGATGCGTCCGCCCTGCCCGCCCTTGGCGCGGTTGCGGGCGCCGCCCACTTCGGCGGCGGCGGCCAGTTCGGCCAGCGGGTTGGCAATGGTCGAGGCGAGGATCAGGCTGAGGCCGACGGACACCAGCGTCGCGACCAGGAACATCTGCAGCACACGCTCGCGCTCGACCCGGACAAGCTGGTCGATTTCGCCGGTGGTGTTGGCGACGGCGACCACGCCCACGGGCGTGTCGCCCTGGATGATCGGCGAGGCGACGGAGAAGACCGAGCTGTGCACGTTCTGGCCCCGGCCGACACTGGTGCCGTTTTCCAGCGTGGGGGCGACAAGGGCGCGCACCTGCTCCTCGACACTGGGGGGCGGGCGGCGTTCCGACTCGGGCGAGAACGGCGCCGAGACCCTGTCCCACACCCAGGAGATCGCGTCGGTGATATAGGTCGGGTGGCGGGCCGAGGGCATCTCGTAACCTTCGGTGCTGCTTTCGACATGGCCGGCGAGGCGCCCGTCGGGATCGAAGACATAGACCTCGATCCCCGGGCGCAGGTCGATCCCTTCGAGCGTGGCGTCGACATCGATGCCGTCGCCGGTGGCAAGGCTGACCGGTGCGGCCGATGGCAGCTGGGCCTCGAACACGTCGGCGATCAATTCGGTCTCGCTGGCGAGGCTGTCGGCGCGCTGTTGCGCCAGCCCGTCGCGCGACGAGTTGAGGTAGAGGATGCCCGCGACGAGGACGTTGAGGGCGATCAGGTTGAAGGTGATGATCTTGCGGGTCAGCGACGCCCCGCCACGCGAAAAATAGCCCCGCTTCTCGCGGCGAATACGAACCTCGTCTTCGACCACGTTCTCCGGGGCTACGAAATCATCTCCGAGGACGACGCCATCGTCGTCAGAGAGCGACTGATCGCGCACGTTTATCCCCTCGGCCAGCGCCATTATTCTTCGTTGTAACGGTACCCGATCCCGTAAAGCGTCTCAATGGCCGAAAACTCCGGATCGACCATCCGCATCTTCTTGCGGAGGCGCTTGATATGGCTGTCGATTGTGCGGTCGTCGACATAGACCTGGTCATCATAGGCCACGTCCATCAGCTGGTCGCGGCTTTTGACGAAGCCGGGGCGCTGTGCCAGGGCCTGGAGCAGGAGGAACTCGGTCACGGTGAGCGACACGTCCTGCCCCTTCCAGGCGACGGCGTGGCGCAGAGGGTCCATCCGCAACTCGCCGCGTTCGATCACCTTGGTATCCTCGGTGTCTGCGACAATCTCGCCGGCGTTCGCCTCCTGCCGGCGCAGCAGGGCGCGGATGCGTTCGACCAGCAGCCGTTGCGAGAACGGTTTCTTGACGTAATCGTCGGCGCCCATGCGCAGGCCCAGCACCTCGTCGATCTCGTCATCCTTGGAGGTCAGGAAAATCACCGGCATCGAGGTTTTCTGGCGCAGGCGCTGCAGCAGGTCCATCCCGTCCATACGCGGCATCTTGACGTCGAGAACGGCCATGTCGGGCAGCTTCTTGCTGAAGGCGTCGAACGCCTGTTGACCGTCGTTATACGTATCAACCTCGAAACCTTCGGCCTCGAGTGTCATGGAAACGGACGTTAGAATATTTCTGTCATCGTCCACCAGGGCGATTCTTGACATGATGTGATCCCTTTAGCTGCCCAAATTGCCTGCTTTTTTCGGCATTATGCGCCTTTTCGCCGTTTTTAATCAATCCCAAAGTGCGAATCGGCCGCCGGGACGCCTGCATTTGAGACCGAAAATGCTTAGGAATGGCTAAATTGACTCACTCGCGCCGCATTCAATCCGACCGATATGGCGGTCTGCCGCTGTGGTTGCGCTAACTTGGGCTTGGTTGCGCTAACTGTGTTAAAGCGTCCTGTTCAATCAAGAAACCGTCATGTTAAGAGCCAAATCGCGAGGCGACGCGCATCGCCACACCGGGCGTGACCGGTGGCGAGTTTTTCTGGGCCGGCCTCGGCACGGCCACCGCGACCAAGGAGTTTGCAGAACATGGCATTCGGACGGGTAAACCCGCAATTCCGGCTGGAGGATCAAGGCATCACGGGGCTGGACAATGTCCATTACAATCTCATCGAGCCGGCCCTGATCGAAGCGGCGCTGCGCAACGGCGAGGGGCGGCTGGGCCGCGGCGGCACGTTCCTGGTGTCGACCGGCAAGTTCACCGGCCGTTCGCCCAAGGACAAGCACGTCGTCAAGACCGACAGTGTCGCCGACAGCATCTGGTGGGAAAACAACGCCGCAATGAGCCCCGAGGGGTTCGACAGGCTGTATGACGACATGCTTGCCCACATGACCCAGAGCGGCGGCACCTACTACGTGCAGGACCTTGTCGGCGGTGCCGACCCGGCGCATTCGATCAACGTGCGGATGATCACCGAGCTGGCCTGGCACGGGCTGTTCATCCGCCACATGCTGCGCCGCCCCGAGCGCGAGGCGCTCGACCGGTTCGTCGCCGATTTCACCGTCATCAACTGCCCCAGCTTCAAGGCCGACCCGAAGACGCACGACTGCCAGTCGGACACGGTGATCGCGCTGAACTTCGATCGCAAGATCATCCTGATCGGCGGCACGGAATACGCGGGCGAGAACAAGAAATCGGTCTTCAGCCTGCTCAACTACATCCTGCCGGAAAAAGGCATCATGCCGATGCACTGTTCGGCCAACCACGCCCGCGGCAACCCGGTCGACACCGCCATCTTCTTCGGCCTGTCGGGCACCGGCAAGACCACCCTGTCGGCCGACCCCGAGCGGATCCTGATCGGCGATGACGAGCATGGCTGGTCGGATCGCGGCACCTTCAACTTCGAGGGCGGCTGCTATGCCAAGACCATTAACCTCGACCCTGAGGCCGAGCCGGAGATCTACGCCACCACGGCCAAGTTCGGCACCGTGATCGAGAACATGGTCTATGACGAGGACACGCTGGAGCTGGATTTCGCCGACGATTCGCTGACCGCGAACATGCGCTGCGCCTATCCGCTGGAGTACATCTCGAACGCCTCGTCCAACGCGCTTGGCGGGCATCCAAAGAACATCATCATGCTGACCTGCGACGCCTTCGGCGTGCTGCCGCCGATCGCGCGACTGACCCCGGCGCAGGCGATGTATCACTTCCTGTCGGGCTTCACCGCCAAGGTGGCCGGAACCGAGCGCGGCGTGACCGAGCCCCAGCCGACCTTCTCGACCTGCTTCGGCGCGCCCTTCATGCCGCGCCGGCCGGAGGCCTATGGCAACCTGCTGCGCGAGAAGATCGCCAAGCACGGCGCGACCTGCTGGCTGGTCAACACCGGCTGGACGGGCGGCGCCTATGGCACCGGCTCGCGGATGCCGATCAAGGCCACGCGCGCCCTGCTGACGGCCGCGCTGGACGGGTCGCTGTCGAAGGTCGATTTCCGCAAGGATCCGAATTTCGGCTTCGAGGTTCCGATCAAGGTTCCGGGCGTGCCGGAGGTTCTGCTCGACCCGCGCCGGACCTGGGGCAACCCTGAAGGCTACGACGCGCAGGCCGACAAGCTGGTGAAGATGTTCGCGGACAACTTCGAACAGTACCAGCCGTATATCGACGACGACGTGAAAGCGGCGGCGATCGGGTAAGGGCGGCGATCTCCGATGTTTCGGGCCACGCATACCGGTTTCGCGAAAGCGGCCCTGTGCGTGGCCCTTTTCGTTTGCGGCACGCCGCTGGCGGCCAACCCGGTCACCAACGGCGTGGCGCAGCTTGAATACGGCTACATGTGCAAGGTCGCGACGGAAGAGGAGATGGTGGCCGAGGATACCATCTCGGGCACCGTCTCGCTTGTCACCGACCCGCCGCCCTTCACCTATCGCGGCACAACCGTGCCGGCGGAGATCGGCGTGGAGTTCGGCGTGCGGGTGATGGTTCTGCCGCAGTTCGAAGGGCCGGCCACGGTGCACGTGGAGCATCCGCCGCACGGCGCGGCGGGGATCACCCATGAAAGCTGGCAGACCTACCTGTCAGCCGATGACATGGGTTATGCCAGCTTTTCCTTCGAGGCCGATTACGAGGTCACGCCGGGCACCTGGACCATGTCGGCCAGCTCGAACGGCCGGATCGTGTATTCGGTGACCTTCGACGTGATCGCGCCGATGGGCTCTGCCACCGACGCGATGGGCTGTAACGAGCCGGACTTCGTGTCCTGAGCCTCAGCCCGGCAAGGTGCCTTCCAGCACGTAGCGCAGGATATCGACCACCTGCCCCGGCTCGCGCGCCACGGCCATCGCGGCGGCGTCGACCTCCTTCAGGGCGTGGTCGTGCTCGGGGGGTTGCAGGATAATCAGTGACTTGCCCAGCGCGCTGGCGACACCGGCATCGAAGGCGGCGTTCCACTGCTTGTACTTGTCGCCGAAGCGGACGACGACCACGTCGGCATCCTCGATCCCCTTGCGGGTGCGGATGGAGTTGACCAGCGCGCCCTTGCGGTCGTGCCAGAACTTGTCGTCCTCGGCACCCAGGATGGCCACCCCGCAATCGTCGGACGCCGCGTGATCGGTCACCGGTGAATTGAACCAGATGTCGAGCCCGTGGGCCCCCTCGACGATCTGCTGGCGCCAGTCGGTGTGGATCTCACCGGACAGGTATACTCTCAGCCCCATGGGTCATGTCTCCTTCTTGGTCGCCCCAAGGGATAGCGCCGGGACAGGCAGGGACAACCCCTCGCCTGCCCCTAGAAGGCCATCTTCCAGAAAAGCGGCCTGTCCTTCGGCAACCGCGACAGGTGCTTGCGCCGCTTGCGCCGCAGGAAGGGCGGTACGTCGCGCGTGGGCTCGAAGCAGAAGGCTTTCGGCAGCGACGAATAGAGCGAGACGGGCGGGCGGGAGTGTTTCAGCACCGCCCCCGGTCCCGGCTGGTGGTAGAAGACCTCGGCCACCCCCAGCCGGTCGCGCAGCAGCTTCAGCGCGGCCAGAAGCGTGGCACGCGGCCAGACCTTGCCGTAGCGCGCGGTCAGTGCCGCGTCGTAAGCCTGCGTGTCGCGAAGGGCACGCGAGCGGGGGCGAAGGTGGCGCAGGTCGTCAAGCTCGTACCGGACGAAGCGCAGCCAGTCGGACTGGATCTCCTCGATCAGCGCCACCCCTGCCCCGCAGTCGATATCGAGCCGCGCCCATGCCAGCGTCGGCCGCCCGGTGCGGCGCACCGGGTGCTCCGGGCATTCGAACTTGTCACGGTCCTGCAGGCCCACCGTGCGTTCCAGGAGTGCTGCGTGATCGCCGGGAAAGTTGAGTTGCAGCACGAGGTTGCGCCCGGGGCGGCTGGTCTGGGCCCAGTGCCAGTTGCTGTTGCCCCAGACGGTGAAGCTCAGTTCGAAGTCGAGCCAGGGCAGATCGAAAGCACGTTCCAGCGCGGCCAGTGTTGCGGGGGTGAGGCTTTCGTAGGGGATGGGGCCGTCGGCATGGGTCAGCACCTGAAGGTCGGCGCGGCGGATCATCCCGTCGCCTGCGGCGGTGAGGGGTTTCACCAGCGGCCTGTCGAGCAACTTGGCCAGCGGCCCTTGGCGCACAGCGCGCACGGGAGCGTCGGCGGGCAGCAAGGCCTGAAGCAGCCAGGCGCTTTCGCGGTCGGTGTAATAGTTGAACGGCTCCGCGCTCGGCAAGTCCTGCCGCAGGCGGATGATCTCGTCGGGGGTCATCGGTCTGATCCTGGGGTATGCGCCATCGCGCCCGCAGGTCAGGCCGCGGGCAACTAGAGGGTCTTGTCGGGCGGGCTTGGCCGCCAATCGTGTGCAGACATGTCTCTCTCCTGCCATGTGGGGAGTCGTTGCGAAAGGCGCCTGAATAGAAGAAGGGCCCGAGTCGCCTCAAGCCCTTCTGAATTTCACTCAGGGAAACTGTGACCGGCGGGTCACGTTACTTGCGCAGCACGCCGCCGGTGGCTTTCTCGACCTTCTCGACGATCTTCTGCGACACGGCCTCGATATCGGCGTCCTTCAGGGTGCTGTCGGTCGGTTGCAGGCGCACGGTGATGGCGAGGCTTTTCTTGCCCTCGCCGAGGCTCCCGCCGATGAACTCGTCGAAAACGCGGACATCCTCGATAAGCGCCTTGTCGGCCCCGGCGGCGGCGTTGACGAGGTTCAGCGCCTCGACCTCCGCATCGACCACGAAGGCGAAGTCACGCTCGACCGCCTGAAGGCCGCTGACCTCGAGCGCGCCGCGGTTGGCGCCGGCTTTGCGGGGCAGCGGCACCTCGGCGGGCCAGATGGTGAAGCCGACGACGGGGCCTTTCACATCCATCTCGCGCAACACCTTGGGGTGCAGCTCGCCGAAGATGCCCAGCACCTTTTTCGGGCCGAGGCAGATCTTGCCGTGACGGCCCGGGTGCCACCAGCCCTCGGCATCGCGCAGGATTTGCACCTTAGCCGGGGCGCCGATGGCGGAAAGCACGGCCTCGGCATCGGCCTTGGCGTCATACAGATCGACGGCGCGCGACTGGCCATGCACGTCCTTGGGACCGGTGCGGCCGACAAGGATGCCAGTGGCCAGCAAGTGCTGTTCACCCGGCTCACCGCCCTGGAAGGCGTGACCCACCTCGAAGAGCGCCATGTCCATGATCCCGCGCGCTTGGTTGCGGGCGGCGGCCTGCAGCAGGCCGGGCAGCAGAGCCGGGCGCATGTGGCTCATTTCCGAGCTGATCGGGTTTGCCAGCATCTCGGCATCGGTGCCGCCGCCGAAAAGCTCGGCCGCGGGTTTGTCGATGAAGCTGTAGGTGACGCATTCGTTGTAGCCCAGTGCCGCACAGGTGCGCCGCGCGATCTGTTCGCGCTTCTGGATCGGGCTGAGGATCGGCTTGGGCACGCCGGCAGACATGCGCCGCATCGGCTTGCCCTGCAGCTTGGTGAGCGAGGCGACGCGGGCCACCTCCTCCACCAGGTCGGCCTCGCCCATCACGTCGGGGCGCCAGCTGGGCACGTGGGCCATGTTGCCCTCGAGCCGGAAGCCGAGGCGGGTGAGGGTCTGGCGCTGGTCGCTTTCGGGGATGTCCATGCCGACAAGCGACTGGACGCGCGCCGGGTCGAGCCGGTAGGCGCGGCTGACATCGGGCACTTCGCCCGCAACGACCACGTTCGACGGCTCGCCGCCGCAGAGATCGAGGATCATCTGCGTGGCCAGTTCATGGCCTTCCATGTTGAACTCCGGGTCGATGCCGCGCTCGTTGCGGTAGCGGGCGTCGGAGTTGATCTTAAGCGCGCGGCCGGTATGAGCGATCTGGATATGATCCCAGACGGCGGCCTCGAGGAAGACGTTGGTGGTTTCCTCGGTGCAGCCGGTGGCGAGTCCGCCCATGATACCGGCGATGCTTTCGATACCTTCGTCGTCGGAGATCACCACCTGCCCTTCCGAGAAGGTGTAGGTTTTCTCGTCGAGGCCCTCCAGCGTCTCGCCGCCCTTTGCGCGGTGGATGCGCAGGTTGCCCTTCACCTTGTCGGCGTCGAACACGTGAAGGGGGCGGTTGCGGTCATGGGTGAAGAAGTTGGTGATATCCACCAGCGCCGAGATCGGGCGCAGGCCGATGGCGCGAAGCCGGTCCTGCAGCCACTCGGGGCTGGGGCCGTTCCTGACGTTCCGGATCAGGCGGCCGGCGAAGACATGGCAGCCATCCTGGCGGGTGTCGGGGTCGATGGTGACCTCGATCGGGCAGGGAAACTGCCCCTCGACATGCGCCTCGGGCGCGGGCTTCATCGTGCCGATGCCGCGCGCCGCGAGGTCGAGCGCGATCCCCCGCACCCCCAGCGCGTCGGGGCGGTTGGGGGTGATTGCGATCTCGATCACCGGGTCGACCTTGGCCGGGTCGTTCTCGGCCAGCCAGTCGGTGAAGCTCTGGCCCACCTCGCCCGAGGGCAGCTCGATGATGCCGTCATGTTCCTCGCTGAGTTCCATCTCGCGCTCGGAACACATCATGCCGAAGCTTTCGATGCCGCGGATCTTGCCGACGCCGATGGTTGTGTCGATGCCGGGCACGTAGACACCGGGCTTGGCGATCACGACCGTGATCCCCTCGCGGGCATTGGGCGCGCCGCAGATGATCTGTTTCTCGCCCTCGTCCGTCATCACCTGGCAGACGCGGAGCCGGTCGGCATCGGGGTGCTGCTCGGCCTTGACGACCTTGCCGATGGTAAAGGCCGACAGGCGGGCGGCGGGGTTCGAGATTTCCTCGACCTCGAGCCCGAGATCGGTCAGCGCCTCGGCGATTTCATCGACCGTGGCGGTTGTTTCAAGGTGGTCTTTGAGCCAGGACAGGGTGAATTTCATCGTGCGTCTTCCGCCGGTTTTTCGAACTCACGCGGGCTTTAGCGGATAAGATGCGGTGTTGGAAGGGGGCGCTGCCCCCAACGTTGGCCCCCTGCAGGGGTCCAACGCCTCCCCCGGGATATTTCCGGCCAGAAGAAGCCGGGCCGTGTCACCCCGCGAAGAGGGCGCGGCGCAGGAGGTTGAGGCCTGCCAGCAGCAGAAGGATCAGGGTCAGCCGTCGGAAGGCGGCCTGGTCGATCCGGTCATTGATGGCAAAGCCCGCCCAGATGCCCAGGAGCGCCGGCGGCACCAGCAGGGCCGAGACCTTGAACGTCTCGGCGTTGAGCACGCCCGAGGCGAGGTGTGCGCCCATCAGCACCACCGCGCCCGCGCCATAGATCACGCCCTGCACGCGCAGATGTTCGGATTTCTCGGTGTCGAGCGCAGTCAGCAGCGCCACGGTGGGCGGGCCCCAGACGCCAGAGATGCCGCCGAAGAACCCCGCCACCGCGCCGGCACCGTATTCCACCCGCGCCCCCGGCGGGCTGGGCAGGCGCAGCGGACGGCCGGCCAGGGTGAGCCCGGCGTAAAGCGTCATCGGCACGCCGATCACAAGGAACAGCACCCCGCTGGGGATCGAGGTGACAAGCTGGGCGGCGAAGACCATCAGCACGAACCCCGCCAGCAGGAAGCGCCGGAAGCGGCGGACCGAGGCCCATGCCGCCCCCGCCCCCTGCCGCAGGGCCTGCCAGAGATTGGTGACCAAGGTCGGCAGGATCAGCCAGCCCAGCGCCACGTCGGGCGGCACCATCATGCTGAGCCCGGAAATCAGGATCATCGGCATGGCGAAGCCGACCAGCCCCTTGACGAGGCCGGCCAGCAGGGCCACCGCGCAGGCGACGGCGACCAGCTCTGGCGTAAGTGCGTCCATCGGCCCCCTCCTAGCACTTTCCCCGGCGGGCGCACGGGCTATTTGAGGTTTGGCAGCCGGAAGGCGTGCTGCACACGCGGCACGAAGGCGCAAGATTAGAACAAAACCCAAGGGTATTCGGCATAATAGTTGCGCTGCACCTGCAAAGTGGCTAGGACGGGGCGACTTCGAAAAGGGGAACTGATTCATGGCTCATGACGGACAGGACAGTGTGACGTCGAACCCGGTCGTGCTGGACGATCTTCTGACCCTCACCGGCGCCGCAGTGGCGCCCGCCGAAACCGTGCTGGAAGCCGCGAAGGAGGCCGTGCGGGCCATGGTCGTCGTCGATGGCCGCGTGTCGTCGCGGGCCGTGGAGGCGCACCAGAGCGCGGCACACGGGCTGGCGTGGCTGGCGACCTACGTCGAAGCGCTGCGGCAGATGCAGAAATGGGCCGAGGGGCTGAAGGAGGCCGGCAAGTTCGGCGAGGTCGAGCAGCTTATTCACCAGATCGCCTTTGGCGAGTACCTGCACCAGATTGCCGGCGGCATCGCCATGAACCAGGGCGAGGTGGTGCGCCTGCAGGAGATGGGCCTTGGCTGGGATGCGCTGTCGGGTTTCCAGTGCAGCGAAGTGCAGACCCTGATGGCCCGCGGCAACAGCCAGGCCGCGCGCACGCGGCTTGTCGAGCTGATGCAGGAGCGCAGCGCCGAGACCACGGTGGGCGCCACCGGGCTCGACGAAGAGCTGGAGATGATCCGCGAGCAGTTCCGCCGCTTCGCGCTCGACAAGGTCGAGCCGCACGCGCACGAATGGCACCTCAAGGACGAGCTGATCCCGATGGAGATCATCGAGGAGCTGGCCGAGATGGGCGTGTTCGGCCTGACCATTCCCGAGAACCTTGGCGGGCTGGGCCTGTCGAAGGCGTCGATGGTGGTGGTTTCGGAAGAGCTCTCGCGCGGGTATATCGGTGTCGGCTCGCTTGGCACGCGGTCGGAGATCGCGGCGGAGCTGATCCTGGCCGGGGGCACGGACGACCAGAAATCGCACTGGCTGCCGAAGATCGCGAGCGGTGAAATCCTGCCGACGGCCGTCTTTACCGAACCCAACACCGGCTCGGACCTGGGCAGCCTGCGCACCCGCGCGGTGAAGGACGAGAACGGCGATTACAGCATCACCGGCAACAAGACCTGGATCACCCATGCCGCGCGCACCCACGTGATGACTCTGCTGGCGCGGACCGATCCGTCGACGACCGACTACAAGGGCCTGTCGATGTTCCTGGCCGAGAAGACGCCGGGCACCGACGAGGCCCCCTTCCCCACCGAGGGCATGACCGGCGGCGAGATCGAGGTGCTGGGCTATCGCGGCATGAAGGAATACGAGCTTGGCTTCGACAACTTCAAGGTCAAGGGCGAGAACCTTCTGGGCGGCGAAGAGGGCAAGGGCTTCAAGCAGCTCATGGAGACATTCGAGAGCGCCCGCATCCAAACCGCCGCCCGTGCCATCGGCGTGGCGCAGTCGGCGCTGGATATCGCCATGCGCTATGCCATCGACCGCAAACAGTTTGGCAAGTCGCTGATCGAGTTTCCGCGCGTGTCGGGCAAGCTGGCGATGATGGCGGTCGAGATCATGATCGCCCGCCAGCTGACCTATTTCAGCGCCTGGGAGAAGGATAACGGCCACCGCTGCGATCTCGAGGCCGGGATGGCAAAGCTGCTGGGCGCCCGGGTGGCGTGGGCGGCGGCGGATAACGGGCTGCAGATCCATGGCGGCAACGGCTTCGCGCTGGAATATTCGATCAGCCGGGTGCTGTGCGATGCGCGGATCCTGAACATCTTCGAAGGTGCCGCCGAGATCCAGGCGCAGGTGATCGCGCGGCGGCTGCTGGGATAACCCGGCTCAGTCGAGCATCGCCGTATGGCGGGCAGCCTCGTCGGTACGGCCCGCGAATTCCAGCAGGGCAATCAGGTCGCGGCGCAGGTCGTCGGCCTCGGGCGCGACGTCCAACGCGCGGGTCAGGTGCCCGATGGCCGCATCGGTCTCTCCGGCATCGGCGGCGATCCGGCCAAGCAGCGCCATCGCCCGCCACGACACCGGGCGCAGGGCCAGCGCTTGTTGGGCGGCGGCCCGGGCGCCGTCGAAATCGCCGCTGTCATAGAGCATCCCGGCAAGGTTGATCTGGCCGCTTGCAACGCCGGAGTCCGCTGCCAGCCGCTCCTGTTGCAGGCGGATCGCGCGCCCCTGCTGACCGGTTTTGAAAAAGGCCGACGCGGCGAGATTGACGCTGGTGTGGTTGGCCGGATCTAGCGACAGGGTGTGCTCGGCGATGCGGTCTGCCTCGACGAAACGGTTCTGGGTCACGTAGGCGCGCAGCAGGTGCATCCACGGCTCATGCGCGGGGATCGGGTTTTCGGCCAGCAGTTCGCGCAGCGCGTTTGCCGCATATCCCGCCCGATAGCCCGTGTGCTGCAGAACCGCCGCGATCTTGAGCGCCAGCGCCTCGTCCTCGGGCACGGCCGCATCGGGGTCGGCAAGGTAGACCTCGAGCACCTGCGCCGGCAGCTTCTCGATCGGTTCCAGCAGGCCTGTACCGGGGCGCCGGACGATGCGGTGATCGGTCATCCAGACCTCGATCACGTCCTGCGTGCGCCGCTCGGGCATGTGGCAGGTGGTGCAATCCTCGCTTGCGGCAATGGCGGGGTGCGACCCCTCCGCCAGCACCATCTCGGGCAGGCCGTCGGCATCGGTTTCGTGGCAGCTGAGGCAGGCCTCGCGGTAATGCGCCGCCCGCTCCTCGGATTTGATCTTCACATGCGGATCGTGGCAGGTCAGGCAGCCCAGCGCGCCATCGCTGGCGGTGAAACAAGTGCTCTGCTCCATCCGGTAGGGGTGGTGGTTGATGTCGAACCGTTCCCCCTGCTCGCGGTGCCCGTCGACGATGTCGAGTTGGAGGATGAAATCGCCCAGATCCTGCCCCGGCCGAAAGGAATACGGCCCCCGGCCCAGCCGGAACTGGCCGTTCACCGCCACGGTGGGCTGCATGTGACAGCCGTTGCAGATCGAGTAGAGCCGCTCGCGATCAAGCTTGCCCGGCTGGACGATGGCGGCCCGCAGCGTTTCGATATCTGTATCGCCGGTCATGGCGTGGCGCACATGCTCTGCCCCAGCGCCGTGGCAGCGCTGGCAGCCGATCCCCTCGGGCAGGTCGGCGGGGTAGAGCCACGCCATCCCCTCACGCCCGCTGCCCTCCGCGTACTCGGCATAGGCGTTGTGACATCCCATGCAGCGCGGGCTGACCTCGCGCAGCACACCGCCGTGATCGGCGAACTCATAGCCCGGCGCCATGGCCCATTTTCCCTCCTGCGAGTACCACGCCAGCGGCAACTGGTGCAGGGCGCCGTCGGGCGTCTGGTACAGGTAGACGCGGGAATGGTTGCCCGACCCCAGAACCCAGTCGACGGCGACCGAGAACCGGTCAATCTCCGTCCCGTCCGGGGTAAGCCGGTGGCGGTGGAACCAGTAGGTGCCGTCGCGCCATTCCATCCGGTAATGCCGGTTCGATGGGGCGTGGAAATAGGTGCCCGGCTCGAAATCCTCGATCACCTTCTCGGCGGCAGGGCGGTAGAAGCTGCGGGCCATGCCCATCTCGGCAAAGCTTTCGGCCTTGTCGGCGTGGCACTCCGCGCAGGTGGCGTCGGGCACGTAGCCGCTTGCAGCGCCATGGCTGACATTCACCCCGAAATCGGCCAGGATCGCGGCTGTATCTGGCAGACCCTCCGCCGCGGTGGATAGCGGCGCAAAAAGCAGCGCCAGCAATGCAGTCGCCGGAAGGGATAAGGTCCTGAACATGCTGGAAAGAGCGTAGCAGCGGGCCCATGACCCGGCAAGCGCGGTCAGGCGTCGGCTGGCGGGTCGATCCCCTTCTCGCGCAGTTCCTCCAGCGCCTCCTCCGACTTGCGCAGGTCTTCATGCCCGGCGGAGTCGAGCACCTCGCGGGCCTTGAGGAACTGGATATCCGGGTAGGCCACCACCTCGACCCTGTTGCCCCAGGGGTCGAGGAAATCGAACCGCTTGTCGGACACGAAAGTGATCCCCGCCGCTTCCATCCTGGCGCGCAGCCCTTCGCGATCATCCACGACGAGGCCGAAATGGCGGTGATTGTCGGTGGTGATCTCGTCCACCTCCATCAGGGCGAGGAACTGGTCGCCCATGTCGAGGAAGGCCGAGCCCTCGCCGCGCCCGCGCAGCTCGAAATCGAACCACTGGCCGTAGAAATCGAGCGCTTCCCCGATGTCACCCACTTCGAGGGCGACATGGTTGATGCCGACGAGCTTGGGGCGTTTGGCAGGCATGGGACAGCTCCGTTTCACGAGACGCTAGAGGGTAGCGCGGGGGCGCCGCCCGTCCAGCCTGTGTCAGGGCGTCAGCAGCCGCCGGTAGAGCGTGTCGAGATAGGCGCTGGCGCCCTCGAGAACGTCCTGGCCTTCCATCAACACCTGCAATTGCGCGTCGAAATCGGCGTAATGCTGGGTCGTTGCCCAGATCGAGAAGATCAGGTGACGCGGGTCGACCGGCGCGATGCGGCCCTCGGCGACCCAGCCGTCGATCATCGTGGCAGACTGCTCCAGCAGCGGCTTCAGCACGGTCTCGAGGTCGGGGCCCATGCGTGGCGCGCCGTGGATGATCTCGTTGGCGAAGAGGCGGCTCTCGCGGGGGAACTCGCGGCTCATCTCGAGCTTGCGATGGACGTATTGCAGCAACTCCTCCAGCGGGTCGCCCTCGGGGTCGATCCTGCGCAGCGGATCGAGCCACGTATCCATCAGCGCGTTGAGCAGGGTGACATGAATCTCTTCCTTGCCCGAGAAGTAATACAGGATGTTCGGCTTCGACAGCCCGGCCTCGGTGGCGATCTGGTCGAGCGTCGCCCCTCGGAAGCCGTATTGCGAGAACACCTCGAGCGCCGCGTCGAGAATACGCTTGCGGTTCCGGCGCTGAATCCGGCTCGGTTTCGGGGTCTCCGCCGCCGGGGAACTGTCCTGCATCAGGGGTCCTTTCCTGCACTGCTCAAATCTCTAGCATCAATGGCCTGCCACTGGCCAGATCGGCGGGGCTCCGCACTCGCGCCTTGACAGGGAAAGCCCGCTCCGCAATCGTAACTTGACCAAATGGTAAAAAAGCCACGACCGCAAGAGCCGGCCCCTGATTTGCGCATCCCGCGCGACTCGGGCACCTTGGACGGGTCAACAGCAAGGGGGATGATGCCATGGCGGCACCGGGCGAGAACCTGAAGATCAACGGCGACCGGCTCTGGGACAGCCTGATGGAGATGGCCAGGATCGGCCCCGGCGTGGCCGGCGGCAACAACCGCCAGACCCTGACCGACGAAGATGCCGAAGGGCGCGCCCTTTTCCAGAAATGGTGCGAGGAAGCGGGCTGTTCCATGGGGCTTGACCAGATGGGCAACATGTTTGCCCGGCGCGAGGGCACCGACCCCGACGCGCTGCCAGTCTACGTGGGCTCTCACCTCGACACCCAGCCGACGGGCGGCAAGTATGACGGCGTGCTGGGCGTGCTGGCCGGGCTGGAACTGGTCCGCACCCTGAACGACCTCAACATCAAGACGAAGCACCCGATCGTGGTGACCAACTGGACCAACGAGGAAGGCACGCGGTTCGCGCCGGCCATGCTGTCCTCGGGCGTCTTCGCGGGGATGCACGAACAGGACTGGGCCTACGGGCGCAAGGATGCCGAGGGCAAGAGTTTCGGCGACGAGCTGGAGCGGATCGGCTGGAAAGGCGAGGAGAAGGTGGGCGACCGCAAGATGCACGCGTTCTTCGAGCTGCATATCGAACAGGGCCCGATCCTCGAGGCCGAGGAAAAGGATATCGGCGTCGTCACCCACGGTCAGGGCCTCAGCTGGACACAGGTGACGATCACCGGCAAGGATGCCCATACCGGCTCGACGCCCATGCCGATGCGCAAGAATGCGGGGCTGGCGATGGCCCGCGTGCTGGAACTGGTCGAGGAGATCGCCCTGTCGCACGCGCCCGACGCCGTGGGCGCGGCGGGGCATATCGAAATCCACCCCAACTCGCGCAACGTGATCCCCGGCAAGGCGGTCTTCACCGTCGATTTCCGCTCGCCCCAGCTTGACGTGATCGAGGACATGGTGGCCCGCATGAAGGAAGGCGCGAAGAAGATCTGCGCCGACATGGGCTGCGAGGTGGAATTCGAGAAGGCCGGCGGGTTCGACCCGGTGGAATTCGACGAGGGCTGCGTGACCGCCATCCGCAACACGGCCGACCGGCTGGGCTATTCCCACCGCAACCTCGTCTCGGGCGCCGGGCACGATGCCTGCTGGATCAATCGTGTGGCGCCCACCGCCATGGTGATGTGCCCCTGCGTCGACGGGCTGTCGCATAACGAGGCCGAGGAGATCTCGAAAGAGTGGGCCACGGCGGGGACGGACGTGCTGATGCATGCCGTGGTGGAGACGGCGGAGATCGTGGAGTGACGCAATGCACTCATACGGATGCCCAACGGATGTACACTTGCCGTCATCTACTGGAGGAAGGTGCGCCTTTGTACCGTATAGCCCATGAGAATGATGGAGATTGGCAGGCCCTGTGCGAACATGGCGCCCATGATACCGCAGATGAAATCCGAATTGTCTGCTTTGAATGCTTCAGACAGCGGTTTCCGGAATTCCAAAACATTGAAGGCCTTTGCCGCGGCGGAAGCGCGACGATCATGAAAGACCAACCCGGACGCTGGTGGGTTGAACCACTGGAACCAGAGGAGGAAACCCTATGACCACCAAAGTCATCAAGAACGGCACCGTCTGCACGGCAGACCGGACGTGGAAGGCCGACGTCCTGATCGAGGGCGAGACGATCAAGCAGATCGGCGAGGACCTCTCGGGCGACGAGTATATCGACGCCGAGGGCGCCTATGTCATCCCCGGCGGCATCGACCCCCATACGCACCTGGAAATGCCATTCATGGGCACCACGGCCGCCGAAACCTTCGAGACGGGCACCTGGGCCGCGGCCTGTGGCGGGACCACCATGCTGGTGGATTTCTGCTTGCCGGGCGCCGACGGCTCGCTCAAGAACGCGATCAACGAGTGGCACCGCAAGTCGGGGCCGCAGATTTGCAGCGATATCGGCTACCACATCGCCGTGACCGGATGGAACGAGACCATCTTCAACGAGATGAAAGACGCGGTGGAAATGGGCGTCAACTCGTTCAAGCACTTCATGGCCTACAAGGGCGCGCTGATGATCGAGGATGACGAGATGTTCGCCTCGTTCAAGCGCTGCCGTGAGCTGGGCGCGCTGCCGATGGTGCATGCCGAGAACGGCGATATCGTCGCCGACCTGCAGCAGCAGATGCTGGAACAGGGCATCACCGGGCCCGAGGGCCATGCCTATTCGCGGCCCCCGGAAGTGGAGGGCGAGGCCGCCAACCGGGCGATCATGATCGCCGATGCCGCGGGCGTGCCGCTTTATATCGTCCACGTGAGCTGCGAGCAGGCGCATGAAGCCATCCGCCGTGCCCGGCAGAAGGGGATGCGGGTCTATGGCGAGCCGCTGATCCAGTTCCTGACGCTGGACGAGAGCGAGTATTTCAATAAGGACTGGGACCATGCCGCCCGCCGCGTCATGTCGCCCCCGTTCAGGGACAAGGAGAACCAGGACGGGCTGTGGAACGGCCTTTCCGCCGGGTCGTTGCAGGTGGTGGCCACCGACCACGCCGCCTTCTCGACCGAGCAGAAGCGGATGGGCGTGAACGACTTCACCAAGATCCCCAACGGCTCGAACGGGCTGGAGGAGCGGCTTTCGGTGCTCTGGACCAAGGGCGTGGAGACCGGTCGCCTGACGCCGCAGGAGTTCGTGGCCGTGACCTCGACGAACGTCGCCAAGATCCTCAACATCTACCCCAAGAAGGGGGCGATCGTGGAAGGGGCCGATGCCGATATCGTGGTCTGGGACCCGAAGATTTCCAAGACGATCTCGGCGGCCAATCACCATTCGATCCTCGATTACAACGTCTTCGAGGGATTCGAGGTGACGGCCAACGCCCGCTACACCATCTCGCGCGGCGAGGTGATCTGGGCCTGGGGCCAGAACTCGCAGCCGCAGCCCGGCCGCGGCCGTTTCGTGCCCCGCCCGGCCTTCCCCTCGGCGCATGCCGCGCTGTCCAAGTGGAAGGAGCTGACGGCGCCGAAACAGATCCACCGGGACCCGATGAACATTCCGGCGGGGATCTGAGACGAACCGGCCGGTCCCGCCAACAGGCGGGCGCGGCCCATTGACAACACCGGGCCAGCATGGGCGCAATCTGCGCGGTGCAAGCGGGGGAAGACACGTGACGGGAAATTCGGTCATCAGCGCAGAGAACCTCTCGCTGACCTTCGAGACGAATGACGGGCCGGTTCACGCGCTCAAGGACGTGACGCTTGACGTCCGCAAGGGCGATTTCGTGTCCTTCATCGGGCCATCGGGCTGTGGCAAGACCACCTTCCTGCGCTGCATGGCCGATCTGGAGCATCCCACCGGCGGCACCATCACCGTCAACGGCGTGAGCGCCGCCGAGGCGCGGATGGCGCGGGCCTATGGCTATGTCTTCCAGGCGGCCGGGCTCTACCCGTGGCGCACCATCGGCGGCAATATCCGCCTGCCGCTGGAAATCATGGGCTACGGCAAATCCGAGCAGGACCGTCGCGTGAAGGAGGTGCTGGAACTGGTCGACCTGGCGGGGTTCGAGAAGAAATATCCCTGGCAATTGTCCGGCGGGATGCAGCAGCGCGCCTCGATCGCGCGGGCGCTGGCCTTCGATGCCGACATCCTGCTGATGGACGAGCCCTTCGGCGCGCTGGACGAGATCGTGCGCGACCACCTCAACGAGCAGCTTCTGCAGCTCTGGGACCGGACGGAAAAGACGATCTGCTTCGTTACCCATTCGATCCCCGAGGCGGTTTATCTTTCGACGCGCATCGTCGTCATGTCGCCCCGGCCGGGGCGGATCAGCGACGTGATCGAAAGCCCGCTACCGAAGGAACGGCCGCTCGACATTCGTGATACGCCGGAATTCCTCGAAGTTGCGCATCGCGTCCGCGACGGGCTGCGCGCGGGGCACAGCTATGATGAGTAGCACCCGCTCCTCCGCCCTTGCGGGCGGCGTCGCCATTTGCGGGGGTGCCCCCGCCCTTTTGACGGGGCGGAGGACTTTCACCTTTCGCGGTCATCGACTCTCCAGCCTGTACCGCTCTATCAATAAGGCACCAAATCCTTTCATTTTTCGAAAAATACTCAATATCCCCGCTCTCGGCAGACGGAGCGATTCGAGTATTTATGGAAAGATGAAACACCGGGCGGGGACAACCTGATGCGGAATGCCGTGCCCGTCCTGACCGTGGTCGCCGTGATCTTCGCCCTGTGGTACGGTGCCGCGGTCGTGCTGAACGCGCCATGGGCCTATGACAAGGCCAAGCGCGCCGACGTGACGCTGGGGTTCTCGGAGCTCGTGGTCGACACCTGGAGCCAGGACAAGCCCAAGCTGCCCGCGCCGCACCAGGTGGCGGTGGAAATCTGGAACACCACCGGCGAGATGATCAAGGACGGCCGCGCCTTCTCGAAGCGGTCCCTGATCTATCATGCCTGGGTCACCTTTTCCTCGACCATGCTGGGGTTCCTGCTGGGCACCGGCCTCGGCATCGCGCTGGCGGTCGGGATCGTCTACAACCGGACGATGGACATGAGCGTCATGCCGTGGGTCATTGCCAGCCAGACCATCCCGATCCTGGCCATCGCGCCGATGATCATCGTGGTGCTGAACGCCGTTGGCATCTCGGGGCTGCTTCCCAAGGCGATGATCTCGATGTACCTGTCGTTCTTCCCGGTGGTCGTTGGCATGGTGAAGGGGTTGCGCAGCCCCGGGCCGATGCAGCTTGACCAGATGCGCACGTGGAACGCCTCGGCCTCGCAGACCTTCTGGAAGCTGCGCCTGCCCTCGTCGATGCCCTACCTGTTCACCTCGCTCAAGATCGCCATGGCGGCGAGCCTCGTGGGCGCCATCGTGGGAGAGCTGCCCACCGGCGCCGTGGCCGGACTTGGCGCGCGGTTGCTGACCGGCAGCTATTACGGCCAGACCATCCAGATCTGGAGCGCGCTGATCATGGCCGCGACGCTGGCGGCCGTTCTGGTGGGACTGATCGGGCTGATGCAGCGGATCACGCTCAAGCGGATGGGGATGGCGGAATGATGTGGGTGGCCGCAGGTCTTGCCGCGTGGGCACTGGGGTGGTGGCTCAACCACGTGCTGTCGCACCGGCCGCGCAACCGCTTCACCCGGCTGGCGGTGCCGGTGATCTTCGGACTGACGATCATCGTGGTCTGGGAATGCATCGTACGGGGGTTCGACATCCCGACCGTGCTCTTGCCCGCGCCAACGCAGATCGCCGCGCGTTTCGCCGCCTCCACCGGCATTCTGTGGCAGGATTTCGTGCAGACCGCCATCAAGGGCGCGCTGACCGGCTATATCCTGGGCTGTGGCGCCGCCGTGCTGTTGGCCATCGCCATCGACCGTTCACCGTTCCTCAAGCGCGGGCTGCTGCCAGTGGGCAATTTCGTGGCCGCCCTGCCCATCGTCGGCACTGCGCCGATCCTGGTGATGTGGTTCGGCTTCGACTGGCAGTCGAAGGCGGCAGTCGTCGTGGTCATGGTGTTCTTCCCGATGCTGGTGAACACCGTGCAGGGCCTGCAGGACACCGAGGCGATGCAGCGCGACCTGATGCGCACCTATGCCGCAAGCTACTGGCAGACGCTGTTCAAGCTGCGCCTGCCCGCCGCCATGCCGTTCATCTTCAACGGGCTCAAGATTGCCACCACGCTGGCGCTGATCGGCGCCATCGTGGCCGAGTTCTTCGGCTCGCCGATCAAGGGCATGGGTTTTCGCATCTCGACCTCGGTCGGGCAGCTCTCGATGGACCTTGTCTGGGCCGAGATCGTGGTCGCCGCGCTGGCGGGCTCGGGCTTCTATGGCGGGGTTGCGCTCATCGAGAAGGCAATGACATTCTGGCACCCGTCACAAAGGGGCCGGGCATAACCGGAAACCACAACAAGGGAGACGACAAAGATGAAGAAACTTGCCACCACAATCGGCCTTGCGGCCGCGGGGCTTGTCGCCGGCATGGCGCAGGCCGCCGACGAGGTCACGATCCAGCTCAAATGGGTCACCCAGGCCCAGTTTGCGGGCTATTACGTGGCCCAGGACCAGGGCTTCTACGAAGAGGAAGACCTCGACGTCACGATCAAGCCGGGCGGCCCCGACATTGCGCCGGCCCAGGTGATCGCCGGCGGGGGTGCCGACGTGATCGTCGACTGGATGCCCTCGGCGCTGGCAAGCCGTGAGAAGGGGCTCGACCTCGTCAACATCGCCCAGCCCTTCAAGAGCTCGGGCATGATGCTGACCTGCCGCAAGGATACCGGCGTCGAGGGCCCGGAAGACTTCAAGGGCAAGACGCTGGGCGTCTGGTTCTTCGGCAACGAATACCCGTTCCTGAGCTGGATGAGCCAGCTTGGCATCCCGACCGAGGGCGGCGATGACGGGGTGACCGTGCTGAAGCAGGGCTTCAACGTCGACCCGCTGCTTCAGGGCCAAGCGGCCTGCATCTCGACCATGACCTATAACGAGTACTGGCAGGTTATCGACGCGGGCCTCACGCCCGAGGAGCTGGTTGTCTTCAAGTACGAGGACCAGGGCGTCGCGACGTTGGAAGACGGGCTTTACGTGCTGGGCGAGAACCTCGAGGATCCGGAGTTCGCCGACAAGATGGTGCGCTTCGTCCGCGCCTCGATGAAGGGCTGGAAATGGGCCGAGGAGAACCCCGACGAGGCGGCGATGATCGTGCTCGACAATGACGCCACCGGCGCCCAGACCGAAGAGCACCAGAAGCGGATGATGGGCGAAGTTGCCAAGCTGACCGCGGGCTCGAACGGCGCGCTCGATCCGGAAGATTTCGAGCGGACGGTCGAATCGCTGCTGTCGGGCGGCTCGGCCCCGGTGATCACCGAGCACCCGGGCGATGACGCATGGACCCATGCGATCACCGACGAGGCGCTCAACTAAAGCGTGATTCCGCCATGCGGGTGACGGGCCCTGGCCGGAAACGGCCCAGGGCCCGTTTTTTGTGCAGAGCATCCTCGCCACATTCCCGCCACATTGGCACGGGTTGGGAGCGGCGCGAATGTACATACCACATGTTGTGGAAACGCAACCCAGCACCCGGATAACTCTTTTAAATGACGGCTTTATTCAAATTTCGCCTTGTGTTACCAATAATCCCATAAAGTAAAAAACCCGCCAAAAGTGCGGGACGAGGCAGAGAAGAGCAGGTTCATGAGAGCCCGGAGCAAACAGCCGATCCGGTGGGGTCTGGTGGCGTTGGCCGCCCTCTGGATGATGGTAATAGTCCCCCTTAGCGCCGCGGCGGCGCCCTATGCCGCCCTCGTGATGGATGCCCGTTCGGGCGAAGTACTGCATGCCCGCAACGCGGACACGCGGCTTCACCCGGCATCCCTCACCAAGATGATGACCCTCTACATCGTGTTCGAAGCCGTCGAGAACGGCGAGATCGGGCTAGATGACAGGATCAAGATATCCAGTCACGCCGCCAGCGAGCCACCCAGCAAGCTGGGCCTTCGCGCCGGGCAGAGCATCCGCCTGCGCTACTTGATCCGCGCGGCCGCCGTGAAGTCGGCCAATGACGCGGCCACCGCGCTCGGCGAGGCGATAGAGGGCTCCGAGGCCCGGTTCGCGGCGCGGATGAACCGTACCGCCAAGGCGCTCGGCATGAAGAACACCACCTTCAAGAACGCCCACGGGCTGACCGAGTCCGGGCACCAGTCGACCGCCCGCGACATGACGATCCTCGGGCGGCACCTGTTCTACGACTATCCCGAGTACTACAACCTGTTCTCGCGGATCACGGCCGATGCGGGCGTGCGTAAGGTCTATCACACCAACCGCAAGCTGCTGAGCAGCTACCGGGGCGCCGACGGCATCAAGACGGGCTATACCCGCGCCGCCGGCTTCAACCTGACGGCCAGCGCGGAACGGGACGGCAAGCGCATCATCACCACCGTCTTCGGTGGCCGCTCGACTGCCTCGCGCAATGCCAAGGTGGCCGAGCTGCTCGACCTCGGCTTTGCCCGGTCGAAGACGCATGTGGCCATCAACAAGCCCTCGAAGCCGCCCTACATGGGCAAGATCAACGGCGACGACGTGCCCGGCGGTGTCGGCAAGGTCGTGCGGCTCGCGAGCGCCGCCGCGGTCAAGAGCAGCCTGCGGCCGGTGATGCGCCCCGTGCCCGAGGAGCCGGCACCGGTGCTGGTGGCCGACAAGGCGGATATCGAGAACGCGATCCTCGCCGCGCAGGAGGTCTCGCTGGACGAGCCCGAAACCGAGCCAGAGCGCAATACCGCCGAGGCGGAAGAAGCCGAACTCGTGCCCGAGCCCGGCTCCGCAATGCTGACCGCGGCGCTTGACGTGAACCCGGATGTCACGCCGGAGCTGCGGCCCGAAAGCATCGTTCTCGCCTCGCGCGAGATCGGCGAGCCCAAGGGCGACCCCGAGCAGGAGATCGTCGAGCGCGTCTCGACCTCGGGCGGGCGCCACTGGGGCATCACCGTGGGCCGCTACCCGAGCCAGTACAAGGCGCGCAAGGTATTGCTGCAGATCGCGCTGAACGAGATGTCGACGCTCGATGGCAGCCTGCGCAAGGTGCTCAAGCGCAACAGCGGTTACGACGCCAATTTCATGGGCATGACCCGCGAGACGGCCGAGCTGGCCTGCCGCCGGCTTCAGGCCAAGAAGATCACCTGTTTCATGATCGAACCGACGGGGTAGCGCCCTGTCGGTCGCGCCGGTCCCCGTTACGAAGGGCCGGGTGACGACCACACCTCCCCTAACCGGGACGTGCACCTCCCGGACGCGGCCCCCACCGCCGCGTCCGGGAACTTTGCTTCCGGCCCCGGCGTTCTATCTTTTAGCTGTACGCCGCTGGGAGGTTGCCATGCTGAAACATATTCCCTTCATCCTCGTCCTTGCCATGGTCGCATCGGGCCCGGCCACCGCCGCCGACACGACGGCCATGTGTCTCGATCAGAGCGGCAACGACGACACCCAATGCGAATGCGCGACCGACGCTCTTGCAGAGGAGATCGGCGAGGAAGACGCCGACATGTACAACGCGGTCGGTGTGCTCTACCTCGACGGCAAGGCCAACGGCCAGGAGGAAGAGGCTGCGTGGGACGCGGCGATCGAAACGGTCGCCGGACAAAACGATACCGACCGTGAGGAGCTGCTCGAGCGGATGAACGCCGCGCGGGAGGCGCATGACGAGGCCATCAAATCCTGCGAGTGACCGCGCCCTGCCCTATCCCTTGTGCGAGAGGATGTTGACCAGCTTGCCCGCCGGGTCGCGCAGGTAGAAGCGCCGCACACCCCAGGGCTCGTCCGTCAGGTCATAGGCAATGTCGCACCCCATATCCTGTGCCCGGGCATAAGTGGCATCGACGTCATCCACCTCGATCGAAAGTTCCGGCACCGGCGTGCCTGAACCGCCCTCGGACATGATGCTCACCTGTGTCAGCGCCTGCGCGCCCGAGGCCAGCGTCGCGATCCAGCCCATGTCCATCGCCGTCTCCAGCCCCAGGAGCTCGGAATAGAACGCCCGCACCTCCGCCACGCGTTCCGTTGCGATGTTGGCGACGATCCGCTTGACGGCCATGGCCTTCCCCTACTGCTTCGGCTTGTCGTCGTACTCGTCCGAGAGGATGCGCCGGGCGTCGCCCTCGGGGTCGTCGTACTGGTTGGTCTTCACCGTCCAGATGAAGAAGGCCAGCCCCAGCCCGCCCATGATCAGCGAGATCGGAATGAGATAGGCGAGGATGGTCATGGCTACCTCAGGCGCAATGCGTTCAGAGACACGGTAATCGACGAGGCCGACATGGCCAGGGCCGCGATCAGCGGAGAGCACAGCCCCGCCACCGCCAGCGGCACAGCCACGATGTTGTAGATGGTGGCGATGCGGAAATTCTCCCGGATCCGGCGGGTTGCGGATGTCGCGGTGCCGCAGGCCGCAGGGATGGGCGACAGGTCACCGCCCAGCAGCACGATATCGCTTGCCACCCGCGCGGCATCCAAGGCTGAAGCCGGCGAGATCGACACATGCGCCGCGGCCAGCGCCGCGGTATCGTTGAGCCCGTCGCCCACCATCAGCACGCGCCGCCCCTCGTCGGTCATCGCACGCACCCGCGCGGCCTTGTCCGCCGGAAGCGCCTCGGCCATCCAGCGCTCTATCCCCAGCCTCTGCGCCAGCGCCTCGACCGCCGTGGTGGTGTCACCCGAGATCAGGTAGACCTGCTTGCCCGTCGCCTTCAGCTCGGCCACGGCCGCCTCCGCCCCGGCCCGCAGCCGGTCGGCAAAGATGAACCCCACCGGCGCGGCATCGCCCCGCTGAAGGAAAGTCGCCGTCACCGCCAAACCCTCGGCCCCGGTCCAGCTCGCCCGGCCCAGCCGCACCTCCTGCCCGTCCGCGATACCCCTTGTACCGTAGCCCGGCACCTCGCTGACATCGCTCACGCGGGCCGGTGCATACCCCGCCGCCCTTGCCGCCTTGGTGATGGCTTGCGCCAAGGGATGCGACGACCCCTGCGCCAGCGCCAGGGCAAGCTCCACGTCCGACCGCTTCAGATCGCCCAGGTTGGTCAGCTCCGGCGTGCCCTCGGTCAGCGTGCCGGTTTTGTCGAAAACCACCGCATCGACCTCGGCCAGCCGCTCCAGCGCCGTCTCGTGCTTGATGAGCATACCGCGGCGGAACAACCGCCCGCTCGCCGCCGTGGTCACCGCCGGCACGGCCAACCCCAGCGCGCAGGGACAGGTGATGATCAGCACTGCCGCCGCGATGTTGAGGGCGGTGCGCACGTCGAAGGTGTAGAGATACCAGCCCACGAAGGCCAAACCGGCAAGGATGTGTACCCCCGGCGCGTAGAGCTTCGCCGCCTTGTCGGCCAGCGAGGTATAGCGCGACCGCCCCGACTCGGCGATCGCCACAAGGTCGGCCATCCGGTGCAGAGAGGTATCGGCGCCCACCGCCGTCGCCCGCACTGTTAGCGGCCCGGTCAGGTTCACCTCGCCGGCCGACACGGCCTGACCGGCGCCGGCGAACACCGGGACCGTTTCGCCCGTCAGCAGCGACCTGTCGATCTCCGACGTACCCTCGATAATCTCGCCATCGACCGGCATCCGCCCACCGGGGCGCACCAGCACCATGTCACCCACGGCGAGCTCGGCCACCGCCACCGTCTGCTCAACCCCGTCCCGCAGCCGCACCGCACGCGGCACCTCCAGCGCCGTCAGCTCCTCCGCCGCCGACCGGGCAATCGCCCGCGTGCGATGATCCAGGTACCGCCCCGCCAGCAGGAAGAAGGTCAGCGCCAGGGCCGCGTCGAAATAGGCGTGCTCGCCCGAAAGCGACGTCTCCCAAAGCGAGGTGACAACCGCCAGAAGGATCGCCAGCGTGATCGGCACATCCATGTTGAGCTGCCGCTTCTTCAGCGCCGCCCAGGCGTTGACGACGAAAGGCTGGCCGGAAAAGGCAATGGTCGGCAGGGCGATGGCGGCGGAGATCCAGTGGAACATGTCCCGCGTCGCATCTTCTGCCCCCGACCAGACCGACACCGACAGCAGCATCACGTTCATCGAGGCGAAGCCGGCCACCGCCAGTCGCATCAGCAGGTTGCGACCGACCCGATCATTGGCCGTGGCGTTCAGCGTACCGGGGTCAAGCTCGTGCGCCTCGTAGCCCAGCGCCTCGACCAGCGCCTTCATGTCCTGCGCGGTGACATCCTCGTCGGCCTCGACGCTTGCCCGCTTGAGTGTCAGGTTCACCCGCGCCGAATGCACCCGTGGATCGGCGTTCAGCGCCTTCTCGATCTTGGTAATGCAGGCCGAGCAATGGATCGTCGGCAGGCTCAGCGCGATATGTGCCTCGCATTCGCCGTTTCCGGCCAGCGCTTCGGCCGCCGGTGCCGCCGAACAGGCCGGACAGGCCGAGGCAGAGGGGCGCATCGTGGCGGTCATCGCGCCACCCGTCCCGGCCCCCGCGCCGGAACCTCCCCACCAGCCGCAAGGCCCCGGGCCGGGCCCGGGGTGCGATGTACTGGATATTCGACCGTGCCCGCCATCCCTGCATCAATCCTTGATCAGAACGACACGCTGTTGAAACGCCGTGCCGTCGCCCGCAACCGCTTCCATTCGGATGTTCCAGTTGCCGCCACCCAGGTCCACCGGCGCCACGTAGGCGTTGCCGTCGAACCGGAACTCCGGCGTCACGTCCTGTGCCACGTTCGTAGCCCGGCCAACAGTGGCGTCCAGCTTGGCCACGCGCACTGGTTCGCCCGCCTCGTCAGTGATCGACAGGGTCAGGATGCCCTCGTGGTGATGCGCCCCCACGGTCCAGCCCAGCGCCTCCTGCGCGGCCTTGCGGTCGTCGAATGTCTGGCTGGCGATGTAGGAATTCTTCACCTCGAGCCCCGGAAAGGTCTTCACGGCCGAGACCGCCAGCAGGATGTTCACCCCGATGATCACGCCGAAGGCCATGACGAAGCCGATCAGCACGTGTTTCCCGGTGATCTGTTTCTCGGCCATCACTGGTTCGCCTTCCCGTTGAAGATAGTGTCCTTGTAGACCCGGTCGCCATTGATCTCGTCTTCGACCCACAGGCGCACGTCGCTGCGTTCAGCCTGTGCCGCCGCCGACCCGGCGGGCGCGATCAGGTAGACACGCTGAAGCCTCTGGGCGTTCGCCCCAACCTCTACCGTAGCGTCAGCCGTTCCTTCAAGCTCAAGCTGAACCGCGTCGTTGTCGCTCACTGAAAGGGTGAATGGCCGCGTCTCGCCATGCTTGTTGCGGAGGCGCACCTCGTAGGTGTTGCGTACCGAGCCGTCCGACAGGGTCACGAAGGTCGGGTTGCGCACCGGCGCCACGGTCAGGTCGATATCGGCCCGGATGAACAGCGCGAACAGAAGCCCCAGCCCCACCAGCGACCACAGCGACGTGTAAAGGATCGTGCGGGGCCGCAGGATGTGCTTGATCACCGGCTTGGGCGGCTGGCCCTGGCGCTCGCGCTGTTCGTCGGTCAGCGCCATGTAGTCGATCAGGCCGCGCGGCTTGCCGGTCTTGGCCATGATGTCGTCGCAGGCGTCGATGCACAGCGCGCAGGTGATGCATTCCATCTGCTGCCCGTCGCGAATGTCGATCCCCATCGGACAGACATTCACGCAGGCCATGCAATCGATGCAGTCGCCCTGCGGCTCGCCCGCCTTCACCGCCTCGGAATGCTTGCGCGGTTCGCCCCGCCATTCGCGGTAACCCACGGTCAGCGTGTCCTCGTCCATCATTGCCGCCTGGATGCGCGGCCACGGGCAGGCATAGATACAGATCTGTTCCCGCGCGAAGCCGCCGAAGAAGAACGTCGTGCCGGTCAGGATGGCGATGGTGGTATAGGCGATCGGGTGCGCCTGAAGCGTGAACAGGTCCACCAGCAGCGTCGGCGCATCGGTGAAATAGAACACCCAAGCCCCGCCGGTCGCCACCGCGATCAGCAACCACACCGCCCATTTCGTCAGCCGCAACCGCACCTTGCGCGCATCCAGCTTCTTCTGCCGGTGCAGGCGCAGGCGGGCGTTGCGGTCGCCCTCGATCCAGCGCTCGACAAGGATGAACAGGTCAGTCCATACCGTCTGCGGGCAGGCGTAGCCGCACCAGACCCGGCCCAGCGCAGAGGTGAACAGGAACAGCCCCAACCCCGCCATCACCAGAAGGCCGGCCACGAAATAGAATTCGTGCGGCCAGATCTCGATCCAGAAGAAGAAGAACCGCCGATGCGCAAGATCGACCAGAACCGCCTGGTCGGGCAGCTCCGGCCCGCGATCCCAACGAATCCACGGGGTCAGGTAATAGATGCCGAGGGTGATGATCATGATCACCCATTTCAGGTTGCGGAACTTGCCATAGACCCTTTTGGGAAAGATGGGCTCGCGCGCGGCATAGAGGCTCGGCGGTGCGCTTGGCTGAGTGTCGGCCAACGGGAATCACTCCACTGGTTGTGGCGGGTTATCCGACCTTTTCTCAGACCGGCCCCGTCAGGGCTTTGACCTGCATCAAATTCTGATTCTGAAATTGATCTATTCCCGCGCCGGGCGGAATGCGGGTCGATGCCGCAGTGGCCCCGGCTCACGCCTCGGTCAGCGCCGCGGCCTCCTTGCCGTGCCGCCTGAGCCACTGGACAAACGCCTTGGCCGGCGGGCGCAGGATGCCAGGGCGGGTCACGATGTGATAGCCCGTCTCGCCGGCATCGCGGAACAGGATGCGCAGCCGCCCCGCCTTGACATCTTCCTCGACCGAGGACATCGCCGTGCTGATCACTCCCTGCCCGGCCCTCGCCCCCTCCAGCATCAGGTTGCCGGGCACGTGGGTCAGGCTTTTCACGCAGCCCTCCGTCACCCCGTGCGAGCGCAGCCAGTCCATCGATTCGTTGGTCCCCAGTTCCTGCAGCCACGGAAACCGCAACAGGTCGGCCGGCTCTACCACGTCGCACTCGCCCACCAGCGACGGCGCGGCGGTGATGACGATATCCGCCGGTACCAGCATCTCGGCCTCGAGCCCCGGCCAGTTTCCGTCGCCGAACCGCAGGCACAGGTCGATCCCCCCCGGCGCCGGGTCGCTGATCTCGGCGGTGGGGTGCACCATCAGGTCGACGCCCGGGTGCTTGGTCTGGAAATCCAGCAGCCGCGGCATCAGCCAGGTACTCGCGAAAAGCTGGGTCGTCGATATCTGCAGGGGCCGCGCCGCGTCGGCCCCGGTCAGCGCCTGGATCGTGCGGTAGATCGTGCCGAACCCCTCTGTCAGCGCCTCGGCCAGTTGCGCGCCCTCGGGCGTCAGCTCCAGCCGCCGGCCCGACCGGTCGACCAGCGACAGGCCCATATGGGTCTCGAGCGTGCGGATCTGTTGGCTGACGGCGGCATGACTCACGTTGAGCCTCTCGCCCGCCTTCGTCACCGACTGGCTTTCCGCCAGGGCAGCAAAGGCGCGGAGCGCCGAAAGGGGCGGCAGGGCGATCCAGTCAATCATGTAATCCCACCTTACATAAACCAATTTTTCCTGAGTCGCATCATGACCCGCCGTAGCCCATATTCCAAGGCATGCAGCAGCCTAACGAAAGGAAACGCCATGTTCCACATCTTCGCAAATACTTTCAGAACCGCCACCCGTAACGAACACCGCAACCACTGGAGCGCGCCTTCGCACTGGGTCCGCGGCGAACGCTTCGACAACCGCCGCAACGCCGAGATCGAGGCGCACCTGGCAGGGCGCCGCTTCTGATGGACACGCTCGTGTTCCACCCCGGCCTCGCCGCCCGCGAACGCCAGACGCAGCGCTGGCCGTGGCGCGGCCGGCGCTGGCCATATCCCCTTCGCTGACCCCGATACGGGGCGCGCGCGCACCGTGCGCCCCAGTTTCTCCCCTGACTGGCCCGTGGCCCCGGCATCCCCGCCGCGCCACGGGCTTTTTTTGACCGAACTGGAAGGACCCCCATGGCTTGGCACCTGACCCGCACCGCCATCACCCCCGCCGGCACCGTTGCCTGGGGCAGCGCCGGGGCCGGCCCGCCGCTGGTGCTGGCGCATGGCTGGCCGTGGTCCTCGGTATCGTGGCACCGCTTGATTCCCGCCCTCGCCCGCAGCCACACCGTCTACTGGTACGATATGCCCGGCTATGGCCGGTCGGAGAAACGCGCCGAACAACCTACGGGGCTCGACATACAGGGCGAGGTCTTCGCCTACATGCTGACCCACTGGGGTCTCGACCGGCCACGCGTGGTGGCACATGATTTCGGTGGCGCGACCACGCTTCGCGCGCATCTCCTTCACGGGGCGGAATTCGACCGTCTGGTGCTGATGAATGTGGTGGCGATGCGGCCCTGGGGGTCGGAATTCTTCGACCATGTCGGCCGCCATGTCGACGCCTTCACCGGCCTGCCACCGCATATCCACGAGGCAATCGTCCGGGCCTATATCGACGGCGCGCTGGTCACGGCCCTGCCCCCCGAGGATGCCGAGGCGCTAGTGGCGCCGTGGCTCGACGAGGCCGGGCGCACCAGCTTCTACCGGCAGTTCGCCCAGGCCGACGAGCGCTTCACCGCCGAGATCGAGCCGATGTTCGGCGATGTCCGCTGCGCGGTGCACATCCTCTGGGGCGAGGCCGACCCGTGGATTCCGCTCGCTCGTGGCCGCGCCCTGCACGGGCGGATGCCCGCGGCCGGGTTCGAGGCGCTGCCGGGCGTGGGCCACCTGCCCCAGCTCGAGGCGCCCGAAGCCGTGCTACGCGCCCTCGGGCACGTCTTCCGCGGCTGAGCCCGCCTGCCGGGCCGCTGCCCGGCCTTTCGATTATCCCGATTTCTGGTAAAAGAAGGCACCGACCGTTCCAGGAAACGCGCGAACAGGACGGAACGGCCGGTGCCAGGGCTCGCGGGCAGCACTCACTCCGCCCGCGAGTTTCTCGTAAGCGGCCTACTCGCCGCCGCCCAACTGGTGGACATAAGTCGTGACGGCGCGGATCTCGGCCTCGGAGAGGCGCTGGTTCCACGGCGGCATCACGCCAAAGCGGCTGTAGGTCACTGTGTCGTGCACGGTGTCGTAATCGCCACCGTAGAGCCAGATCGCGTCGGTCAGGTTCGGCGCACCCTGCGCCCGGTCGCCAGTGCCGTCATCCATGTGGCAGGCCGCGCAATTGTCGAGGAACACCTGCTCCCCGGCCGTGGCGGCCTCGGCATCGCGCGGTTCCTGGCCGGACAGCGTCATGACGTAGTTGACTACCTGTCCGATCTCCTCTTTCTCGAGGATCTCGCCAAAGGCGGGCATTTCGGAATACCGCGCGTCGGGGTCTTCCTCGTTGCGGATACCGTGGGTGACGGTGGTGTGGATATCCTCCATGGTGCCGCCCCAGAGCCATGCATCGTCCTGCAGGTTGGGATAGCCCTTGGCCCCGGCGGCGCCCGACCCGTGGCACTGAGCGCACCATGTCTTGAACACGGCCGCCCCGGCAGAGGTGGCATAGCCCTGCAGCTCGTCATCGCCCTGGATCGCCGTCAACTCGACCGAGGCCAGCTTCTCGTTGATCCCGGCATTCGCCGCCTCGGCCGCGGCGATCTCCTCGGCCACGTTGGCGCGGGTCGACCAGCCCATGTAGCCGGCGGTGGCTTCGCGGATGCCCGGCCATGCCGGGTAGGCGACGCTGTACCAAATGCCCCAGACGATCGTGAGGTAGAACACCCACACCCACCAGCGCGGCAGCGGGTTGTTGAACTCCTGGATGCCGTCCCACTCGTGCCCGGTGGTTTCCGGATCGTTGTTCTGGATTTGCGGTTCTTTTGCCATTGTCCTCACGCCTCCTTGGCGCTCTCCGCGCGGTCAGGCGCGGGCTTGTCTTCGTACCGGAAGGGGATGCTGGCCGTGTCCTCGTATTTCTTCGACGCACCGGGCCGGAAGACCCAGACCACGACGCCGATGAAGAAGGCGAACAGGAAAAGCAGCATCCAGCTGTCGGCGAACTGGCGGAGCAGGGAATAGGTTTCCATGATATCCTCCCTTACCGGCTGGCCACGGGCGTGAAGGTCGAGAAGTCGACCAGCGTGCCCAGCATCTGCAGATAGGCGATCAGCGCGTCGGCCTCGGAAATGCCGGCCGCCCCGTCGAAGTTGCGCACGTTGACGTTCTCGCCATACCGCTCGACCAGGCCGTCGAAATCGCCGTAGGGGTCGATCTGGGCCGCGAAATCCGCCTGCGCGTTCTCGATCATCTCCTCGCTATAAGGCACCCCGACGAAGGCGTTGGTTGCCAGAACGTCGCCGATATGCTCGCCCTCGATCAGCCTGTCTTCAAGATAGCCGTACTTGGGCATGACCGATTCCGGCACCACCGATTGCGGGTCGCGCAGGTGGTCGACATGCCACTCGTCCGAGTAGCGGCCGCCCACGCGGGCAAGGTCCGGCCCCGTCCGCTTCGAGCCCCACTGGAACGGGTGATCGTACTGGCTTTCCGCGGCAAGGCTGTAATGCCCGTAACGCTCCACCTCGTCCCGCATCGGCCGGATCATCTGGCTATGGCACACGTAGCACCCTTCGCGGATGTAGATGTTGCGACCGGCCATCTCGAGCGGGGTGTAGGGGCGCATGCCCTCCACATCCTCGATCGTGTTTTCCAGCCAGAACAGCGGCGCGATCTGGACGATCCCGCCGATCGACACAACGATCAGCGACAGTACCGCCAGCAGCGTGACGTTCCGTTCGAGGATCTGGTGCCGGTCGAGGAAGGTCTTTTTCTTCGGTCGGTCGCCGACACCCGTGGCAGAGGCCGGCATCGCGGGTTTCTTGTTGGATTCGTTTGCCATTGTCCGGCCCTCCTTATTCAGCCGGGACCGCGGAACCGGCGGCCGCTTGGGTGGCCGGGCTCCGACGAATGGTCATGTAGAGGTTGTAGCACATGATGATTGCGCCGCTGATGTAGAGCACCCCGCCCAGGCCACGCACGACGTACATGGGGAATTTGGCGGCCACGGTGTCGGCGAACGAGTTCACGAGGAAACCGTTGGCATCCACTTCGCGCCACATCAGGCCCTCCATGATACCCGTCACCCACATGGCGGCGGCGTAGAGGATGATCCCGATCGTCGCGAGCCAGAAGTGCCAGCTCACCATGCTCAGGCTGTAGAGCCGCTCCTTGTTCCAAAGCTTGGGCACCAGGAAGTAAAGCGCGCCGAAGGTGATCATGCCGTTCCAGCCAAGCGCGCCGGAGTGCACGTGTCCGATCGTCCAGTCGGTATAGTGCGACAGCGAGTTGACGGCGCGGATCGACATCATCGGCCCTTCAAAGGTCGACATGCCGTAGAAGCCGATCGAGATCACCATCATCCGGATCACCGGGTCGGTGCGCAGCTTGTCCCAGGCGCCCGACAGCGTCATCAGGCCGTTGATCATGCCACCCCAGGACGGCATCCACAGGATGACCGAGAACACCATGCCAAGCGTCGAGGCCCAGTCTGGCAGCGCGGTATAGTGCAGGTGGTGCGGACCGGCCCAGATGTAGATGAAGATCAGCGCCCAAAAGTGCACGATCGACAGCTTGTAGCTGAAGACCGGCCGTTCG
>Ga0189287_100165_pt1 | contig 34491 bp, 43 predicted proteins | sample UW86minimetaG_FD_130319 | JGI IMG/M metagenome (GOLD analysis project Ga0189287, IMG submission 130319) | Marine microbial communities from the Costa Rica Dome - UW86 mini metaG | ecosystem: Environmental > Aquatic > Marine > Oceanic > Photic zone | place: Costa Rica: the Eastern Pacific... | reverse complement strand
CCTGCCCGAGGGCACCGAGATGGTCATGCCCGGCGACAACCTGAAGTTCGGTGTCGAGCTGATCGCCCCGATCGCCATGGAAGACGGCCTCCGCTTCGCCATCCGCGAAGGCGGCCGCACCGTCGGCTCCGGCGTCGTGTCGAAAATCATCGAGTAAGAACTACCCCAAGGGTTCGACGAGGGAGGCCGGGTGGTCCGGCCTTCCTCCTATCAACTCCAACGCCGCGAAAGGCTACCCCAATGCAAAGCCAAAACATTCGCATTCGGCTGAAGGCATTTGACTACCGCGTACTGGATGCCAGCACGCAGGAGATCGTCAACACCGCCAAACGGACCGGTGCCGAGGTACGTGGGCCGATCCCGCTGCCGAACAAGATCGAGAAGTTCACCGTTCTGCGTGGCCCGCACGTGAACAAGAAATCCCGCGACCAGTTCGAGATCCGCACCCACAAGCGGCTGCTCGACATCGTCGACCCCACCCCGCAGACCGTGGACGCGCTGATGAAGCTCGACCTCGCCGCGGGCGTGGACGTGCAGATTTCGGTTTAAGGGAGGGTAACGACATGTTGCGCTCTGGCGTAATCGCAAAGAAAGTCGGCATGACCCGGCTTTTCATGGAGGACGGGAAGCAGGTTCCCGTGACCGTCCTTCAACTGGACAAGCTTCAGGTGGTCGCTCAGCGCACCGCCGAGAGCCACGGCTATTCGGCCGTTCAGCTGGGTGCCGGCACGGCCAAGGCGAAGCGGACCTCGAAGGCCATGCGCGGCCATTTCGCCGCCGCCAAGGTCGAGCCCAAGCGCAAGATCGCGGAATTCCGCGTGGCGCCCGAGAACATGATCGACGTGGGTGAGGAAATCACCGCGAACCACTATTTCGAGGGTCAGTTCGTCGACGTGTCGGGCACCTCGATCGGTAAGGGCTTCCAGGGCGGCATGAAGCGGCACAACTTCGGCGGCCTGCGCGCCAGCCACGGTGTGTCGATCAGCCACCGCGCCCACGGTTCGACCGGCCAGTGCCAGGACCCGGGCAAGGTGTTCAAGGGCAAGAAGATGGCCGGCCACATGGGCGCCGTCCGCGTGACCACGCAGAACCTGCAGGTCATCAAGACCGATGCCGACCGTGGCCTGATCATGGTCAAGGGCGCGGTTCCGGGCTCGAAGGGTGGCTGGGTCACGATCAAGGACGCGGTCAAGAAGCCGTTCCCGGAAAGCGCGATCCTGCCCGCGGCCCTGAAATCGGAAGCCGAGGCTGCCGCCAAGGCCGCCGAGGAAGCCGCTGCCGCCGCCGCTGCCGAGGCCGAAGCCGAAGCCAAGCGCCTTGCCGAAGAGCAGGCCGCCGCCGAAGCCGAGGCGCTGAAGGAAGCCGAGGCCGACATCGAAGCCGAGAAGGGCGACGATGACGGTGAGAAGAAGGAAGGCGAGGAATGAAACTCGACGTGATCAAACTGGACGGCGGGAAAGCCGGCTCGGTCGATCTGGGCGAAGAGATCTTCGGCCTGGACCCGCGCGCCGACATTCTTCACCGCGTCGTCCGCTGGCAGCGCAACAAGGCGCAGCAGGGGACGCACAAGGCCAAGACCCGGTCCGAGACCAGCTATTCGACCAAGAAGATCTATCGCCAGAAGGGCACCGGTGGCGCCCGCCACGGCGACCGCAACGCGCCGATCTTCCGCAAGGGCGGCATCTACAAGGGCCCGGTTCCGCGCAGCCATGCGCATGAACTGCCCAAGAAGGTGCGCAAGCTGGGGCTCAAGCATGCCCTGAGCGCCAAGGCGAAAGCCGGCGAGCTGGTGGTGATCGAGTCGGCGGACGGCATTTCCAAGACCAAGGAGCTGGCCAAGCAGGTCCGCGACCTGGGCTGGAAGCGCGCGCTGATCATCGACGGTTCGGAGGTGAACGCCGAGTTCGCCCGCGCGGCCGCCAACATCGAAGGCCTGGACGTGCTGCCGAGCATGGGCGCGAATGTCTATGACATCCTCAAGCGTGACACGCTGGTGCTCACGAAGGCGGGTGTCGAAGCACTGGAGGCTCGACTGAAATGAGCGCGAAACCGGAACATTACGACGTGATCCGCAAGCCGGTGATCACCGAGAAATCCACCATGGCGTCGGAAGCCGGCGCGGTGGTCTTCGAGGTGGACATCGACAGCTCCAAGCCGCAGATCAAGGAGGCCGTCGAGGCGCTCTTCGGTGTGAAGGTGAAGGCTGTGAACACCACGATCACCAAGGGCAAGAACAAGCGCTTCCGCGGTGTCAAGGGCACCCGGAAGGACGTCAAGAAGGCGTATGTGACGCTTGAGGAAGGCAACACGATCGACGTGACGACCGGTCTTTGATCGGGTGACGTCGGTCGGGGTTTGGCCCTGGCCTTGTGAGAGATAGGACCCCGGCTGCGTGGAGTGGCCGGGGTTTTTTCGTGGGGGGGTGGGTTGCACCCACCCTACGGCTTGCCACACGCCCGGAATAAAGGCCGAAGGCCGCCGGGCGAGCGCCGGCCCGTCCCGGCGGGCAGGCGCTTTTGCGGGTGTTGCATTACGTTCGAAGGTGAGATGTACTTGGCACCATAAACTGCCTTCCACCTCCGTTGCAGCGCCTCCCCACGGGCCGGCGCTCGCCCGGCGGGGATGTGTTGGGAATGGCAGGCTGTAGGCGGTGGAGATTGTTTGGCACCCATCCAACGAGCGCAACACGCGCGGAGTCAAGGGCTTTCAGCCCGCCGCGCGATCGCCAGGCCGCCCCGACGGGCTGGCGATTGGGGGAGGGCAGCGCGACATCGCCAGGTTTTTCGGATGCGGAGAGATAAAGTGGTGTCCACGTATGTTGGTTCGCCATCCCGCGGCCTGGCGATCGCGCGGCTTCGAAGCCATTGGCGAGATGGGTTCGCACCACCCCAAGCCACAAGCGGCCCGCAGGCGCATTTCTGCCCTTACTCCCTTGACCCCCACCGGTCTCTCGCTTAAACGGACCCATCTGCACTGCCCCGGATTCGTCTGGGGCTGTGTTTTTATTGTTCGCGAGAACATCACCGAACCGGGGACCTTCGGGGCCCTACACCAAGGTGGGTTCACACCCACCCTACACATAGCCCCGGATCCAAGCCCGGGGCGTTAGCTAACGGAAGACAGAAAGCATGGCACTCAAGTCGTATAAGCCGACGACGCCGGGCCAGCGCGGGCTGGTGCTGATCGACCGTTCGGAGCTGTACAAAGGACGCCCCGTCAAGGCCCTCACCGAGGGTCTGACCAAGTCGGGCGGCCGGAACAACACCGGACGTATCACTGCACGACGCCGCGGGGGCGGGGCCAAACGGCTCTACCGGATCGTCGATTTCAAACGCAACAAATTCGATGTGGCCGCCACCGTCGAACGGATCGAGTACGACCCGAACCGGACGGCCTTCATCGCGCTCATCCGCTACGAGGATGGCGAACAGGCCTATATCCTGGCTCCGCAGCGGCTGGCGATCGGCGACAAGGTCGTCTCGTCGGAACGCGCGGACATCAAGCCGGGCAACGCCATGCCGTTTTCCGGCATGCCGATCGGGACGATCGTTCACAACATCGAGCTGAAGCCCGGCAAGGGCGGCCAGATCGCGCGCGCCGCGGGCACCTATGCCCAGTTCGTCGGCCGTGACGGCGGCTATGCGCAGATCCGCCTGAGCTCGGGCGAGCTGCGGATGGTGCGCCAGGAGTGCAAGGCCACCGTGGGTGCCGTGTCGAACCCCGACAACTCCAACCAGGATTACGGCAAGGCCGGCCGCATGCGCCACAAGGGCATCCGCCCCTCTGTCCGCGGTGTCGTGATGAACCCGATCGACCACCCGCACGGTGGTGGTGAGGGCCGCACCTCGGGTGGCCGCCACCCGGTCACGCCGTGGGGCAAGCCTACCAAGGGCAAGCGCACCCGCAACACCAACAAGGCGTCGCAGAAACTTATCCTGCGCTCGCGTCACGCACGGAAGAAGGGCCGCTAAGACATGGCACGTTCTGTATGGAAAGGCCCCTTTGTCGATGCCTACGTCCTGAAAAAGGCCGAGGCAACGCGCGAAAGCGGGCGCAAGGAAGTCATCAAGATCTGGTCGCGCCGCTCGACGATCCTGCCCCAGTTCGTGGGCCTGACGTTTGGCGTCTATAACGGTCAGAAACACGTTCCGGTTCTGGTCAACGAAGACATGATCGGCCAGAAATTCGGGGAATACGCACCGACGCGGACCTATTACGGTCACGCGGCCGACAAGAAAGCCAAGAGGAAGTAAGCCATGGGCAAGGAGAAGAATCCCCGCCGCGTGGCGGACAACGAAGCGATGGCGAAGCTGCGCATGCTGCGCACCAGCCCGCAGAAACTCAACCTGGTTGCCGCGATGATCCGGGGCAAGAAGGTCGACAAGGCGCTGAGCGACCTGACCTTCTCGAAGAAGCGGATCGCGCAGGACGTGAAGAAATGCCTTCAGTCCGCCATCGCGAATGCCGAGAACAACCACAACCTTGACGTCGACGAGCTTGTCGTCGCCGAGGCCTACGTGGGCAAGAACCTGGTCATGAAGCGCGGTCGTCCGCGGGCACGCGGCCGGTTCGGGCGGATCATGAAGCCGTTCTCGGAGCTGACAATCAAGGTGCGTGAAGTCGAGGAGCAAGCCTAATGGGTAACAAAGTCAATCCGATTGGCATGCGCCTGCAGGTGAACCGCACCTGGGACAGCCGCTGGTATGCCGATACGAAGGATTACGGCAATCTTCTTCTGGAAGACGTCAAGATCCGTGAGTTCATCAAGGAAGAGTGCAAGCAGGCCGGCGTCAGCCGCGTGATCATCGAGCGCCCGCACAAGAAGTGCCGCGTCACGGTGCACACCGCGCGCCCCGGCGTGATCATCGGCAAGAAAGGCGCCGATATCGAGAGCCTGCGCAAGAAGCTGGCGAAGATGACCGACAGCGAACTGCACCTCAACATCGTCGAAGTGCGCAAGCCCGAGCTTGACGCCGCGCTGGTTGGCGAAAGCATCGCCCAGCAGCTCGAGCGCCGGGTCAGCTTCCGCCGTGCGATGAAACGGGCCGTGCAGAACGCGATGCGCATGGGTGCGCTGGGTATCCGGGTCAACGTGTCGGGCCGCCTCGGCGGTGCCGAGATCGCCCGGACCGAGTGGTACCGGGAAGGCCGCGTGCCGCTCCACACCCTGCGCGCCGACATCGATTATGCCCATGCGGAGGCGTCCACGCCTTACGGCATCATCGGCGTCAAGGTCTGGATCTTCAAGGGTGAGATCATGGAGCACGATCCGTCGGCCCGTGATCGCAAGGCCCAGGAACTTCAGGATGGTCCCGCGCCCCGTGGCGCCGGCGGCCGCCGCTGAGGAGGGATAAGAGATGCTGCAACCGAAGCGCACCAAATTCCGCAAGCAGTTCAAGGGCCGGATCAAGGGCGAAGCCAAAGGCGGCTCGGACCTGAACTTCGGCACCTATGGGCTCAAGGCAACCCAGCCCGAGCGCGTCACCGCGCGCCAGATCGAGGCCGCCCGCCGGGCCATGACGCGTCACATGAAGCGTCAGGGCCGGGTCTGGATCCGGATCTTCCCGGATACCCCGGTGACCTCGAAACCCACCGAAGTGCGGATGGGTAAGGGTAAGGGCTCGGTCGATTTCTGGGCCTGCAAGGTCAAGCCCGGCCGGGTGATGTTCGAGATCGACGGCGTGTCCGACGCCATCGCGAAAGAGGCCCTGCGCCTTGCCGCGATGAAGCTGCCGATCAAGACCCGCATCGTGGTCAAGGAAGACTGGTAACGTCATTTGCCTGCAAATGACGCGGGCGGTGTAGCGGATTTCGAAGAAATCTGCGGGCCGCCTTGCCCGAGAGAATTCGGAACCCCCGTCGAGAGATCGGCGGGGGTTTTGGTTTTGTTGATAAGTGGGGGCGAGGTGGGTTTTCACCCACCCTACGGCGCTCCCCCGGCGGGGCCGCTTCTGACAAGGGAATCGTTTCTGACCTCTCGCGCTGGAGCGAAGGGTGGGCTAGGAGTGGGCCATGCCACAGATCGACTCGCTTTTCGTGACCCGCCTTTACCGTGCTGCGCTCAGCGAGCACGGGCCATCCATCGATGCCGATGAGTTGGAGGCGTCGTGTTATTCCATCGCCGAGGATGACGAGGCGGGGCAGGAGTGGTGCGAGGAAAACGGGTATCCGGGCTATACCTCCTATGCGTCGCTGACCGACCTGCCGTGGCGGTTTCCGATCTTCGCGGACGTGGTCAAGGCGCTCGATGCGCATGTGGCGGCCTTTGCCGAGGACCTGGAGTTCGACCTCGACGGGCGGGAGCTGAAGCTCGAGGATATCTGGATCAACATCCTGCCCGAGGGCGGCAGCCATGGCAGCCATATCCACCCGCATTCGGTGATTTCCGGCACGACCTACGTGGCGATGCCCGGCGGGACCAGCGCGTTGAAGCTGGAAGACCCGCGCCATGCAAGGATGATGGCGGCGCCGGCAAGGCTGAAGGGGGCAAGGCGGGAGCTGCGGACCTTCATCTACGAGGCGCCGAAGGTGGGCGATGTGCTGCTGTGGGAAAGCTGGCTCAGGCACGAGGTGCCGGCGAACATGGCCGAGGATGACAGGATCTCGGTGAGCTTCAATTACGGGTGGGGGTAGACGAGTACACGGTTCGGTGTTTTCCCTGCGCGGAATCCAGGGCGAAGCCCGCCGCGCATCGACGGGCCGCCCCGACGGCAGGGCGATTTGGTGAGGTAGGCGCGACGTCGTGAGGGTTTATGTGTTTGGCCGGGATAAAGTGGCGCCCACGGCCGTTGGTTCGCCGCACCGCGGCCCGCCGATGCGCGGCTACTCGTCCGGCCGCAATGTGGGTTCGCACCCACCCTGCGGAAATCGGAACTTCCCCCTTGCCCTGTCGCCGCGCCTCCCTTATAGAGCCCAAATCCGCGAGCCCGGGATGCCCCCGGGATTCGCTTGTTTGCAATTCATCCACCGGGTTTGCAGGTGACCCTGAGCCAATCGTCAGGGGCCGACCGGTGTTTTGAGAGAAGGACGATGGCGACATGAACGCTGCAGAGCTGCGTGACAAAACGCCCGACCAGCTGCGTGAAGAGCTGGTGAACCTGAAGAAAGAGCAGTTCAACCTGCGCTTTCAGGCCGCGACCGGCCAGATCGAGAACCCCGCGCGGATGAAGACCGTGCGCCGCAACGTGGCGCGCGTTTTGACCGTGCTGAACGAAAAAGCCGCGTCTGCGGCAGCGGAATAAGGAGGCCACCCATGCCCAAGCGTATCCTGCAAGGCGTCGTGACCTCTGATGCCAATGCCCAGACCGTGACCGTTTCGGTCGAGCGCCGCTTCAAGCACCCGGTGCTGCAGAAAACCATTCGTAAGTCCAAGAAGTACCGGGCTCACGACGAGAAGAACACCTTCAAGGTGGGTGACCAGGTCCGCATCATCGAATGCGCGCCCAAGTCGAAAACGAAACGCTGGGAGGTGCTGGAAGCCTAAAGGCTCTCGCACACCCGGTTTGAGCGAAACCCTGGGGTCGTTACCCTAAAGGTCGGGAGAAACCAAATGATCCAGATGCAGACCAATCTGGATGTGGCTGACAATTCCGGTGCCCGGAAAGTTCAGTGCATCAAGGTCCTGGGTGGTTCCAAACGCAAGTATGCCTCCGTCGGCGACGTGATCGTCGTCTCGGTGAAGGAAGCCATCCCCCGCGGCCGTGTGAAGAAAGGCGATGTCCGCAAGGCCGTCGTCGTGCGCACCGCCAAGGAAATCCGCCGTGAAGACGGCACCGCGATCCGCTTCGACCGCAACGCCGCCGTCATCCTGAACAACGCAGGTGACCCGATCGGCACCCGTATCTTCGGGCCGGTCGTGCGCGAGCTGCGTGCGAAGAACTACATGAAAATCATCTCGCTCGCCCCGGAGGTGCTGTAAGATGGCTGCTAAACTCAAGAAGGGCGACAAGGTCGTCGTGATCTCCGGCAAGGACAAGGGCAAGGAAGGCACGATCACTTCCGTCGACCCGAAAGCCGGCAAGGCCGTCGTCGACGGCGTGAACATGGCCATCCGCCACACCCGCCAGAGCCAGCAGAGCCAAGGCGGCCGCCTTCCCAAGGCGATGCCGATCGACCTTTCGAACCTGGCGATGCTCGACAAGAACGGCAAACCCACCCGCGTCGGCTTCAAGATCGAAGGCGACAAGAAGGTGCGTTTCGCCAAGACCACGGGGGACGTGATCGATGCTTGATACCGAGAATTACACCCCGCGCCTGCGCCAGCAGTTCCGCGAGACGATCCGCCCCGCGATGAAGGAAGAGTTCGGTTACACGAACGACATGATGATCCCGCGGCTGGACAAGATCGTTCTGAACATCGGCTGCGGCGCCGAGGCGGTGAAGGATTCCAAGAAGGCCAAGTCGGCCCAGGAAGACCTGACGCTGATCGCCGGCCAGAAGGCCGTCGTCACCAAGGCGAAGAAGTCCATCGCCGGCTTCCGCGTGCGTGAAGACATGCCGCTGGGCGCCAAGGTGACCCTGCGCGGCGACCGGATGTACGAATTCCTCGATCGCCTGATCACCATCGCGATGCCCCGGATCCGCGACTTCCGCGGCGTGTCGGCCAGATCCTTCGACGGCCGCGGCAATTATGCCCTGGGCCTGAAGGAACACATCGTCTTCCCCGAAATCAACTTCGACAAGGTCGACGAGGTGTGGGGCATTGACATCATTATCGGAACCACGGCGAAGACCGACGCTGAAGCCAGGGCGCTGTTGAAGCATTTCAACATGCCCTTCACCAGCTGAGCCGGGAGGAATTTGACATGGCTAAAAAAGCAATGATCGAACGCGAGAAGAAGCGTCAGCGCCTGGTGAAGCAATACGCCGCCAAGCGTGCCGCTCTGAAGGAAATCATCAGCGACGAGTCGAAGCCGATGGAAGAACGCTTCCGTGCCTCGCTCAAGCTGGCGGAACTGCCGCGCAACAGCTCGGCCACCCGCCTGCATAACCGCTGCCAGCTCACCGGCCGGCCGCATGCCTACTACCGGAAACTGAAAGTCAGCCGGATCGCCCTGCGCGACCTGGGCTCGGCCGGTCAGATGCCGGGCGTGGTCAAGTCGAGCTGGTAAGGAGGGACATGAGATGAACGATCCTATCGGCGATATGCTGACCCGTATCCGCAACGCGGGCATGCGCGGCAAGTCCACCGTCATGGTGCCGGCCTCGAAGATGCGCGTGCGCGTGCTGAACGTGCTGGCGGACGAGGGCTATATCCGTGGCTTCGAAGATGCCACCGACAGCCGCGGCCACCCCGCCATCGAGGTCAGCCTGAAGTATTTCGAAGGCGCCCCCGCCATCCGCGAGATGAAGCGGGTCTCGAAACCCGGCCGCCGGGTGTACATGGGCGTCAAGGACATTCCGTCGGTCCGCCAGGGCCTCGGCGTGTCGATTGTCTCGACCCCGCAGGGTGTGATGTCGGATGCAAACGCACGGGCGGCCAACGTTGGCGGCGAAGTGCTTTGCACCGTATTCTAAGGAGGCCTGATTATGTCTCGTATCGGTAAACAACCCGTGGCCCTGCCCGATGGCGTCACTGCCTCGCTCAGCGGCCAGACGATCGAGGTGAAAGGCCCGAAGCAGACCAAGAGCTTCACCTTCACCGACGATGTCACCATCGCGATCGAGGACGGCCAGGTCACCGTTGCGCCGCGCGGCAAATCCAAGCGCGCGCGTCAGCAGTGGGGCATGAGCCGCACGATCATCGCCAACCTCGTTCACGGATCGAAAGAGCCCTTCAAGAAAGAGCTCGAAATCCAGGGCGTCGGGTATCGGGCACAGGTTCAGGGCAATACCCTGAAGCTGAACCTCGGCCTGTCGCACGATGTGGATTTCCCGATCCCGGAAGGTATCACTGTCACGGCGCCGAAGCCCACCGAACTGGTGGTCGAGGGCCATGACAAGCAGCTCGTCGGTGAAGTCGCGGCCAATATCCGCGACTGGCGGCGCCCGGAGCCCTACAAGGGCAAGGGCATCCGCTACAAGGGCGAGTATATCTTCCAGAAGGAAGGCAAGAAGAAGTAAGGACGCGACAGATGGCAAACAGCAAAAGACAACTGTTCCAGAAACGCCGCCTGCGCGTTCGGAGCAAACTTCGCAAGGTCAATGCCGGGCGTCCGCGCCTGAGCGTGCACCGCTCGTCCAAGAACATGAGCGTGCAGATCATCGACGATGTGAACGGCGTCACCCTGGCCTCGGCCTCGACGCTCGAGAAGGATCTCGGCTTCGTCGGCAAGAACACGATGGATGCGGCGAAGAAGATCGGCGCCACCATCGCCGAACGCGCCAAGGCGGCGGGCATCACCGAGGCCCAGTTCGACCGCGGCGGGTTCCTGTTTCACGGCCGGATCAAGGCGCTGGCGGATGCCGCCCGCGAAGCCGGCCTGAAAATCTAAGGCGCAGGCGCCGCGGGACTGATCCCGGGGCGCCTCGATGATCCGGGTCGGGGGCACAAGGCCTTTCGACACCTGGATTGGACAAATTCTAGGCCCGCGAGGGCGCCAGGAAAGGATGCCAGATGGCAAGAGATGACAACCGCCGCGGAGGTCGCGATCGCGACGAAGCGCCGGAATTCGCCGATCGCCTTGTCGCGATCAACCGTGTTTCGAAAACCGTGAAGGGCGGCAAGCGCTTCGGGTTTGCAGCTCTCGTCGTCGTGGGCGACCAGAAGGGCCGCGTGGGCTTCGGCAAGGGCAAGGCCAAAGAGGTGCCCGAGGCGATCCGCAAGGCCACCGAGCAAGCCAAGCGCGGCATGATCCGCGTGCCGCTGCGCGAAGGCCGCACGCTGCACCATGACGGCTATGGCCGTCACGGCGCTGGCAAGGTGATCATGCGCACCGCCCCGCAAGGTACCGGTATCATCGCCGGTGGTCCGATGCGTGCCGTGTTCGAGATGCTGGGCGTTCAGGACGTGGTGGCCAAGTCGGTCGGCACGCAGAACCCCTACAACATGATCCGTGCCACGCTGGACGCGCTGCAGTTCCAGGCAAGCCCGCGTCACGTGGCACAGCGCCGCGGCAAGAAGGTCGCCGACATCCTGAAACGGGATGAAGGTCCGAAGGGCGAACACCCGGCCGACACGGCCGCGGAAGCGTAAGGAGACAGGGACATGGCCAAAACCATCGTCGTCAAGCAGGTGGGTTCGCCCATCCGCCGCCCGAAGGAACAACGCGCCACGCTCGTTGGCCTGGGGCTCAACAAGATGCACAAGACCCGTGAGCTGGAAGACACCCCCTCGGTGCGCGGCATGATCAACAAGATCCCGCACCTGGTGGAAATCGTCGAAGAGCGCGGTTGAGTTTGGGTGAGGTGGGTTGACACCCACCCTACGGATAGGCGCCCCGGTCAGTGATGGCCGGGGCGTTTTTTGTTTTGAAATTTTGTATTAAGTGAAACTTTGGTAAAATGCCGAAAGTATTTATTCGTCAATAAAGGCAAAGTTGATGATGCGCATTTTTTCCGTGATCGTCGGAAGCATCCTTGTGTTCGGTTTCGGCGCATACACCGTTTACTGGGATTGGTCGGACGTGAAAGCATTGGTGATCGCACTAATGGAGATCAACGGCGGCACGATAATAATGACGATAATAATGTTAGGCTATTTGTTCTTACTTCCGTCATTAGTTCGAGAAGCTCTTAAGGATGATTGAACCTTGGGGGTGGCAAGAAACTATCTTTGAAGTGTCGGGTGTTTCCGGCCAGTGAGTTTTCGCCATTTATCGGTGAGCATTATTGAAGCAGTTGACCCTGCGCGTCGGGGGTGCGCGGTCCCGGTCCTGACCCGAGGCCTCTGGCGGCGCGAGGTCCCGGCCCGGGGGCCGGGCCGGGGGGCTGCGGCATTCCTCCCGTTGCCCCGGCGCGGGCGGTCTGCCAAAAGAGAAACAGATCCCCCGGAGACCCGCCGAATTGCCCGCCATCGACCTTGAAACCCTGATCCGCGAGTTCATCACGCTTTTCGTCGTGATCGACCCGATCGGCACGCTGCCGGTCTTCTACTTCGCCGTCGCGGGCGTGCCGGAGAAGCTGCACTGGCGGCTGGCCGTGCGGGGTGTTCTCGTGGCCGCGATCGTGCTGATGGCGTTCCTCGTGCTGGGGCAGATCGTGCTCGAGGCGATCGGGCTGCGGCTGGGGTCGTTCCAGATCGCGGGCGGGCTGATCCTGTTCGTCTTCGCCATGCAGATGATCTTTGGCGAGGCCAAGGCCGAGCGCGAGATCGAGGCGGCGGAGAAGGATCACATGAGCGGCGCGGTCTTCCCGCTGGCGATGCCCTCGATCGCCTCGCCCGGGGCGATGCTGGCGATTGTCATTCTCACCGATAACAACCGGAATTCCATTCCGGACCAGGCGGTTACGGCGGGGCTTCTGGTGGTGGTGCTGCTGATCACGCTGCTGCTACTGCTGCTGGCGAGCCGGTTGAAACGGGTGATCGGCAATACCGGGGCGAACGTGATCAGCCGGGTGATGGGGATGATCCTGGCCACCGTGGCGGTGGACGCGGTGCTGAGCGGGCTCGAGGTTGTGGGCGTGCTGAACCTGGCGGGCGCGGTGTAGGGTAGGAGAGGTGGGTTTCACCCACCCTACGGGCGGCCCCTGTCGGACGCGATGTGCTAAGCGCCGTGGGTCAGTGGCAATGGTAGGGTTTCGATCCGGCGTGGCAGCATTTTCCCGGGGGCGAATTCTTGCGGCATCCGCCGCTGTGCCAGAGCTCGTCTGCCAGTAAGCCCTGCGCCGCGCCCTGGCTGGCGGCGAGAACCGGGCTGGATGATACCAGGATGCTGATGATCGCCGCTGTCGTGAACCGCTTCATGTCATTCTCCCCCCACATGATGCGTTAACAGTTTACTAACTTTTTCTCATTCGGGGTGAAAATTTTGTCCCTTGGAGAGGAGCAGTTTTGTTTAGCCGGCCGAAGTCGCGGGACGGGCAGGGGCCCGCCCGATCAGCGCACAGCCCAGCGTCTCGCGCAGGGCCGCGGCCAGTTCGTCGACGGTTTCGGTGGAGACATACATGCCGCCCGTCCGGTCGGCGAGGCACTTGGCGACGGTCGTGCCGTCATAGCCCTCGGCCTCGGGGCTGTTCCAGCTGAACGGGTCGTAGACCACGCGGAAGCCGATGACGTGGACGGTGAGGTCGTACCCTTCCGCCGCCAGTGTCGCGCCGAGGGCGCAGGGGCGGCCGCCGCAGGTTTCGTTGCCGTCGGTGACCAGCACGACGATGCCGGGGGTGCCGCGGTAGTCCAGCGTTTCCGCTGCGGCGAGGACGGAGGCGGCGAGCGGGGTGAGGCCCTGCGGCGCCAAGGTGTCGATGGCGCCGGTTACCGCGTCGGCGGCGTCGGGGATGGGGGCGAAGCGGAGGTCGATGCCGGTGCAGCTTCGGTCGCCGCCGGGGCCGTAGACCAGCAGGCCCACGCGGCGGAAGGGGGCGATCTGGGGCATGGCGCGGTGGAGCGCGGTGCGGGCCTCGGCGATGCGGGTGGGGGCGGTTGCGTCGGCGCCGATCTCGGCCATGGAGGCGGAGCCGTCGAAGACCAGCATGGCATCGGTGGCGCAGCCCGGGGCGGCCGGGGTGGACGATAGGGCGAGGGCCGAGGCGAGGAGGGTGGCGCGGAGGGTCATGGGAGAAGGAGATAACGCGGGAGGCGAGAAATCAATCGGGTTTGGTGCGGCGGGCGTCACCGGGGCCGATGCCCCGCGGGTCTGCCCCGTGACCGCAGCCCCCCGCACACGCCCCTTGATCCGCCCGCGCAACCCGTCTATACGCGCCCGGTGGCCCGGGATGGACCCGACTCGAAAACCAAGACATGCCGAGGTTGTCCTCACCCGCTTCGGGGGGCACATCCGGCTCAGGAGAAGCGAAATGAAACTGAACGAACTGCGCGACAACGCGGGCGCGACCAAACCCCGCAAACGTGTCGGCCGTGGCCCGGGCTCGGGCATGGGCAAGACCGCCGGCCGTGGTATCAAGGGCCAGAAATCCCGTTCGGGCGTGGCCATCAAGGGCTATGAAGGCGGCCAGATGCCGCTTTACCAACGCCTGCCCAAGCGTGGCTTCAACAAGCCGAACCGCAAGAAATACGCCGTGGTCAACCTCGGCCTGATCCAGAAATTCGTCGACGCCAAGAAGATCGACGGCGGCAAGCCGATCACCGAGGACGTGCTGGTCGAGAGCGGCCTCGTGCGCCGCAAGCTCGACGGGATCCGCGTTCTGGCCAAGGGCGAGATCAGCGGCAAGCTGACGCTGGAAGTGACCGGCGCGTCGAAATCGGCCGTCGAGGCGGTCGAGAAAGCGGGTGGCTCTCTGAATGTCACAACCGCGCAGGCGGCCGAATAAGAGGTTGTGAGCGGCCCTCACGCCGCTTACATAGCCCCTAGTTTTCCTTAGGACGCCGCCTTTGCCGGAAAACGGCTTTGGCGGCGTTCGTTTATAAAGAAAAAGAGACCCGCGCATGGTATCCGCAGCAGAACAAATGGCCGCCAACACCAGTTGGTCCGCCCTTGGCAAGGCCACCGATCTTCGCAAGCGCATCCTCTTCACCATCGCCCTGCTCATCGTCTATCGCCTCGGCACCTATATCCCGGTGCCCGGCATCGACGGGGCCGAGCTTCGGCAGTTCATGGAAGATGCCAGCCAGGGCATCGGCGGCATGCTGTCGATGTTCACCGGCGGTGCGCTGGGGCGGATGGGGATCTTCGCGCTGGGGATCATGCCCTATATCTCGGCCTCTATCATCGTGCAGCTCATGACGGCCATGGTGCCGGCGCTCGAGCAGCTCAAGAAAGAGGGCGAGCAGGGGCGCAAGAAGATCAACCAGTACACCCGCTACGGCACGGTGGGCCTTGCGACGCTGCAATCCTACGGGCTTGCCATGAGCCTTGTCTCGGGCGGGCTGGTGCAGGCGGATCTTCCCGTGCCGTTCTTCGTGGCGGCCTGCATGATCACGCTGGTGGGCGGCACGATGTTCCTGATGTGGCTGGGCGAGCAGATCACCGCGCGCGGCGTGGGCAACGGCATCTCGCTGATCATCTTCGTGGGCATCATCGCCGAGATCCCGGCGGCGCTGGCGCAGTTCTTCGCAAGCGGCCGCAGCGGCGCGATCAGCCCCGCGGTGATCGTGGGCGTGCTGCTGATGGTGGTGGCCGTGATCGCCTTCGTGGTGTTCATGGAGCGCTCCTTGCGCAAGATCCACATCCAGTATCCGCGCCGCCAGGTGGGGATGAAGGTCTATGACGGCGGGTCGAGCCACCTGCCGGTCAAGGTGAACCCGGCGGGCGTGATCCCGGCGATCTTCGCCTCGTCGCTGCTGCTTCTGCCGGTGACGCTGTCGACCTTCTCTGGGCAGAACAGCGGGCCGGTGATGTCGACCATCCTAGCCTATTTCGGGCCCGGTCAGCCGCTTTACCTGGTGTTCTTCGCCGGCATGATCGTGTTCTTCGCCTATTTCTATACCTACAACGTGGCCTTCAAACCCGATGACGTGGCCGACAACCTGAAGAACCAGAACGGTTTCGTCCCCGGCATCCGGCCCGGCAAGCGGACGGCGGAGTATCTCGAATACGTGGTCTCGCGCATCCTGGTGCTGGGTTCGGCTTACCTTGCGGCAGTTTGTCTCCTTCCTGAAATCCTTCGTAGCCAGTTCGCCATTCCCTTCTATTTTGGCGGCACGTCGGTTCTCATCGTGGTGTCGGTTGTCATGGACACGATCCAGCAGGTGCAGTCGCATCTCCTGGCGCACCAGTACGAGGGCCTTATTGAAAAATCGCAATTGAGTGGCAAGGGACGCAAGCGCGCCCGTCGGAAAGGAACGGCACGCCGATGAATATCATTCTTCTTGGACCGCCCGGCGCGGGCAAAGGCACACAGGCCCAGATCCTTGTCGAGAAGCGGGGCATGATCCAGCTTTCGACCGGCGACATGCTGCGCGAGGCCAAGGACAGCGGCACCGAGATGGGCAAGGTCGTGGCCGACGTGATGGCGCGCGGCGACCTTGTAACCGACGAGATCGTGATCGGGCTGATCCGGGAGAAGATCCAGGGCGAGAATGGCGGCGGGTTCATCTTCGATGGCTTCCCGCGCACGCTGGCGCAGGCCGACGCACTGGCCCAGCTGCTGGAGGAAACGGGCCAGACGCTCGATGCCGTGATCGAGCTTCAGGTCGATGACGAGATCCTGGTGAGCCGCATCGTGGGGCGCGCCGAAGAGGCCGCCGCCGCCGGTCAGCCGGTGCGGGCCGACGACAACGAGGAAAGCCTCAAGCAGCGGCTGATGGAATATTACAAGAAGACCTCGCCGCTCATCGGCTATTACTATGCCAAGGGCCAGCTCACCGCGGTCGACGGGCTGGGCACGATCGACGAGGTGTCGGCGGCCATCGACGGCAAGCTCGGCTGAGGGCCGTCGCCTGACGCTTGGCGCTTTCACGGAAAGCGGCTAACCTCCGGTCCCACGGGTCGGAGGTTTTTTCATGAAGGGTGTTTGGATCGCGGCGCTGGTTTTCCTGGCCACGCCGCTTCGGGCGGAGATGGATTTCGTCACCGACCGGGCGCTCTGCGGGCTCGAGATGGTCGAGCGGCACGAACGCGGCATGAGCTTCGACGGCACGTGGTTTTCCGAGATCGAGTATCACTGCGAACTGTCCGAGCCCATCCCGCGCCCCGACTGGACCGGTGACCAGACCCATATCCGCCCCGGTTACTGCGAGGAGCCCGGCGCGCTTTACCCGAAGGTTTTCGTGCTGCGGACCTTCCAATCGGAGCCGGGCCTGCTATATGTCTACGAGGACGAAACGGGCAGTGCGCAGGCTTATTTCCTGTGCAGTGACTGACAGGCCCCGCGGGGGGCTTGACGCTCTTGGCATTTGCTCCTAAGCACCACCATCTCATGAGAGAAAATGATTCTTTTCCGGGTCGCACCCGGGGCCGAATCGACCACCTGTATCAGCTGCGGCCCGGACGGAACCGTCTCGGGCCTACGTTGTGAAAAAAGGTTCTGGCACTACGGAACCGCAACACAAGAGGACACGACACTTGGCACGTATCGCCGGCGTTAACATCCCGACCCACAAACGGGTCCCGATCGCCCTGACTTACATCACTGGTATCGGCCATTCCTCGGCCAAGGCCATCTGCGAAGCCGTCAACATCGACGTCACCCGCCGGGTGAACGAGTTGAGCGACTCCGAAGTGCTTGCCGTGCGCGAGCATATCGACGCCAACTACACCGTCGAGGGCGACCTGCGCCGCGATGTTCAGATGAACATCAAGCGGCTCATGGATCTCGGCTGCTACCGTGGTCTGCGCCACCGCCGGAACCTGCCGGTTCGCGGCCAGCGGACCCACACCAACGCCCGCACCCGCAAGGGCCCGGCAAAAGCCATTGCCGGCAAGAAGAAGTAAGGGAGGGCAGCAGATATGGCACGTGATACCCGCCGCGGCGCACAGCGCGGCAAGAAAAAGGTCTCGAAGAACATCGCCACCGGCGTGGCGCATGTGAACAGTTCCTTCAACAACACCAAGATCCTGATCTCGGACGTGCAGGGCAACGCGATTGCGTGGTCGTCGGCCGGCACGATGGGCTTCAAGGGGTCGCGCAAGTCGACCCCCTACGCCGCCCAGATGGCCGCAGAGGATGCAGGCCGCAAGGCGCAGGAACACGGCATGAAGACCCTCGAGGTCGAAGTGCAGGGCCCCGGTTCGGGCCGTGAAAGTGCCCTGCGCGCGCTGGCCGCTGTCGGCTTCAACATCACCTCGATCCGTGATGTGACCCCGATCGCGCATAACGGCTGCCGCCCGCCGAAGCGCCGCCGGGTCTGATCTTACCGATTATCGGTGGGGCCGCGTGTTCGTTCACGGCCCCATTCCGTCATTTTAAACCTCGGGCGTTCTTGGCCTTCGGACATGGGGCCGAGAACAGGAATGGAGGGACCGCATGATCCACAAGAACTGGGCAGAACTGATCAAGCCGACGCAGCTGGACGTGAAGCCGGGCAATGACCCGCTGCGCCAGGCCACCGTCGTGGCCGAACCGCTGGAGCGCGGCTTCGGTCTGACCCTCGGCAACGCGCTGCGCCGCGTGCTGCTGTCGTCGCTTCAGGGCGCCGCGATCACCTCGGTGCAGATCGACAACGTGCTGCACGAATTCTCGTCGGTGGCCGGTGTGCGCGAAGACGTGACAGATATCGTCCTGAACCTCAAGGGCGTGGCCCTGCGCATGGAAGTGGAAGGGCCCAAGCGCCTGTCGATCTCGGCCAAGGGGCCGGGCGTCGTCACCGCCGGCGACATTTCCGACAGCGCGGGCATCGAGATCCTGAACAAGGATCACGTGATCTGCCACCTGGACGAGGGCGCCGACCTGTTCATGGAACTGACCGTGAACCAGGGCAAGGGCTATGTCGCCGCCGACAAGAACAAGCCGGAAGACGCGCCGATCGGCCTGATTCCGGTCGACGCGATCTATTCGCCGGTCGTCAAGGTCAGCTACGACGTGCAGCCCACCCGCGAGGGCCAGGTGCTGGACTATGACAAGCTGACCATGAAGGTCGACACCGATGGGTCGGTCACGCCGGACGACGCGGTGGCCTATGCCGCCCGCATCCTGCAGGACCAGCTTTCGATCTTCGTCAACTTCGAGGAACCCGAATCCGCCGGCCGCCAGGACGAGGATGACGGGCTGGAGTTCAACCCGCTGCTTCTCAAGAAGGTCGACGAGCTGGAGCTTTCGGTGCGCTCGGCCAACTGCCTGAAGAACGACAACATCGTCTATATCGGCGACCTGATCCAGAAGACCGAAGCCGAGATGCTGCGCACCCCGAACTTCGGCCGCAAGTCGCTGAACGAGATCAAGGAAGTGCTCTCGGGCATGGGCCTGCATCTCGGCATGGATGTCGAGGACTGGCCGCCGGACAACATCGAGGATCTTGCGAAGAAATTCGAAGATCAATTCTAAGCATTGGTGGGTTTCACCCACCCTACGGGAGATCGTAGGGTGGGTGCCAACCCGCCGTACAACGGGCGTCGAGCCCCAAGGAGAGCCGGTGACACGCATCGCCGGCCGGACAAAGCAAAACCGCCCGTAGAGGGCACATAGGAGTAAGAAACATGCGTCACGCACGAGGCTATCGCCGCCTGAACCGCACCCACGAGCACCGCAAGGCGCTGTGGGCGAACATGGCCGGCTCGCTCATCGAACACGAACAGATCAAGACCACCCTGCCCAAGGCGAAAGAGCTCAAGCGGGTGATCGACAAGCTCATCACGCTGGGCAAGCGCGGCGACGTGCATGCGCGCCGCCAGGCCGCCGCCCAGCTCAAGCAGGACATCCACGTCGCCAAGCTGTTCGACGTGCTGGGCCCGCGCTACAAGGAACGCTCGGGCGGCTATGCCCGCGTCCTGAAAGCCGGCTTCCGCTATGGTGACATGGCGCCGATGGCGATCATCGAACTGGTCGACCGCGACCTCGACGCCAAGGGCAAATCCGACAAGGAGCGCGTCGCGCTCGAGGATGCCGACGAAGAATAAGAGACCGCCCCTTCCGGGCCGTTTCCACCCCCGCCGGTTCCGCTGGCGGGGGTTTTCTTTTTCCCCCATGCTTCTTCTGGCTATAAATATCCCAGGGGGTCCGGGGGGCTGGCCCCCCGGGTGACAACCACGGGCGCCCACGCCTGCGCATTTTTCGCGTGACATGGCCACCCGAGCCCGCTAGCGTGCCCGCCATGACACGCACCTTTGCCGCATTCTGGTATTTTTATGCTCCGAGCCATATGGCGGCGGGAAGGGTCTGCGCGTTCTGACACAACGTTGACAGTGACACACCAAACCGAACCGCCCTCACCGGCGGTTTTTTCATGTCTCCGCCGGGGGCCAGCCCGAAGGACAGATCCCATGGCGACGACGACACAGAACCTCCGCATCACGAAGATGCACGAACTCCTCTCCCCCGCGACGGTGCGCGCGCGGCATCCCGTGAGTGGCCCGGCCGCGAAGACGGTGCAGGAGGGCCGCGCCGCGATCCGCGCGATTCTCGACGGGCGCGATGACCGGATCGTCGCGGTGGTCGGGCCCTGCTCGATCCACGATCCGGTGGCGGCGGTCGAGTATGCCGGCCGCCTGCGTACCCTGCGGGACGAGTTGTCGGACGCGGTGGAGGTGGTCATGCGGGCCTATTTCGAGAAGCCCCGCACCATCGGCGGCTGGAAGGGGCTGATCAACGATCCGGGCATCGACGGCTCCTTCCGCATCAACGAGGGGATCGAGACGGCGCGCACGCTGCTCTTGCAACTGGCCGAGATGGGGCTGCCGGTGGGGACCGAGTTCCTCGACACCACGGTGCCGCAATACATCGCCGATCTCGTGGCCTGGGGCGCCATCGGGGCGCGGACGACGGAAAGCCAGATCCACCGCGAGATGGCGTCGGGCCTGTCCTGCCCGGTGGGGTTCAAGAACGGCACGCGCGGCAACGTGCAGATCGCCATCGACGCGGTGCGCTCGGCCGCGCAGCCGCATCATTTCATGGGGCTGACGGAGGAGGGGCAGGCGGCCATCGTCGGCACCGGCGGCAACGAGGATTGCCACGTCATCCTGCGCGGCGGGGGCGGCACGAATTACGACGCGGGGTCTGTCGACGCGGCCTGCGCGAAGATGGCGAGCGATGGCCTGCGGCCGCAGGTGATGATTGACGCGAGCCATGCCAACAGCGGCAAGGACCCCGAGAAACAGCCGGAGGTGCTGGATGAGATCGGCACGCAGGTGGCGGCGGGCGATACCCGTATCACCGGCGTGATGGTGGAGAGCCACCTTGTCGGCGGGGCGCAGAAGGTGGGGCAGGGGCCGCTGGTCTACGGCCAGTCGATCACCGATGGCTGCCTTGGCTGGGAGAAGACGGAAACCGCGCTGCACGGCCTGGCCGACGCCGTGCGCGCGCGGCGGGGCAGGCTGGCCCGCAAGGCGGGCTGAGCCGCGTCCAAGCCGGGCCCTGCAACGGGGCCCGGCCACCGCGTGACAGCTTGCAATCCGCCCGCCGGCCCAGCATATCAGGAAGGCAGCCGAGAAAACGGAGGGCGGACATGCGTTGGATCCTGGTAATCTGTCTCCTCCTCCCCGGCCTGCCCGCCCGGGCCGAGATGCAGGTGCCGACCAGCCAGATCGAGATCCAGACCGGTTTCGTTCCGGTGGTGAAGAAGGTTTCTCCGGCGGTGGTGAACATCTATGCCCGCCGGGTGGTCAGCGTGCAGAGCCCGTTTTCAAGCGACCCGTTCTTCCAGGACCTGTTCCGCGATTTCGGCACGCCGCGGCAGCGGGTGCAGAACAGCCTTGGTTCGGGCGTGATCCTCGGGGAAGACGGGATCGTCGTGTCGAACTACCACGTGGTGGGCGAGGCCACGGATATTCGCGTCGTGCTCAACGACCGGCGGGAGTTTTCGGCGAAGGTGCTTCTGGCCGACGAGGAAAGCGACCTTGCGATCCTCCAGATGGAGAACGCACACGACATGCCGGCGCTGACCCTGCGGGACAGCGATACCGTGCAGGTGGGCGAGCTGGTGCTGGCGCTGGGCAACCCGTTCGGGGTGGGGCAGACGGTCAGCAGCGGAATCGTCTCGGGGCTCGCGCGGTCGGGCACCGCGACCGGCAACGCGCGGGGGTATTTCATCCAGACCGACGCGCCGATCAACCCGGGCAATTCAGGCGGCGCGCTGGTCGATGTGAATGGCAGCCTGATCGGCATCAACACCTCGATCCTCAGCCGCTCGGGCGGGTCGAACGGGATCGGTTTCGCCATCCCCTCGCGGCTGGTGTCGCAGTTCGTGGCACAGGCGCGCGACGGCAAGAGCGTGTTCGAGCGGCCGTGGGCGGGGATGGATGGCCAGCCGGTGACGGCGGACATGGCCGAGGGGCTGGGGCTTTCCGCGCCGGGCGGCGTGGTGATCTCGCAGCTTCACCCGGCCAGCAGCTTCCTCGAGGCGGGCTATCAGCCGGGCGACGTGATCACCGCGGTCGAGGGGCATCCCGTGAATACCCCGGCCGAGATGATCTTTCGCATGTCGGTGACTGGCATCGGGGCGGAGGCGCGGATCGCCCATGTGCGCAACGGCGAGCCGGGCGAGGCCACCGTGCGCCTGATCGCGGCGCCGGACGTGCCGCCGCGCGGGCAGCTGACCACGGGGCGGAACGCGGCCATTCCAGGCATGGTTCTGTCGACGGTGAACCCGGCGGTGATCGGGGAATACGGCCTGCCGCTGTCGGCCCAGGGCGTGGTGGTCGACGACCCCGGCCAGATCGGGCTGCGCGCCGGGCTTCGGGCGGGGGACATCCTGCGCGGGATCAATGACGTGACGGTCGAAATCGCGACCGAGGCCGAGGCGGCGCTGGAGGAGGCCGAACGGCACCTCTTCCTCGACGTGCAGAGGGGCACCCAGCGCATGACCATGCGGTTCCGGTTGTAAACCGATGAGCGACCTGTTCGACACCCAGCCCGAGGCCCTGCCCGACACCGCGCCGCGCCCGCTGGCCGACCGGTTGCGGCCGCGCAAGCTGTCGGACGTGATCGGGCAGCAGCAGGTGCTGGGGCCGGAGGGGCCGCTGGGGGTGATGCTGGCCTCGAACAGCCTTGGCTCGCTGGTGTTCTGGGGGCCGCCCGGCGTGGGCAAGACCACCATCGCAAGGCTGCTGGCGGACGAGACCGACCTGCATTTCGTGCAGATCAGCGCGATCTTCACCGGCGTGCCGGACCTGCGGCGGGTGTTCGACGAGGCCAAGCACCGCCGCGCGAACGGGCAGGGGACGCTGCTGTTCGTCGACGAGATCCACCGGTTCAACAAGGCCCAGCAGGACAGTTTCCTGCCGCATATGGAGGATGGCACCATCCTCCTTGTCGGCGCCACCACCGAGAACCCCAGCTTCGAGCTGAACGCCGCTTTGCTGAGCCGGGCGCAGGTCTTCGTGCTGGAACGGCTGTCGCTGGCCGACCTGGAGCTGCTCACCCAGCGGGCCGAGGCCGAGATCGGCAAGCCGCTGCCGCTGGATGGACCGGCGCGCGAGGCGCTGCTGGAGATGGCCGATGGCGACGGGCGGGCGCTGTTGAACCTGATCGAGCAGGTGGCGGCGTGGAAGACCGATGGCAAGCTCGACGTCAAGGGCCTGACCTCGCGGCTGATGCGGCGGGCGGCGAAGTATGACAAGAGCGGGGACGAGCATTACAACCTCATATCCGCGCTGCACAAGTCGGTGCGCGGGTCCGACCCCGATGCCGCGCTCTACTGGTTCGCGCGGATGCTGGAAGGGGGCGAGGACCCCCGTTACCTGGCCCGCCGGATCACCCGGATGGCGGTGGAGGATATCGGCCTGGCCGACCCGCAGGCGCAGACCCACTGCCTGCACGCGTGGGAGGTGTACGAGCGCCTCGGCAGCCCCGAGGGGGAGCTGGCCATCGCGCAGGCACTGACCTACCTGGCGCTGGCGCCCAAGTCGAACGCCGCCTACAATGCCTACAAGGAGGCGCGGAGACAGGCCCAGAAGACCGGCAGCCTGTCGCCGCCCAAGCATATCCTGAACGCGCCCACCAAGCTTATGAAGGAGCAGGGCTACGGCAAGGGCTATGCCTATGACCACGACGCAGAAGACGGGTTTTCGGGGCAGGATTACTTCCCCGAGGACATGAAGCGCCCGGTGCTGTACCAGCCGGTCGAGCGCGGCTTCGAGCGGGAGCTGAAGAAACGCGTGGACTATTTCGCCAAGCTCAGGACCAAGCGCAACGAGTGAGGCGCGGCCGGCCGCGGAAGATCGCGCGGCGGCAGGAAATGTCGTTTTTTGACCACCCGGTCAGGACAGGGCCGGGGCGGGGCGAAGCCGCCGCAACGTAAGCCGCTTTCAAAGCGGGCCCTATCCATGCGGAGTTCTTCAAAAAACCGTGGAAAGGCAAACTCCACACTGGAAGACTCGCCGATTTCGTGTTTTGCTATCAATATGTCGCATTCAAGCCGCCCGAAACTTCACAAGGGAGAGAAGCTTTGACGGTGATGCCGCAATCCCGCGGACCGTCCGACATTATGAAGAATTCCTGGGAGAAAATATGACCAAGAGAACAGATCAATTGTTGATTGATCGGCTCGCCGAAGCCGCCCGCGAAGGCAAGATATCGCGCCGGTCCTTCATGAATTACTCACTGGCCGCCGGCATGTCCGCCTCGGCCGCCACCGGTCTCTGGACCACCAAGGCCAACGCCCAGCCCAAGCAGGGCGGCACTTTCCGGGTCGGTATGCATGACGGCAACTCGTCCGACACGCACGACCCCGGCCAGTATGTTTCACGCCAGCAGATCTACCTCGCGCACCAGTACCGCAGCTACCTGACCCTGATCGAGCCCGATGGCTCTCTCGGTCCGGACCTTGCCAGCGACTGGTCGGCGAACGAGGACGCGTCGGTCTGGACGTTCGAGATCAACCCGGATGCCTCGTTCCACAGCGGCAAGCCGGTGATGGCCTCCGACGTGGTCGCCTCGCTCAATCACCACCGCGGCGAGGAAAGCACCTCGGCGGCGAAATCGCTGCTGTCGTCGGTAACCGACGTGACCGCGGATGGCGACCACACCGTCGTCGTCTCGCTGGAAAGCGGCATTGCCGACCTGCCGTGGCTGATGACCGACTATCACCTCGCCGTCTGCCCCGGCAACGAGGATGGCAGCATCGACTGGCAGTCGGGCGACGGTTCGGGCCCCTACAAGATCGACCAGGGCGAATGGGGCGTCAGCTGGAAGCTGAGCCGCCATGACGGCTGGCACCTGGAAGGCGCCTATTTCGACAACCTCGAAATGCTGGTTCTGAACGACCCGAACGCCCGCCAGACCGCGCTTGTGACCGGCGATGTCGACGCGGTCACGCTGATCGACATCAAGACCTCGTCGCTGCTGGAACGCGATCCGAACATCGTGGTCGAGAACGTGCCGTCGGCCGCCGCGATCACCATGCCGATGTTCTGCGACACGGCGCCGTTCGACGACGTCAACGTGCGCAACGCGCTGAAGCTGTCGATCGACCGCAACGAGATCATCGAGAAGATCGCCTTCGGCGCGGCCACGATCGGCAACGACTTCCACCATTCCCCGGCCCAGCCCTACTGGCCCGAGGATATCGAACAGCGCGAGTACGATCCGGACCAGGCCAAGTCGCTGCTCAAGAAGGCCGGCGCCGAGGACCTGACGGTCAGCATCTCGACCGCCGACAGCCTGTTCTCGGGCGCGGTCGACATGTGCGTGCTCTATGCCGAGCAGGCCAAGCAGGCGGGCATCACCGTCAAGGTCGTGCGCGAGCCGAACGACGGCTACTATTCCGACGTCTGGCTGAAGAAGCCGTTCTGCGCGGTGTCCTGGGGCGCGCGCCCCACGCCCGACGTGATGTACACGCTGGCCTACAAGGCGGATGCCGACTGGAACGAGAGCCACTGGCAGAACGAGGAGTTCAACGATCTTCTGCTGAAGGCCAAGTCCGAGCTCGACGACAGCCTGCGCGCCGAGATGTACCACGACATGGCGATCCTCGCGAAGGACGATGGCGGGACGATCATCCCGATGTTCAACAACTTCGTCTACGCGCGCCGCGCCAACGTGAAGCATGGCGAGAACCTTGCCGCGAGCTGGGAGCTTGACGGCGCCCGCGGCCCAAGCCGCTGGTGGTTCGAAGACTGATCTTGCAATGGGCCCGGCGCCGCGTGCACCGGGCCCGCTCATTCGGCCGCCCCGGCGGCCCGATAGGAAAGAAGAAAAGAAGAAAAGGGGACCAGGACCCAGACCAGACGATAGACGAAGAACAAGGTCTTCGTACCGCCCCGAACGACATGCCCCCTGCGGGTTTCGGGGAAGGAACCGGACCAGAATACCAAGAAAAACCCGGAACCGACCGGGACATTGTCCAACAAGACGACATACCAGGGAGAAGATATGACAAAGAAACACGATCAGATGATGATCGACCGGCTGGCGGATGCTGCCCGCGAAGGCAAGATCTCGCGCCGCTCGTTCATGCATTACTCGATGGCCGCGGGCATGACCGCCTCGGCCGCCACTGGCCTCTGGACCACTTCGGCGAAGGCCGAGCCGCAGAGCGGCGGCCATTTCCGCCTCGGCGCGCATGACGGCAACACGTCCGACACCCATGACCCGGGCACCTACCTGTCCTTCTCGATGATCCAGGTCGCGCATACCTTCCGCAGCTACCTGACCCTGATCGAACCCGATGGCTCGCTCGGGCCGGACGTGGCGACGGAATGGTCGGCCTCGGAGGACGCGAAGGAGTGGACCTTCAAGCTGAACGAGAACGCCACCTTCCACAGCGGCGGCAAGGTCACGGCCAACGACGTGATCGCCTCGATGAACCACCACCGCGGCGAGGACAGCACCTCTGCGGCGACCGCGCTGCTGACGGATGTGGAGGACATCACCGACAACGGCGACGGCTCGATCACTTTCAAGCTGGCCTCGGGCAACGCCGACCTGCCGTGGCTGATGACCGACTATCACCTTGCCATCTGCCCGGCGAACGAGGACGGCTCGATCGACTGGAAATCGGGCGACGGCTGCGGGCCGTACAAGCTGACCAATGCCGAGTTCGGCGTCAGCTACGCGTTCGAGCGCCATGACGACTGGCACCTCGACGGGGCCTATTTCGACAGTGTCACGATCACCGTGCTGAACGACCCCAACGCGCGCCAGACCGCGCTGGTCACTGGCGACGTCGATGCCGTCACGCAGATCGAGCTGAAGACGCTCGCCCTGCTGCAGCGCGACCCGAACATCGAGATCGACCAGGTCGCCTCGGCCGCGGCGATCACCATGCCGATGTTCTGCGACGTGGCGCCGTTCGACAATGTCGACGTGCGCAACGCGCTGAAGCTGTCGATCGACCGGCAGGACATCATCGACAAGATCGTCTTCGGCACGGCGACCATGGGCAACGATTTCCACCATTCGCCGGCCATGCCCTACTGGCCCGAGGATATCGAACAGCGCCCGTATGACCCCGACCAGGCCAAGTCGCTGCTGAAGAAGGCGGGTATGGAAGACCTCACCGTCGAGATCAGCGTCGCCGACTCGGTCTTCTCGGGTTCGGTCGACATGTGCGTGCTCTATGCCGAACACGCCAAGGCCGCCGGCATCAACATCAAGGTCAAGCGCGAGCCGAACGACGGGTACTATTCCGACGTCTGGCTCAAGAAGCCGTGGTGCTGCGTGCAGTGGGGCGCGCGTCCGACTCCGGACGTGATGTACTCGCTGGCCTACAAGGACGATGCGGCGTGGAACGAAAGCCACTGGCAGAACGAGCGGTTCAACGAGCTGCTGCGGATGGCCAAGTCGGAGATCGACGACGCCAAGCGCGCCGAGATGTACCGCGAGATGGCGGTTCTGGCAAAGGACGATGGCGGCACCGTCATCCCGTTCTTCCCGGACTTCGTCTATGCCCGCCGCAAGAACGTCAAGCATGGCGAGGATCTTGCCCCGAGCTGGCAGATGGACGGCGCCCGCGCCTGCAGCCGCTGGTGGTTCGAAGGCTAGGACGACACACCCGGCCCCGGCGCAGAAGCGCCGGGGCTTCACCGTCCGGACCCCGGCACGACGCCCGGGCCCGGACCCATCGCCGAAGCGGGTCATCCAGACAGTCTTACCCAGCCCGCGAAGGCCAAAAATATCTGTATACCCGGCCACCCGGACAGCCATGAGCGCGGGACCACGGGGCAACAGCAGGAGGGACAGATGGGAGACATACTTGGGCTCGTTGGAAGACGGCTCGGGCTAGGGCTGATCATTCTACTGGTCATCTCGGTCATCATTTTCTTCATGGTCGAATTGCTGCCGGGCGACATCGCCCAGGCCGTGCTCGGCCAGGGGGCCACGGAAGAGAACCTGCGCGCGCTGCGCCGGGAGATGGGCCTCGACCAGCCGGCGATCGTGCGATACCTCGACTGGCTGAGCGGCGCCGTCATGTTCGACTTCGGCAACTCGATCGTCACCGGCGAATCCGTCGCCCGCACGATCAGCGACCGGTTCATGAACACGCTTTTCCTTGCGGCCTATGCCGCGGTCATCGCGGTGCCGGTCTCGATCATCCTCGGCGTGATCGTGGCGCTGCTGCGCAACTCGATCTTCGACCGCGTTGCCAACGTGGTCTCGCTGTCGTTCATCTCGTCGCCGGAATTCTTCCTCGGCTACATCCTGATCCTCTACTTCGCGGTCAATTGGGGCATGTTCCCGGCGATCTCGAGCTTGAGCGAGGGGATGTCCTTCCTCCAGCTTCTCGAGCGCACGTTCCTGCCGGCGCTGACGCTGGTGCTGGTGGTGATGGCGCACATGATGCGGATGACGCGGGCGGCGATCATCAACCTGCTGGCCTCGCCCTATATCGAGATGGCCCGCCTGAAAGGTGCGCCGCCGTGGCGGGTGATCGTCAAGCACGCCCTGCCGAACGCCTGGGCCCCGATCATCAACGTGGTCGCGCTGAACCTCGCCTACCTGATCACCGGCGTGGTGCTGGTCGAGGTGGTCTTTGTCTATCCCGGCATCGGGCAGGCGCTTGTCGACGCGGTGTCGAAGCGTGACTTCCCGGTCGTCCAGGCCTGCTGCCTGATCTTCGCGGCGACCTTCATCCTGCTCAATCTCGCAGCCGATGTGGGCGCCATTCTCACCAACCCGCGTCTGCGGCATCCGAAGTAAGGAGGCAGTCACATGAGCTGGTTTGTAATCGGATATTACACGCTGCTTCTGGGCGGTTCCTGCCTTGCAGCTTACTTCAACAAGAGATCGGCCTTCCTGCTGCTGTTCTCGCTGACGCTGGTGTCCTTCGTGCTGGGCATCATCGGCGGCACGGGCGCGCTTCGGGCGATTGCCATCTGCGCGGGCGTGCTGGCGCTGGCGGCGATGGTCTCCTACGCCTTCCGCGAGTTCCTGATCGCGCTGGTCTCGGACGAGATGGCCAAGGAGCTGCGCACCGCGCCGCTGACGGCCGCCTTCGGGATGTTCGTCATCTTCACCTACGCGATCATGGGCGTCTTCGCCCCGTTGATCGCGCCCTATGGTGAGGCACAGGTGATCGCCTCGGCCTTTGCGCCGGCGGATTCGAACATGCTGCTCGGTGCCGACCAGCTGGGCCGCGACATGTTCAGCCGGATCGTCTATGGCACGCGCAACTCGGTCGGGCTGGCCCTGTCGGCGACGCTGGCGGCGTTCTTCTTCGGGGCGCTGGCCGGGCTGCTGGCGGCCACCAAGGGCGGCTGGTTCGACCAGTTCATGGGCCGGCTGGCCGACGTGATCATGTCGATCCCGTCGCTGATCTTCGCGCTGCTGATGCTGTCGATCTTCGGGCCGCAGATCATCGTGATCATCATCGCCGTGGCCATCATCTACGCGCCGCGCGTCTTCCGCCTGACAAGGGCGGTGGCGGGCAACGTCGTGGTGATGGACTATATCGAGGCCGCGCAGTTGCGCGGTGAGGGCATGTGGTACCTCATCCGGCGGGAAATCCTGCCCAACTCGACCGCCCCCCTGGTGGCCGAGTTCGGTCTGGAATTCTGCTTCGTGTTCCTGCTGGTGGCGGGGCTGTCGTTCCTCGGGCTCGGCATTCAGCCGCCCACGGCTGACTGGGGCTCGATGGTGCGTGAGAACGCGACCCTGATCTCGTTCGGAGACATCACCCCGCTCATACCGGCGGCCGCCATCGCGCTGCTGACGGTCGGGGTGAACTTCGTGGTCGACTGGATGCTGTTCCGGTCCTCTGGCCTGAAGGAGAAATAAAAATGGCGACCAAGTTCAAGGACAGCGATGTCCTGCTCAAGGTGAGGAACCTGAAGATTCAGGGCTACAGCGACGAGCAGTGGATCGACATCATCAAGGGGGTCGACCTGACCCTCCACCGCGGCGAGGTGATGGGCCTGATCGGGGAATCCGGTGCCGGCAAATCCACCATCGGCGCCGCCGCCATGGGCTATGCCCGTGACGGCACGCGCATCTCGGACGGCTCGATCGAGTTCGACGGGATGGAGCTGACGACTGCCAGCGAAAGCGAGAGGCGCGCCCTTCGGGGCTCGCGGATCGCCTACGTGGCACAATCGGCGGCGGCCTCGTTCAACCCGGCGCACAAGCTGATCGACCAGCACACCGAGGCGCCGGTGCAGTACCGCATCAAGAAACGGATGGAGGCGCAGGAGGACGCGGTGGAACTGTACCGCCGCCTGCGCCTTCCCAACCCCGAGGAGATCGGCTTCCGCTACCCGCACCAGGTGTCGGGCGGGCAGCTTCAGCGGGCGATGACGGCGATGGCCATGTCCTGCCGGCCCGACCTGATCATCTTCGACGAGCCGACCACCGCGCTTGACGTGACCACCCAGATCGAGGTGCTCGCGGCCATCCGCGACATCGTCGACCAGTTCAACACCGCCGCGATCTACATCACCCACGACCTGGCGGTCGTGGCGCAGATGGCCGACACGATCAAGGTGCTGCTGAAGGGCGAGGAGGTCGAGGAAGCCCCCACCAAGGAGATGCTGGACAACCCGAAGGAGGACTATACCAAGTCGCTCTGGGCGGTCCGCAGCTTCCAGCGGGATCAGAAGCACCGGCCCAAGGACGCCACGCCGCTCATCTCGGTGCAGAACGTCGACGCCTCCTATACCGGCGGGGCGAAGGTGCTGGATGACGTGTCCTTCGACATCTACGAGGGCATGACCGTGGCGGTCGTGGGCGAATCCGGTTCGGGCAAGTCGACCACGGCGCGCGTGATCACCGGCCTGCTGCCCCCGTCCAAGGGGCAGGTGATGTTCAAGGGAGAGCCTTTCCCCCCCTCCTACAAGGACCGCAGCCGCGACCAGTTGCGCCAGTGCCAAATGATCTACCAGATGGCCGACACGGCGCTGAACCCCAAGGTGCGGATCTCCGAGATCATCGGCCGGCCGGCGCAGTTCTATTCGGGGCTGTCGGGGGCCGCGCTCAAGAACCGGGTGGACGAACTGCTCGACCTGATCGAGCTGGAGCCGTCGAAGTTCTACAATCGCTTCCCGCCAGAGCTTTCGGGCGGGCAGAAACAGCGGATCGGCATCGCCCGGGCGCTGGCGGCCGAGCCCACCTTCATCATCTGCGACGAGGTGACATCGGCGCTCGACCAGCTTGTGGCGGAGGGCATCCTGAAGCTGCTCGACCGGCTTCAGAACGAGCTGAACCTGGCCTACATGTTCATCACCCACGACCTTGCCACCGTGCGGTCGATCGCCGACGAGGTGGTGGTGATGCAGCACGGCAAGGTGGTGGAACAGGGGCCCAAGGACGAGATGTTCACGCCCCCGCACCACCCCTATACCGACCTGCTGCTCAGTTCGGTTCCCGAGATGGACCCCGACTGGCTTACCACGCTGCTGGAAGAGCGCGGCGTCGACAACGTGGGCGATGCGGCCTCGGCCAAGATCGACCCGGGCGACGAGAAGGTCGAGGGCACCGAGGTCGGCACCGAGAAAAGCAGCTGAGGCTGTCGGCCTGACACAAGTAAAAACGGCGGAGGGTCAGCCCTCCGCCGTTTCGCGTAGAATTCCAGATTTTCCTTATCGTCAGCCGATGATCCACATGGCAGAGCCCACCATCGACGCGACGATGAGGCCATAGACGATCGCCACCGATTGCCAGGTTGCGCTGTGCATGCGCAGTTCGCGGTTCAGTTCGTCACGTGTCATTCTCAGCTTCCTTCCCGGAACGGGGGACAGCACGATGCCGTCCGGGGTGTCAAACTACAAACGCCGCGCGGTAGATACCGCCCGGCGCCTTTTGGGTTGTGAAGAGCGTGGTACCGGGCGCAGGGGGCGCCCGCCCTGCCTTTATGCGGTGATGGCCATTGCCGAGAGCACCAGCGTACCGACGAGCAGACCGTATACCAGCACAACCGACTGCCAGGTGGCACTATGCATACGAAGTTCGCGGTTCAGTTCATCGCGGGTCATGTCCAGCCTCCTGGGTCTAGAGTGGGTCAGGTCCGAGTCGCGTTACGCTGCGGCTCATGGCCCGCATATATGGCGCAAGTGGAGTCGCGCAACAGAAATGACGATTAAAATCTATGCATTTCGTGCATACCCGGACAGACCGGCGGTCATGGCTGTGGATAACGCCAAAAAATGCCGTGTTCGCAAAGGCTTGCGATTCTTGTGCCGCCGGTCTACGCGGCCGTCTTCCCGGGCCCCTGTAGCGCCATTACCACAAGGTCGCCCTCGTCGCGGGCCTTCATGGCCAGGGCGGCGGCGTGGGCGGCGGCAGCGGTCGTGTAGTAGGGGATCTTGTCGTAGAGCGCAACCGAGCGAATCTCGCGGCTGTCCTCGACCGCCTGCGCGCCCTCGGTGGTGTTCATCACCAGCGCGATCTGCCCGTCTTTCAGCATGTCGACCACGTCGGGCCGCCCCTCGTAGACCTTGTTGACCACCTCGCAGGCGATCTCGTGCCCTTCGAGGAAGGCCGCGGTGCCACGGGTCGCGACGATTTCGAAACCCATGTCCACGAGCGTCTGCGCGGTTTCCACGAGCTGCGGCGTCTTGTCGGCATCCTTGATCGAGAAGAACACCTTGCCGCTTTCGGGCAGCACCGCGCCCGCGCCCATCTGCGCCTTGAGGAAGGCGCGGGGGAAGGACACGTCCCAGCCCATCACCTCGCCGGTCGAGCGCATTTCAGGGCCGAGGATGGTATCGACGCCGGGGAAGCGGGCAAACGGCATCACCGCCTCCTTGACCGAGAACCACGGCATCGCCGGGTCGGCCAGCGTCATCTGGTCGGCCATCGGCAGGCTGCCGGGCCGCGCGTCGGCGGGGTAGGGGCCACGGTTGGGGAAGGCATCCAGCGTCTCGCCCGCCATCAGCCGCGCGGCGATGGAGGCGATGGCGCTGTCGGTCGCCTTGGCGACGAAGGGCACGGTGCGGCTGGCACGGGGGTTCACCTCGATCAGGAAGATCTCGCCCTCCTTCACGGCGAACTGCACGTTCATCAGACCGCGCACGCCAAGCTCGAGCGCCAGCGCCTCGGTCTGGCGCTTGATCTCGTCGATCGTGTCCTGCGCCAGCGAGTAGGGGGGCAGCGAGCAGGCTGAATCGCCCGAGTGCACGCCGGCCTCCTCGATATGTTGCATGATGCCGGCCACGTGGACCCGCGTGCCGTCGCAGAGCGCGTCGACATCGCATTCGATGGCGCCCGACAGGTAGCCATCCAGCAGCACCGGGCTTTTGCCCGACACGACGACCGCTTCCTTGATGTAGCGTTCGAGATGGGCCATGTCGCGGACGATCTCCATCGCCCGGCCGCCCAGCACGTAGGAGGGGCGGATCACCAGCGGGAAACCGATGCTCTCGGCTATCGCCAGCGCCTGTTTGTCGCTCGACGCGATGCCGTTCTTCGGCTGGCGCAGGCCCAGCTTGTTGACCAGCGCCTGGAACCGCTCGCGGTCTTCGGCAAGGTCGATGGCGTCGGGCGAGGTGCCCAGGATCGGGATGCCCTCGGCCTCGAGGTCATTGGCCAGCTTCAGCGGCGTCTGCCCGCCGAACTGAACGATCACCCCGTGCAGCGTGCCGTTCTCCTGCTCGACGCGCAGGATCTCCATCACGTGCTCGAAGGTCAGCGGCTCGAAATAGAGCCGGTCCGAGGTGTCGTAGTCGGTCGACACGGTCTCGGGGTTGCAGTTGATCATGATCGTCTCGTAGCCCGCGTCGGTCAGCGCGAAACAGGCGTGACAGCAGCAGTAATCGAACTCGATCCCTTGCCCGATCCGGTTCGGGCCACCGCCGAGGATGACCACCTTCTTGCGGCCCGAGGGGCGCGCCTCGCATTCCACCTCGCCCATCATCGGGGCCTCGTAGGTGGAATACATGTAGGGCGTCTGCGCCTCGAACTCGGCCGCGCAGGTGTCGATCCGCTTGAAGACGGCGGTGACATTGAGCGCATGGCGCGCCCGGCGCACCTGCCCCTCGGTCCGGCCCGTGAGGGTGGCAAGCCGGGCATCGGTAAAGCCCAGCATCTTGAGCGCGCGCAGCCCGTCCTCGTCGACCGGCAGGCCGTCCTTGCGCACCCGCTCCTCGGCCTCGACGATCTCGCGGATGCGGGCCAGGAACCAGGGGTCGTACTTGGTGGCGTTGAAAATGGCGTCATCCGACAGCCCGTGCCGCATCGCCTGGGCGATGGTACGCATCCGGTCCGGCGTCTGCAGGCTGAGCGCCTTGATCACGGCGGCCTCTTCCGGGGCGCCCTCGATCTCGACCTCGTCGAAGCCCGTCAGGCCCGATTCCATCGAGGCCAGCGCCTTTTGCAGCGATTCGTGGATGGTGCGGCCGATGGCCATCGCCTCGCCCACGGATTTCATCGCTGTGGTCAGGTAAGGCTGCGAGCCGGGGAACTTCTCGAAGGCGAATTTCGGGATCTTGGTGACGACATAGTCGATGGTGGGCTCGAAGCTCGCCGGCGTCACCT
>Ga0189287_100164_pt1 | contig 34497 bp, 30 predicted proteins | sample UW86minimetaG_FD_130319 | JGI IMG/M metagenome (GOLD analysis project Ga0189287, IMG submission 130319) | Marine microbial communities from the Costa Rica Dome - UW86 mini metaG | ecosystem: Environmental > Aquatic > Marine > Oceanic > Photic zone | place: Costa Rica: the Eastern Pacific... | reverse complement strand
GTTCTCTCCCTGTGCGCTTGGGGCGGGGCTGAACCCCGGAACCATCCCCGAAATCCGGGCCCGGATCATTGCGGGCGGGGCCAACAACCAGCTGGCCGACGAATCCCGCGACGGCGGTGCACTGATGGAGCGGGGCATCCTTTACGCGCCGGACTACGTCATCAACAGCGGCGGCATGATCCAGCTTGCGGCAGAGTTCCTGCCCGACGGCCAAGCCGATGTGCGCCGGCGCGTGCTGGGCATCGGCGACACGTTGTCAGCGATCTTCGACCGCTCTGAGCGCGATGCGATACCGACCCATGCCGCTGCGGCCGATCTGGCGGAGGCGCGGCTTTATTCGCCTGCGGATCTGACGGCGGCGGCGCAGTGACTGTCGCGCTGGATCACCTCGACAGGCTGGTCGCTTTCGAGACCGTCTCCTCCCGGTCGAACCTGGACCTCGTTGACTGGGTGGCGCAGCGGATGGCATCGGCGGGGGCACGGATCACGCGTGTTTCGAACGAGGGCGGCGAGAAAGAGTGCCTTGTCGCGACCATGGGTCCGGCGCGCGAAGGCGGGTTGATGCTGTCTGCCCACAGCGACGTCGTCCCGGTCGACGGCGAGGTCTGGACCTCCGATCCGTTCCGCCTGCGCCGTGACGGCGACCGGGTGGTGGCGCGGGGTGCGGCCGACATGAAGGGCTTCCTCGCCTGTACCCTTGCGGCGATGGAGCAGATCGACGCCGCCGCGTTGAAGCGGCCCGTCCATCTTGCGCTGTCTTACGACGAGGAGCTTGGCTGCACCGGGACCGACGATCTGCTTGATGTCCTGCGCGAAGCGATCCCGCTTCCGGGCATCGCCATCGTGGGCGAGCCGACGCTTCTGCGGATCGTTTCCGCGCACAAGGGCGCGCGGGTCTACGAGACCGAGTTCCACGGGCGTTCCGCCCATTCCAGCCAGAGCCACCGGGGCGTCAGCAGCAATGTCCATGCAGCCCGGTTCATCGCGATGCTCGACCGCCACTTCGATCGTCTGGGTGAGGTGCGCACGGCGGTTGCGGACCTCCAGCCGCCGCAGACGACGTTCAACGTCGGCCTGATGACCGGCGGCCGGGCTTTGAACATCATCCCTGATTTCACCCGGCTGGTCTGGGAGTTCCGCAACATACCCGAGGTCGACGCCGATCAGGTGGAAGCCGAAATTCTTGGCTGGACAGACGCGACGGGATTGCCGGAGATGCAGGCGCAATGGTCCGGCGCCCGGATCGAGACGCGGCGGACGGCCAATGTGCCCGCGCTTGATCCCGCGATGAACCGCGCCGCGCGGGACGAGGTGCACCGCCGGACCGGCTGCAAGGGCGACGACGCCGTCCCCTTCGGGACCGAAGCCGGGTTTTTTCAGGGCATGGGAGTGCCGACCGTGGTTTGCGGGCCTGGTTCGATCGACGTGGCGCACAAGCCGGACGAATACGTCGAGATCGCCCAGATCGAACGGGCCGAAAGAATGCTGGGCGACATGATCGCCTGGACCGCAGACTGATACGAAAGACAAACGAAAACAGGGAGTAATGACAATGACATCGACAATTTCGCCGGCGCGGGTGCTGCGCCGGAGCGTTATGCTTGCGCTCGTCGCGCAGGGGGCGGCCACCGCCGCTCTGGCCGCAGATTTCCGGTTCGCCTTCCAGGGCACACTTGGTGCGCTCGACCCCTACACGCTGAATGAAACCTTCACGTTGGGAATGTTGGGCAACGTCTACGAAGGCCTGACCCGGCGCGACAAAGACCTCGAGATCATCCCCGGTCTCGCGACAAGCTGGGAGCAGATTGACGACCTGACCTGGCGGTTCCACCTGCGCGAGGGCGTGACATTTGCCAATGGCAACGCCTTCGACGCCGACGATGTGCTGTTCTCGGCCGACCGTGTCCGGGCAGACGGGTCCAACCTGGCCGCACGGCTGCCGGCGGACGCGGAATTCGTGAAGGTCGATCCGTACACCGTCGACGTCAAGCTGACGACACCGAACCCGATCCTGAACTATGAATGGGATACTTGGTACATCATGGACAAGGAGTGGTCGGAGGCCAATGACATGGTCGCCCCCGTCTCGGCCAAGGACACCAGCCCGCGTCCCGCCGCCTTCACCGCCATGGGCACCGGCGCCTTCACCTTCGAAAGCCACGAACCGGGCGTGAAGACCGTTTTCGTGCCGAACCCCGGATGGTGGGACACGCCCGAACACAACCTCGACAGGGTCACCTACACCACCATCGCCGCCGACGGCACGCGGGTGGCGGCGTTGCTGTCGGGCGATGTCGACCTGATCGACCCGGTGCCGGTGCAGGACATTCCCCGGATCGAGCAGAATGCCGATACCGACGTTCTGACCGGGCCGGAGCTGCGCGTCGTCTACCTGGGCATGAACCAGATGCGCGCCGAACTTGCGACCTCGGACATCAAGGGCAGGAACCCGTTCCAGGACCCGAAGGTGCGCAAGGCGATGTACCAGGCGATCGACATCGAGGCGATCAAGAGCCGGGTCATGCGCGGCCTGTCGACGCCGACGGCACTTCTGATCGCACAGGAGCTGTTTTCACAGGCGTCGGACTTCCAGCGATGGCCTTATGATCCCGAGGCGGCCAAAGCCCTGCTGGCCGAGGCGGGATATCCCGACGGCTTTTCGGTGACGCTCGACTGTCCGAATGACCGGTACGTGAACGACGAGGCGATTTGCCAGGCGGCGGTGGCGATGCTGGCGAAGGTCGGCGTCAAGGTGACGCTGAATGCGCAGACGAAATCGCTCTGGGCCGCCAAGATCCTCGCGGCGGGCGGGTTCGACACCGATTTCTACCTGTTGGCGTGGACGCCCGGATCGCTCGACAGCTGGAACGTACTGGTCAACCTCGCGACGTGCCGGGACGGGACCGGCAAGGGCGGTCCGTTCAATGTCGGCGGCTACTGCAATCCGAAGGTGGACGACCTGGCGGCGCAGATCCTGGGCGAGACGGACGCCGCACGGCGCGATGACCTGATCGCCGAGGCGTACCGCATCCTGCATGAGGACACGGCCTATCTGCCGCTGCACCAGCAGAACCTCGTCTGGGGCAAGCGCGCCAACGTCGAGATTGCGCAGCGGGCGGACAACCAGGTCCTGTTCTACTGGGCCCGTGTCAACTGAGCAGGCGCGCCGGGGCGCAGAGGCCCTCCCCCGGCGCATTTCGTCCCGCCGGGGGGCCCACACGGCCCGACCACGGGCCCATTAAGGCAGACCCATGATATCCTTTCTTCTTTCGCGCGCCGTGCAGGCCATCGCTACCATGCTGATGGTCACCCTGATCGCCTTCGTGCTGTTCCGGTATGTCGGTGACCCGGTGAACCAGATGGTCGGGATCGAGACCTCGCTTGCGGATCGCGCGAAACTGCGCGAGGACCTTGGACTGAACGATCCGATGCCGGTGCAATATGCCCGGTTCCTGGTCCGCGCGGCGCGGTTCGACTTCGGCACTTCGTACCAGCAGAAAGAATCGGTGGCGGTCCTGATCGGCGCCCGTCTTCCCGCCACGCTGGAGCTGTCCCTGATATCGGTGGTGTTTGCCATCGCGGCGGGCGTTCCGCTTGGCGTGCTGGCCGGGTTGCATCCCAGGTCGCTGGCCGCGCGGGCGTTCATGGCGCTCAGCCTGCTGGGCGTGTCGCTGCCCACCTTCCTGATCGGCATCCTGCTGATCTTCGTCTTTTCGGTTCATCTCGGCTGGCTGCCGTCGTTCGGGCGCGGCCAGACGGTGCAGATCGGCGGGTGGAGCACGGGTCTGCTGACCGCCTCGGGCTGGCGGTCAATCATCCTGCCCGCCATCACCCTTGGCCTGTTCCAGATGACGCTGATCATGCGGCTGGTGCGGGCCGAGATCATGGAGGTCCTGCGCACCGATTACATCAAGTTCGCGCGCGCCCGCGGCCTGCCCGACCGGATCGTGCATTTCGGCCACGCGCTGCGCAACACGCTGATCCCGGTGATCACCGTGACCGGGCTTCAGATCGGGTCGATCATCGCCTTTTCGATCATCACCGAGACGGTGTTTCAATGGCCCGGCATGGGGCTCTTGTTCCTGCAGGCGGTGCAGAATGCCGACGTGCCGGTAATGGCCGCCTATCTGATGCTGATCGCGGCGCTGTTCGTGACGATCAACCTGGCGGTCGACCTGCTGTACATGGCCGTCGATCCGCGCATTCGCATCGGGAGGGCGGCCGCATGACCCGTGTGACCCGCGCACTGGACAGCGACCTGATGTATTCCTTCCGCCGGACCCCCGGCGCGATGATCGCCGCCGCACTGTCGTGCGCGCTGATCCTCGGGGCCGTGCTGGCCCCGGTCATCGCTCCGCACGATCCTTTCGACCCCTCGGGACTGTCGATCCTCGACAACTTCCTGCCGCCGGCGTGGGACGCCGCAGGGGACCCGCGGTTCCTTCTGGGGACCGAAGATCAGGGGCGCGATCTGCTGTCGGCCATGCTCTACGGATTGCGCGTTTCGCTCGCGGTCGGGTTCGCCAGCGTGATCTTTGCGCTGATCCTCGGCGTCACGCTCGGGCTGATCGCGGGCTATGCGGGGGGCTGGGCCGACAATCTGATCATGCGGGCGGCTGACATCCAGATGACCTTTCCCGCGATCCTTATCGCACTGCTTCTCGCCGGCATTTTCCGGGGGACCGCCGCGCACGGGGCCTCGGGCGCCGGACCGCTCGCGCTGCTCGTGTTCTCCATAGGGCTGTCGTTCTGGGTCCAATACGCGCGAACCGTGAGGGGCTCGGTCCTGATCGAGGCAAACCGGGAATACGTGCTGGCCGCCCGGCTGATCGGGATATCGGCGCCGGCAATCCTGATCCGGCACATCCTGCCCAATGTCATGGGGCCGGTGCTGGTCATCGCCACGATCAACCTCGCGCTGGCCATCATCATAGAGGCGACGCTCAGCTTCCTCGGGGTGGGGGTGCCGCCGGGCAGCCCGTCGCTGGGAACGCTGATCCGGGTCGGCAACGACTACCTGTTTTCGGGCGAATGGTGGATCACGCTGTTTCCCGGCGCTGTGCTGGGGGTATTGGCGCTGTCGGTGAACCTTTTCGGCGACTGGCTGCGCGACGCGCTGAACCCGAGGCTCGGATGACCGATCTGCTGACCCTGACCGACCTCGTGGTCGATATCCCGCATCGGCGTGGCACCCTGCGCGCCATCGACGGCGTGAGCCTGAGCATCGCGCGGGGCGAGGTGCTGGGGCTTGTCGGTGAAAGCGGTGCGGGCAAGTCCATGATCGGCAACGCGGTCATCGGACTGCTGGCCCGGCCCGCCCATGTCGCGGGCGGCGAGATTTGGCTGGGCGACCGGCGGATCGACAGGCTTGCGCCGCATCAGATGCGGCAGCTGCGCGGCCGGCGGATCGGGATGATCTTTCAGGATCCGCAGACCAGCCTCAACCCGCTGATGCGCATCGGAGACCAGTTGGTCGAGACGATCCGCCTGCACCGCCCCATGCCTGCCGCCGGCGCCCGGACCGAAGCCATCCGCCTGCTTGACGAGGTCGGCATTCCCGCGCCGGAGGAACGCATGGCCTACTGGCCGCACCAGTTCTCGGGCGGGCAGCGGCAGCGCATCGTCATTGCACTGGCGCTGGCGGGGGAACCTGAGCTGATCATCGCGGACGAACCCACAACGGCGCTCGACGTGTCGGTGCAGGCGCAGATCATCCGGCTTCTCAAGCGGCTCTGCGCCGATCGCGGGGTTGCGGTGATGCTGATCACGCATGACATGGGCGTCATCGCCGAAACCGCCGACCGGGTGTGCGTGCTTTATGCCGGTCGCGTGGCCGAGACGGGGCCGGTGACCGAGGTCCTGTCGCGCCCCCGGCACCCCTACACGGTCGGCCTGATGGATGCGATCCCGTCGCTCGATCCGGCGCGCGGGGAGCCGGGCGTGGCGACGCTGCGGCAGATCCCCGGCGCGATGCCGTCGATCGCGGCCCGCCCGTCCGGCTGCGCGTTCCATCCGCGATGCGCCAGCGCCACGCCCGATTGCGCCCGTGTCAGACCGGACCCCCGGCCCGCAGGCCGGTCGGAGGTCGCCTGTCCGGTCTGCGCGCCGACACACGAGGATGCCGCATCATGAAACATTCCACGCCAACCACCACCGTGGCGCCGGTCCTGAGCGTCGAAGGGCTGTCGCGGGATTTCAACATTCCGGTCCCCTTTCTCCGGCGCCTTGTTCCCGGCCGTCCGCGGCCGGTTTTCCGGGCGGTAACCGACGTCAGCTTCGAGATCCCGCGCGGTCAGACCTATGCGCTTGTCGGCGAATCCGGGTCGGGCAAGTCGACCATCGCCCGGATGGTGGTGGGGCTGACCCGACCGACTGCCGGCGTCGTGCGCATCGCCGGGCACGACCTGTTCGCCCCGGACGCCCGGGGCACCCGCCAGGCCATGCGGCGGCGGATCCAGATGGTGTTTCAGGACCCGCAAGCCAGCCTGAACCCCCGCTGGCGGGTCGAGGCCATCGTGGGCGAGCCGATCCGGGCCTTTGGCCTGGCCTCCGGGCGTGCGCTTGCCGCGCGGGTTGCCGGGCACCTGGAAACCGTCGGGCTTTCCGCCGCCGACGCGCGGAAATATCCGCACGAATTCTCGGGCGGGCAGCGCCAGCGCATTGCCATTGCCCGCGCGCTTGCGTCCGAGCCCGAGTTCATCGTTTGCGACGAACCGACGTCGGCGCTTGATGTCTCGGTTCAGGCGCAGGTGCTCAACCTGTTGAGGACGCTGCAATCCGACCTTGGCCTGACCTATCTCTTCATCAGCCACGATCTTGCCGTCGTTCGCCACATGGCGCAGCGCGTCGGCGTCCTGCAGCGTGGCATACTGGTCGAGGAGGCCGACACGAAGACATTCTTCGAAGGGCCGAAGGCCGAGTATTCACAGATGCTGTTGTCGGCCGTCCCGAAAATTCGCAAAGGAACAGACGAATGAAGCTCCAGAATCGTGTGTTTCTTGTCACTGGAGCAGCATCAGGTCTCGGGCTCGGCGTCGTTGATACAATCCTTCAAACAGGAGGAAAGGCCGTTCTCCTGGATCGGAGCGCCGATACGCTTCAGGCCGTCGCGGAAGGGCTAGGGACACATGCACTTGCCATTCCGACCGACGTCACGGACGGCGAGGCGGGACAAGCAGCGGTCGACAAGGCTATCAACCGGTTCGGGAGGATTGATGGATTGATAAATTGCGCCGGCATAGCCCCAGCTGCGCGCATCGTTGGTCGTCACGAGCCCCATGACCTTGGCATGTTTTCAACGGTCGTGGCGGTCAACTTGGTTGGCACTTTCAACATGATGTGCCTCGCGGCATTTGCCATGGCGAAACAGGAACCCATCGAGGCCGGCGAACGCGGCGTGATAGTCAACACGGCCTCGATAGCGGCATTCGACGGTCAGATCGGTCAAGCTGCCTATGCGGCCTCAAAGGGAGGTGTCGCTGCATTGACGCTGCCTGCCGCGCGAGATCTTGCAAGACATGGTATCCGCGTCGTTGCTATCGCGCCGGGGATATTCGAAACCCCGATGATGAAGGGGTTGCCGACGGACGTGCAATCCAGTCTCGCCGCGACAGTCCCGTTTCCCTCCAGGCTGGGGCAACCAGCGGACTTCGCTGCGCTGGTCAGACACATCATAGAGAACCCGATGCTTAATGGAGAGGTCATCCGCCTTGATGGCGCTCTTCGAATGCCCTTCCAGTGAGGACAGGTAAAGTGTCAAAGCGCCTGACCTCATGGGGTGTGCCTTGCCTGCCGGACAAGGCGGAGCGCCGCGGGATCAGCCGCGAGCCCAGATCGTGACGATTTGAATTCGGGTGCTGCGGCAGGAAACGTACCGGACCAACCCGAAGCGCCCCAGACCTGATTTCGTCAAGAAGCCTTTGACTTGAGCCTTAAACGGCGGGGGCACGTTTTTCTGTCATGTGCTGCCCCGGTGCTACCCAATCGCGGAACAGAAAACGCGATATAAAATTGCGAAAGCATTAACAATTTGATTTTCACGGGAAAGAATGGTCGGAGTGAGAGGATTCGAACCTCCGGCCCCTGCCTCCCGAAGACAGTGCTCTACCAGGCTGAGCTACACTCCGACGCTGAGCCACGCGATTATACGCCTGTCCGGCGTTTTGCAAGTGGCGAAATCATGGAAATCGGTGCAAGGGTTGATATGTAATGACCGGCGACATGACGTATCACTTCAAACCCGACCTGCCGCTGACCGAGAATCTGCGGCGCGTGGCCGATGACCAGATCGGTGCGGCGCTCGAGTCGCTGACCGGCGAGGGCGAGCTGGAGCCGCGCGTGCATGACGTGCGCAAGCGGATGAAGAAGCTGCGCGGGCTGATCCGGCTGGTGCGCCCCGGCCTGGGCAAGCAGTACAAGGCCGAGAACCGGGAGTTCCGCGATATCGCGCGTCTGTTCTCGGACTTGCGGGATGCGCAGGTTCTGACGCAGACGCTGGGCGGGCTGGCGGAGAAAGCGGGCGATGACAGCCTCGCCCCGCTGATCGCCTGGTCGACCGAGCGGCGCGATGCGATGCTGCACGAGCATGACCTGCCCGGCCGGATCGAGGAGGCGGCGACCCGGCTGGAGGATGCGCGCAAGCGGGCCTCGGCCTGGCCCGTCGAAGGCACGTCGCACGAGGTGATCGCGGGCGGGCTGAAGAAAACCTATGGCCGGGCGCGCAAGTGCTGGCGCAAGGCCGGGCGCGACCCCGGCGATGCCGAGCTTTTGCACGAATGGCGCAAGCGGGTGAAGTATCACTGGTATCACTGCCGCCTATTGCGGGAAGCGTGGCCCGAGACGATGCACGCAAGGATCGACACGCTGGACGAGCTGTCGGGCGCGCTGGGCGACGATCATGACCTTGTGGTGCTTCGCGCGGCGCTCGACGAGGCGTCGGACGACCTGCCGAAAAAGGCCCGCAAGCGGGCCGAAGAGCTGGCCGCAGAAGAAAGTGGCGCGCTGCGCGAGCGGGCCTTCGGACTGGCGGCGCAGATGCTGGGCGAGAAGAAGGGGCAGTTGGCCGACCGGCTGGCGGGCTACTGGATCTCGGCGCCTACGGCCGGCGACCGGAAGGCCGGGTAAGCCGGGCGCGGAAGGCGGCGAGCGTGTCCGCCGGAACGCGGTAGCTGAGCTTTTCGACCTGCGGCGCGCCAAGGGACTCGTAGAAGGCCTGCGCGCCGGCGTTGTCGCCATCGGTCTGCCAGTCGAACCGCACGCAGCCCTCGGCCTCGGCGATCTCTACGAGCCCCGCCATCAGGTGCCGCCCCACGCCCTGCCCCCGCGCCTGCGGGTCGACGAACAGCTCCTTCATGAACAGCGCCGTGCCCCGCCCCGCCGGGAAGGTCAGCGCCCACGTGGCAAAACCCACGGGCCGGCCGCCGTCATACGCCATCAGGCAGGACATGTGCCGGCCGTCATCCAACAGGGCGATCAGCCGCGCGGTCTCGGCCCCGTTCGGGGGGCCGAGGCGGTAGTGGTCAAGGTAGCCGTGGTAGAGCGTCTCGAACGCGGCCCCGTCGCCGGGGGCATAGGGCCGCGTTTCGATCACAGGCTGGCGTCGAGCGCCGCGACGATGGCATCGCCCATCTCGGCGGTCGAAACCGGGGTCACGCCCTCTTCGCCCAGCAGGTCGGCGGTGCGCAGGCCATCGGCCAGCACGGTCTCGACCGCGCCTTCGAGGCGGGCGGCCTCGTCGCCCTTGTCGAAGGAGTAGCGCAGCGCCATGGCGAAGCTGAGGATACAGGCGATCGGGTTGGCCTTGCCTTGGCCCGCGATATCGGGGGCCGAACCGTGGACCGGCTCGTACAGCGCCTTGGGCCGGCCGTTCGCCATCGGCGCGCCGAGGCTGGCGGAGGGCAGCATGCCCAGCGAGCCGGTCAGCATGGCGGCCGCGTCCGACAGCAGGTCGCCGAAGAGGTTGTCGGTCACGATCACGTCGAACTGCTTGGGCCAGCGGCAGAGCTGCATGGCGCCGGCGTCGGCGTACATGTGCGAGAGCTGGACATCGGCATAATCCTCGTCATGCACCTTCTGCACGACCTCGCGCCAGAGGATGCCGCTCTCCATCACGTTGGCCTTCTCCATCGAGCAGACCTTGTTGTTCCGGCGGCGGGCCAGTTCGAAGGCGGCGCGGGCGACGCGGTCGATCTCGGATTCGGTATAGCGCTGGGTGTTGATGCCCACCCGTTCGTTGCCTTCCTCGAAGATGCCGCGCGGCTCGCCGAAATAGACGCCGCTGGTCAGTTCGCGAACGATCATGATGTCGAGGCCGGCGACCACGTCCTTCTTCAGCGAGGAGAAGTCGGCCAGCGCGTCGAAGCATTGCGCCGGGCGCAGGTTGGCAAACAGGTCCATCTCCTTGCGCAGGCGCAGGAGGCCGCGCTCGGGCTTCACGGAGAAGTCGAGATTGTCGTATTTCGGCCCGCCCACGGCGCCGAGCAGAACGGCATCGACCTTCTGCGCGCGGTCCATGGTGACGTCGGCAAGGGGGGTGCCGTGCTTGTCATAGGCGGCGCCGCCGACGAGGTCTTCGCTGACGTCGAATTTCAGGTCCCGCTTGTCGCCGTACCAGCCGATGATCTTGACGACTTCTGCCATCACTTCGGGGCCGATCCCGTCACCGGGGAGGATAAGAAGCGAAGGGTTGGTCATGGGGGCGGTCCTCTGTCTGGGAATGTCTCGCCATCGCCTAGCCCGAAGCCGGGGGAGGGTCAAGAAAGGGCGGGCTATGCCCCCTCTTCCCGGTCCCTTTCGTAGCTGGTTTCCAACGGAAACTCCGGCAGCCATGCCTCGCGCCGGATGCACCAGTTCTCGTAGGTGGGGCGGAGCTGGTCGGGGGCGTCGAGGGCGCCGAGATGCACCTCCCTTTCATCGCCGCTTTCGGCGAAGATGGAAGACCCGCAGTCGGGGCAGAAATGGCGGCCTTGATAGGCCTTCGTTTCCCCCTCGACGGTCACCGCCGCCGCCGGGTAGATCGCCGCCGCGTAGAACAGCGCGCCGTGGTGCTTGCGGCAGTCGAGGCAATGGCAGAGGCCCACCCGGTCGGGCACCCCTTCCGCCGTGATCCGCACCTTGCCGCAGAGGCAGCCGCCCGTCACCTTGTCCATCGCACACGCTCCCGTTCAGACCAGGTGCGGCGCCATGCCCTCGGCCAGCGCGTCCCACACCATTGCAATCCTCGGACTATGCCTGAGCGCCTGGTGGGTGGCCAGCCAGACCGGCAGCACCGGCAGGTTCACGTCGATCGGGATCTCCTCGATCTCGGGGTCGGCCTGGGCCACGCCGGCCTGGCCGAAGCCGATGCCGCAGCCGGCGCGCACCAGTTCCCAGTTGACCGTGTGGCTGTCGCAGCGGAAGGCGAACCAGTCGCGCGTCGCCGGGAAGCCGCGCGATTGCAGTTCGCGGATGATCTCCTCGTTCCGGTCGTAGCCGATGATCGGATGATCGAAGAGGTCGAGCGCGGTTTCCGGCCGCCCGGCCCGGTCGAGATAGGCGCGCGAGGCATAGATGCCGAGCCGGATGTCGCCCAGGTGCCGGGCCACCAGCTCGAGCTGTCGGGGGCGGTACATGCGCAGCGCGATATCGGCCTCGCGGAACAGCAGGTTCTCCGTGCTGTCGCTGGGCACAAGGTCGATGGAGATACCCGGCGCCTCCAGCCGCAGCTTCGCAAGGATCGGCGGCAGGATCGAGAGCGACACCGATTCGCTTGCCGTGATCCGCACCGGGCCGGAGAGCCCGGTTTCGCGGCCCGCCGCCGTCAGCTCGATCTCGTGCATGGCGGCCTGCATCTTCTGCGCCCCCGGCAGGAGCGCGCGGCCGTTCTCCGTCAGCGCGAGGCCCTTGGGGCGGCGGTGAAAGAGCGCCTGCCCGAGCGCGGTTTCAAGCTGCCGGATCTGGCGGCCCAGCGTCGGCTGGCTGCCGCCCAGCCGCCGCGCCGCGCCCGAGAGCGAGCCGGTATCGGCCACCGCGAGGAAGGCGCGCACCAGCGTCCAGTCGAGAGAGGAAAGCGATTTATCCATTCATCCATGAATACCAGCCCACGAAATTTTGACAATTTCCATTCGGACAGGAACAGGTATCGTCGCGTCACCCACTCGGACACACGGGAGCCGAAAGATGCAGAAATCCGTATTGATCCTCGGGGCTTCGGGCCGGTTCGGCCGCAACGCCGCCGATGCCTTCTGGAATGCCGGATGGTCGATTCGCAGCTTCGACCGCCGCAGGGACGACCTGAACGAGGCGGCGCGGGGCGCCGACGTGATCGTCGCGGCGTGGAATCCGGCCTACCCCGACTGGGCCGCGGAGATACCTGCCCTGCACGCCCGCATCCAGGATGCCGCGCGCCTGTCGGGGGCGATGGTGCTGATCCCCGGCAACGTTTACGTTTACGGCGCCCAGACCCCCGCGCCGTGGCGCGAGGATACGCCGCACAACGCCACCAACCCGCTGGGCGAGCTGCGCATCGGCATGGAGCAGAGCTATCGCGACAGCGGCGTGCAGACCGTCATCCTGCGGGCCGGCGATTTCATCGATACCGAGGCCTCGGGCAACTGGCTCGACAGGATGATGCTGCCGTCGCTGCCGAAGGACAAGTTCACCTATCCGGGGCAACCCGACATTCCGCATGCCTGGGCCTACCTGCCCGACCTGACCCGCGCCGCGGCCGAGATCGCGGGGCAGAAGGAAAGCCTGCCGGGTTTCACCGATGTCACCTTTCCCGGCTACACGCTGACCGGGCTCGAGATGACCGACATGCTGACCGCGGTCACCGGGCGCAGTATCGCGCTGCGCCGGATGTCATGGCTGCCGCTGCACCTTGCGTCGCCGGTCTGGCCGCTGGGCCGCTCCCTGCTGGAGATGCGCTACCTGTGGGACACGCCGCACTGGCTGGAAAGCGACCGGTTCGACGAGCTTTGCCCGCGTTTCGCCGCCACCCCGCCGCAGGAGGCGCTGGCCATGGCGGCGGGGCCGTGGCTCAAACCGGCGCGGGGGCGTTGCCGCATTCACTCGATGCGCAGGTCGACCCAGACCACCCTGTGACGGCTGGCCGTGCGGGCGGCGTCGGCCAGCGGCGCGCCCTCGGCCGGCCAGAATACACCTGACGCCAGCACTTCGAGCTTGGCCGAGGGCAGCACGTAGCTGACCCGCAGGTGCCCCGGCACTGGTGCCGTCCACGCCACGGTGTCGAGCGCCGGGTCGCCCGCCTGGCCCTCGCCCTGTTCCGCCCCACCGTCGTGGCGCGGCGCGGGATCCTGTAATCGCGGATCGTCCAGCAGGGCCTTGATCGCCCCTTTCCGCCCGTCGCCATCGACCGGGTCGAGATTGGCATTGCCCGCCAGCACGAACGCACCGTCCGCCACCGGCCCCAGCGCCCCGTCGAGGTAGCGCTGCCACAACGTGATCTCGTCATGGTTCCGCCGCCCGTTCCGGTCCTCCGGCCCGTCGAAGACCGGCGGCGTGGCGTGGAAGGTCAGCAGGTTCAGCCGCGTCTCGCCCACCGTCACCGGCACCACCCAATGCCCGACCGAGGAAAGCCGCTGGACCTCGGCGTTCACGCCCTGGTCGGCAATCTCGCCGGGCAGGTCGGCCCAGAGCATGTCGCTGAAATCCTGCACCTCCCCCTCCGCCACGGGGTAGCGCGAGAGCACCGCCATGCCCCCCTCGCCCGCGAACCAGCCGTAGCCCTGCGCATCTTCCGGCTCGCCCAGCCGCCCGTCACCGTCGAGGTCATGCCCGCTGGCCATGCCGCTGTTGGGTTGCAGGGCGAAGATGTGCGGATATTCCGCCCCCGCCGCGCCGATCAGGTCACGCAGGGCGCGCAGGGTTTCCTGCCCGTGATCGTAATCCACCCCCTGCAGGATCAGCACGTCGGGCGCCACATGGGCCACCACCTCGGCCACCGCCCCGGCCTGCGGATCGCCCCTGAGGATATCGCGCAGCAGAAGGCCCGGCCCCTTGCGGGACAGCTCGGTGTGAAATGTCGCGATGCGCAGGGTTTCGGCCATCGCCGGCCCCGCCCAAAGCCAGGCCAGTAGGCCGAGGATCAGGCTTCCTGCAACCCGTTGGCGCCATCCTTGCCATAGACCCGGCGGCGCTTGGCCTCGATCAGTTCGGCCACGCGCGACAGGGCGATGCCCCGGATCAACATGCTTGCAGGAAGGAAGGCCCATGCCGTTATCGTCCAGATCAGCGTTTGCGGATTGGCGACCGACACCGGATCGATGATATCCGACGTCGCCTTGATCGCCGTCGGGATAATGAATGGCAGCAAAGCCCCTAACACAATGTTAACGCCGGCATCGCGCTTGAGCCGGTCGACCACGTCGCCGCCGCGGGTCGGATCGAAGAGCGGCAGGTTGACCCACACGTTGAACGACCCCTTGCGCATGGGCCAGTTCAGCATCCGCACGTAGGTGACGAAGACCAGCATCATCACCAGCGACACGGCATAGGAGATTCCCGCCGCGGTGCGCACGTCGCCGATCAGGCCCGGCCCGGCATCGGGCGGCAGCATCAGGATCACCAGCCGTACCGGGGAATAGGGGAAATCGATCACCCGGCCCAGCGCGTCGCCGGTCATGGCCAGCACCTCGGTCAGGCCGTTGGGATCGGTCTTGCCACGCATGATCAGCGAGATGGTGATGATCGACACCGCCAGCGCGATGAACTTGATGCGGTTGAAGGGCGGGGCAAAGCGGAATTCGACGATGCTGGGATACTTGCCGTAGTATTCCATGAAGGTCAGCAGGGCGGCGAGAAGGGCGATGACGACAACGATCTGGGCGGTATCGGAGGCCACGGTCGGCAGCAGCAACGCCGGAAGCGCGACGAGAACCGCCACGCAATAGGCGCGAAAAAGCGCACTGACGATCTGCGAAACCACTGCCCGTTTCCCTTCAAACTGGCCAGGCCCGGTACGATGCCGCGCCTTTGTCCCAACTTGATCCCGCCCGTCCGGGCGGTTTGCCTCATTCTTGTCCAATTTTTGCCCCTTTTCCACCACGGGCTCAAGCTTGCCCGTTAAGGGACATGAATTTTCTGTCCAATTGATGATGCAAGTGGTGCGGGAATGCATCAATTTGAAATCGGAAATTTGACGTTCTTGTGTATATACACAAGATGATGTGGGTTTGGGCTATCTCGCCACTAAACCTGAACGGGATGCGCTAACTTTCGCTTAAGGGGTGTGGCGCCCGTTCGGCCCGCACGCAGGGCGTGCAGGCCGGAGTCGCGACCGAAACAAGGCAGGCTGGCGCCTCAGACCCAGGGCCGCTCGGCGGCGGCGCGGGTCTCGTAGGCGGCGATCGAGTCGGCCTTTTCCATCGTCAGGCCGATATCGTCGAGCCCCTCCAGAAGGCAATGCTTCTTGAAGCTGTCGATTTCGAAGGGGATCACCTCGCCATCCGAGGTGGTCACGGTCTGCGCCTCGAGGTCGACCTCCATCCGCGCGTTCGAGCCCTTCTCGGCATCCTTCATCAGCACGTCCACCTGCTCCTGCGGAAGCGAGATCGGCAGGATGCCGTTCTTGAAGCAGTTGTTGTAGAAGATGTCGGCAAAGCTCGGCGCGATGACACAGCGGATGCCGAAATCCTTGATCGCCCAGGGCGCGTGCTCGCGGCTCGAGCCGCAGCCGAAATTGGCCCCGGCGACCAGCACCTCGGCCTCGCGGTATTGCGGCTTGTTCAGCACGAAGCTCTCGATCTCGCCCCCGTCATCGTCGAAGCGCATCTCGTGGAACAGGTTCACCCCCAGCCCCGACCGCTTGATCGTCTTCAGGAACTGCTTGGGAATGATCATGTCGGTATCGACGTTGATCATCGGCATGGGCGCCGCGACCCCGGTGATTTTCGTGAATTTTTCCATTTCTGTCTCCGTCACGGTAACTTGTATTTTACCCATTCGACGTTATATTAAAACGCAAGTGGGCTGGACTTTTTTCGGTCGGCGTTAGGCTACTGGCTTGTCCGGTGGCCTTTCGCTTTTCAAGGGAAGTGTTTAACCCACCATTTTACTTTCCTTTGGATCACATCATAGGAGCGGTTCGGTTGATCTGGACGAAGGTGTTTTAGTCCTACGGGTCTTGCAATCAGGTCCGCCAGCTGCAGTCCGGATGAGTTCGATTTCTTATCGCAAAACCGAATCCTCCAATCGAACTGAGTAATCAGTTTCCTTTGATTTGACGGCAACGGTGGCTGACCATCTGCGATACGCCTGAACACTAGTTCAAGTTGATCATCTTCCGACTTTCCGCGCGATTCTGCGATCACGTGGACAACTTTTCCAAGTTGGTTATGTTCTCGCAAAGTTAGAGCTAAATGTTCCATCGTGAGTTGCAGGCTCAATTCATACGGCGAAATCGGATTGGGATATCTTTCCGCCAGCTTCGACTTGTCGATAACGGTTGCGGCCAAATCAAAATCGAATGAAGCAACGAGCTCAGTAACTTCCACCAAGAAGCTCTCACGCAAGTCTCTGTCCCCTCGCAGGACAACAAAATCGCCGCTTTGCCGACGGATGTCACGCTCGTGAAACACGACTTGATCATGGCCAAAGTACTTGAACTTGAGCGCTTGTAGTCTCGGCACCATCACATCGGCGTAGTGCTCCTTGGAAATGCACACGCATGCGAGGACAAACACTGGAAAGTCGCCCTTATCTGCCTCGATCGAGGGCGACCCACTTTCATCCAAATAGATGATATAATCCGAGAACCCCAAAGCTCACATCATCTGCCGCACGTCTGTCAGCTTGCCGGTCACCGCCGCCGCGGCCGCCATGGCCGGGCTCATCAGGTGGGTGCGGCCGCCGCGGCCCTGCCGGCCCTCGAAGTTGCGGTTCGAGGTGGCCGCACAGCGTTCGCCGGGCGAGAGCTGATCGGGGTTCATGGCCAGGCACATGGAACAGCCCGCGAGCCGCCATTCGAAGCCCGCATCCTTGAAGATGTCGGCCAGCCCCTCTTCCTCGGCCTGCGCACGGACGAGGCCGGAGCCGGGCACGACCATGGCGCGAAGACCTTCCTTGATCTTCTTGCCCTTCAGGATCGCGGCGGCAGCGCGAAGATCCTCGATCCGGCCGTTGGTGCAGGAGCCGATGAAGACCGTGTCGATCTCGATCTCGGAAAGCGGCGTGCCGGCTTTCAGGCCCATGTATTCCAGCGCGCGCTTGGCCGCCTCGGCCTTGCCGCCCTGGAAGTCTTCCGGCGCGGGCACGATGGCGTCGATCGGCAGCACGTCCTCGGGGCTGGTGCCCCAGGTGACGACGGGGGCGATATCCTCGCCCTTGATGGTGATCACCTTGTCCCAATGCGCGTCGTCATCGGAATAGAGCGTCTTCCACCATGCCAGCGCGGCCTCCCACTGGGCGCCCTTCGGCGTATGGGGGCGGCCCTTGATGTATTCGAACGTGGTCTCGTCCGGCGCGATCAGGCCGGCGCGGGCGCCGCCTTCGATCGCCATGTTGCAGACGGTCATCCGCCCTTCCATCGACAGCGAGCGGATCGCCTCGCCGCAATACTCGATCACGTAGCCGGTGCCGCCGGCGGTGCCGGTGCGGCCGATCACCGAGAGGGTGATGTCCTTGGCGGTGACGCCCGGGCGCAGCTGGCCGGTGATCTCGACTTTCATGTTCTTCGACTTGGTCTGGATCAGCGTCTGGGTGGCCAGCACGTGCTCGACCTCCGACGTGCCGATGCCGTGCGCCAGCGCGCCGAAGGCACCATGCGTGGCCGTATGGCTGTCGCCGCAGACCACGGTCATGCCCGGCAGGGTCCAGCCCTGCTCTGGCCCGACGATGTGCACGATGCCCTGCCGGATGTCGTTGACCGGGTAGTAATGCACGCCGAAATCCTTGGCGTTCTTGTCCAGCGCCTCGACCTGGATGCGGCTTTCGGGGTTCTCGATCCCGTTCACCCGGTCGGCGGTGGTGGGCACGTTGTGGTCGGGCACGGCGATGGTCTTCTCCGGTGCCCGCACGGTGCGGCCCGCCATGCGCAGCCCTTCGAAGGCCTGCGGGCTGGTCACTTCGTGCACGAGGTGCCTGTCGATATAGAGAAGGGACGTGCCATCCTCGGCCTCGTGGGCGAGATGGGCATCCCAGATCTTGTCATAGAGTGTCTTGGGGGACATGGGTCCTCTCCGGTTCTTCAGGTGGAGTTGTGGTGTGACAGGAATGGCCGCGCGCTCATAGGCGCGCCAGCACCGTCATCGTCGCGCCGTGGAAGCGCCAGGGCAGGCGCGCGCGGTCATCCATGTCGAAAATCCGTGTCATGGGGATGGAGATATAGCGAGTCAGGCCCCGTCGCAAGAGAAACGCAATCGGAGGCGCCCGCGGCCCCGGCGGGATATTGAGTATTTTCGGAAAAGTGAAAGCGGGGCCTGTCTTTCATCTTTCCCCAAATACTCAATAGAGCTGTCAGCCGAACCGGGCGCGCCAGCACGGTTTCAAGTCCCCCGCCTCCGCCCGCGCCTCGTAGACCCCGCGGGCGATGGCACGGGCCACGCAGATGGCGGCGGCATGGCCCAGCAGAAGCATGTCGGCCAGCGGGTCGTCGAGCGGCTTCTCCCCGGTGGCGGCGGCAAAGATCAGGTCGCCGTCGAGCGGTGTGTGCGCCGGCACAAGGGCACGCGCAAGGCCGTCATGGGCGGCGGTGGCCAGCCGCGTGCATTGCGCTTGCGTCAAGGCGGCGTCGGTGGCGACGATGCCGATGGTGGTGTTGCCGGGGTCGCGCCCCTTGATGTGAGGGGCCAGCGGCGGCGCGGCGGGGGCCAGCCCGAGCCCGCCGAACTCGTCCCCGATCTCGAAGGGCGCCGCCCAGAACTGCGGCCCTTTGCCGACGATGGCCGAGCCCAGCGCGTTCACCGCCACCAGCGCGCCGACAACATGCCCCGTGGGCAGCACCAGCGAGACGGAGCCGATCCCGCCTTTCAGACCTGCCGTCATCGCCCCCGTTCCGGCCCCTTCCGTGCCCAGCGCGAAGTCGGGCGCGGCGGCCTCCAGCGCCTCGGCCCCCAGCCGCTTGTACGGATTCTCGGGCCAGTCCTTTGCGCCACCATTCGCGAGGTCGAACAGGATCGCCCCCGGCACGATCGGCACCGGCACGGGACCGATGGCAAAGCCACGCCCCGAGACGCGCAGCGTATCCGCCACGCCCGAGGCCGCATCCAGCCCGAAGGCCGAGCCGCCCGAGAGCACCAGCGCATCGACCTCCTGCACCGTCTTGTCGGGGCTGAGAAGGTCCGTCTCGCGCGTGCCCGGCGCGCCGCCCATCACCTGCACGCCGGCAGTGAAGGGCGTATCGCCCGTCAGCACGGTCGCCCCGGTCTTGATCCGCGCATCGGCCGCATGCCCCACGCGCAGGCCCGCGACATCGGTGATCAGGTTCCGTTTGCCCGGCTGATATGCTTCCGTCACGCACCACTCTCCTTCAGTCTCGAACAGTCTTGACCGGATCGCCCCGGATCGGCAAGAACAGCCACAGGCCCGGGCGATGGCGTCGCCCTTTCACGGCCCTTCCCCACAGTCCTGAACGCCGGGACCTTTCTGATCAAGGAGGGTCTGAAAATGACTGCACGTCCTGAATTCTACCGCTTCCACAATGGCGAGAAGGCACCGCTGCCCTTCGCCGTTTCCGAATACGAGGCGCGTCTCGCCGATCTGCGCGACACGATGGAGCAGATGGGCGCCAGCGCCTGCGTGCTGACCTCGATGCACAACGTGGCGTATTTCTCGGGGTTTCTTTATTGCGCCTTCGGGCGGCCCTATGCCTGTGTCGTCACCGAGACCGACTGCGTCACCATCTCCGCCGGGATCGACGCAGGCCAGCCGTGGCGCCGCTCGGTGGGCGACAACATCACCTATACCGACTGGCAGCGCGACAATTTCTGGCGCGCCGTGCGCGAGGTGACGGGCGAGAACGCGGTAATCGGCTATGAGGGCGACCACCTGACGCTGGCCGGCCGTGACAAGCTCGAGGATTTCCTCAAACCGCTGACCATGCTTGATATCGCGCCGGCCACGATGCGCCAGCGGATGATGAAATCCGACGCCGAAATCGCGCTTATCCGAAAATGCACCGCGATCGCCGATGTGGGCGGCTACGCGATCAAGGAAGCGGTGCGCGAAGGGGTGCGCGAGATCGATGTCGCCATGGCGGGGCGCGACGCGATGGAGTTGGAGATTGCCAGCGTCTTCCCCGACGCCGAGTATCGCGACACCTGGGTCTGGTTCCAGTCGGGGCTGAACACCGATGGCGCGCACAACCCGGTCACGGCGCGGCAGTTGCAGCGTGGCGATATCCTCAGCCTCAATACCTTCCCGATGGTCTCGGGCTATTACGTGGCCCTGGAACGGACGATGTTCCTGGGCGAGGTGGATGAGGCGTCGCAAAAGATCTGGGAGGCCAATGTCGCCACCCATGAATACGGCATGTCGCTGCTGAAACCGGGGGTGAGCTGCGCCGAGGTGACACAGAAGATCAACGCCTTCCTCGAAGAACGTGACCTGCTGCAATACCGCACCTTCGGCTATGGCCATTCCTTCGGCATCCTCAGCCACTATTACGGGCGCGAGGCGGGGCTGGAGCTGCGCGAGGATATAGACACGGTGCTGCAGCCCGGCATGGTCATCTCGATGGAGCCGATGCTGACCCTGCCCGAGGGGGAGCCCGGCGCCGGCGGCTACCGCGAGCATGACGTGCTGGTGATCACCGACGAGGGGAACGAGAACATCACCGGGTATCCCTACGGGCCGGGGTTCAACGTGGTCGGGTAACACCCCCGCCCCGGCCTCCGAGCCGGGGGCTCTCCACCGCAGCGAGGTCCCGGGGCAAGCCCGGGACGGGCTTCCCCCCTGCCATCGCCGAAATGACCCACCGTCACGCTTTGCTTTCCCGCGCCCTCTGGCATGCTGACACCGACCCCTGCCGGAGACCCCGCCCATGACCCCGCTCGAAGACTTTGCCGCCGCCGTCAGTGCCCGCGCCAAGGGGCGTATCCGGGGCTCCGTCGCGCTCGACATGCCCGACCTCGGCCGTCTGTACGTGGACGAGACCGGCGCCACCGAAAGCGACCGCGAGGCCGACCTGACGCTGACGGCCACCTCGCAGGTTTTCCGCAATATCGTCGAGGGCAGCCAGAACCCCACCACCGCCGTGATGACCGGCAAGCTCAAGGTCGACGGCAGCCCGATGCGCGCGCTGAAAGTGGGCGAGATCCTCAGCGCGGCGCCCTGACGCAATACCCGTCCCGGCCCCCGAACCGGAGCCCCATCACGGCAAGGAGATCCCGGATCGGGCCCGGGACGCTCCCCTCTCCCGCGTCACGTCATCGCGAAAATCCGCGCCGGCCCGCCGGAGCCGCCCTTGTGCTTGGGCGCACCCACCACGATCGTCGCCCCGGTCGCCGGCAGCTTGTCGAGATTGGCGAGGCACTCGATCCCGAACCGGCCGGAGGGCAGCCAGGCGTAATGCGTCGCGAAATCGGGCGAGGGGCCGAAATCGAGCGACAGGGTGTCCACCGCGATCGACTGGGCCGCCGTCTCCTCGATCAGCATGTTGGCCGCATCGACATGGAAGCCGGGGAAATGCATCGCCCCCTCACCGTCGGCGTTGCGATAGCCGTCGCCCCCGACCTTGCCGCCCCAGCCCGAATGCATGGCGACACAGGCATTCTCGGGGATCTCGCCATTGGCCTCGATCCAGGCTTTCAGGTCCTCCGGCGTCACCTGGGCATCCGGGTCGTCCTCGGCCTTGGCGGCGATATCCACCACGCAGAGCGGCGCCACCAGCGACGTCACCGGCAATTCGTCGACCGAGGCGCCATCGGCCGAGAAATGCATCGGCGCGTCGATATGGGTGCCGGTGTGTTCGTTGATGCTCAGGTTGAACAGGTTGAACCCGTGTTCGTCGAAATTGAACTCCTGCGTCATCTCGATGCCGGGGGCGCCGAAGAAGGTCGGGAAATCGGGGCCATAGGCATGGGTCAGGTCCTCGACCGCGCCATGCCCGGCGGCCATGGCCGGCGGCGCCGCGATCGTGCTGCCCAGCACGGCAGCGGCACCGCTTGCGGCGGTGGCCGTAAAGAAACTCCGCCGCGACAGCATTTTTTCCTTCACGGCGTTCATTACGCAGATATCACACATGGATCGCACTCCCTGATTCATGATTATCCCGCAAGTCTACCGCGACTCGGCCCTTTTCCCCAAAAGGAGTCTCCGCGCGCCGCGCCGAGGGCCCGGCCGCCGCCGCGAAATTCCGCACCTCGCGGCGCTCACGTCTGGCCCATGGCCTCACCATGCCTATATGCAAGACCTACAGGCAGGAATCGCGCAGCAACAGGAAAGGGGCCGGCATGGTCTACGTCAAATGGGTCTTCATCATCGCCTTCTGGCTTATCGTGGGCGCCTTCCTGCACTACACCCTGCCGCAGCACGATATCGCCCGGATCACCGACACCTACGAGAAACGGGTCGATTTCGGTGAGAACTCGATCTTCTGGGCGAACCAGGGCACCGGCGAGGCCGAGGGCACGGTGAACCGCGACGTGTTCTTCATCACGGCGGTGCGGCCGAACGGCCGGGTGATCGTCTACCGGAACGAGGATACCGGCTGGGGCTGGCCGCCCTATTTCAAGTTCGACACCTCGAACCTGCAGGCCGAGGCGGCGGATTTGAAATCGACCTCCGAGACCCCCCGCTGGGTGTCGATCCGCCACTATGGCTGGCGCAACGAGTTCATCTCGATCTACCCCAACGCGGTCACCATCAAGCGGGTGGCGGGGCCCGACGTGCGGATCATACCGTGGTTCAACATCATCGTGTTGACGGTGCTGGCCGCGCTGTTCTGGGCAATCCGCGTGCGGTGGAAGCGGTTCCGGCGGAACCGGGTCGATCCGAAGGTCGACGAATGGACCGACGGGTGGGGCTGATGCCGTGACCGTCCCGCGGGAACGCGCGTCGGACTATGAGTATTTATCCCCAAGAAGAAGCCGGGGGCGAGGCAGCCCGCAAGGGCTGACGAGCGGCGGTCAGCGTTTGCCGTAGTAGAGGCCGACCACGTGCTCGGCTTCCGCGAAGAACAGCCAGCGCGACGCCGCCACGCCCGCAAGGTGGCTCAGCACCGCCACCAGTGCCAGCGCGTGCGAGAACGGCATGATCAGCAGCGAGAAGGGCAGCACGTAGCCCAGCAGCATCGCGATCGAGCGCAGCTTGGTGGCGTGCTTGCGGCCCACCTGGAAGGTGAATTCCCGCAGCAGGTAGTTGCTGCCGGTATGGGGATGCTCGAACGAGCGCACCTTGCCGGTGCCGCCCAGCCCGGTGGCCGTGGCCAGTGTCGTGCCGCTCTGCGCGAACGCGCCGTCGCCGCGCATCCACCACAGCACCTGCGCCGCCGCCGCCAGCGGCAGGAGCAGCATCGCCGCCTTCACCTGCCCCGCCAAGAGCGCGCCGCCGGCCACTGACAGAATCAGGTAGAGGAGCGGCGTCAGCGGTGTCTTCCAGCGTGGCACCGTGTTCATCTGCGCATAGATCATCGCCGTGCAGAATACCGTGCCCAGCGACAGAACCGCGCCGATCACGCCCAGGAGGCGCCAGCTTTCGCCCCAGAACACCAGCCCCGTGCCGTAGACCGCCATCACCAGAAGCGTTGCGACCGAGACCACGCCCTCGCGGCTGAGCCACGAGGTCCGCCACTGGGTGAAGGCCAGCAGGGCGCGTTCCGGGTGGCCGAGGTGGAAGGTCGAGGACACCAGCCCGCCCACCGCCAGCGCATAGGCGATGGCGAAGAAGGTGAAGGCGATCCAGCCGGTGACCTCCGGAAAGCCGAGGCCCAGCCAGGCCAGAAGGCCGAAGCCCAACCCCGACAGGGTGGTGAAGATGATGACGGACGGCGCCGGATGCATGTCAGAGCTTCTCCAATGCTTTATCGAGCCAGTCGATGAACCCTTTCGGCTCCTCCGCCACCGGCTGCAGGTAGGGCGCCAGCACGTCGACCTGGTCGAGCTCGTCCTTGGGCCGGGGCGGCAGGTACTTGTTGACGGGCTTGGTGCCCTGTTCCGGCATCAGGTCCATGCCGCCGCGTTCCTCGACCAGTTTCGAGACATCGCTCTCCGGGTCGCCCAAGTCGCCGAAATGCCGCGCGCCCGCTGGGCAGGTCCGCACGCAGGCGGGCACCCGGTCTTCCTCGGGCAGGTTCACGTTGTAGATCCGATCGACGCAGAGCGTGCATTTCTTCATCACCCCCTCCGCCGCGTCCATCTCCCGCGCGCCATAGGGGCAGGCCCAGGCACACAGGCCACAGCCGATGCAGGCGCTTTCGTTCACCAGCACGATGCCGTCCTCGACCCGCTTGTAGCTGGCGCCGGTGGGGCAGACGGTGACACAGGGCGCATCCTCGCAATGCAGGCAGCTTTTCGGGAAGTGGATCAGCTGCGCCGCTCCCTCCTCGGGCTGCACCTCGTAGGAATGCACCCGGTTGAGGAACGTGCCCGAGGGGTCGGCGCCGTACGGGTCCTGATCGGACAGGGGCGCGCCGTAATTCTCGGTGTTCCAGCCCTTGCAGCTGACCACGCAGGCGTGACAGCCGACACAGGTGTCGAGGTCGATCACCAGCCCCAGCTTGCGGTCGGTCTTCTCGGGCAGGGTTGTCATACCGCCTCCTTCCGTCTGGCACGGGTTTCGGTGAAGTCCGCGACATCCGCCGCGAACCGGTCGGGGTTTTCGAGGAAGGGCGCGTGGCCCGTTCCGTCATAGGGCAGGTAGCGGGCGTCTTGCATCAGCTTCGCCGCCGCTTCGCCCGTGGCGGCCGAGACCACCTCGTCCTGCACGCCGTGGATCACCAGCCCGGGGCAGGTCATCGCCGCGTAGACCGGGCGGAAATCCCATGTCGGCGCGAAAAGCGCCCGGCGCACATGCGGCGGGCAGAGCATGTTGGCGCCGACCAGCTCACCATACGCTTGCGTATCGAGCGGTTGCGCCGTGCACTCCCGCACGAACTTCGCCGTGGCGGCAAGCCGCCTTGGCAGGTCGCCGGTGTAGAGGTCGCGCTGCACGCCGGGGCTCGACGGCCCGACCATCCAGTCTTCCCGTGCCGCGCCGATGGTCAGGATACCCCCGGCCAGCACGACACCGCCAAGCGCCCCATCGCCATGCACCGACAGGTAGGAGGCGATCACCCGGCTGCCATAGGACCAGCCCACGAGCACCGGCTTCTCCAGCCCATACCCCTCGATCGCCGCTTTCACGTCATCGGCCCAAAGCGCCGTATCGGTATAGGGCCCCTCGCCCTCGGGCCTGTCCGAGGCGCCGTGGCCGCGCAAATCCATCGCCACCACGCGGAAGCGATCCTTCAGACGGTCCATCACCGGCCGCCAGCACACCGATTGCTGCGCCCAGCCGTGGATGAACAGCAGCGGCGGCGCGCCCTCGGGGCCCTCCGCATACGTGGCCAGCCGCACGCCGTCGGACCCTCTGATCTCCGGTGCGCTCATTCGCCCACCTTCCAGCGAAGCTCGTCCGGCCCCTTGCCGACGGGCGACTTGATCGCGCTGAACTCGGGCTTCGCCTGGTCCGGCGCGGCGGTCTTCTCGATCTTCACCCGCAAGTCGAACCACGCCGCCTGCCCGGTGATCGGATCGGAATTCGACCAGCGCAGCCCGTCGCCCTTGGGCGGCAGCAGCTCGTGAATAAGGTGATTCAGCAGGAACCCCCTTGTTGCCTCCGGCGCATCCTCGTCGAGCGCCCAGGCGCCCTTGCGCTTGCCGATGGCGTTCCATGTCCAGACCGTGTTCTCGTTCAGCGCCGCCATATGCGCCACCGGCACGACGATCTCGCCATGCGCCGAGGTCACGCGCGCCCAGTCGCCCTCGGCAAAGCCCTCCTTCTCCCAGATCTTCGTCGGAACGTAGAGCGGGTTCCGCCCGTGGATCTGCCGCAGCCATGCGTTCTGCGTGCCCCAGCTATGGTACATCGCCATCGGCCGCTGGGTCAGGGCGTGCACCGGGTATTCCTCCACATCCACGCTGCCATCCTCGAAGGGCGGGTACCAGACCGGCAGCGGGTCGAGCGTCTGCTTGATCTGCTCACGCAGATGCGCGGGCGGCTGGCGCTCGCCATGGCCCTCGGCGGCCAGCTGGAACTGGCGCATCGTCTCGACATAGAGGTCGAAGACGTAGGGCTGCGGGCTGTCGTAGATGCCCATCCCCACGGCCCATTCCTGGTAGGCCATGTTCCACGGCTTCATATAGGCCGCCTCGTCGGGGATATGCTTGATGAAGAACCCGCCATTGGCGATGTAGCTTTTCAACTGCGACGGGTTCGGCGCGCCGCGCCCGTGGGTCAGGCCGGTCTTGCCGCTGCGCCACCCGGCGAGCGGGCCGATGCCCGGCTTGCGCTCGTGGTTGGTGATGTAATCGGCGTAGTCGGTGTATTTCGCGGCACCCGCCTCATCGGTGAACCCCGGCAGCTTCAACTTGTTGGCCAGCTGCACCAGAACCGTCTGGAAGCCGCGCACGTCGCGGTCGGGCTCCACCACCGGCCAGCGGATCGCGTCGGCCGCCGCGTCCGCCTCGCAGATCGGGCGGTCGAGCAGGCTGATACAGTCGTAGCGCTCGAGATAGGTCGTGTCGGGCAGGATCAGGTCGGCATAGGCGACCATCTCGGAACTATACGCATCCGAATAGATGATCCGGGGAATGACATACTCGCCGTTTTCATCCTTGTCCGTCAGCATGTCGATCACGCCGCGCGTGTTCATGCTGGAATTCCACGACATGTTGGCCATGTACATGAACAGCGTGTCGATCTTGTAGGGGTCGCCGGCATGGGCGTTGCTGATGACCATGTGCATCAGGCCATGCGCGCTCATCGGGTTTTCCCAGGTGAACGCCTTGTCGATCCGCGCGGGCGTGCCGTCTTCCCTCAGCGCAAGGTCCTGCGGGCCGCGCACGAAGCCAAGGTGCGGGCCGTCGAGCGGCGCGTCGGGGGTGGCCTTGCAATGCGGCGTCGGGTGGGCGGTGACGGGCTTGGGATAGGGCGGCTTGAACCGGAACCCGCCCGGCACCTCGACCGAGCCCAGCAGGATCTGCAGCATGTGCAGCGCCCGGCAGGTCTGGAACCCGTTGGAATGGGCCGAGATGCCGCGCATGGCGTGGAAGCTCACCGGGCGGCCCTTCATGACCGAATGCTTTTCGCCGCGGAAATCCGTCCATTCCCGCTCGAGCACGATTTCTTCCTCGAAGGCCACGCGTGCCAGCTCGTTGGCGATGGCCCTGATCTTGGCAGGCTTCACCCCGCATTGCTCGGCCACCGCCTCGGGCGCGTATTCCTTGGCAAGGTAGCGCGAGGCCATCATGTGCATGACCGGCTTGTGGGTGATCCCGCCCTGCCGGTAGCTGGCGGAAAGATCGGGCCGCACGCCCTTGCGGTCGAACGGCGCCAGCTTGCCGGTGTTGCGGTCGATCACCTGCGGCTTGCCGTCGGCATCGCGCAGGAACAGCCCGTACTCGGCCGAGGTGGAATCCCGGTTCACCAGATACGCGGCGTTGGTGTAGCGGGCGAGATAATCGAGGTCGATCTTGCCGGCCTTCAGCAGGCAATGCACCAGCGACAGGATGAAAAGCCCGTCCGTCCCCGGCGTGATCCCGACCCAGTCATCGGCGACGGCATTGTAGCCCGAGCGGATCGGGTTCACCCCGATCACCTTGGCGCCCCGCGCCTTGATCTTGCCGATGCCCATCTTGATCGGGTTGCTGTCATGGTCCTCGGCCACGCCGAAAATCATGAACAGCTTGGTATGGTCCCAGTCGGGCTGGCCGAACTCCCAGAAGGCGCCGCCCATCGTGTAGATGCCCGCTGCCGCCATGTTGACCGAGCAGAACCCGCCATGCGCGGCATAGTTGGGCGTGCCGAAATTCTGCGCCCAGAAGCTGGTGAAGGACTGGCTCTGGTCACGCCCGGTGAAGAAGGCCAGCTTCGAGGGGTCTTCCTTGCGCAGCGGCGCCAGCCAGCCTGTGGCGATATCGAGCGCCTCGTCCCAACTGATCTCCTCGAACTCGCCCGAGCCGCGCGGGCCGACACGCTTCAACGGCGCCCGCAGGCGCGACGGCGCGTTGACCTGCATGATCCCCGCGCTGCCCTTGGCGCAAAGCACGCCCTTGTTCACCGGATGGTCGCGGTTGCCCTCGATATAGGCGACCTTGCCGTCCTTCATGTGCACGTTGATCCCGCAGCGGCAGGCGCACATGTAGCACGTGGTCTTCCGCACCTCGTCCGACACCTTGGGCGAGGTATTGATTCGCGGCTGTTCAAAGCTCATCTGACAATTGTCTCCCGATCCAGCGGCACATTAGGACAGATTGATAGGGTTCGCGACCCTTTTCTGAAGTTCCGGCGGCACGGAAACCGTTTGTTCCGCCCACGCCCGGAAATCCAGACGTTTTTCCCACCCGATCCAATCATCCGGCCCCCAGCAAGTCCAGCGCATCCGCCGCGATGCGCCGTTCTTCCTGCGCCTCGACGATCCAGCAGCCGATATCGGACCCCTCGGCATGCAGCTTTGCACTCCCATTGTCATTGGCCGCGCCGTCGAGCTTCAGGCCCAGCCACGCCAGCCCCTCCGCGATCCGCGCCCGGACCGGCCCGGCATTCTCGCCGATCCCGCCGGTGAAGGCCACGGCATCCAGCCCCTCCATCGCCGCGATCATCGAGCCTGCGTGCCGCACCGCCCAGTAGCAGAAATGCTCCACCGCGAAGCGGCTCCGCTCGCCGCCATCCTCCAGCAGCGCCCGCATGTCGGAAATGCCGCCCGACAGGCCCCAGAGCCCGCTTTCCTTGTTCAGCATCCGCAGCGTCGCATCCATCCCGTCCTCGCCCGCGAGGCGCAGCACGGCATTGCCGTCGATGCTGCCGGCCCGCGTGCCCATGGTCAGCCCCTCGAGCGGCGAATAACCCATCGTCGTCGCCACCGATTGCCCGTCTCGGATGGCGCAGAGCGATGCGCCGTTGCCAAGGTGAAACGCCAGCAGCCGCTTGGGCAACGCCTCCCCCGTTACCTCCGGCATGGCCCGCACGAGCGAGGCATAGGACAGCCCGTGAAACCCGTAGCGCCGGATCCCCCGCGCCTCGATATCCGCCGGCAGCGCGTAGCGCTTGGCCACCTCCGGATTACTGGCATGAAACCCGGTATCGAAACTGGCGCATTGCGGCAGGTCCGGCGCCAGCCGTGCCAGCGTCTCGATGGCGGCAAGGTTGTGCGGGTTGTGCAGCGGCGCCAGCGGCACGCAGCGCCGGATCCCGGCCAACACGTGCACGTCGATCTTCGCCGGCGCCGTCAGCTCCATGCCGCCATGCACCACCCGGTGCGCCGCCGCGCGGAATCGATCAGCCGAGAAGCCCTGCGCCGCCAGCCCCTCCAGCACCGCCGCCAGCGCGGCGGCATGGGTGCCGAAGGTGGCGGTCTGCCGGTCTCGCCCGACCCGCAGCGCGCCGTCGCCACCGATGCCGTCGGCCATCCCGGTCAGGCGTTCCTTCAGGTCGCCGCCGAACACCGCGAACTTGATCGAGGAGGACCCGGCATTGAGAACCAGTATCGCGTCCTCGCCGCCGGGCGCCGTCATCGGCTCAGACCACCTGCTCGCGCATGTCGGCCGGATCGATGCCCGCCACTTCCACCGGTTTCTTCATCGCGTCGCGGCGGAACGGCTCGCCCAGCTCCTGGTTGATCATCGCCTCGATCAGCGTGGTGGTGCCATTCTCCATCTGGTCCTTGATCGCCTGGTTCAGCGCGTCGGTCAGCTCGTCCATCGTCCGCGCCACGACACCTTTCAGACCGCAGGCATTGGCGATCCCGGCATAGCTGACGCCCTCGTCCAGCTCGGTGCCGACGAAATTGTCGTCGAACCACAGGGTCGAGTTCCGCTTCTCCGCGCCCCACTGGTAGTTGCGGAAGACGATCTGCGTCATCGCCGGCCATTCCTCGCGGCCGATCGCGGTCAGCTCGTTGACGGCAATGCCAAAGGCGCCGTCCCCGGCAAAGCCCACCACCGGCACATCCGGGCAGCCGATCTTCGCGCCCATCACCGAAGGAAGCCCGTAACCACACGGCCCGAACAGCCCCGGCGCCAGGTATTTCCGGCCTTCCTCGAAGGACGGGTAGGCGTTGCCGATGGCACAGTTGTTGCCGATATCCGACGAGATGATCGCCTCCTTCGGCAGGGCCTGCTGAATCGCCCGCCACGCCATGCGCGGGCTCATCCAGTCGGGCTTGTCCTTGCGCGCGCGCTCGTTCCACGTGGTGCCCGGGTCGTCATCCTCGTGATCCATGCTCGACAGTTGCTGCGCCCAAGCCGATTTCGTCTTGGCGATCAGCGCCTTGCGATCATCGCGCCCCGCATCGCCCGCGCTATCCGACAGCCGCTCGAGTATGCCCTCGGCCACCGCCTTGGCATCGCCCACGATCCCCACGCTGACCGGCTTGGTCAGGCCGATCCGGTCGGGGTTCAGGTCGACCTGGATGATCTTGGCGTCCTTGGGCCAGTAATCGATGCCATAGCCCGGCAGGGTCGAGAACGGGTTGAGCCGTGTGCCGAGGCACAGCACCACGTCCGCCTGCGAGATCAGCTCCATCCCCGCCTTCGACCCGTTATAGCCCAAGGGCCCCGCGAAAAGCGGGTGCGAGCCGGGGAAGGCATCGTTGTGCTGGTAGCCCACGCAGACCGGTGCATCAAGCCGCTCGGCCAGTTGCTTGCTGGCCTCGATCCCGCCGGCCAGAACCACGCCCGCGCCGTTCAGGATCACCGGGAATTTCGCCTCGTCCAGCAGCTTTGCCGCCCGGTCGAGCGATTCGGCCCCGCCCGTCGGCCGCTCGAACGCCACGATCTGCGGCAGCGCGATATCGACCACCTGCGTCCAGTAATCGCGGGGCACGTTGATCTGCGCCGGGGCGCTGGCCCGCTTCGCCTTCAGGATCACCCGGTTCAGCACCTCGGCAATCCGCGTCGGGTCGCGCACTTCCTCCTGGTAGGCGACCATGTCCTCGAACAGCTTCATCTGCTCGACTTCCTGGAAGCCGCCCTGCCCGATGGTCTTGTTCGCCGCCTGCGGCGTCACCAGCAGCAGCGGCGTGTGGTTCCAGTAGGCGGTCTTCACCGCCGTCACGAAGTTGGTGATGCCCGGCCCGTTCTGGGCGATCATCATGCTCATCTTGCCGGTCGCGCGGGTATAGCCGTCGGCCATCATCCCGGCGCTGCCCTCGTGCGCGCAATCCCAGAAGGTGATCCCCGCCTTGGGGAAAATATCCGAAATCGGCATCATGGCGGACCCGATGATCCCGAAGGCGTGCTGGATGCCATGCATCTGCAGCGTCTTCACGAAAGCTTCTTCGGTCGTCATTTTCATGCGGGTGTCTCCTGAAATCCAAAGCCGGCCGCGCGCCGGAGTTGCGGCAAACCTACGGCACGGGCCGGGGCATCGTTAGGGCCAGAATTGGCGCCCGACTAAAGCCAGTCAGCGCATCAGGGCCAGTTCAGTGGCCAGCCGCGCCACCCCTTCCGGGATGCGTTCCGATGAAATCGAGGAATAGGCCAGCCGGTAGAAATTCCCCGGCGGCTCGGCCGCGTGGAAGAAGGGCCGCCCCGGCTCGATCAGCACGCCCTTGTCGCGCAGCCGCCGGTCAAGCTCGCCCGTGTCCACCGTCTCCGGCGCCCGCATCCAGATCGACGAGCCGCCGAACACGCCGCGGCCCGCCACGCCGAGGCCGTGATCCGCCAGCGCCTCCTCCATCACCTTGCGGCGGCGGGCGAAAACCTGCCCCATCCGCCGGATCAGGCTGTCGTAATGCCCAAGGCTCAGGAAATACGCCGCCGTCCGTTGGATATGCCCCGGCGGGTGGCGGTAGACGCTGGCCCGCAGTGCCCGCGCCTCGCGGATGAACGGCTCGGGCCCGACGAGGTAGCCCAGCCGCAGCCCCGGAAAGATCGACTTGGAAAAACTGCCCACGTAGATCACCCGCCCGTCCGTATCGAGCGATTTCAACGCTGGCAGCGGCGCCCGGAGGAAGGCCATCTCGAACTCGTAATCGTCCTCGACGATCAGCGCCTCCATTTCCCGCGCCCGCGCCATCAGCGCCTTGCGCCGCCCCATCGGCATGGTGGCATTGGTGGGCGACTGGTGGCTCGGCGTGGTGAAGATCACGTCGGCGCTGTCCGGCAGCGCCTCGGGCGGCAACCCGTCCCGGTCCACCGGCACGGGGGCAAGGTGGCACCGCGACTGGGTCAGGATATCCCGCAGCGCGTGGTAGCAGGGCTCTTCCGCCACCGCCGTGCGCCTTTGCGTCAACAGCACCTGCGCCGTCAGCCACAGCGCGTTCTGCGCCCCCATGGTGACGAGGATCTCCTCGGGCCGCGCCAGGATTCCCCGCCGCGGCAACGTATGCCGCGCGATGAACTCGATCAGCTGCGGGTCGTCATTGTCGTAGTAATCCGTGGTCAGCGCCTGGAAATCCTTCTGCCCCAGCGCCCGGAGCGCGCAATGCCGCCAGTTGGCATGATCGAAGAGCGACGGGTCGGTCTGGCCATAAACGAAGGGATAACGGAAGCTCCACCAGTCGCGCGGCTTGACCGGCGTTGCCCCGCCGGTAAACCGACGGCCCAGCGCGCGCGACCAGTCGATGCTGTCCTGCCTCGGGTGGCGCGCGGCAAACTGCGGCGGCTCCGGCGCGTTCTGCGAGACGAAATAGCCCGAGCGGTCGCGCGATTCGAGGTAATCGGAGGCCTGCAGCTCGGTATAGGCGAGCGTCACCGTGATCCGGCTGACGCCGAGGTGCTTGGCCAGCTTGCGGGACGAAGGCAGCTTTTCCCCCTTCCGCAGCCTGCCCGACAGGATGCCCTGCGCGATCATCTGCTGGATCTGCGCCTGCAGCGTGCCCTGCGCTTCGGGATTGAGGAAAAAGGTCTCGACGGGGATCGGCATGACCCGAGGGTATACTGGCCCTATCGCCCCTGCAATCTGGTATTGCCCGGCAAAGACAAAACCACCCCCTGCTTCTTCTGGCCGAAAGTATCCCGGGGGGAGCGTTGAAATCCCGCAGGATTTCAACGTGGGGGGCTGGCCCCCCGGCGCTCTCCATCCGAAACACCGCTTGCCCCCGAACACGACACCGCCGAAACTCGCCCGCGCGCACCGGCCCGCGCACACCGAAAGGAGACAGCCAATGATCGCCATCATCTTCGAGGTCATACCCGCCGAGGGCCGCAAGGACCACTACCTCGACATCGCCGCCGAAATGCGCCCGCTCGCCGAACAGATCGACGGCTTCATCTCGGTCGAACGGTTCCAGAGCCTGACGCATCCGGAAAAGCTCCTCTCGCTGTCCTTCTGGGAAACCGAGGAGGCGGTCGAGGAATGGCGCCGGCTCGCCGCCCACCGCCGGGCCCAGGCCAAGGGGCGGGCGGGCATGTTCGCCGACTACCGCCTCCGCGTCGCCCACGTCCTGCGCGATTACGGGCTGAACGAGCGCGCCGAGGCGCCGGAAGACAGCAAGGCCGAACACGGCGGCTGAGCCTTCGGGGCCGGCAAACGGAAGAGGACGCCATCGAACGAGGCGTGGCACCTCTCTCCGAACTTCGAACCCGTCAAGGGAACCTCGCGCGGAACAAGGGCGCGCCAAGGGCGCGCCGCCAAGGCTTGCCACCCCCGCCCCCCTTTGCTTTAACCGGTCCGGCAACCCGCCCGGGAGGAAACCAATGGTCGATATCGCGACCCGTGTCTGGAACCATAAATGGAAGATCGACCCGATCGTCCGCTCGCTCATCGACACGGATTTCTACAAGCTGCTGATGTGCCAGTCGGTCTTCCGCAACCGGCCCGATACGCAGGTGACCTTCTCCCTGATCAACCGCTCGACCGACATCAAGCTGGCCGAACTGGTGGACGAGGGCGAGCTTCGCGAACAGCTCGACCATATCCGCTCGCTTTCCCTGACCCGGGGCGAGAGCACATGGCTGCGCGGCAACACCTTCTATGGCAAGCGCCAGATGTTCACGCCCGCCTTCATGGAATGGTTCGAGAACCTGAAGCTGCCCCCCTACCAGCTCGAAAAGCGCGACGGGCAATACGAGCTCACCTTCGAAGGCTCCTGGCCCGAGGTGATGCTCTGGGAAATCCCGGCGCTCGCCGTGCTGATGGAACTGCGCGGCCGCGCGGTGCTCCATGACATGCGCCGCTTCGAGCTTCAGGTGCTCTACGCCCGCGCCATGACCAAGCTGTGGGAGAAGGTCGAGCGCCTGCGCGACGTGCCCGGCCTGCGCATCGCCGATTTCGGCACGCGCCGCCGCCACTCCTTCCTCTGGCAGGACTGGTGCGTGCGCGCCATGTGCGAGGGGCTGGGCGAGAAATTCGTCGGCACCTCCAACTGCCTCATCGCCAAGAACCGCGATCTCGAGGCGATCGGCACCAACGCCCATGAACTGC
>Ga0189287_100163_pt1 | contig 34813 bp, 36 predicted proteins | sample UW86minimetaG_FD_130319 | JGI IMG/M metagenome (GOLD analysis project Ga0189287, IMG submission 130319) | Marine microbial communities from the Costa Rica Dome - UW86 mini metaG | ecosystem: Environmental > Aquatic > Marine > Oceanic > Photic zone | place: Costa Rica: the Eastern Pacific... | reverse complement strand
TATGGGGGCCGACCCGCTGCTCCTGAGCTTCATCGTCGTCATCATCGGCGGCTTGGGCAGCCTGCCCGGCACGGTGGTCGCCGCCATCTTCATCGGGCTCAGCGACGGCATCATCTCGGTCTTCTTCTCGCCGACACTTGCCAAGATCCTCGCCACCCTGCTGGTCGGCCTCGTGCTGGTCTTCCGCCCGCAGGGCCTGTTCGGGACGCGCGCGGCATGAGTGCCACGGCGAAGACCCTCACCCTGCATCTCGGCCTGCTGGCGGTGCTCTTCGCGCTGCAATTCGTGCTGCCTGCCTATCACCACGGCAACCTCGCCCGGATCATGGTGCTGGCAAGCTATGCCGTGGGCTACAACATCCTCTTCGGCTATACCGGCCTGCTGAGCCTCGGCCACGCGCTGTTCTTCGCGGCGGGCATGTACGGCATGGGCCTGACCATCCAGTACGCGGGGTTCACCCCCGCGCCCGCGTTGATCGTGGGCATCCTTGCCGGCGCGGTCGTGGCGACGGCGCTGGCGCTTCTGGCACTGCGGACAACGGGCGTGGCCTTCCTGATCGTGACGCTGATGTTCGCGCAGGCCGGGTACCTGACGATCCTCTATTTCGGCGAATACACCCGCGGCGACGAGGGCTTTGTCATCCAGGCTTTCGACCGGATGCTCTGGGGCATCGACCTCAGCAACCCCGAGAACCGCTATTTCGCCGCCTGGGGCCTCTTCGCCGTCTGCCTGCTGCTCTGCCTCCGCCTTGTCCGCGCGCCCTTCGGCAAGACGCTGGTGGCGATCCGCGAGAACGAGGAACGGGTCAGGATGCTGGGCTACAACACCTTCGCGCACAAGTGGGGGGCGATGGTGATCTCCGGTACGATCTCGGCGGCGGCGGGGGCGTTCTACGGCCTGCTCTTCGGCTATGCCGGGGCGACGTTTGCCAGCGTGCAGTACTCGATCTTCCCGCTGCTCTGGGTGCTGCTGGGGGGCGCGGGCACCGTGCTCGGCCCCTTCGTGGGCACGCTCTTCATGTTCTACCTGATCGACCTGAGTTCCGGCGTGACCACCGCCTACCTGCTGATCGTCGGCGTGGCGCTGGTGCTGCTGACGCTCTTCGCGCCGCAGGGCCTGACCGGAGAACTGCGCCGCCGGGTCTGGAGGTGGCTGCCATGACGCTGTTGTCCACACGCGGCCTGTCGAAGCATTTCGACGGGCTGAAGGCCGTGACGGGTGTCGATTTCGATCTGGAGGAGGGCGAGGTGCGCGCCCTGATCGGCCCGAATGGTGCCGGCAAGACCACGCTGGTGGGCATGATCTGCGGGCGCATTCCGCCGTCTTCCGGCACGGTGCAGTTCGACAACGCCGACATCACCGCGCTGCCTGCACATAAACGCATCCTGCGCGGCATGGCCTACACGTTCCAGATCACCTCCGTCTTCGCCCGCCTGCCCGCGGCAGAGAACGTGGCGCTGGCCGCCCGCCGCCGCCTTCAGGGCGACGCGGTCGACGAGGCCGTCGACGATGCCCTCGACCGCGTCGGTCTGCTCGACCGCCGCGACGAGGAGGCGGGCAACCTCAGCTATGGCCACCAGCGCCTTCTGGAAATCGCCATGGGCCTTGTCCAGCGCCCGCGCCTTCTGATCCTCGACGAGCCGACGCAAGGCCTTGCCGACAGCGAGATCGACGCCTTCAAGGCGCTGATCCGCGAGCTGTCCGCCGAGGCCACGATCCTGCTGATCGAGCACAACATGAGCGTGGTGATGGAAACCGCCGACCGTGTCACCGTGCTCAATTTCGGCGAGGTGCTGGCAGAGGGGACGCCGCAGCAGATCCATGAAAACGACGCCGTGCAGGCGGCCTACCTGGGGACGGGATGAATGCTGGAGCTTGATGCCGTCAACGCGGGCTATGGCCGGGCACAGGTGCTGCGGGACCTGTCGCTGAAGGTCGAAGCCGGTGAAATCCTCTGTCTCCTCGGCCGCAACGGGGCGGGCAAGACGACGACGATGCAGGCGATCATGGGCTTGCTGCCGCTGATGTCGGGCCGCGTGGTGCTGGACGGCGCCGAAGTGAGCCGGTTGCCCCCGCACGAGGTGCCGCGCCACGGCATCGGCTACATTCCGCAGGGCAGGCGCCTCTTCTCCGGCCTCACCGTCGCGCAGAACCTCGAGATCGGCCTGCGCGTGCGCGGTTCCGGCAAGGACGTACTGGAAGAGGTGCTCGACCTTTTCCCCCGCCTGCGCGAGCGGATGGACCAGAAGGCGCAGACCCTTTCGGGTGGCGAGCAGCAGATGCTGGCCACCGCCCGCGCGCTCTGCCTGCGCCCCAAGGCGCTGTTGCTCGATGAGCCGACAGAGGGCCTGCAACCCTCGATGATCGAGGCGATCCGGCAGGTGATCGTCAAGATGCGCGCGGCGGGCGTGGCGATACTGCTGGTGGAACAGCGGGTCGACGCGGTGCTTTCGGTGGCCGACCGGGTGGCCTTCATCGAGAACGGGCGCAACGGCGAGGTGATGCCGGCCGAGGCGCTGCGGCAGGATCACAGCATCGTCGACCGCTACGTGGGCGTCTGACCGCGGGGCGCGCGCAGGTGAAGGACTTCGGTTAATCTTTGGGCACATAGGGCGTGCCACGGCGCGATCTTGTCTTTGTGTTGACTGTCTTTCGCGGGTGCCGCACCATCCGGCCAGCAAGACGAACAGGGAGAGACACGTGGCCGCCTATCACCGGCCCGATACGCTGCAGGGCGCGCTGGACGTGCTGGCGGAGAGGCCGGTCACGATCGCCGCGGGCTGCACCGACCTGTTCCCGGCCACGCAAGGGCGCACGCTGACCGGGCCGGTGCTGGATATCACCGGCATTGCCGGGCTTCGGGGCATCAGTCGTAAGGATGGCGCAATCCGGATCGGCGCCACGACGAGCTGGACAGACGTGATCCGGGCCGAGTTGCCGCCGGCGTTCGACATGCTGAAACAGGCCGCGCGCGAGGTGGGGTCGGTCCAGATCCAGAATTCCGGCACGGTTGCCGGAAATATCTGCAACGCCTCTCCCGCCGCCGACGGGATGCCCTGCCTGGCGGCGCTGGATGCGGAGGTAGAGATCGCCTCGGCCCGAAACACGCGCACGCTCCCCCTTTTACACTTTGTTAACGGTCCGCGCCGAACGGCGCTTGAACCGGGCGAGCTGGTCACTGCAATCACCGTTCCCGAAAAGGCCACCAAGGGCACCTCCCGCTTCCTCAAGCTCGGCGCGCGGAAATACCTCGTGATCTCCATCGCCATGGTCGCCGTGCGTCTGGATATCGAGGGCGGCACCGTCCGCGATGCCGGGCTCGCGGTGGGCGCCTGCAGCGCCGTGGCGACCCGCTTGACGGACCTCGAAGCCACCCTCGCCGGCCAGCCCTCCTCTGGTCTTTCGCAGCACATCACGGACGCCGCCGTCGCCGCCGCCCTGTCGCCCATCGACGATATCCGCGCCGACGGCCCGTACCGCGCCCATGCCGCCGCCGAACTGCTGCGCCGGGCCGTGGATGACCTCACCCAACCGGCAAGGGCCGCCGCATGAACCGCGCCACCGCCACCATATCCCTCACCGTCAACGGCGACCCGGTCACGCTGCCCGCCGACCCCTCCCGCCGCCTGTCCGAGGTGCTGCGCGAAGGGCTTGGCCTGCGCGGCACAAAGGTGGGCTGCGACGCGGGGGATTGCGGGGCCTGCACGGTGCTGCTGGATGGCGCGCCGGTTTGCGCCTGCCTGACACCGCTGGCCCAGGCGGGCGGGCGCGAGGTGCAGACGGTGGAAGGGCTGCACGCCACGGCGCTGCAACAGGCCTTCCTCCGCCACGGGGCGGCGCAATGCGGCATCTGCACGCCGGGGATGCTGATGACCGCAACGGCCTTCCTCCAAGACTGCCCCAACCCCACCCGCGCCGAGGCCGAGGAAGCCCTCGGCGGCGTGCTCTGCCGCTGTACCGGTTATGCCAAGATCATCGACGCGATGCTCGACGCCGCCCCCGGTTCCCCCGCGCAAATGCCCCAGGCGGGCCAGGCCGTCGGCGCCCGGGTCGAACGGCTCGACGGCGGACCGAAGGTGGCCGGCACCGAGATCTACGGCGCCGATGCCTGCCCCGAGCACACGCTTCTTGTTCGGGCGGTGCGGGCGCCTTCGGCGCCTGTGCGGTTCAGATTCGGTGATATCGACGCGTGGTGCGCGGCGCAGGCCGGCGAGGTGCGGGTTTTCACGGCCAGCGACATCCCCGGCGCCAATATCTTCGGCACCATCCCGCCCTTCGCCGACCAGCCCGCCCTGGCCGAGGATCGCGCCCGCCTGCGGGGCGAGGCCGTGGCGCTGGTGGCGGGCGAGGCCGGGGTCATCGAGGCGCTCGACCTCACGACTTTCCCGATAACCTGGCAGGAGGCGGATGCCGGCGCGCCCGTGCACGACAACCGCCCCGACAACCTGCTGATTGCCGGCGTGGTCCGGCGCGGCGATGCCGAGGCCGCGCTGGCCAATGCCGTTCACGTGGCCGAGGCGCAGGCCGAAACCCCCTATATCGAGCACGCCTATATCGAGCCCGAGGCCGGGGTGGCATGGCTGGAAGGCGACACGCTGGTCATACAGGCCTGTACGCAGGCGCCGGTGATGGACCGTGACGATACCGCCCGCGTCCTCGGCCTCGACCCGCATAAACTGCGTATCATCCCGGCGGCAGCGGGCGGCGGGTTCGGCTCCAAGCTCGACCTCTCCCTGCAACCGCTCATCGGCCTCGTCGCCCTGAAGACGGGCCGCCCGGCCCGCATGATCTACACACGCGCCGAATCCATGGCCTCGACCACCAAGCGCCACCCGGCGAGGATGTCGGGCCGCGCCGGGGTGGATGCCGAAGGGCGGGTCACCGGCATGATCTTCGACGGCGATTTCAACACCGGTGCCTATGCCAGCTGGGGGCCGACGGTGGCCGGCCGCGTGCCGGTCCATGCCTCCGGCCCCTATTACACGCCCAACTACGCCGCCGAGGCGCGGGCGATCCATTCCTACCAGCCGATCTCCGGCGCGTTCCGAGGCTTCGGCGTGCCACAGGCGGCAATCCTGCAGGAGGCGCTCTACGACGACCTCGCCATGAAGGCCGGGCTCGACCGCCTCGCCTTCCGCCGGCTGAACGCCTTGCAGGACGGGCAATCGACGGTCTGCGGGCAGGTGCTGCACGGTGTCGGCATCGCGGCCTGCCTCGATGCTCTGAAAGGGCCGTGGGAAGCGGCGCTGGCCAGTGCCGACAAGGCCAACGCGCAAGGCGGTCGATTCCGGCATGGCGTCGGCGTTGCCTCCTGCTGGTACGGCTGCGGCAATACCGGCCTGCCCAACCCCTCGACCATCCGCGTCGGCATCACCGCCAAGGGCGAGCTGTGTCTGCACCAGGGGGCAACGGATATCGGGCAGGGCTCCAACACCGTCATCACCCAGATCTGCGCCGATGCGCTGGGCCTGCCGGTGGGGCAGTTCCGCCTGATCGGGCCGGATACCGGCCTGACGCCCGATTGCGGCAAGACCTCCGCCTCGCGCCAGACCTACGTGACCGGCAAGGCGGCGCTGCTGGCGGGGCAGGCGCTCAGGGGCCGCATCCTCGCGCTCAGCAACATGGCCGAAGATGCCCGGATCACCCTTGTCGGCGAAACGCTCACCGTCACCGACGACCGGGGCGAGCGCCAGGTCGCGCTGCGCGACCTGACCCCTGACGGCCATGGCTATGTCCTCGCAGCCGAGGAAACCTACGACCCGCCCACCAGCCCGCTTGACGAGAACGGGCAGGGCAGCCCCTATGCCGTCTACGGCTTCGGGGCGCAGATGGCGGAACTGACGGTCGACATGCAGCTTGGCACGGTGAAGGTCACCCGCATCACCGCCGCCCACGACCTTGGGCGCGTCATCAACCCGCTGCTGGCCGAGGGGCAGGTGGAGGGCGGCGTGGCGCAGGGGCTGGGCCTCGCGCTGATGGAGGAATACATACCCGGCCGCACCGAGAACCTGCACGACTACCTGATCCCCACCACCGGCGACATGCCGGAGGTGAAATCGATCTTCGTCGAGGTGCCCGACCCGGAAGGGCCGATGGGCCTGAAGGGGCTGGGCGAGCACGTGCTGATCCCGACGGCGCCCGCCATCCTCAACGCCATTCGCCACGCGACCGGCGCGAAAGTCACCAAGCTGCCCGCCCTGCCGCACCGGGTTTTGGCCGCGATCCGCGAGGCGCAAGAATGACCGAAAAGCGCAGGCAGACCGAGGAGAAGATCCGCTGCGACGCCTGCCCCGTCATGTGCTACATCGCCGAGGGCAAGGTCGGCGCCTGCGACCGCTATGCCAACGAGGACGGTCGCATCGTGCGCTGCGATCCGATCACCATATTGCACCGCCGGGTCGAGCAGGGTGGCGAGATCCGCCCCTTCCTGGCGACGGAATGGGACGGGCAGGTTCTGGCGGGGGACGACGTGTTCGTCTCGGGCGTGGGCTCCGGCACCACCTACCCGGATTACAAGCCCGCCCCCTTCATCGTCAGCCGCGAGGTCGAGGGCGCCGATTTCATCACCGTCGTGACCGAGGCGATCTTCTCCTATTGCGGGGTGAAGGTGAAGATCGACACCGACCGCCACCTCGGCCACGAGGCTGCCACCGTGCGCGCCGAGGGCGAGGCGATCGGGCATGTCACCACGTCGGAATACGGCTCGCAGATGCTGTCGCTGGGCGGGGTCGAACACCTGACCGGGGGCAGCAAGGCGGAAGGGCGCGTGACCTGCGATGCGCTGCTACGGCTCTGCAATCGCGAGGCGGTGGAACTGACCATCGACGATGGCGCCACGGTCGAGGTGCAGGCGGGGCAGCCGCCGGTGGTTGACGGCAACCGGGAAGAGCGGATGCGGGTCGGCTGCGGCTCGGCCACGATCGGCATGTTCGCCTCGCAATGGCACGGATTGGTCGACGAGGTGGTGGTGGTCGACGACCACATCACCGGCGTGGTCAGCGAGCACCAGGCGGGCAAGGTGCTGGACTGGTCCGATACCGGGATCCGCATCAAGGGCCGTCGCTCCACCCCCGGCCGGTATTTCCAGGTGGCGCAGCCGGGGCGTGGCTGGGGCGGGACGGATATCGAGGATCCGCTGACCATTCTCAACCCGTGGCTGGAGAAGAAGGGCGCGCGGCCGGGGCTGACGCTGTTGATGGTGTCCACCACGGGCGAGCAGTACGGGTATTACGTGCTCGACGACGATCTCGAACCACAGGCGGCCCCCTTGCCGGATGCGCTCAGACCGTCCGTCGACCTGATCGCCGAGAATTGCGAACCGGCGCTGTGCACGGTGATGTTCCAGGCGGGGGCAGGCGGATCACTGCGCTCGGGGGTGACGAAGAACCCGGTGCAGCTGACCCGTTCCGTGCAGGCGTTGAAAACCCATGTGACCTGTGGCGGCGCGCCGGTCTATGTCTGGCCGGGCGGGGGCATCACCCTGATGGTGGATGTGACCAAGATGCCCGACGGCTCTTTCGGCTACGTTCCCACCCCGGCGCTGGTGGCGCCCTTGGAGTTCACGCTGGAGCGCGAGCATTACCGCGCGCTGGGCGGGCATGACGCACAGGTGCGCAGCGTGGCCGACGTGCTCGCGAAAGGCGGAGAATACGGCGCGGCCTTCCGCGCGGTGCGCGACACGCGGGGGCGGGGCTGATGTCCGGCGCCCAGATCACCTTCCTGCCCGATGAGCGGCGGCTGCACCTGCATCACGGGCCGATCGACATGATCGCCGATGTGACCGGGCCGGGGAGAGAATCGGCGCTGGAGCGCGCGGCCAAGCGGTTCGAGACGCTGCTGGAGGAACTGGCCGCCGAACTGCCGCGGCTGCGGTCGCGATGGGGCAAGATGCCGGAGGGAGAAACCGCCCGGCGCATGGTGCAGGCAACCTTTCCCTTCGCCTCGATGTTCATCACCCCGATGGCGGCGGTGGCGGGCGCGGGGGCGGAGACCATCCTGGCCGCCATCTGCGACGGCGAAGGGGTGGACAAGGCCTATGTCAACAACGGCGGCGACGTGGCGTTCTACCTGGCGAAAGGCCAGCAGATGCAGGCGGCCGTGGCCTCGCCCACCGGCGGCTCGATCAATATCCGGCGGCGCGACCCGATCCGGGGCATTGCCACCTCGGGGCGGGGCGGGCGGAGCTATTCGCTGGGGATTGCCGACAGTGTCACCGTGCTGGCGCGCTCTGCCGCGCTGGCCGACGCCGCGGCGACGCTGCTGGCCAACGCGGTCGACCTGCCGGGGCACCCGTCCGTGATCCGCTCGCCCGCCAGCGAGCTTTCCCCCGACAGCGACCTGGGCGACACGCCCGTCACCACCGACGTGGGGCCGCTGACCGACAGCGAGATCACCACGGCCCTTGCCGCCGGCGCCGCGCTGGCCGATACCTTCCACGCCCGCGGCCTGATCCAGGGCGCGCTTCTCAGCCTCAGCGGCGTCGTCCGCGGCCTCGGGCCACAGCTTCTGCCCCACATGAAAGACCCTGCCCATGCCTGACTTCACCCTGCGCAAGACGGCGCTGTTCGTCGAGGACATCCACCATGACGGTGGCCCGGCGCCGGACAGGCCACGCCGCCGCGCGGCCATCGCGGCGCTGGTCGCCAACCCGTTCGCGGGCGGCTATACCGCCGAGCTGCAGCCGGCGATGGAGGACCTCAAGCCGCTGGGCCTGATGATGACCGAGCGGCTGATCGAGGCGATGGGCGGGCTTGAGGGGATCGACGGCTATGGCAAGGCCGCGATGGCGGGCGAGGGCGGCGAGTTGGAGCATACCGCGCTCTGGCACGTACCCGGCGGCTATGCCATGCGCGCCCGGCTGGGCGAGGCGAAGGCGATCGTGCCCTCGGCGATGAAACAGGGCGGGCCGGGCACCCGGATCGATGTGCCGCTGGGGCATATCAATGCCGCGTATGTCCGCAGCCATTTCGACGCGATGGAGGTGGGCCTTCCCGACGGGCCACGGGCCGGGGAGTTGCTGTTCATCCTCGCCATGTCGCGCGGCGGCCGGGTGCATGACCGGATGGGCGGGCTGACGGTGAACGAGGTGAAGGGCGAGGACGGGTTGCGCTGATTGGGGGCCAGCCCCCTTCCCTGGGCTCCGCCCGTTCACAGGCGAAACGCTCCACTGGAGAGTTTCCGGGAAGCTTGCGAACTCCCCGCCGGAGTCATGAAATCTTGGGCTGACCTTTCCGCCGGAACCCACTATAGGCAGGCGGAACCCCGTTGAAGGCCCCGCATGACCGACAAAGCCAAGACAAAACGCGAGCCGATCTTTTCGCCCGAGGACCGCAGCAACCTGCGCTGGCTCTGGCAGGGCTATCTCAGGAAGCGGGCGCCGTGGCTGGCGCTGGTGCTGGTGATGATCCTGGTCCAGGGGCTCGTCTACCAGCAGTTCCTGTCGATGACCGAAAGCGGCCTTCGCGTGATCTTCGAAAGCGGCGAGGTAAGCCGCCTGGTGCTGGTCTGCGTCGGCGTGTTCTTTCTCTTCGCGGTCCGTGGCCTGATGTCCTACCTCGTGCCGCTGGTGACGGTGCGGCTGTCGAACGAGGCGATCTTCGAGATGCGGCGCGACCTGATCGGGCACCTTATGTCGCTCGACCTGGCCTATTTCGAGCGGACCAAGTCGGGCGAGATCATTCACCGGCTTGTGACGCAGACCCAGCAGCTTGGCGTCTTCTTCGGCCTCGCGACCGCCGGGGCGGTACGCGACGCCGTGACCGTGGTGATCGTGTCGGGCTACCTGATCTGGAAGAACCCGATCCTGTTCGCCACCGCCGTGGTGGTGCTGCCCTTCATCATCTGGGTGATGAACTTCGTCTCCGACCGGGTGAAGGTGGCGCAGGGGCAGGCCGAGCATGCGCTGGCCGATTACATGAACGGCATCGAGGAAACGGTGAACGGCATGCGCACCGTCAAGATCGCCAGCCAGGAACAGGTCGAGGCCGGGCGGCTGATGAAGGGCACGGGCGCGATCCGCGACCTGATGAAACGCGTGCAGACCACGCAGGCGCTGGTGATGCCGTCGATCGACCTGAGTTCCGCCTTCGTCTACGTGCTGGTCATCGGTGGCGGCGGCTACATGGTGCTTTCGCCCGACTTCGATGTCGACGGGGCCGGGATCATCACCTTCCTGTTGGGCATGGTCATGGTGTTCGACCCGGCCCGCCTTCTGGCGCAGTATTTCGGGGCGCTGCAATCGAACCTCGTGCTGCTCGACCGGGTGCGCAACCTTTATGACGAGAAGCCCAGCATCAACGATGCCCCCGGCGCGGTGACCGAGTTCGACACCGGCGGGGATATCGTGTTGGACGACGTGACCTTCTCCTATTCCGAGGATCAGCCGCTGTTCGAGGGGCTCGACATGACGTTCCGGGGCGGTCAGGTCTCGGCCATCGTCGGCGCGACCGGGTCGGGCAAGACGACGATCCTGTCGCTGCTGTCGCGGCTGTACGACGTGAAGGGCGGGCAGATCACCATAGGCGGCCAGCCGATCGAAGACCTCAAGGTCAGCCGCCTGCGCGGGGCATTTTCCGTCGTGGCGCAGGATATCGTGATCTTCAACAACTCGATCTGGGAGAACATCCGCTACGTGAACCCCGAGGCCAGCGACGAGGATGTCTGGCGCGCCGCCGAGGATGCCGAGATCGCCGACCTGATCCGCCGCCGGGGCGATGCGCCGGTCGGGCCGAAGGGGGCGCAGCTTTCCGGCGGGCAGAAACAGCGGATTGCCATTGCCCGTGCCTTCCTGCGCGATGCGCCGATCCTTTTGCTGGACGAAGCCACAAGCGCGCTCGACCAGGCGACGGAGGAGCGGATCAAGTCGGCGCTGGCGCGGCTGACCAAGGGCAAGACCACGATCGTGGTGGCGCACCGCCTGTCGTCGGTGGCCGATGCCGACCGGATCTTCGTGCTCGAAGCCGGGCAGCTGGTCGAGCAGGGCCGCCACGAAGAGCTGCTGGAGGGTGGCGGGCTTTATTCCCAGCTCTACCGGGCGCAGAAGAAGGGCTATGACGGGCGGTAGCCTGTCAGCCCGCGATATAGAGCCCGAGATAGAGGGCCACCGCCCCGGCCGCGATGGTCAACAGGACGTTGCGGGTCCAGAGCCCGACAGCGATCGTGACAAGCGCCGCGATCAGGCGGGGCCCGTCGGTCTGGCCCTCCGTCGCCGGCGGCCACACCACCAGCGGCGCCACCAGCCCGGGCAGGACGGCGACGGCGGTATAGCGCAGATGCCGCAAGATCCACGAGGGCAGGGCACGGTCGCCGATCAGCCCGATAAAGACGAAACGGAAAAAATAGCTGCCGACCCCGAGCGCGGCAATCACGATCCAGATTGTTGTCGTGTCGATCATGACGCCGCCCTTTTCATCGTCTGCCGTTCCACCTCGGCCCCGGTCACCATCCCGGCGATGCCGGCCACCAGCAGCCCGAGATTGTAGGGAAGAAATGCAAGGCCCAGGGCGACGGTGATCGAAACCAGCGCCGCCGCCACGTGTGCCCGGGTCCGCAGCGCCGGGGCGATCAGGGCGATGAAGGTGATCGGCATGGCGAAATCGAGCGCCAGCCATTCGGGCACGGAACTGCCAATCAGGGCGCCGGCCAGGGTGGAGAGATACCAGAACGGACAGACCGGCGCGATCGTACCGAAGAAATAGGCCATACGCTGGCGCACGGTCCAGGCCGGCTCCGATTCGTATTTCACGGCGGCAAGCCCATAGCTCTGATCGACAAGGAAATACGCCGCAAGCGCACGCTGCCACAGTGGCGCCGGCCCGATATAGGGGGCAAGCGAGGCGGAATACATTGCCATCCGCAGGTTCACGGCCAGCGCCGATATGATCACGATGATGGTCGGGGCATTTTCGGTCATCAGCTGCAGGGCGGTAAGCTGCGCCGCCCCGGCGATCACGAGGATCGAAAAGGTCATGGTTTCCAGAACGTTGAGCCCGGCCTCGGTTGCCACCACGCCGAACAGCAGGCCGAACGGGCCCACCACCAGGATGAACGGAGAGGCCTCGCGCGCGCCCGTCAGGAAGATCGATTTCGTGGTTTCCGTCGGCACCTGAAAATCCTAGATTGCCCTCGATACGCTTGCCCTATCGACAAGCGGGAGGAGTTGCAATTGCCCGTGACCGACGATCTTCCGGCCTACATCATCGCGCCCGACCCGGGCGCGCCGCGTTTGACCCGCAAGGTGGAGGGGGTCGACCATGACGGCCAACCCACCGGGATTTCCGTGGTCGAGGAGCGGCCGCTGACGATCTTTCTAAACGGGCAGGAGATCGTCACCGCGATGACGATCGGGGATTACCCCGAGTATCTGGCGCTGGGGTTCCTGCGAAACCAGGGGATGCTGGGGGCCGACGAGACGGTGACGGGCGTCGATTTCGACGAGGATCTCGAAACCGTCGTGGTGCGGACTGATGGCCAGACCAATTACGAGGAAAAGCTGAAGAAGAAGACGCGCACCAGCGGCTGTGCTGTCGGCACGGTGTTCGGCGACATGATGGAAGGGCTGGAACAGGTGCGCCTGCCCGACCTGAAGGTGAAGACCTCCGACCTCTACCGGCTGGCCTCGGTGATCAACCGGACGCCCTCGCTGTATCTCGAGGCCGGCGCCATTCATGGCACGGTGCTGTGCCGGGGCGGCGAGCCGCTGGTCTACATGGAGGATGTCGGCCGGCACAACGCGGTCGACAAGATCGCGGGGTGGATGTTCTCGGAAGGGGTGAGCGCCGAGGACAAGCTGCTTTACACCACCGGGCGGCTGACCTCGGAGATGGTGATCAAGACGGCCTTGATGGGCATTCCGGCGCTGGCCTCGCGCTCGGGCTTTACCGCGTGGGGGGTGGAGATCGCCCGCGAAGTGGGGCTGACGCTCGTGGGCCGGATGCGGGGGCGGCGGTTCGTCTGTCTTTCCGGTGAAGAGCGGCTGGTGCGGGATGTCGACCCTGACAGCGTGCCGGAGGAGGACAGGAAACACCGGCGAAAGAGTGCGGGCGCATGAAACAGCCGCTGGGCGTGATACTGGCCGGGGGCAAGGCCACCCGGATGGGCGGGGGCGACAAGGGGCTTTTGCCTTTGAGCGAGGGCACGATTCTCGATCAGGTGATTGCCCGGCTGTCGCCGCAGGTGGCCGGCATGGCGATCAATGCGAATGGCGAGGCGGAGAGGTTTGCGGCGCTCGGCCTGCCCGTGCTGCCGGACAGCATTGCCGATTATCCCGGTCCGCTGGCCGGGGTTCTGGCGGGGCTCGACTGGGCCGCCGGGCAGGGGGCCGAGAGCATCGTCACCGTCGCCGCCGACACGCCGTTCTTCCCGTGTGACCTGGTGCCGCGCCTTCAACTGGCGGCGGAGGGCATGGAGCCTCCGCTGGCGCTGGCCGCGACGCCGGACGGGCGGCAGCCGACCTTCGGCCTGTGGCCCGTGGCGCTGCGCGATGATCTCAGGGTGGCGCTGCAGGCGGGGTTGCGCAAGGTGGTGATGTGGACCGACCGGCATGGCGGGCGCGAGGCGCTGTTCGACGAGGCGGGCGAGCCGTTCTTCAACGTCAACACGCCTGAGGATCTCGAAAAAGCACAGGCGATGGCCGGGGGGCCGGCATGAAGCTGTACGGGGTCGTCGGTTGGAAGAACGCGGGCAAGACCGGGCTGATGGAACGGCTGGTGTCGGAGATCACCGGGCGGGGGATCAGCGTCTCGACGGTCAAGCACGCGCATCACACCTTCGACGTGGACCATCCTGGCAAGGACAGCCATCGGCACCGGGTGGCCGGGGCAAGGGAGGTGCTGCTGGCCTCGCGCAAGCGGATCGCCCTCATGCACGAGTTGCGCGACGAAGCGGAGCCGACGCTGGAGATGTTGTTGCAGCGGTTGGGCCCGGTCGACCTGGTGCTGGTCGAGGGCTACAAGCGCGACGCGCACCCCAAGATCGAGGCGCACCGGGCGGAGACGGGCAATCCGCTGATCGCGACGGACGACCCGACGGTGCGGGCGGTGGCCTCGGATACGCCGCTGGAGATTGACCGGCCGGTGTTCGACCTCGACGACACCGGCGCCATCGCTGATTTCATCCTGCGCGAGGTCGGCTTGTGAGCCATTTCGACACCGTCGCCATGATCGACTGGTCGGGCGGCAACGACACCGGCCCGCGCCCGTGCAAGGACGCGATCTGGATGGGCGTGACGCGCGACGGGGTGGACGAGGCGCCGATTTACATTCGCAATCGTATGGAGGCGGAGCGGATCCTCGGCGACCTGATCGAATCGGAGGTCGGCGCGGGGCGGCGACTGTTCGTGGGCTTCGATTTCCCGTTCGGCTATCCGAAGGGGTTTGCCGAGGGATTGACGGGCCGGGCCAATCCCTTCGCCGTCTGGGACTGGCTGGAAGAGCGGGTCGAGGACGGCCCGAGGGCGAATAACCGGTTTGACCTTGCCGCCGAGATCAACGCCCGGTTTCCCGGGACCGGCCCCTTCTGGTTCAACGGCCTGAAGCGCGACATTCCCGGCCTGCCGCGCAAGGACAGCCGGGAGGGGCATGGCCTGCCCGAGCGGCGAGAGGCGGAGCAACGCACGCCGGGGGCGTTCACCTGCTGGCAGCTGGGCGGCGCCGGGGCCGTGGGCGGGCAGGTGCTGACCGGGTTGCCGGTTCTGAACCGGCTGCGGCGGCGGTTTTCGGGGCAAGTGGCGGTCTGGCCGTTCGAGCGGTTGGACAGGCCGGTGGCCTTCGTGGAGATCTGGCCGGGGCTGATCAACGGGGTCGTGAAACGGGCCGAGGCGTCGGGCGGGATCCGCGACGCGCACCAGGTGCGGCTGCTGGCGCGGGCGGTGGCGGGTTTGCACCCGGACGACCGCGATGCCATGTTGAATGTCGACGCGCCGGAAGAGGGCTGGATCATGGGACTGGACCACGAAGACAAGCTTGAGCGCGCGGCAGGTGAGACGCTGAAACCGCCGCCGCTGCGCGACGATTGCTTTGCCCTGCCGGCGGGAGTGGACTGGACACCGGTGGACGAAGCGCTCGACCTTTTGCGCAGCCGGTTGCAGCCGGTGGTGGGGGTCACGCGGCAGGAGCTGGGCGAGGCGCGCGGCCGGGTGCTGGCCGAGCAGGTGATGGCGCAGCGCGCCAACCCGCCGCAGGCGAATACGGCGGTCGATGGGTACGGGTTTGCGCATGCCGCGCTTGGCGAGGGCGACCAGGTGCTGCCGCTGGTCAAGGGCCGGGCGGCGGCTGGCAAGCCGTTTCCGGGCGTGGTGCCCGAGGGGGCTGCCGTGCGGGTGCTGACCGGTGCGGCGCTGCCCGACGGGGTCGATACGGTGATCCTGCAGGAAGACGTGCGGGTGGGCGAGGGCGAGATTGCCTTTCGCGGGGGGCTGAAGGCGCGCGCCAACACGCGCAAGGCGGGCGAGGACGTGGCGGCAGGCGAGACGATCCTGACGCCGGGCCGGGTGCTGTCGCCGGCTGATCTTGCGCTTTGCGCGGCGGTGGGCGTGGCCGAGCTGAACACCTACGAGCCGCTGACCGTGGCAGTGATTTCGACCGGGGACGAGTTGGTGGAAGCCGGCGGGCAGGCCGGCGAGGGGCAGATCTTCGATGCCAACCGTCCGATGCTGACCGCGCTGGTGGAGGAATTCGGCTATCGCGCGGTCGATCTGGGCCGGGTGCCGGACGATCGCGCTGCCCTGCGTGCCGCGCTCGACCGGGGCGCGGCAAGGGCCCACGTGATCCTGACCTCGGGCGGGGCGTCGTCGGGGGACGAGGACCATGTCTCGGCCCTGCTGAACGAGGCGGGCGCGATGGCGGAATGGCGGATCGCGCTGAAGCCGGGCCGGCCATTGGCGCTGGGCGTCTGGGGCGGCACGCCGGTCTTTGGCCTGCCGGGCAACCCGGTGGCGGCGATGGTTTGCACTCTGGTTTTCGCGCGGCCGGCGATGGCGTTGATGGCCGGGCAGGGCTGGATCGAGCCGCAGGGGTTCGAGGTGCCGGCGGGGTTCTCCAAGTCGAAGAAACCGGGGCGGCGGGAATACCTGCGGGCGCGGATGCGCGACGGGCGGGCCGAGGTGTTCAAGTCGGAAGGCTCGGGCCGGATCAGCGGACTGAGCTGGGCCGAGGGGTTGGTGGAGTTGCCGGATGGCGCCGCGCAGATCGAGCCCGGCGACACGGTGCGTTACATCCCGTTTGGCAGCTTCCGCTAGGGTTTGCGCAGCACGGCGATGTAGAAGCCGTCCATCCCGCCAAGCTCGGGCCAGTAATCGGGGCGCAGGCGCAGGCCGCCTTCCTCGGTGATCCATTTGGGGTCGATGCCGGGATGGTCGAGCGCGGTACGGTCGACGGTCAGGCCATCGTGGCGCTGGAGGGCCTCTTCGACCTGGCATTCGCCCTCGTCGGGGAGAAGGGAGCAGGTGCAGAAGACCAGCCGCCCGCCGGGTTTCAGGAGGGTCATGGCATGGTCGATCATCTGGGCCTGAAGGCCGATCAGCTCGCCGAATTCGGAGCCATCCTTGGCGAAGGGCAGGTCGGGGTGGCGGCGGATGGTGCCGGTGGCGGAACAGGGCGCGTCGAGCAGGATGGCGTCGTAAGGGGAGGCCTGATGTTCCAACGCATCGCCGGTGATGAGCGAGGCGGTCAGGCCGGTGCGGTCGAGGTTCTCCTGCACGCGGGCCATGCGGCGTTCGGAGATGTCGAGCGCGGTGACCTCGGCGCCCGTGGCGGCCAATTGCAGGGTCTTGCCGCCCGGCGCGGCGCAGAGGTCGAGCACCCGCTCGCCGGGTTGCACGGCGAGGAGTTTCGCGGGCAGCGCGGCGGCGGCGTCCTGCACCCACCAGTCGCCCTGTTCGTAACCTTCCATGAGCGAGACTTGCCCGGCGTTTTCGATCCGGACCGAGCCGGTCGGGAGCACGGTGCCGCCCAGCGTTGCGGCGAGGGCTTCGGCATCGCCCTTGACCGTCAGGTCCAGCGGCGCGCCGGCGAAATGGGCCTTCTCCATCGCGTTGACAGTGCCCTTGCCCCAGGCCTGTACCAGCGGGTCGCGGAGCCAGCCCGGCAGGCGCGGAATGCGCAGATCGTTCCAGCGCCGCACGTCCTCTTCCGCCACCTTGCGCAACACCGCGTTGATCAGCCCACGATAGTTGCCGCGCCCCTTGGGCGGAGGCGCCAGCGCCACCAGTTCGTTGACCACGCCATGCGCCTCGCCGCCAAGGCACAGTTCGACCGTGCCGAGCCGCAGGATGTTCTTGATGCCGAGCGGCAGGCGCTTGCGCAGGTGTCGGTCAAGGATGCGGTCGGCCCGTTCCAGCCCGCGCAGGGTTTGCGTGGCCAAACGCTGGGCCGCCGCCCGGTCCTGTGCCGCCAGGCGCTGGAAGGCGCGGCGCTCGGTCAGGTCCGACATGAGCTGGCCCTCGCCCGTGATCTCGTCAAGCAGGCTGACCGCGGCGGCGCGGGGGGGGCTGGGTTTCGGTGACATCGGGGCGGTCCTTGGCCTTTGCACAGGCGGGGGCTATATCAGGGGGGCCAAGCCGAAGGAAGCCAAACCATGGATCCCGAGAAGAAAGACCTGCCCCCCGAAGCGCTGCGTGCGCTGGCAGAGGCCGAGGAGCGGCGGCGCCAAGCCGGGGAGCTGGAACTGCCCAAGGAGCTGGGGGGCCGCAAGGGGCCCGAACCGGTGCGCTACGGCGATTGGGAGAAGAAGGGACTGGCGATCGACTTCTGACCCGGCTCAGCGCAGGGTCAGGTCGGCGTATTCTCCCGTGCCCTGATCGGAGATGAAGCGCACCGTCTGGCCTTGGACCTTGACCGCCTGGCAATTGGGGCCGAGGTTCTTCGACCCCCAGTAGAGGTCGCGACAGAAATAACCCGACTGCCAGCGCCATGCGCCGCTGACATCCCGCCCGAAGGCTCGGCCGTCGATCCGGCCGTCGGGGGTGACGGTAAGGCTGATCCCGAGGCGCGTCAGCTCGCGGTTCTGCATCAGCGAGACGAAGCTGTCGTGGCTGGTGACCGGTTTGAAGCTTTCAGCGAAGACCGGGGTGGCCAGCAAAAGGACGGAAACAAGGGCAATCATACGCGGCATGGGCTCAGGTCCACTTCTGCAATGTCCTGAGGGTTACGCAGCGAAAGCCGGGGCGGATCAGTCTTTCCGCAATCCCAGCACGTCGAGCATGTCGTATTCGCCCGGTTTCCGGCCCTGCCCCCAAAGCGCGGCCTTGAGCGCCCCGCGCGCGAAGACCGCCCGGTCGGAGGCGACATGGCGCAGGGTGATCCGCTCGCCCGCCGCGGCAAAGAGAACGTCATGCTCGCCCACGATGTCGCCGCCGCGGATGGCGTGAAAGCCGATATGCCCGCGCTCGCGCTTGCCGGTCATGCCGTCGCGGCCCCGGTCGGCAACCGCGTCGAGCGACACGCCCCGCCCTTCGGCGGCGGCCTCGCCTAGCATCAGGGCGGTGCCGGAGGGGGCGTCGACCTTCTGGTTGTGGTGCGACTCGATCACCTCGATGTCGAAATCCTCGTCGAGCGCCGCGGCGACCTGCTTGGTCAGTTGGACCAGCAGGTTGACGCCAAGGCTCATGTTCCCGGCCCGGATGATGGTGGCATGCCGGGCGGCTGCCTTGAGCCTGGCAAGGTCGTCGTCGGTCATCCCGGTCGTACCGATCACGTGCACGCAACGCGCCTGTGCCGCGAGCCCGGCGAAGTCGACCGTGGCTGCCGGGGCGGTGAAATCGATCACCGCGTGGGCCTTGGCGATCACCTCAAGCGGATCGTCGCTGACGGACACGTCGAGCGGCGCGCCGCCCATCGCGGTGCCGACATCCTTTCCGATCCAGTCGTGCCCCTCGCGCTCGATCGCGCCAACCAGCCTGGCCCGGTCGCTTTCCACGACGGTGCGGATCAGCATCTGGCCCATCCGGCCCGAGGCGCCCGTCACCACTATGCCCGGCACATCGCTCATCTTGGTTTTCTCCTGCTTGCGTTGCCGCCCTCCCTAGCGCACGGATCATCGCTTGGCAAAGCATCCGCGAAGCCTTAGATGCAGGGCATGGCAAAGAACAAGTTTCATGATGGTCCCGGCCCGTCGCAGCGCCAGTTGCGGGTGGGCGAACTGATCCGGCGGACACTGTCCGACGTGCTGATGCGGGGCGATATCCACGACCCGGATCTCAACCGCCTGTCGGTGACCGTGGGCGAGGTGCGCACCTCGCCCGACCTGAAGGTCGCGACTGCCTATGTTCTGCCGCTGGGCGGCGAAGGGCAGGAGGACGTGATCGGCCTGCTGGCCCGCAACAAGGGCGAACTGCGGCGGATTATCGGCAAGAAGCTCGAGCTGAAGTACGCGCCTGACCTGCGGTTCCGCATCGACGAAACCTTTGACAAGATGGACGAAACCCGCCGCCTGTTCGAACAGGACAACGTGCGCCGCGATGTCGAGGGGTAACAGGATGCGCTGGCTTTTCGCGCTGTTCATGATGGCGTCACCCGCCGCCGCGCTCGATTGCGGCAACGTGGAACATGGCGGGCAGGACTACACGGTTTGCCGGTTCGACGCCTCGAAGGCCGACCTGCGGCTGTTCCTCAACGATCCGGGAAGCGGCAAGCCACTGGGCAGTTTCCGCAATGTCGAGACCCTGCTGGCCGACGAAGGGCTGACGCTGGAATTCGCGATGAACGCCGGGATGTATCACCAGGACAGAAGCCCGGTGGGCCATTACGTCGAGAAGGGGGACGAGGCGCGGGGCGTCATCACCTCCGACGGGCCGGGCAATTTCGGGCTTCTGCCAAACGGGATTTTCTGTATCGGCGACGGATTTGCGCAGGTGATCGAGACCCGCCGTTACAAGGACGACCCGCCGCCCTGTGTCTACGCCACGCAATCGGGGCCGATGCTGGTGATCGACGGGGAACTGCACCCGAAATTCCTGAAGGACAGCGAAAGCACCTATATCCGCAACGGCGTAGGCGTCTCGGGGGATGGCAAGACGGTGTGGTTCGCTATTTCCGAGGACGCGGTCAACTTCCACAGTTTCGGCTCGCTTTTCCGCGACAAGCTGGGCACGCCGCAGGCGCTGTATTTCGACGGCAATATCTCGCGCCTCTACGTGCCGGGGCTGAAGCGGCATGACGGCGGGTTCCCGATGGGGCCGATCGTGGGCGTGGTGGCGCCGGCCGGCAATTGACGCCGGGCGCGGGCCTTGGTAGCTCGCGTGTCTCACGACAATCGCAACGGGGCGCAGGGCGCATGGCACGCAAACGCAAGGGTCGCGACATCTCCGGATGGCTGGTGGTCGACAAGCCTGCGGGCATGACCTCGACCGCCGTGGTCAACAAGGTGCGCTGGGCGCTGCAGGCGAAGAAGGCGGGCCATGCCGGCACGCTCGACCCGGCGGCGACCGGTGTCCTGGCCGTGGCGCTGGGCGAGGCGACCAAGACGGTGCCGTTCATTACCGATGCCTTGAAGGCCTATGAGTTTTCCGTACGCCTTGGGCAGGCGACCAATACGGACGATGAAGAGGGAGAGGTGATTGCCTCCTCCGATACGCGCCCGGATGACGACGCCATCAAGGCGGCCCTGGCCCCCTTCCTCGGGGACATCATGCAGGTGCCGCCGAAATACTCCGCCGTGAAGATCGACGGCCAGCGCGCCTACAAGCTGGCGCGCGAGGGCGAGGAGGTCGAGATCGAGGCGCGCCCGCTCTGGGTCGAGGAACTGGTGATGACAGACCGCCCCGACCCCGATCATGTCACGCTGGAGATGGTCTGTGGCAAGGGCGGCTACGTGCGCGCCATCGCCCGCGACCTGGGCGAGGCGCTGGGGTGTTACGGGCATGTGGCGTGGCTGCGCCGTATCTGGTCGGGGCCGTTCGAGGCGGAGGAGGGGATCAGCATCGAGGAGATCGACAGGCTGGCCCACTCGCCCGAGCTAGATGCATGGCTGCGGCCGCTGGAAGACGGGCTTGAGGGGCTGCCGCAGGTGAGTTGCACCGAGGAAGGCGCCGTGCGCCTGCGCAACGGCAACCCCGGCATGGTGATCGCGCGCGATGTCGAGTACGGCGACGAATGCTGGGCTGCCCACAAGGGGCGCGCCATCGCGGTGGGCCGGTTCAAGGGGGGCGAACTGCACCCCTCGCGCGTGTTCAACACCGGACCTCTGGAGGGCTGAGCATGGCCGAGGCGCCCCATGATCCCGGCGGCAAGGTCCGCCTGCGCCTGCCCGATGGGGTGATCGGCGGGGCGACGTTTTCCGACTGCGGCCGCTACCGGCAGGCGCTGACGCGAGACTGGACGCCGGAGGGGGCGGCGCCGCGGACGGTGCTGTTCATCGGCATGAACCCGTCGGTGGCCGATGCCGCCGCGTCGGACCCGACCTGCCACCGCGAACTGATGTTCGCGCAGGACTGGGGCTTCACCCGCTACCTCAAGGGCAACGTGCTGGACTGGCGGGCGACCTCGCCAAAGGATATCCCCGCCGACCCGGCGCTGGCCTGCAGTCCGGCCAATATTCCGACTCTAGTCCAGATGGCACGGGACTCGGACCTCGTGGTCATGGCATACGGCAAGCTGCACAAGCGGTTCGCGGGGCTGGTGGCCGAGATGATCGCAGACATCGCCGCGACCGGACGGCCCATCAAGTGCCTCGGGCTGAACCTGGACGGCTCGGCCAAGCATCCGCTTTACCTGCGGAAGGATACGCCGCTCATGGATTTTCCGATGGCGGGTGCGTGAGGCAGCCGCGCGAGCGGGGCCTGCCTTCAACTCCAGGCAATTGATGCCTGGATGGCGCGGCGATGGGGTAGGGATCAGTCTATCTTCGCGACCGCCTCGACCGGGCCGAAGCTGTTGCGCTGGATGACGATCACGGCCGGCAAGTCGCCGTTGAGCGGGACGTCGATATCGAGCGGTTGGCGCATATCCCAGTTGGCGACCACGTCCATGTCGGTGACGATGTGGGAATAGTTCACCGACATGCCCGCATTCTCGCCGCGCTTGATCGCGACCGTCTCCTGCGGGAGGTAGCGGAAGAGCCGCACCGTGGCGGTGCCGCCGGTGCCGGCGGCCGCCGTGGCGTCGATTTCCAGCTTGCCCTGGCGCTCCGCCACGGAAAGGGCGACCTGGGACGCGCCGCCGTGGTGTTTGCGGATCAGGTCTTTCACGTCCATCGGCCGGGTGCCGACCACGTGGTCGGTGCCGTTGATGATCATCTGGGGCGTGTAGACCATGCGTCGGTTGGCAACCTTGGCATAGGCGCGCTGGCGGGCGGTGTATTCGGGGCGGGCGAAGCTGTCCTTCCAGCCGATGTAATCCCAGTAATCCACGTGCAGGGCGAGCGCGATCACGTCGTCGCGGCTGGCGAGCTTGTGCAGGAAGGCATCGGCCGGCGGGCAGGAGGAACAGCCCTGGGAGGTGTAGAGTTCGACCAGCACGGGCCGCTCCTGTGCTGCCGCCGGGGCGGCGAGGGTGATCAGGAATGCGGTCAGCAAAGCGCCGAATCTAGCCATGTATACCGTCCGGAAATTGTGTCTGTTCTGGTGCCCGTCGAGGATTACCCGCCCCCGTCATACATGACCAATCAAGGTTTCGCGAGAGCCGGGTGATGCTTGCGACTCGGGTAATTGTGTGCAATAGTATACAAAACCGCCCTGCCCCCTTGATCGCCACGCCCAAATGGGTCAGAAGCAGGCCGGAATGCCAGCCCTCATCGCGAAAGGATGCCCGCATGCCCATCACAGTCGGCCAGGATACCTCGAAGACACGGAAGACGCTCAGCGTCGCCGGACAGACCGTTTCCTATTACTCCATCGCTGCCGCCGAGAAAGCCGGCCTGGGCGATTTCTCGCGCCTGCCTGCCGCGCTCAAGGTGGTGCTGGAGAACATGCTGCGGTTCGAGGACGGCAAGACCGTCACCACAGACGACATTAAGGCCTTCTCGGACTGGGCCGACAATGGCGGCAAGGCGAACCGCGAGCTGGCCTATCGCCCGGCCCGCGTCCTGATGCAGGATTTCACCGGCGTGCCGGCCGTGGTCGACCTCGCGGCCATGCGTGACGGGATCGTGGCGCTGGGCGGCGACGCGCAGCAGATCAACCCGCTGAACCCCGTCGACCTTGTCATCGACCATTCGGTCATGATCGACGAGTTCGGCAACCCGCGCGCCTTCCAGATGAACGTGGACCGCGAGTACGAGCGGAACATGGAACGCTACCAGTTCCTCAAGTGGGGCCAGGGCGCGTTCAACAACTTCCGCGTGGTGCCGCCGGGCACCGGCATCTGCCACCAGGTGAACCTCGAATACCTCGCCCAGACCGTCTGGACCGACGAGGACCAGAATGGCGAGATGGTGGCCTATCCCGATACGCTGGTGGGCACCGACAGCCACACCACGATGATCAACGGCGTGGCCGTCCTCGGCTGGGGCGTCGGCGGGATCGAGGCGGAGGCCGCGATGCTCGGCCAGCCGATTTCCATGCTGATCCCCGAGGTCGTGGGCTTCGAGCTGACCGGCAAGATGGTCGAAGGCACCACCGGCACCGACCTCGTGCTGAAAGTGGTCGAGATGCTGCGTGAAAAGGGCGTGGTCGGCAAGTTCGTCGAATTCTACGGCGACGGTCTCGACAACCTGCCGCTGGCCGACCGGGCGACCATCGCCAACATGGCCCCCGAATACGGCGCCACCTGCGGCTTCTTCCCGATCGACGACGAGACCCTGCGCTATCTCGAACTCACCGGCCGCGACAAGGACCGCATCGCGCTCGTCGAGGCCTATGCCAAGGAGAACGGCTTCTGGCGCGGGCCCGATTATGACCCGGTCTATACCGATACGCTCAAGCTCGACATGGGCACCGTCGTGCCGGCCATCTCGGGCCCCAAACGTCCGCAGGATCACATCAACCTCGACGCCGCGGCGACCGAATTCCACGCTTACGTCAAGAACTTCCGTGAAGGCCGCGACATCAACGGCAAGTCCGAGGCCCGCTGGGAGGCCGAGGGCGGCGCGCCCGAGCCCACCGCCATTCCGGGCGACGAGGGGCACCATGCCCGCGGCTGGGTCTCGACCGACGACAACAAGTACCAGATGCATGACGGCTCGATCGTGATCGCCTCGATCACGTCGTGCACCAATACCTCGAACCCCTACGTGATGATCGGCGCCGGGCTGGTGGCCCGCAAGGCGCGCGAGCTGGGGCTGAACCGGAAGCCGTGGGTCAAAACCTCGCTGGCGCCCGGCTCGAAGGTGGTGACCGAGTATCTCGAGGCGGCCGAGCTTCAGGACGATCTCGATGCCATCGGCTTCAACCTCGTCGGCTATGGCTGCACCACCTGCATCGGCAACTCCGGCCCGCTGGCGCCGGAAATCTCGAAATGCATCAACGACAACGACCTGATCGGCGTGTCGGTCCTTTCGGGCAACCGCAACTTCGAGGGCCGCATCAGCCCGGACGTCCGCGCCAACTACCTCGCCTCGCCGCCGCTCGTGGTGGCCTATTCGCTGGTGGGCGACATGAATGTCGACATCACCACCGAGCCGCTGGGCAAGGACAAGGACGGCAACGACGTCTTCCTGAAGGACATCTGGCCGTCGCAGTCGGAAATCGCCGATCTCGTGCAGAAGACCGTGAAGCGCGAGTCGTTCATCGAGAAATACGGCGAGGTGTTCGAAGGCGACGAGAAGTGGCAGGAGGTCGAGACCTCCGAAGGCGAAACCTATGACTGGCCGCCGCAATCGACCTATGTTCAGAACCCGCCCTACTTCCAGGGCATGTCGAAGGATCCCGGCACGATCTCCGACATCAAGGGGGCGCGGATGCTGGCGCTTCTGGGTGACATGGTGACGACTGACCACATCTCACCCGCCGGCTCCTTCAAGGAAAGCACGCCCGCCGGGCAGTACCTTGTCGAACGCCAGGTGCCGGTGCGGGAGTTCAACTCCTACGGCTCGCGCCGGGGCAACCACGAGGTGATGATGCGCGGCACCTTCGCCAACATCCGCATCAAGAACGAGATGCTTGACGGCGTCGAGGGCGGTTATACCAAGGGCCCCGACGGCAAGCAGACCTCGATCTTCGAGGCGGCGATGGCGTTCCAGGACCAGGGCGTGCCGCTGGTCGTCGTGGGCGGCGAGCAATACGGCGCCGGCTCCTCACGCGACTGGGCGGCCAAGGGCACCAATCTGCTGGGCGTCAAGGCCGTGATCGCCGAAAGCTTCGAGCGGATCCACCGCTCGAACCTCGTCGGCATGGGCGTCATCCCGTTCGAGTTCACCGGCGGCGACACCCGCTCCTCGCTCAAGCTGACGGGCGAGGAAACCTTCGACATCACCGGTCTCGAAGGCGACATCAAGCCGCAGGCCGAGGTGCCCTGCACCATCACCTATGCCGATGGCTCGACGAAAGAGATCACACTGAAAAGCCGGATCGATACGGCGATCGAGATCGAATATGTCGAACACGGCGGCGTGCTGCACTACGTGCTCCGCAACCTCGCCAAGTCGGCATAAGCCGGGCGACAGACCAAACAGAAAGGGCGGGGAATTTCCCCGCCCTTTCTTCGTCCGGCCCCGGATTTTGCAGGAAGTTCCGGACAGTTTTCTCTGGAGAACGCCACACCGCACCCGCACACCCTTTTTCGGCCACTCTGTGATATACTGCCCCCCATGACTGAACCGAGACAGAGGGGAATACCATCTCCGACAGCTTCATTTTCCACCCGCTGAGCCCCACCGACCTCCGCGTCGATCAGGAGGAACTCTTCGAGGCCCTCTCCGCAATCGGCGTCGCCGGTGACACGCAAGGCGCATCCGTCGGCGACTTCGTCGATGCCATCATTCTTCTGCCCGCGCCGGGCACCCCTCCGCCGGCGCAGGATGACGGGGCCGACCTCTTCTGACCCTCGCCGCTTGCGGCCCAAATCCACGCAGAAAACCGCGCTCCGCGCGGCAGGAACCATGCGCCCCCGTAGGGTGGGTGCAAACCCACCTCACCCCATCCCGACAAACTCACAACCCGTCTGGCAACCGCTCGCGGAACACCCACTCCTTGTCCACCCGGGCGTCATCGCAATACACCCATAGCACCCAAATCTTCATGATCCCCACATCCCCAATCATTCCCCGTATGCCCCGGTATTCTCCGCCATAATCGCCCGGGGCAAGCGGCAATGTCCGCCACCTTCACACGGCCCCGATTTCCTTTATCCTCGCCCCGAATGCATCAAGACCAAAGCGATTTTCCCATGCCCCCTCGCCTGCTCCCGCTCCTGCTGACGTTCATCCCCTTCGCCGCCCAGGCTCAAGGGCCCCTCACCTGTTTCGAAACCGACCCGAATACCGACCCCCGGATTGCCATTCCGCACTGCACGGCGGCCATCGCCTCGGACACGCTCGAAGGCGCGTGGCTGGCCGAGGCCTATGCCAACCGCGGCGTTGCCCACCGCGAACTCGGCCAACTTGCACAAAGCGCGGACGACCTCGAGACCGCCATCCGCCTCGATCCGGCCACGCCCCACATGCGAATGCTCGCATGGACTTACCGCACCATGGAGCGCTACGAAGAAGCCGAAGCGCTCTATACCAGGATCCTGGAAACCGACGACCATTGGCAGGGCTGGCTGTCGCGCTGCGTGGTCCGGCAGGATCGCAACCGGTTCGACCGTGCGGTGTCGGATTGCGAACAGGCCGTGCTGCGCGACCCAGACAACACCGACGCGCTCTACTTCACCACGCGAGCCCATAACATGCTGGGCAATGGCCACCGCGCATTGCCACTGGCCAGAAAGCTTTTGTCCCTCGCGCCGGAGGAGACACGAAACTGGACCGAACTCGCTTGGGCGATGCATCTGGCGGGCGATACGTTGGGCGGGCGCGAGCTGGCACGAGAGCGCCTGGCGGACACCCCGGGAGATGCCGATCTGCTCGAGTTTCTCCGGCTCACCGACTGAAACGCTTCGCACGGGCTCTGGGGCGATAGCCCCTATTCAGGCTCTCCCGGAAAACTCCGCGCGCCGGAGGGGATGGTCACGCCGGGCTGGCGGCTTGCGGTCCAGATGTGCACCGCCTCACCGAGGTCGACCGGGGCATCAAGCGAGCCCCCCTTGACGGAGAGGGTTCCCTTGGCCGGGTTCGGCACGTGCCACAACCGGCTGCCGCAGGCGGGGCAGAAAAAGCAGTCAAGCCCGGTGCCGCGGTCCGTGGCGCGGGTCCAGGTGGAGGGGGTGCCCTGCGTGAGGGCCAGCGCCTCGGCCGGGACGATCACCGATATGCCGAAGGCCGAGGCCGACTGTTTCCGGCATTCCGTGCAGTGGCAGACGTACAGGCCCACCGGGGCCGATCGCACCTCGAATCGTATCGCGCCGCACTGGCACCCGCCGCTGAGCATGGCCGGCCTCCTACGCAAGGTCTGTCTGGCGAGGAAACTGTGCGGCGAAGCGGGGCCACGATCAAGATGGACAAGGGCTGCTTGCCTGCATACGCTCCGGTCCATGAGCAACACCGACGGACGCCGCTGGCACGACATGGGCGGGAAAGGGGCCGGGCCGCTTTCCTTCGACCAGCATGATTTCGCCCTTTGGGAAAAGCGCGTCGATGCGCTGATGGTCCTGTGCGGGCAGAAGGGCCTGTTCAGTGTCGACGGGCTGCGCCGCGCGCTGGAGGACATGGGCGAGGACGCGTTCGAGACCATGAGCTATTACGAGCGCTGGATCGCCGCGACCAATCAGAACCTGCTCGAGGCTGGCGCTTACACGGTGCAGGAGCTTGGCGAGAAGATGGAAGAGGTGGCCGCGCGTGGCCCCACCTATGGCGAGGCGCAGGATGGCTGAGCGCGTGCGGGTCAGGTCGATGATGCCGCCGGGCCATGTGCGCGCGCCCGTCTACCTGCGCGGCAAGACCGGCGAGATCGAGCGGGAGTTGGGCCGGTTCGCCAACCCCGAGCAACTGGCTTACGGGCTGGAGGCCGAAAAGCAGCCGCTCTACCGCGTCCGGTTCACCATGGCCGAGATCTGGGGGGAGGCCGCCGAGCGTCCGACCGACACGATCGACGCCGAGATTTACGGCCACTGGCTGGAAAGGCTCTGAGATGCCGCATGACCACCCATCGCACTCGCACGAGGGGATGAGCCCGTCGGGCCACCCGTACCGCGAAGACAACGATGTCGCGCTGACCTACTGGCAGCGGATGGAGATCGCGGTGCGGGAGTTGCTGATCGAGAAGCGGCTTGTGTCATCCGAAGAGATCGCCCGCCAGATCGACGCGATGGATGCGCGCAGCCCGGCCAATGGCGCCGCGGTGGTGGCGCGGGCGTGGACCGACACGGATTTCAAAGAGCGGCTGTTGCACGATGCCTCGGCCGCCAGCCGAGAGATGGGGTTCGACATCGGGCCGCTGCACCTGATTGCGGTGGAGAATACCGATACGACCCATAACCTGATCGTCTGCACCCTGTGCTCGTGCTATCCGCGAAACCTGCTGGGCCTGCCGCCCGACTGGTACAAGACGCGCGCCTACCGGTCGCGCGCGGTGATCGAGCCGCGGGCGGTGCTTCGGGAATTCGGGCTGGAGTTGCCCGACGACGTGCAGGTCCGCGTGCATGACAGCACCGCTGATATGCGTTATATCGTGCTGCCCGCCCGACCCGCAGGGACCGAGGGAATGAGCGAGGAGCAGCTTGCCGCGCTCGTGACCCGTGATTCGATGATCGGCACGGGCCTGCCCCGAAGGCCCTGACGGGCTTGCCCGCGGGCGGCGTGCGGCGTATGTGACGCGGACCCAAGCAAGACGAAGAACCCGGATGACCGACACGGCCCCAAAGGACACGATCCCGTTCTCGGAACGGTTGACCGGACAGCTTCTGTTCCTGCCGGTGCGGCTGTCGCGGCTGCTGCCATATCGCTGGCGCGTGCCGTTCGCGGGCTGGTTCACCTCGCGCATCCTTGCGCCGCTGGCGGGATATTCGCAACGCGTGCGGGACAATCTTGCTCTGACCTGTCCGGAGCTTTCCAAGCAAGAGGTCGAGCGGATCACCCGGGGGGTGACCGATAATGCCGGGCGCAACATGGTCGAGCTGTATTCGCCCGAGTTCGCCCCGCGTGTCCGAGAGCGGATGCCGATCACCGGCCCCGGTCTGAAGGTGTTGCAGGATGCCCGTGACGAAGGCCGCCCCGGCATCATCATCTCGGCCCATATCGGCAGTTTCAACGCCGCGCGCACCGGGATCGCCGCTAACGGGATCGAAAGCGCCAGCTTCTACCGGCCAATGTCGAACCGCCCGTTCAACGCGCATTACGCCGAGGCGATGGAGCGGATCAGCCAGCCGGTGATCGAACAGAGCCGCCAGGGGCTGGTGCAGATGGTCCGGCATTTGCGCAAGGGGGGCGTCGTGTCGATCATGAACGATCTGAACACCCATGACGGCCTGCCACTGGAGTTCTTCGGGCATCCGGCGCTGACCTCGCTTTCGGCGGCGGAGCTGGCGTTGAAATATGACGCACCGCTGGTGCCGCTCTGGGCGCTGCGGGAGCCCAACGGGCTTGATTTCCGGATGACCTTCGAAGCGCCGATCCCGCATTCCGACCCGTTGACCATGACCCGCGAGTTCAACCGCCGGCTCGAGGCCGTCGTGCGCGCGAACATGGAGCAGTGGTTCTGGATTCACCGCCGTTGGAAGGATGGCGCGAACGCGGTAGGCGAGATGCGCGCGAAGGAGCTGGAGGCGCTGGAGCGCAAGCTGGCGGAAGACCCGAAGGCGCCGATCTCCTGAGGGGGAGGGGCGGTTCACGTCGCTTAATGCAGGGATGAGGGTGAGAGGCTGGACAACGACCCAAGCGGGGCTCGTTACGGCTGCTTCCTTCCGGACCTGACCGGGTTGGCGAGGCGCTTGCCCGCGCCAACCTCTCGAGGCGTTACATAGGGGTTACATCGCGGATTCGCAAGGCACCGTGTCGAGCTGCATGCGCAGGCAGAGAAAGCCATCCGGCGACAGGCCGAGATCAGTGAGGTCGTGGGCCGCGATGTCGTCTGGATGGTCGCGCAGGCCGGGCCCGGACCATATCAGCACGGAGGTGTCGGGCAGGGGAAGGAAACGCCAGGGCGGTTCCGGGGCGAGGTCGTGATGCCCGCCGGCGCGGAAGAAATCGGCAAGCAGGTCGCGCACCGAGGTGCGGCTGGAATGGACCAGTCGGTTTTCGGGCAGCACCGGGTACGGGCCGCCGCCGAAGGCGCGGTAATTGTTGACCGCGACGATGAACGTGTCGCCCGGGCTGACGGGCATGCCGTCATGCGCGAGGTCGCGGATGCGGCCCGGTCCGGCGGGGCCGGGCAGGAGCAGGCCGCTGTCGTCGTAGAGGGGCCGTTCGGAGAGGTCGATCCGGTAGGTGAGGCCGGCGATGGTGTCGGCGGCGTGACCGGGAAAGGCGTGGTTCCAGAGCGGCTGGTCCGGTAGACCCGGCGTGACCCGGTGAAAACAGGACGCGGCGCGTTCGAGCCAGTCCTTTACTTCGGCCCCGGTGAAGCGGAGCGCGCAGAGCGAGTTAGGAAAGGGTTGCAGGTCGGCCGCGTTGCGCAGGGTGAGATCGCCCGCGGGGATGTCTGTATAGGCGCGGGGCCCGGCGCGGCCGCCGGTGTTGAAGGGCGCGGTGGCGGCGAGCACGGGCACGCCGTCGAGCGCGGTACCGGTGAGGGCCTCCCGGACGGCGCGGCGCTTGGCCTCGGCCACCAGCAGGACGGGCAGGTCGGCGCGATAAAGCGAAAGGTAGCTGTGGATGGGGCGGGCGGAGTGGCCGAGGGGTGCGCGCATCCGGGCCAGGGTGGCGGCGTGGCTGTGGTGGACGGTTTCGGCAATGTCGGGGTGGGCCGGGGTGCTGTCGTTCGTGACCGGGTGAAGCCGGGCGCGATGGCCAGTGACCGTCCAGCCGTCCGCATCATGGGTAAGGTCGAGGTCGATCTGCCCGAGATGCGAGCCGCGATAGCCCGGCAGCACGGCGGGCGTTCCCGAGAAGGTGCCAGCCAGATGATCGGCCTCGCCACCGACGGGCGGCATGTCGCCATGGGGAAACAGCTCGTGGCTGTGGCCAGCGACGATGGCATCTGCCCCGGCCAGTCGGGCCAGCGTCAGGGCGGCGTTTTCCATGTCCGGCCCCGCCGCACCGGTGTCGATGCCAGTATGGGCGAGCAGGATCACGATATCGGCGCCTTGTGCCCGCAGGGCCGGCACGTGATGAGTGGCGGTCTCGACCATGTCGCGGGCGGTGACCTCGCCGCCGAGGTGAAACCTGTCCCAGAGAGTGATCTGCGGTGGCAAGAGGCCGATCAGGCCGATATTGAGCGTACGGGTTTCGCCCGCCGCGTCGGTGAAGGCGCGGGTGACGATGGTGCTCGGGGGCAGGAGGGTTTCATCCTCGCCGGGCATGGTGCCTTTACGGGTGAGGGTGTTCGCACTGAGGACCGGGAAGTCGGCCTGTTCCACCGCCGTCCGGAGCGCCGGCAGGCCGAAATTGAACTCGTGGTTGCCGAGATTGGCCGCGTCGTAACCCAGCCGGTTCATCGCCGCGATGACCGGGTGCGGGGCGCCCGAAACGGGATCGTACAGGTCGCTGAGCGGGCTGCCCTGGAGGAAATCGCCGTTGTCGATCAGCAGGCAGGCTCCGGGCGCTTCGGCGCGGGCGATGTCGACGATGCTGGCAATGCAGGCGAGGCTGTAGCCGCTGTCGGGCCGGTCGGCAGCATAATCGTAGGGCAAGATGGCGCCGTGGATGTCCGAGGTGGCGAGCAGGCGCAGGTGAAAGGGCCCGGAAGGCTGTTGAACGGTCTGGGCCGGCTGAAGTGTGGCGGGCTCTTTCATCCCCGAACAATCATTAAAATTGCAACTTGTTATTGTATCTCTTGGGCCGGGTCCGTCGCGGGACGGGGCATCAGGGTAGATCGGCACTTTTAGATTGTAAACACGCATAGTGAAAATCGCTTACCGTGAACGGACTGTTTCAAAACGCGCCGCGGGCGCGGGAAGATCGCCCGTTTCTGCAGGGGTAAGCGGCGCTCTCTTGCCTGGCTGCGTTGAACGTGGCACCCGAAGGAAAAAGGAGTTGGCATGAAGCACGCCGAAACGGTGACATTCGGAGGATCAGGGCTGGACCGGGCGGCAGAGCTGCGCGGTGACGAGAACGCGTTGGCATTGCGGCTGACCGAGGGCGCGGTGGACGTGGTGCTCCTGTGGCGCGGCAAGCTGCTGGTGGAGGCGCCGGAGCTGGACCGGCTGGTGCGGCTGCCCGCCGATCACCCGGTGTTGGCGAGCGCGACGATGCATCCGGTGCTTCTGGGCCGCGAGGAGAGCGGGCGGTTGGTGATGGCGCAGGATATTTCAAGTTGGGAACCCGAGGCGCTGGACGAGGCGGAGATCAACCGGTTTCTCGATACCAGCCTGCAGCAGCACCCCGACCTGCCCGGGGACAGCGCCTTTGCCGAGCTGCGGCGCATGATGACGCGGCTGAGCCCGCGGGATGCGGAGCTGGCCTCGACCGCCAAGGCGATTGCGGGCTGGCACGTGAGCCACAGGTTCTGTGCCCGCTGTGGCGCCGAGAGCCGGATGATCCTGTCTGGCTGGCAGAGGTCCTGTGATGCCTGCGGCGGTCAGCATTTCCCGAGGACCGACCCGGTGGTGATCATGCTGATCACCCGGGGCAACCGCACGCTTCTGGGCCGGTCGCCGGGCTGGCCGGAAGGGATGTATTCCTGTCTTGCCGGGTTCGTGGAGCCGGGCGAGACCATCGAGGCGGCCGTCAGGCGAGAGGTGTTCGAAGAGTCGCGTATCCGCGTGGGGCGGGTGGAGTACCTGTCGAGCCAGCCCTGGGCTTTTCCCAGCTCGCTGATGTTCGGCTGTCGGGGTGAGGCGCTGACCGACGATATCCGGATCGATCCGCAGGAGATCGACGATGCGATCTGGGTCAGCAAGGAGGAGGTGATGGATGCCTTCGCCGGGCAGAACCCGGGAATCCTGCCCGCACGCAAGGGGGCAATCGCCCATTTCCTGTTGCGGAACTGGCTTGCAGATACGCTGGACTGACGAGACAAGCAGGGCGTGGCGGGGGGCGGAAAATGTGCTAACACACGCCGGGGCAGGGCTGACGGACGCAACGAGGAACAGGCATGAAATTCGGAACCAGGGAAGACATAGAGGCACCGATCGAGTTCGTTTTCGAGCAGATGACGGATTTCAAGGCGATCGAGCGCGCGGCGATGCGACGCGGGGCCGAAGTGCAGCGGGTCGACAAGCTGACCCAAAAGGGCACGGGCATGATGTGGGACGCCGCGTTCGAGCTGCGGGGCAAGACTCGCGAGATCAAGCTGGAGCTGACCGAGTACGATCCGCCGAACGGGCTGGTGATGGCGTCGCGCTCGGCCGGTCTGGGAGGCAAGATGACGGCGGAGCTGGTGGCCCTGTCGCGCACCCGAACGCGGGTGACGATGGACGTGGAGCTTGAACCGAAGAACCTGACCGCCAAGCTGCTGGTGCAGTCGCTTAAGCTGGCGAAGAAAAGCCTGATGAACCGGCTGAATGAACGGATGGCTGCCTATTCGAAAGAAATCGAGCGGCGGTACAAGCAGACCGCGTGAACGGTCGGAAAACGGTTACAAGGGAATTGTAGGCCAAGGACGACAAGGGAGGCCGGCCATGCAGACAGCCTTTACCGCGCCGGGGCGGTTCTTTCGCGGTAACCTGCACACCCATTCGACCCTGTCCGACGGACGGCTGGCGCCGGAAGAGGTGTGCCGCCGCTACCGGGCGGAAGGGTATGATTTCATCGCGCTGACCGACCATTTCATCGGGCTTTATGGTTATCCGGTCGCAGATACCGTGCCATTCCGGGGCGAGGGGTTCACCACGATCCTTGGCGCCGAGCTGCATTCAGGGGCGATGCGGAACGGGGAGATCTGGCATATTCTCGCGGTCGGACTGCCCGCGGATTTCGCGGAGGCCAACGCGCCGCATTTCGGCCCCGTCGAAGGGCAGGAGAGCGGGCCGGCGCTTGCGGCGCGGGCAAGGGAGGCCGGGGCGTTCGTCACGGTGGCGCATCCGCAGTGGAGCGGTATGCATTTCGAGGACGCGATGTCGATCGAGGCGGCGCATGCGGTGGAGATCTACAACCACGGCTGTGCGGTCGAGGCCGGCCGGGGCGACGGGTGGCACATGGCCGACCTGATGCTGTCCGCGGGCCGGCGGCTGACCGCGATTGCCACGGATGACGCGCATTTCGCCTCTCCGGATGCGTTCGGCGGCTGGGTGATGGTGAAGGCAGAGGAGAACGCGCCGGAGCCGTTGCTGGCGGCGCTGAAGGCGGGACATTTCTATGCTACGCAGGGCCCGGAACTGCGCGATGTGCGTATCGAGGGCAAGGAGGTCGTGGTGGAATGTTCGGCCGTGGAACGTGTGGTCGTCCAGGGCCATGGCAGCGCGGCGCTTTGCGAGACCGGGAGGTCGCTGACCGGGGCGCGGATCAAGCTGGCGAAGTTTTCCGGTGGCGACTGGGTTCGGGTTACCGTGCTGGACGCCGCGGGGCGCGCGGCCTGGTCGAACCCGGTATGGAAGGACTGACGGGGCAGAATTGCGGCCCCGGCCGCTGGGCCGGGGCCGGACAGGCCTGAAGCCTTACGCGATGCCGGGCTTACGCTCTTCGTCGCTCAGTTCGGCGATATCGGTTTGACGTTCCCGCTCGCTGAGTTCGGCGATGTCGGTCTGACGTTCCCGCTCGCTCAGTTCAGCGATATCGGTCTGACGTTCGCGTTCGCTGAGTTCGGCGATGT
>Ga0189287_100162_pt1 | contig 35058 bp, 36 predicted proteins | sample UW86minimetaG_FD_130319 | JGI IMG/M metagenome (GOLD analysis project Ga0189287, IMG submission 130319) | Marine microbial communities from the Costa Rica Dome - UW86 mini metaG | ecosystem: Environmental > Aquatic > Marine > Oceanic > Photic zone | place: Costa Rica: the Eastern Pacific... | reverse complement strand
GAACAACCCGGACATGCAGGACCAGTATTTCCAGGCCGGGGCGATCCGGCCCACCTCCTTTCGCGGCAACACCGGCGACGGCATCGCCATGGCCCAGGCCGCGGGGGCCGATCTCTGGCACATGTGGCACGTGCACGGGCCCTACGCGCTCAGCGACCCGACCGGCGAATACCCGTTCGCCCTGTTCCACAAGGGAATCCCGATGTGGACACCCGGCGTTCCCGGGTCGGCCTCCGATCTCGGCATCGAACCGGAGGAGGCGCCCGACGCGTCACGCAAGCCGCTGGCACGGCTGGCATGGATCCTCGTCGATCGCGACGGGCGCCGCTTCATGAACGAATACCCGCCCTACCCGGGCGATACGGGCATGCGCCCCTTCGACCAGTTCGATCCCCTGCGACAGGAATTCGCGCGCATGCCCGCCTACATGATCTTCGATGAGGCCGGGCGGCAGATGTACCCGATGGGCTACGCCGCGTACAACGATGCCGAGGTGTCGTTCGAGTGGAGCCGCGACAACCTTCGAGAGGTCGAACGCGGCATCTTTCAACGGGCGGACAGCCTGGCGGCACTGGCCGAGGGCATCGGCGTGCCCGGGAACCGCATGCGCGAGACGCTCGATGCCTGGAACGCGGCGGTCTCCCACGGTCAGGACACGGTCTTCGGCCGGCCGGAAAATACCATGGTACGCATAGACACCCCGCCCTTCTATTACGGCGAGGTGCGCCCCGCCGTGATCAACACGCAGGGCGGCCCACGCCACAACGTCCGGCAGGAGGTCGTGACCCCGTTCGGCCACCCCATCCCCCGGCTTTACGCCGCCGGAGAGCTGGGCAGCGTGTTCGGCCACCTTTACATGAGCGGCGGCAATCTCGCCGAATGCATCGTCGGCGGCAGGCGCGCAGGGCGCGAGGCCGCCTCCCTCGCCCGGCAGGTATCGCCGCCGGCGCCCCACGGCCGGGCCCGGCACCTGGCAGGCCCAAATCAGGAAGGAACGATCAATGGCTAGGGAAGAGATCCGCGCGCCCGCAATGGGCTCGGTCTGGTCCGTGAACAAGGCAGTCGGCGACACGGCGGCCGCGAACGAGGATATCCTGGTTCTGGAATCGATGAAGATGGAGATCGGCGTTCAATCCGCCTCGGGCGGCTCGGTCGTCGCGATCCACGTCGCCGAGGGCGACGTGGTGGAAGAGAACCAGGTCGTCGCCGTGATCGAAACACCCTGACGACCTCCGGTCGCCGACCGTTTCCCCCGCCGGATCATGCCGTCCGGCGGGGGAAACCGCGTGCCTTACGGACTCCCTCAGAAATCCAGGTTCTCGACGTTCAGCGCGTTCTGCTGGATGAACTCCCGCCGCGGCTCGACCACGTCGCCCATCAGCTTGGTGAACAGGTCGTCCGCCTCGGCCACGTCGTCGATCTTCACCTGCAACAACGTCCGCGCCTCGGGGTCCAGCGTCGTCTCCCACAGCTGGTCCGGGTTCATTTCGCCGAGACCCTTGTAGCGTTGCAGCGCCAGCCCCTTCTCGCCTTCCTTCAGGATCGCGTCCAGCAGGTCGAGCGGGCCATAGATCCCCTGCCCCCGCTCCTTGCGGTACAGCTTCGCCGGCTGCGTATAGACCTCGCGCAGCGCCTGCGTCAGCTGCGCCAGCCGCTTCGCCTCGCCAGACCGCAGCACCGGCCCGTCCAACGTCCGCACCTCCTCGACACCCCTGACCATCCGGGTCAGACGAATGCCGTGGTCCTGCGTCTGCCGGCCCTGCCAGCCGCGCTCGTACTCCACCGCGATCAGGTCGAGCCGCTTCGCCACCGCGTCGGCCACGGCCTGCAGATCCGCATCCGCCCGACCGGGCAGGAACGCCTCGGCAATCGCCGCCTGTTCGAGGATATGCCGCGGGTAATGCGTCGGGAAGGTCTCGAGGATGCGCTTCGCCTGCCGCGCCTCCTCGACCACGCGCACCAGGTCCTGCCCGACGATCTCCTCGCCCGAGTCAAGCCTGAGCACCGCGTCCTCCGTCCCCTGCTGGATCAGGTAATCCTCCAGCGCCGGCACGTCCTTGAGGTACACTTCCGACTTGCCCCGCGACACCTTGTAAAGCGGCGGCTGCGCGATATAGAGATACCCGCCCTCGATCAGCTCCGGCATCTGCCGATAGAAGAACGTAAGCAGCAGCGTCCGGATATGCGCGCCATCCACGTCGGCATCGGTCATGATGATGATCTTGTGGTACCGCAGCTTCGAGATGTCGAACTCGTCCCGCCCGATCCCCGTGCCCAGCGCCATCACCAGGTTGCCGATCTCCTGGCTGCCCAGCATCCGGTCGAACCGCGCCCGCTCCACGTTCAGGATCTTGCCGCGCAGCGGCAGCACCGCCTGCGTGCCCCTGGCCCGCCCCGTCTGGGCAGACCCCCCGGCGCTGTCACCCTCCACCAGGAACAGCTCGGTCTTCGACGGGTCCTTCTCGGAACAGTCCTTCAGCTTCCCGGCCAGGTAGTTCACGTCCATCGCCGTCTTCCGCCGGGTCAGCTCGCGCGCCTTCCTTGCCGCCTCCCGCGCCAGCGCGGCCTCCATGATCTTGCCGACGATCTGCCGTGCCTCGTTGGGGTTCTCCTCGAACCACTCCGACAGCTTCTCGTTCATCAAGCCCTCGACCGCCGGCCGCACCTCCGAACTCACCAGCTTGTCTTTCGTCTGGCTGGAAAACTTCGGGTCCGGCACCTTCACCGACAGCACACAGGTCAGCCCCTCGCGCGCATCGTCCCCGGTGAACGTCACCTTCTCCTTCTTCGCGATCCCGCTTTCGGCGGCATATTTCTGCATCACCCGCGTCAGCGCGCCCCGGAACCCGGCAAGGTGCGTCCCGCCATCCCGCTGCGGGATGTTGTTGGTGAAGGGCAGCACCGTCTCGTGATAGCTGTCGTTCCACCACATCGCCACTTCCACGGCGATATCGTCCCGCTCCCCGGTGATGAAGATCGGCTCGGGCAGCATGGGCGACTTGTGGCGGTCGAGATACTTCACGAACTCCTTCACCCCGCCGTCGTAATGCAGCTCCGATTCCAGCGCCGCTTCCGGCCGCTCGTCGCGCAGCCGGATGCGCACGCCGGAGTTCAGAAACGCCAGCTCGCGCAGCCGCTTCTCCAGCGTCTCGAAACTGTATTCGAGGTTCGAGAACGTGTCGGTCGACGCCAAAAACCGCACCTCGGTGCCGCGCTTGCCCTCGGCCTCGCCCACCACCTTCAGGTGCTCGACCGTCTCGCCGCCCTCGAACCGGGCGACATGCTCCTTGCCGCTCCGCCAGATCCGCAGCTCCAGCCAGTCCGACAGCGCGTTCACCACCGACACACCGACGCCATGCAAACCGCCCGACACCTTGTAGGAATTGCTGTCGAACTTACCCCCGGCATGAAGCTGGGTCATGATGACCTCGGCCGCCGAAACGCCCTCTTCCTCGTGCATCTCCACCGGAATCCCGCGGCCGTTATCGCTCACCGACACGCTTGAATCGCCGTGAATCGTCACCGTCACGACATCCGCATGGCCCGCCAGCGCCTCGTCGATCCCGTTATCGACGACCTCGTAGACCATGTGATGCAGGCCCGAGCCGTCATCGGTATCGCCGATATACATGCCCGGCCGTTTGCGCACGGCCTCCAACCCCTTGAGAACCTTGATGGAATCGGCGCCATATTCTTCCCGCGCCGGTACTGCTTCTGCCATGCAAGCTATCCTTTTTAACTTTCCGATTTTATACGATTTTCCGGGGGGAATGTCACGCAATCGGCGGCAGTTTTCGCGGGCGGCAAAAGCGCACCTTGACGTTACGTCACCGCAATCACCACCGCCACGACGATCAGCAGTGCCCCCGCCGCCTGGTTCGTCCGCCTGAGCGCGGTCGGAGAGGTCATCAGCCGCCGCACCCGGCCCAGGAACAGCGCCAGCCCCATGTTGCCCACGAAGGGCACGATGGCCGACAACAGGGCAATCACGGCGATATCCGCCGGCGTCACCCGGCCAAGGTCGAAGAACCCCGGCAGGACGCCCATGTAGAACAATATTGCCTTGGGGTTACCGAGGATCGCCGCCAGCCCCGCCATGAACCCGGCCAGCGCCCCGGGCCGGGTCAGCCGGCTGTCGGCCACGATGCTGCGCCCGGCATGGCGGATCAGCAGCACGCCCATCCCGGCAAAGGTCACCACCGCCACCAGCTTCAGCGCCGTCATGAAACCGCCATAGGCGCTCACGATCCACGACACCCCCAGCACCGCCAGAAGCGACCACAGCACGTCCCCCACCACCACGCCCATCGCCAGCGGCAGCACCGCCGGCGCCCCGCCCGTCAGCGACCGCGCCAGCACCGCCAGCCAGACCGGGCCGGGCGTGATGAACAGGATGAACAGCGCCCCGGCATACAGCGCCACGTCCCACAGGCCCAGAGTCATCGGCGCTCGTCCACCAGCTTCGCGATGGCCATGACCGTGCGCCAGTTCCGCGCCGTGGCGGGCACGCCCAGCGCCTTTTCCAGCGTCGCGGCCAGCTTCGACCGTCCGATCCCCTCGGGGGCATGCAGGAAGGCGGCTGTGTCCGTCACCTCGACCCGCTCGGTCTTGGTTGCAAGCGCCAGCGTATCGTCCTCCAGCGCCTTCGGCGCGGCATCGAAGAACCAGGCATGCACCGATTTGCCATCCGCCTCCCCTTCCTTGCTGAAGGGGTTGGCCGCCATGACCTTCTCCAGCCGCTCGCGGGACATCACCAGCGCCTGCGGCCGAAAGCCCTTCGCCGCCTCGATCCCGTCGGCGACGGCCTCCGCCGTCACATCGCCGCGAAACACCGCGTTGCCGCTCTGGATATAGGTCGCCACGTCCTCCGCCCCCAGCCCCTCCAGAATGGCCCGCAGCTCCGCCATCGGCAGCGCATTCCGCCCGCCCACGTTGATCCCGCGCAGCAGCAGCACCGAAACACTCATCTCACGCCCTCCGCTCCGCGGCCTTGGTGTTGCGCCCCATCCCACATCTCGTAGCACCCCGCACCGAACGCCACATCAATCAATCGCTCCACGGTGCATTGCACCGACGCGATACCGACGAAATACCGACGTGATACCGACGTTGAAACCCCAGCAAATGAAGGCCGTTAAACCTTCCTGTCGGCAATCCCGCGAAAAACGCCCTCGACGCCCCGTCTCAACGATCCGTTTACCCTGCCCCCGGCAAGGTCAAACTCCCGTCCTCCGCCAGCGGCCAGAACGGGTTCATCGCCACTTCCCAGGCATGCCCGTCCGGATCGGCATAGTATCCCGTATACCCGCCCCAGAACACTTTTTCCGGCCGTTTCAACGCCTTGGCCCCCGCCGCCACGGCTTTGTCGAACGCCTCATCCACCTCCGCCTCCGTCGCGAAGTTCTGCGCCAGCGTCATCGCCCCGGTGCCAAGCTCGGCGCCGTCCCTTCCCTGGTCCTCCGCCAGTGCCGCTTTTCCGAACAATCCCAGGACCATACCGTGCAACTGGTAGAAGACGACCCCTTCCTGCTCCTCCGCCGGCACCCACCCCAAAGCCCCATAGAACGCCTTGGACCTAGCCAGGTCGGAAACACCAAGAGTGATGAGAGTCACGCGTTGCGGGATCATGGGTCTAGTCCTTGTCATCAAAGGCTGAGGCGTTGAATTCATTGATCAAAACGCGGATCCTCTTCGCCAGCGCCGCGGTTTCCGGGTCATCGCCGAGCTGCTCGGCGCCCACCTCGGCCAAATAGCATTCGGTTTCATGCCGAATGCAACCCCGCCGCAGCATCGCCTTGAGCAAGCGTATGTGCGGCGGAAAGTCTGAAAGCAGGGCACGTCCTATCTTGGCGAAGTAGAAGTCTTTCAGTCCGTTGGCATATTCGATCTGCTGAGGATAGCTGCCGGAGAATGGACCGAGGCAATCATAGTAGGCTTGCCTGAGGTCTTCCAAATGATCCGACAACGCTTCCGTATCGTCTTGATCACCCTCTCTTTTTTCGGATCCAAGCGCGCATTCAACTACCGGGTCGCCCGGCTGGCCCGCTTCGAATTCCCGGATGATCCCCAGCAGCGCTTCCCATCTGCGAATGTCCGCAAGAAGCCCGTCTCTCGTCAGGCCTGTCAAGGGATCCGTCCCGCGCTTATCTGGCTGATGTTCTCGTCCTCGGTCACCTCGATCAACTGGGCCCTCTCCCCCAGCTCCTCGAACAGCTCCGCCCCCGTCCCGGTCATCCAAGCCTGCGCCCCCAACGCACAGACCTCGTCATAAAGCGCCGCCCTCCGGCCCGCATCCAGATGCGCCGCCACCTCGTCCAAGAGCAGGATCGGCGGTGCCCCGAACTCCCTTGCCAGCGCCCGCCCATTGGCCAGGATCAGCGAGATCAGAAGCGCCTTCTGTTCGCCCGTCGAACAGTCCCTCGCCGGCACGCCCTTGGCCGCGAAAACCCCATATAAATCAGCCCTGTGCGGCCCCACCAGCGTCCGCCCGGCGGCAAGATCCCGGAACCGGCTTTCATGCAGCGCCTCGCGGAAGTCCGCCTCCGTTTCCGGCATCTCCCCCTCCGACATGGTCAGCTCCAGCTCCGCCGTCGGAAAGACCGTCTCCGCTGCCTCCTGCGCGGCCCGCAACTCCTCAAGCGCCGTCTGCCGGTTGCGATGAATGGCCACCCCGGCCTCGGCCATCTGCCGCTCCAAGGCCACGTACCAATGCCCGTCGCGCACCTGGTCCTTCAGCAGCCGGTTCCGCTCCCGCATCGCCTTTTCGTAAGCCACTGAAACATCTGCATGAGTTGGCTCGAAACTCATCGTCATCCGGTCCAGGAACCGCCGCCGCCCCTCGGCCCCCTCGATCCACAAACGGTCCATCGACGGAATCAGCCAAAGCACCCGCGCAATCCGCCCCAGCGCCACCTGGCTCGCCGCCTTGCCGTCGATCTTCACCTGCCTCGGCTGGCCCTCCTCCGACCAGATCTCGACCTCGTGGACCTGGTGCAGGGAATGCAGGTGCCCGGTGACCTTCCAGCCAAGTTTTTCAGGCCGCCGCGCCATCTCCTGCGCCGCCGCCCGCCGCAACCCCCGGCCCGGCGAAAACAGCGACACCGCCTCCAGAAGGTTGGTCTTCCCCGCCCCGTTCGGCCCGTAGATCGCCACCGGCCGCGCATCCAGCGCCAGCGCCGCCCCCTTGTGCGAGCGGTAGTGCGACAGGGTCAGGCGGGAAAGGTAGAGCCCGGGCATACCCGCCCTTTCATCTTTCCGGAAATACTCTCGCCGAAGGCATCGGCGAAGCCGATCACACCCGCATCGGCATCACGACATAAACCGCGCTGGTGTCGTTCCCCTCGCGCATCAGCGTCGGATCGCCCGAGGAGTTGAACAGGAAAACCGCATTCTCGCGGTCGACCTGGCTGGCAATCTCAAGCAAGTACTTGGCGTTGAAGCCGATCTCGAGGTGATCGTCGCCATAGGCCACGGCCAGCTCTTCCTCGGCATTGCCGCTGTCCGGCGCATTGACCGACAGGATCAGCCGATCCTCGTCCAGCGCCAGCTTCACCGCCCGCGACCGTTCGGAACTCACGGTGGCGACCCGGTCGACGGCCTGTGCGAACTCGCTGGCATCGACCTCCAGCCGGCGGGTGTTGCCGGTGGGAATGACGCGGGTGTAGTCGGGGAAGGTGCCGTCGATCACCTTCGAGGTCAGCGTGATGTCGGGCGTCGCAAAGCGCACCTTGGTCTCCGACACCGAAACCGCGATCTTGGCTTCGTCGTCGTCCAGCAACTTGCGCAGCTCACCCACGGTCTTGCGGGGCACGATCACGCCGGGCATGTCGGCGGCACCCTCGGGCAGGTCCGCATCGATCCGCGCCAGCCTGTGGCCATCGGTGGCCACGCAGCGCAGCATCTGGCCGCCCTCGCCATCGGCGATATGCATGTAGACGCCGTTCAGGTAATACCGCGTCTCCTCGGTCGAGATGGCGAATTTCGACTTGTCGAACAACCGCCGCAGCACCGGCGCGTCGGCGCTGAAATTGCAGGAATATTCCGACGAGGCCATCACCGGGAAATCCTCGCGCGGCAGGGTCGCCAGCGAGAAGTTCGACCGCCCCGCCTCGACCGACATGCGCCCCGAGGCGCCATCGTCGGTCAGCGTCACCAGCGCCCCGTCGGGCAGCTTCCGCACGATCTCGTGCAGGGTCACGGCCGACACCGTGGTCGCCCCGGCCCGTTCGACCTTGGCCGGCGCCTTGTCGACCACCTCAATGTCGAGGTCCGTGGCGCGGAACTGCACCGTGTCGCCCTCGGCCTCGATCAGCACGTTGGCCAGGATCGGGATCGTGTTGCGGCGTTCGACCACCGACTGGGCCTGTGACACTGCCTTGAGCAGCGTGCCGCGTTCGATGCTGAGTTTCATGCCCTCGCTCCCTGATCTGCGTGCCGGGAAGCGCACCGTAGCAAACTCCCCTTAACGCTCAAGCCTTTTCGTGCTGTTTTCGGCGCATTCCGGGGCAGGGTCAAGGCCGGCCCAGCCAAAGGCGGGGCCGGTTGCATTTTCGGGACAGGCGGCGATTACCCTTCGAGCGTCCGGCGCAGGATCTCGAGGTCCTCTGCCATCTGCGCATCCTGGACACGCAGTTCCTCGATCCGCTTAACGCCGTGCATCACCGTGGTATGATCCCGGCCCCCGAAGCGGCGGCCGATTTCGGGAAGCGACCGGCTGGTCATCTGCTTGCACAGGAACATCGCCACCTGCCGGGGCCGCGCGAAGCTACGCACCCGCTTTGGGCCGATCATGTCCGACAGGCGGATATTGTAATGCTCCGACACCTGCCGCTGGATCTCCTCGATCGAGATCTTCCGTTCGGAAGCGCGAAGGATGTCGGCCAGGCAGTCCTGAGCCAGTTCCAGCGTGATTTCGTGGCCCACCAGTGAAGCGAAGGCATAAAGCCGTGTCAGCGCGCCTTCGAGCACACGGACATTGGTGCTGATCCGGTGCGCCAGGAACTCCAGCACGCCATCGGCCATCTTCAGGCCGGGATAGTCGTTGCGGAACCGGTCGACCTTCGATTGCAGGATGCCGAGCCGCAGCTCGTAATCGGTCGGGTGCAGGTCAACCACCAGGCCGCATTGCAGGCGCGACTTGATCCGGTCCTCGAGGTTCTCGATCTCGCCGGGCGCGCGATCTCCCGAGATGACGATCTGCTTGTTCTGGTCCACCAGCGCGTTGAACGTGTGGAAGAACTCCTCCTGCGTGCTGTCCTTGCCGCCGATGAACTGGACATCATCGACCATCAGCACGTCGACCGAGCGGAACATCTCCTTGAAATCCATCATCTTGCGGTCGCGCAGGGCCTGCACGAAGCGGTACATGAACTGTTCTGCGGACAGGTAGACGACGTTGAGGTCGGGCCGCTTGCTTTGCAGCTCCCACGCGATGGCGTGCATCAGGTGCGTCTTGCCAAGGCCGACGCCACCGTAAAGGAACAGCGGGTTGAAGGTCACCGGCCCGCCCTCGGCCACGCGGCGCGCGGCGGCATGGGCCAGCTCGTTCGGCTTGCCCACGACGAAGTTGTCGAAGGTGAACCGGTCGTCGAGCGGGGCCGCCGGCACCTGGCTCTCGCCGGACGGGGTGGCGGCCTGTGCGGCGGGGCGCGCGGGCTTGGGCCTGGGGGCGGCCGGTTCGGGCCGTGCCGTGGCGTTGGCCGGCACGCGGAAATGCACGCGGCGAATATCCGGCGAAACGGTATTTACCTGGAAAAGGATGAGATCCCCGAAATTGCGCGACACGTAGTTGCCCGTAAAGGTGGTCGGCACGTTGAACGTGGCCACGCCATCACTGACATCCGAAAGTTCCAGCGGCTCGATCCAGTTGGCGAAGTTGTGCTTCCCGACGGTCCCCAGAAGTTCCTGTTTCAGCTGGCCCCATTGCTCTTTAGTCATCTGTCCCCATTTCCGCGACTATTGCTCTTGAAAATCGCCGGCGCACCGCTCTGCACGCCGTCGGCAATCACGCCAGGGGGTCAATGCGGAAGCACTTCGCCCGTACCGTTGCGAAGGGCAACGGGCGGAAGTGTCCACCTTCGGACCTGTCTTGTGCCGCCTCTCCATGATGCCTTTGGCCGCGCGCTATGTCCCCCATACGCGGGTCAGTCAGTTCATGTCGCGTGCACGCACTCTCGGGTTTCGGCCAGTCGTCGATGACGACGGTTTTGCTCCTGTGGCATAAGCAGTTAAGCCTGTCGGAGCAGCTGTGGCAGCCTTTCCCCCCTAGCGGAATCGCCCTGCAAAATTAGCAACAGCCTCACAGGGGCGGCAACTTATCTTCGCGCTTGACAGGTTCTTTGGCTGAAAAGAATCTGTCACATTCCGTGACGGCCGGAAATGCGAAAGGCGCCCGTCATTCCGGGCGCCTTTAAGAGTCAACGGCTTAGGGTTTGGATCGTCAGCCCAGCGACTTCACCCGGGACGACAGGCGCGACATTTTCCGCGCAGCGGTGTTCTTGTGGAAGACGCCCTTGGTGACGCCGCGCATCAGTTCGGGCTGGGCGGCGCGCAGCGCGGCCATTGCGGCATCCTTGTCGCCCGAGGCGATGGCTTCTTCGACTTTGCGGAGATAGGTGCGGATGCGCGACCGGCGCGCCTTGTTGACGGCCAGGCGGCTCGTGTTCTGGCGGGCGCGCTTCTTGGATTGAGGTGTATTTGCCATGTTTTTCAGACCTTTTTCGGGTTTTCAGTGTTTCGATAGCACGTCGGCAAACCCGAACCGGCAGGTCAACAACCGGGATGATTCTGGCCAGAGCGGGCCGCACGCGCATGTATGACGGGGGCGTATAGCCGAAATCGGCGGAAATGCAAACCGGTAACTTGCTCGCGCCAAGGGCGATTCCCCGCCCTCGGCTTCCCCCGTATGATCGGGATGCCGGCCGGGCTGATTTTCATGAACCTGTTACGCAATGGACACAAACGCACGACTCACTGGAACGTGCCTGCCACCCCTCGCGGCGCGATCGGGAATCGCATGAAACCGGGCGGTCATCGTCGGGGAAAAACCGCGTGCCGGCCCGCGCCGGGACACCGGAAGCCACCTCCACGGAACCGCGACCCGACAGGGTCACGGTCGCAGGGCGGCCCCGGCTGCCGGATGGTCACTTGTCGCGGAACTGCGCCTCGCGCTTCTCCATGAAGGCCGACATGCCTTCCTTCTGGTCTTCCGTCGCGAACAGCGAGTGGAACACCCGGCGCTCGAACAGCAGGCCTTCGCGCAGCGGCACCTCGTAGGAGCGGTTGACCGACTCCTTCACCGCCATCACCGCGATCTGCGATTTCTCGGCGATCTTGGTTGCGGCGGCCAGCGCCTCCTCCTTGAGCTTCTTGGCCGGCACCACGCGCGATACCAGGCCAGAGCGCTCGGCCTCGTCGGCATCCATGAAGCGGCCGGTGAGGTTCATGTCCATCGCCTTCGACTTGCCGATGAACCGGGTCAGCCGCTGCGATCCGCCAAGCCCCGCCATGACGCCGAGGTTGATCTCGGGCTGGCCGAACTTGGCCGTGTCCGCCGCGATGATGAAATCGCACATCATGGCCAGCTCGCACCCGCCGCCAAGGGCATAACCGCCCACCGCCGCGATGACCGGCTTGCGCACGCTCTGGAACACCTCCGGTTCCGGGCCGAAGAGATCCTCGGTGAACACGTCGGTGAAGGATTTCTCGCTCATCATCTTGATGTCGGCCCCGGCGGCAAACGCCTTGTCCGAGCCGGTGAGGACGATACAGCGCACCTTGTCGTTCTTCTGGCACTCCTTCAGCGCCTGCGACAGCTCCTTCAGAAGCTGGTCGTTCAGGGCGTTCAGGGCATCCGGGCGATTGAGGGTGATAAGGGCGACGTGGTCTTCTACTTCGACGATGATCGTCTCATAGGCCATGAAATCTGCTTTCGCTTGTTTCGGTCAAAGACGATTCCTTAACAATTTGACGCGCCGGTTCAACCTATCTTTGGCATTGCGCGCAATAGAAGGAGGAGCGGCCCGATTGTACGATACGGCGCACGTGCCCTTCGCATCCGGGGGTGCGGCAAGGCTGCCCTTCGCGGTCGTACACGTCGAAACTGTGTTGAAAATAACCGAGTTCGCCATCCGCCCGCCGGTAATCGCGAAGGGAGGAGCCGCCGGCGGCGATGGCGTCGTTCAGCACCTCTCGGATAACCGGCACCAGCCCCGCGACCCGCGCGGCAGAGATCGCCCCGGCCCGGCGTTTCGGCGATATCCGCGCCCGGTAAAGCGCCTCGCAGACGTATATGTTCCCAAGCCCCGCCACGATTCGCTGATCCAGCAGCGCCGCCTTGATCGGCGTGTTCCGCCCCTTCAGCGCGGTCACCAGGTGCGCCTCGTGAAAGGCGTTGCCCAGCGGCTCGGGCCCGAGCTTCTGCAATAGCGGATGCTGGTCGGCGATCGGCGTGGCGATCAGGTCCATCGCACCGAACCGGCGCGGGTCGTTGAAGGTGATCCGCGCGCCGTTCTCCATGTGAAACACCACGTGGTCATGCTTCTCCGGCGCCGGATGGTCATGCACGAACTGGCCCAGCGGATCGCCCGAGATCAGGATGCGCCCCGACATGCCGAGATGGATCAGCAAGGTCTCGTCCGACGACAGGTCGGCCAGGATGTATTTCGACCGCCTGCGCAGGTTCAGAACACGCTGCCCCGACAGCCGCTCGGCCATCCGGTCCGGAAAGGGCCAGCGCAGATCGGGCCGATTCACCTCGGCCCGGGCGATCGTCGCGCCCTCCATCGCGGGCAGCAACCCGCGGCGAACGGTCTCAACCTCCGGCAATTCGGGCATGATTCCCCCTCGGTATCAACGGGGCGGATTGTAACCCGCCCCGGGCGCCCTATAAGAAGGGCGGTGACCCAGAACGGCAAGGGCCGGAAAGCCAAGATGACCGAGAAAACCACCCATTTCGGGTTTCAGGACATCCCCGAGGACGAGAAAGCCGGCCGCGTGCGGGGCGTCTTCGGCTCGGTCGCGTCGAAATACGACGTGATGAACGACGCGATGAGCTTTGGCATCCACCGCGTCTGGAAAGACGCGATGATGGACTGGCTGGCGCCGCGGCCCGGCCAGCGGCTGCTCGACGTGGCGGGCGGCACCGGCGACATCTCCTTCCGTTTCCTCAAGCGCGCGGGGCACGGCCATGCCACCGTGCTGGACCTCACCGAGCCGATGCTGGTGGAAGGCCGGAAACGGGCAGAGGCGGAAAGCCTTGGCGACAGCCTCGACTGGGTGGTGGGGGACGCGATGGCATTGCCCTTCGCCGACAACACGTTCGACGTCTACACGATCAGCTTCGGTATAAGGAACGTCACCCGCCCGCAGGATGCCCTGAACGAGGCGTTCCGCGTGCTCAAACCCGGCGGCCGGCTGATGGTGCTGGAGTTCAGCCAGATCCCCAACGACCTGATGCAGAAGGTCTATGACCTCTATTCCTTCAACATCATCCCACGCATGGGGCAGGCCATCGCCAACGATCGCGACAGCTATCAGTACCTCGTCGAGTCGATCCGCCGCTTCCCGGACCAGGAGACCTTCCTGCAGATGGTGCGGCTGGCCGGGTTCGAGAACGCCAAGTACCGCAACCTGACGATGGGCGTGGCCTGTCTCCATTCGGGCTGGAAGATCTAGCCGATGCGCGGGCCGCACAACCTTCTGCGCCTGATCCGCACCGGCGCGACGCTGGAACGCACCGGCGCGATGGGCCTGATCATGGATGCGATGGATGCGCCGCCGCTGGTGCGGGGCACGATGCGCTTCCTCGCGTGGCCGTTCCAGTGGCTGGGCTACCGCGGCGACCCGAACATGCCGCCCGCGCTGCGCGCCCTCACGGCGCTTGGCCCCGCCTATATCAAGTTCGGGCAGGTCTTCTCGACCCGGCCCGATATCGTCGGCGACGACCTCGCCAACGAGCTGCGCATCCTGCAGGACAAGCTGCCGCCTTTCCCGGTCACCGTCGCCAAGCAGAGCGTCGAGCGGGAACTGGGCCACCCCGTCGACGAGCTATTCATGGAGTTCAGCGAGCCGGTGGCCGCCGCATCCATCGCACAGGTCCACAAGGCCCGGCTGAAAGGCAGCGGCGAAGAGGTGGCGGTCAAGGTGCTCCGCCCCCGGATCGAGCGGGCGTTCCGCAAGGATATCGACGCATTCTATTTCGCCGCACGGATGATCGAGGTCCTCTCCCCCGCGTCCCGCCGCCTGCGCCCGACCGAGGTGATCGCGCATTTCGAGGGCGTGGTCCTGGGCGAGCTGGACCTGCGCCTTGAATCCTCCTCCGCCTCGGAATTCAGGGCCAACACGGCAGACGACCCCGGGTTCGAACTGCCGGAGATCAAGTGGGACCTGTCGAGCCGCCGGGTCATGACCATGGGCTGGGCCGCCGGCATACCGCTGGGCGATAACGCGGCGCTTGATGCGGCGGGGCATGACCGTGTGGTTCTGGGCGAGCGCGTGCTGCAGCTTTTCCTCAACCACGCCCTGCGCGACGGTTTCTTCCACGGCGACATGCACCAGGGCAACCTCAAGGTGGCGCCGAACGGCGACATCATCGCCTTCGATTTCGGGATCATGGGCCATATCGACGAGTATACCCGCAAGGTCTATGCGGAAATCCTGTATGGCTTCATCCGCCGCGATTACCAGCGCGTCGCCGAGGTGCATTTCGAGGCCGGCTACGTGCCCTCTGACCGGGACGTGACGGAATTTGCCCGCGCCCTGCGCGCGGTGGGTGAGCCGATCTTCGGGATGGACGCCAGCAAGATGTCGATGGGCGGGATCCTGAGCTATCTCTTCGAGGTCACCGAGCGGTTCGGGATGGAAACAAGGACCGAGCTTATCCTGCTCCAGCGCACGATGGTGGTGGTCGAGGGCGTGGCGCGCTCGCTCAACCCGCAGATCAACATCTGGCAGGTCGCCCGCCCCGTGGTCGAAAACTACATCCGCAAGAACGTGGGCCCCCGCGCCGCCCTGCGCGACCTTTCCCGGACCCTTGCGGTGCTCAGCCGGTACGGGCCACGCCTGCCCCAGATCGTGGAAAGCGCGCTCGTGCGGCAATCCCAGCCGCCGCACCCGCCGCCACGGCCCTCGCGACTTGTCTACGCGGCATGGGCCATCGCCGGCTTCGCCGCGGGCGCCGCGACAGTTATCGCCACCGTGGAATTGCTGTGAGTGTCCTTCTCGCCGCAAATGGGCGCAACATTCTGCTTCGGTCGCAAAAATGCCGATTGTTTCATTGTTGCCCGCAATACGTTTCGTTAGAGTGATCCGGAATGAACACGATATCTTGTTGGGGAAGCTGAGCGTGATCCGGAAACACTTTCTTTCTGCGACCATGTTGGCGGCTTTGATAATGCCCGGCGCAAGCCAGGCTGACAGCCTTACCACCACCAAAACCAACAATTACGGCGTCCCCAGCGGCCTGATCGACATGCCGACCGCCGAAATGGCGCCGGATTCCGAATTCTCGCTGACCGTGTCGCACTTTCCCGGCTACACCAAGAGCACGGCGACCTTCCAGATCCTGCCATGGCTCTCGGGAAGCTTCCGCTACTCTGGCATCGACGGCCTGTCACCGGCGTTCCGCATCTACTACGACCGCAGCTTCGACGTGCGGATCCGCCTGCTCGAGGAAACCGACTACCTGCCCGCCGTCGCCGTGGGCCTGCAGGATTTCCTCGGCACCGGCGTTCTTTCGGGCGAATACATCGTCGCCACGAAACAGATCAACAACCGCCTGCGCGTGACCGGCGGCATCGGCTGGGGCCGGCTGGGCAGCTACAACAGCTTTGCAAGCTGGCGCAACCGGCAGCCCTTTACCTTCGCCGGCGTCGGCACGGGCGGCAACTTTCGCTTTTCCGACTACTTCAGCGGCCGGATGGCGTTCTTCGGTGGCCTGACCTACGACATCACCGACAAGATCAGCGTCTCGGCCGAGTATTCCTCCGACGCCTACGAGTTCGAAGAGCGGCAGACGGCCAACCCGGCGGCTGCGATCAGCTTCAACCACAAGTCGCCCTGGAACTTCGGCCTGACCTATCGCGCCGCCGAAGGTGTCGACGTGCGCCTGTTCTCCCTTGCCGGGTCGGAGATCGGCGCAAGCGTGTCGCTGTCCCTCAACGTGAAGAAACCGGCCACGGCCAGCCTCGAACAGGCGCCTCTGCCGGTCGGCGTGCGGGATCCCGGCGCCTTCAAGGATCTCGGTTGGACGCTCGACAAGAACGCCCAGGCCAAGAGCGTTCGCGATTTCAGCACTCTCCTGGCGCAGGAGCAGATTGAGCTCATCGGCCTGGACATCACCGAGCGCAGCGCGCACGCGCTGATCGAGAACAACATCTACATTGCCGACGCCCAGGCGCTGGGCCGGACCTTCCGCGTTCTCAGCCGGACGATGCCCGCCTCGATCGAGACGTTCCATATCACCGTGTCCCGGAACGGCATGCCGCTCAGCACCACGACCTTCCGCCGCAGTGACCTCGAACGCCTCGAGAACGCGCCTGCGCGCGATGCGCTGGCGGCCGCCGTGATCACCGACAGCCTGCGTTTCGGTGATGTGCCGGCCCCGCTGCCCGGATACTATCCCAAGCTGGAATGGAAGATCGCGCCCTTCGCCCGCACGTATACCTTCGACCCCGATCAGCCGTTCCGCGCCGACGTCCGGCTTCGGGCCCGCGCCGACTGGCATCTCGGCAAGGGCTGGATCGTGACCGGGGCGAGTTCCGTCAAGCTGTTCGGGAACCTCGACCACGTGACGCGGCCCAGCAACTCGATCATGCCCCATGTCCGGTCGAACGCGGCGCTCTACAACCCCGAGGCAGGGCCGACGATCGACCAGCTGACGATCGCGAAATACTCTCGCCACGGGCCTAATCTCTACAGCCGCGTCACCGCCGGGTATCTCGAGATGATGTATGCCGGCGTGTCGGGCGAGGTGCTCTGGAAGCCGGTCGACAGCCGGCTTGCCTTCGGCGCCGAGGTCAATTTCGTCCATCCGCGCGACTATGACCAGCTCTTCGGTCTGCGCAGCCGTCAGACCCCCGGTGGCGTGATTCCCCAATGGAACGGGCACGTCTCGGCCTATTACGACTTCCAGAACGGGTTCGACGCCACCGTTCACGCCGGCCGATATCTCGCCGGCGACTGGGGCGCCACGCTGGAAGTGGCCCGCAGCTTCTCGAACGGCTGGCGGTTCGGGGCCTTCGCAACCAAGACGAACGTGTCCGCGGCCACCTTCGGCGAAGGGTCATTCGACAAGGGCATCTTCTTCTCGGTGCCGCTCACATGGCTCATCGGCCAGCCGACACGCCAGACCTACAGCGACACGATCCGCCCGCTGCAACGGGACGGCGGCCAGCGCCTGAACGTGGAGGGTCGCCTGTACGACGTCGTCAACGATGCGCACCGGCCGAGCGTCGCCGAAAGCTGGGGGAAATTCTGGAGATGATCTTTACCCGGCTCCTGGTCGGCCTCGCCGTCATTGCAACGCTCGCACTTCCAGGCTGCACCAGCCGGAAATCCGACCTGACAGTGGTCACGGCCGGCAAGCTTGTCAAAACGGCGATCCGGCCTCCCAAGCTGAAACTCGACCCGGTCAAGCTGTCCCGCACGGCACAGAAGGCACTCGCCAGCACCGGGCCCGACGAGCCGCTCGCGACAATCCAGTTTCCCTCGGTCAAGGGGCAGAGTGTGCTGCGCGTGATCGAGACAAATGGCCCCTACAGCACCTGGGCGGCCTGGGGAACGAGCGATCGTCGCACGATCACGACCAAGAACGGGATCATCACCGCCACCCGCGCCATTCCGCCCGACCTGATGTCGGCCGATGTCGATGGCGTCCTGGCACTCGTGTCCCGGCGCGAGGAGGGGACCGTCCTCTATACCCAGCGGTATCTCGATGGCAATCACCAGGAGATCGAGGCCAAGACGAGCTGTGTCGTCAGCCGGGGGTACGAGCAGTTCGTCGAATACGGCCAGATCAGCCAGCCGGCGCTTCAGATGTTTTCAAGCTGTGTTGCCAAGGGCCGCCAGTTCGTCGACCTCTACTTGGTCAGCGGCAGCGGTCGCATCCTTCAGTCGCGGCAATGGGTAGGCCCGGAACTGGGTTTCGCCACGTTCCAGCTTCTCAGGTAAGAACTGGGTCTCAGGCGTACCGACACGTGACAACGAAACGAAAAAAGCGGGCCAATTCGGCCCGCTTTTTTTAAGACTATCCTGTTCCGATCGAGGCTTAGTTGCCTATGGTCGGAAGGGCACCGCCCGAGCTCGAGCTCGAGGACGACGAGCTGTCGTCGTTCAGAATGATGACAGCACCAGCCAAGCCGGCCGCGCCAAGAGCAATGGCACCTTCGGTGGTAATGGTGTTGTCTTCACCGCTTTGCGACGACACAAACGGATCATTCGCAAAGGCGGGCATCGCGGTCGCGCCAGCAAGGGCTGCACCTGCGATCAGGGTCATGAATTTCGTCATAGCCATCTCCAAAACGTTTTCGAGGCATTGCCGCCTCATGAGTGAAACTTACGCTCAGCACATCATTACTTCAAGTGCGCGCGCCGATAAAGACCCTTCTCCGGTCATCGGCAACGTAATGCACAAATACAACGCTCGCGGGGTCCGGCAAGGGTCGTTTGACCGGATTTTGCGCAATCCGCGGCGTTATTGGGCCTGCCTGAGACCGACGATATCCCCACTTTCGACCTCCTGTCCGCTGTCCATGACAAGGATCGGCTGGCCATCTTCGTTGCGTGCCTCGACGATTCGGGCGTGCACGTAGACCGCGTCGGTGGATGTCAGTTCGTCGGCCGCGTAGGACTCGACGGTCAGGTGATATACGCCTGCGGGCAACGGCGCACCGCTGGCCGACACCCCGGCCCATTCCAGCTCCTGTCGGCCCGTCTCGACAGGCAAACGCTGGATTTCCTTGCCTTCCCGGTTCCGCACGACAAGTTCCGCCCTGTCGGCAAGACCAACGTCGCGCGTGCTGATGGTGACCGGCTCACCGTCGAAATGCACCGGCATCTCGGCCCGGGCGGTCATCCCGACCCAGCCGGAAAGCTGGGACACGCTCAGCGCGCCCATCTGCGCCCCCAAGGCCGTCAGCAGCTCGTTGGTGCGCACTTGCTGCTCCACGCTGGAAAACGTGGCAAGCTGGGTCGCGAACTGCGTTGAATCGACCGGGTTCAAAGGGTCCTGATGCTTCATCTGGGCCGTCAGCATTTTCAGGAACGTCTCGAAGTCCGAACCGATGAGCGCGCCGTCCGAAGACGGCCGGCCGGCGGCGGCGAACCCACCTGACTGCCCCGATACCGGATTGCCTGAAGCGAATTCCATGGAGAGCTCCTTTCTACAAGCGCAGGTCTACACGGCCGGTCGCCGCCGGCTGGGCATCTGGCCTTGGCGTCCCGGCGTCCCGATCGACCGCCTCCACCCCGCCTTCGGGCTCCGAACGGTCGGGCTGTCGCAGATGCCCGCCTGCTCCGGCCTCGTCCTGCCCTCCGGCGCCGAACGAAAACGCCGTGTTCTCATACCCGAGTTCCCGGAAATCCTGCTCCAGCTGGTCGGCGTGACGCCGCAACAGGTCCAGCGTCTCCGGCCGGTCCGCCAGAACGTTGACCAGTATACCGTTGTCGGACGGGGTCAGGGATATTCGGACCTTGCCAAGTTCGGCGGGACTGAGATGAATATCGAAAATCGCGTCGCTGCTGCTGCGTATCGCGGCAGAAACCTGCAGAACCTGCGGCGGGGCGGCTTGTGCGGCGGCAAGTGTCGTCGGTCCGGCGGGGGCGCCTGTTCCGGGACGTGTCGCGGTGTGTACCTCTCCGTGAACCGGCGCGATCGGGTCAACAGGTTGATCCGCGGTCTGAACGTCTGCCAGCCCGGGCATTGCCGCCTGTCCGGTCGCGATGCCGGTGTTACCGTACATTCTGGCATGTTGGTGCGGCTGTCCGCCCGTTGGCAGAGCTGACGCCTCCGCTCCCGGAACGTTCCGGTCCTGACGGAGGGTCATGAACCGATGCATATCAGTATCCTGAGCCCACCGCTCCCGATCAACCGGAGCGCCAACGCTCGGGTCCGGCATTGCCCTCCCGTCGGCTTGCACCGCAACTCGTCCAGGCGCGTGCCATCCGGGGCCAGCCATCCCCGGCATTGCCTTCGGCTCAAGACCTGCCGGCCCCGTTGCCAGGGCAGCATCTGCAACCGACCTGCGCACAGCCGGTCCGTCAATCGCATCTAACGATCCTACCCTGCCACCGTCGCCGGAACCGACAAGCGGCAGCGAACCATCGGGCCGGGGGGTCGAATTCACGCCGGTCCGCGCTCCATCCGGATTGGGATCATGTCGCAACTGCCCCTCGGCCCGATGGACAAGATTTACCGCATCGCGTTCCGGCAGCGCCAATGAGTGCGGTTGCAACCCGGCTTGCTTGAGACCCTGGCCCGCCGCACCGGCCCCTCCCTTTTCCCCGCCACCTCTGCGATCGAGCGGCACGTGATCGGTCGAGACAACGTCATCCCGCCGGCCGGCGCCCCCGAGAACAGCTTCCGCCGGTGCCTGACCGCTTCTGTCACGGATGTCGCGCGGCGCTCCACCGAGCGGCCCGATCCCGGCGAGACGTCCACGGTTCGTAACGGGACGGTCCCCCACCCAAACAGTTGCCGTGGGCCGGGTTGATTCGACGTGAGGCATGGCCGCCGCAGCCTGTCGTGAACGCACTCCCGGCTCTGCACGTCCGTTCTTCAAGAGCGGCTCCGGCATCGGCACGTCTGGCACGGGGCCTCCCCATCTGCCAGTTGTCTCCTGCCGGATTCCAACGTCGGCGGTCGGCACGTCCTTCATCGCGGAGCGTTCCGGCGCCCTTGCGCGAACGGCCACCCCCTCTCGTATCGACCCGGGAGCTAACCCGAACGAATCGGTGGCCCGCTCCCTGACCACCGGTGCGACCAACCCTCTGCCCTCTGTCGGCCAAACCTCGGCCCCGGGCGACCGAGGCGATGCCACCACCTCCCTGTCAATTCTCGAAACGGGCGCTTCCCCGGCCACCGTCCGGCCAAACCGTTCCGAGACGCCGGGCACGGCCTGCCATTTCGGATCGGCCTCCCGCCTCGCCACGCGGGTTTCCCCGGCAGGTTGCGCCGGATTTGTCTCAGGACCACGTGCCGCGCCATCGACCTGTCCGGCGTTCACCGGCTCTTCCCGCAGAGCCGCGACAGGGTCAGCCTCTGCAGCGCCGGGAGCCGGCCGCCGGGGCTGGCCGCCCGGTACACGGTCAGGCTCCAAAGGGCCCTCGCCGTCACCGGAGTCGCCTTGCGCCCGCGCTGATTGCGCCACAGGGTCATCTGGTTTCGCGATCTGTCGGGCCGGAGACTCCTCCGGCGAAGCGGTGACAGGTTGCCCGGACGCGACATCGTCTACGTCCCCGCCCTGCACCGCGGGCTCGGGGAAATCGTCACGATCCGGATTCGCGGTATCACGGGACAAAAGGACATTACTCTCCTCCACGTGATGACCTTCACCCTCCCCGTCGCGACCCGCACCGGCATGCGCGGCACCGTCCGCGTCCAGCGCACGCGGGTCGCGATGTGCCACGTCGCCCTGCTCACCCGATCCTTGCGATGCCGCACCCTGGCGCCCCGCGGCAAGCAGGACACCTGAAAGGACGTCGCGAAAATCCTGTTCTGCCGAGGTTGCGCGCGTCAGCCCCGCAGGTCCGGCGGGTGCCGGCTCCGGCCTCGGATAAGGAAAAGCCGGTATCGAACCGGTAAGAGAGACCATCTTTCATTCACTCCGGGATTCTTCCGCGTTCGGGAGAACATGACAGATGCCGGTTACCGAATGTTTACTGCTTTCCCTCCAAAGTGACCCCGAGTTGCATTGAATTGGAGTCGTTCGAGTGACGGAAATTTCATCAATTACCCCAGCCCACCCCGGTTCGGGTGGTGAGTCTCCCACACGCGAATCCCGTGCGAAGAAGGCCGCCCTGGCGCTTGAGGCAAGCTTTCTGTCGGAAATGCTGAAATCCGCCGGCTTCGGGTCGCAGGTCAGCACGTTCTCGGGCGGCGCGGGAGAGGATCAGTTCGCCTCGTTCCACCGCGAGGCAATCGCCGAACGCATGGTTCGCGCCGGCGGGATCGGGCTGGCGGAACATTTCTTCAAGGCAATGATGGAGGCGAAGGATGGCACCTGAAACGGCAACGGACATCTTGCAGGCGCTCGACGACCTGCTCGAGCAGGAGCGCTGCGCCCTGCTGACAGGCGATCTTGACCAGATGGCGCTACTGCTTGAACGCAAGACCGACCTGATCGATGCGCTGAACGCCCTCGAACCCGAGCAGCAGCCCGACCTCGAGAACATCCGCGGCAAGGTCATGCGCAACCAGACCCTGCTCGACGGCGCACTTCAGGGTATCCGGCAGGTGGCCGGCCGGATGGCCGCTCTGCGCCAGCTTCGCCATTCCTTCGACACCTACGACGAATCCGGCCGTAGACACACGATCGAGGGCGCCGTGGTGCGGCAGGTCGAAAAACGGGCGTGACGGGATTTGTGTCAAATCCGCCGGACATCTCCGGCGGGGCTTAGCACTCCATTAGCACCTCGGCGCCATGTTGCCCCTGCATTCCAGTGTGGGTGGCGCGGCAGGCCGGAACGCCTGCGGCACATGTCAGAACGACAGCTTGAGGCCGTCTCCCGCGGGGGGCGGGACGTTTCACAGGCGCAAAGCGCCGAAGGCTAAAGGAAAATGCTATCGCCACCTTCCAGGCCCCACCATGGTGCCCGTCGCCCTTGACGATCTTTTTCCGTTTGATGATGACCGGCGCGGCGTTATTGCCAGACGCACTCATCTTCACCACCTTTTATCTCACCCGGCGACAGGCATAGCCGACGGCCTGTTACCGGCGGCTTAACGGATAAAGTTTTGGCGATTAACCCACGGCCCGGACCGCCCGCGAACACCCACGGATTTGAAATGGATTCTAGGCACTTGCCGTTTGCCTTCGCGCCCCGGATTGGCCTATGGTCCGGTCAAAGGCCAGGATGGCCGCGACCTTTCCAGATACGCGTACGGTGCTGTGGGAGCACTGGGGTGACGGGGGGTGCCGCGCGATCCGGCCGGTACCCTCCGTAAAATTCTGCGCGAGCCTTTCAGACCAGTGTCAGAACCACGCCGATGATCGCGCTGCCGATCGTCGCATAACCGCCATCGATCAGCGTCAGGCGGTAGGGTCGACCCCCGAAACTGTAGCAGGTCAAAAGCCACGGGCTGGCCAGGAAAAGCCCGATCCCCAGCCCCGAAACCAGGCCCTTTTCCACCGTATCTATGCCGCTCAGCGCAAAGATGTGCCGCATCATCCCCGCCACCAGCACGGCCGACCCGAACGCCACGACATACGGCACCGGGTTCGACCCACCGGCCGGTTTGCCGTTCTCGTCGGTCTCGATCCCCGCCGCCCTGACCCACGGCTTCGCCAGCACCATGTACCACACCGCCCCGAAGGCATAGGCGGCCACCGCCGCCACCAGTACGCCCAGGTATCCCATCCGATCCTCCCCGGATATGTGATCACATCAGGCCTTTACCCCGGCCAGTTCACACACGATCTTCCACTCCGTTTCCGTCACCGGCTGCACCGACAGGCGCGAGTTCTTCACCAGCACCATCTCTCCCAGCCGCGGATCCTCCTTGATCATGTCCAGCGTCACCGGCCGTTCCACCGGCGCCACCGCCTTGATATCCACGCATTCCCAGCGCTCGTCATCGGTCGTGCTGTCGGGATGCGCCGCGTTCATCACCTCGACGATGCCCACCACCGCCTTCTCTGTCTGGCTGTGATAGAAGAATCCACGGTCGCCCACCTCCATCTCGCGCATGAAGTTCCGCGCCTGGTAGTTCCGCACGCCGTCCCATTCCTCGCCCTTGTCGCCCTTCTTGACCTGGTCATCCCAGCTCCAGGTCGACGGTTCGGACTTGAAAAGCCAGTAGCGCATGGCTCAGATCACCTTCTTCCACGGGATCAGCTCGACACTCTCGAAGAGGCCGGCCTTGGCATAAGGGTCGTTCTCGGCCCAGCCTTCTGCCGCCGCCATGTCCTCGACCTCGAGAATCACCAGCGAGCCGCACATCGCCCCGCCCTCATCCAGCAGCGGCCCGGCCTGGCTGACCACGCCGGTCTCCCTGATATAGTCGAGGTGTTTCTCGCGGTTGTCGGTCCGGGTCTGCAAGGCGCCGGGCTTGTCGCGGGCAATCAGGGCAATCAGGGCAATCAGCATTCATTCTTCCTTCAGCGGTCTCGACAACAGCATATCCATTGCCTGTTCCACCCGCAATTGGCCGGTGACCAGCAACATGATCGCCCGCATCACCGGCAGGTCGAGCCCCGCCTTCTCGGCGTGGGTGCACACGGCCTCGGCCGTTGCGGCGCCTTCCACCGTCACGCCCGGCTCGAAATCCTCGCCCTTGCCAAGGCTCACCCCGAACCGGTAGTTCCGTGACTGGCCCGAGGTACAGGTCAGCACCAGGTCACCGAACCCTGACAGCCCCGAAAGCGTCTCTCTTTCGGCCCCCATCTGCACCGCGGCGCGCTTCATCTCCGCAAAGGCCCGCGTCAGCAACGCCGCCCGCGCACTCTCGCCCAGCCCGGCGCCAATCGCGGCCCCGCACCCGATGGCGACCACGTTCTTCAAGGCCCCGCCAAGCTCGGCCCCGGTCACATCCGTGCTGCGATAGAGCCGCAAGTTCGGCGTCGTCAGCCGCTCCTGGAGCGCCGCGCCCGTCGCCTCCCCCTCGCAGGCCAGCGTCAGCGCGGTCGGCAGCCCCCTGGCGATGTCATCCGCGAAAGACGGCCCCGTCAGGATCGCACAGATCGCCCCGGGCAGCACATCCTCGATCACCTCCGTCGGCCGCTTGCCGGTCGAAAGCTCGATCCCCTTGCAGCACGCCACCAGCGGCCCACCCGACCCCAGGAGCCTCTGGTTTTCCTCGCAGAACGCCCGCAGCTTCTGCGTCGGCACAGACAACAGCGTCGCATCCACATCCGTTGCCGGCAAATCGCCCGTCGCAATCGAGATCTCCTCGGGCAAGGCCACCCCCGGCAAGCGCCGTGCGTTCTCACGTTCCTTGCGCATCTCCCGCGCATGGTCTGCATCCCGGCACCACAGCGTCACCGGGCCGGTCTTCGCCAGCGACACCGCCAGCGCCGTGCCGAACGCGCCGGCTCCCATCACCCGGATCATGCCTTCGCTCCCTTCTTGCCGCTCCCCAGCATCGCCGGGCTCGCGCCATCCAGCGGCCAGCGCGGCCGCGCGGCCAGCGTCATGTCATCCCGAACTCCGGCGAAAAACAGCTCCGCGCCCGCATAGGCAATCATCGCCGCGTTATCGGTACACAACCTCAACGGCGGAGCCACGAAATTGGTTTCAGACGCCGCTGAAACAGTCTCTAACTTGCCGCGGATCGCCTCGTTCGCCGCCACGCCCCCGGCCACGGCCAGCACCGGCACCGCCCCGGCCTCTTCCGCGTAAACCTCCAGCGCCCGCCGCGTCTTCTCGGAAAGCACGTCCGCCACCGCCGCCTGGAACCCGGCGCACAGATCCGCCCGGTCGGCCCGGGTCAGCCCGCCTTTCTCGGCCACAACCTGGTCCCTGGCCCGAAGAACGGCGGTCTTCAAACCGGAAAATGACATGTCGCACCCCGGCCGATCCAACAAAGGCCGCGGAAACCGGAACCGCCCGGCATCCCCCGTCTCCGCTTCCCACTCCACCGCCGGCCCGCCCGGCTGTGGCAGGCCCAGAAGCCGCGCCACCTTGTCGAACGCCTCGCCCGGCGCATCGTCGATCGTCCCGCCCAGCCGCGAGAAATCCTGCGGCCCCCGCACGATCAACAACTGGCAATGCCCGCCCGACACCAGCAGCATCAGGTAGGGATACGCGACCCGGTCCGTCAGCCGCGGCGTCAGCGCATGCCCCGCCAGGTGGTTCACGCCCACCAGCGGAAGCCCCGCCCCGGCGGCCAGCCCCTTGGCGCACATGACGCCGGACAGCACCCCGCCGATCAGCCCCGGCCCCGCGGTCACGGCAATCGCGTCCACATCCAATAGCCGCGTATTCGCCTGCTTCAGAGCCTGTTCCACCGAGATATCCAGCTTCTCCGCATGCGCCCGCGCCGCGATCTCCGGCACCACACCGCCAAAGGCCGAATGCAGCTCCGCCTGCCCGAACACCACCGATGACAGGATCTCCGCCGCGCCCGGCCGCTCCACCCGCAGCACCGCCGCCGCGGTATCGTCACAGCTGCTTTCCAGCCCCAGAATTGTCAGAGGTTCATCCATCGGCCGGCCCGTTGCGCGTTGATCCATCGGCGGTTAACACCAGTATGGAGCGCAAACAACTCCGGGCAAGGCATGGCGAACACGATTCTGATCACCCGGCCCGAACCCTCCGCCAGCGGATTCGCGGCCAAACTGCGCGACAGGCTGGGCGCACGGGCCGAGATTCTCCTCTCCCCCATCCTCCGGATCGACCATATCCCTCCCGCTCCGGGACAGATCAGCGCATCCGACGTGCTGATCCTCACCTCTGCCCATGCCCTTCCGGCGCTCGTTCATCACGCCAGCGGCCAGGCCTGCTATTGCGTCGGCCCCGGCACCGCCGCGGCGGCACAACGTGCCGGGCTTAGCGCCATCGACGGCGGCGGCAGCGCAAAGCATCTCCTGCAGCGGCTGATCGCCGACCGCCCCGGCGGAAAACTGCTCTATCTCCGGGGCGAGCACGTGGCCGCCGATCTGGCGAAATCCCTCTCTGAGGCCGGAATAGAGACGGATGAACTGATCACCTACCGCCAGCTTGCCACCCCCCTCACCGATGCCGCTCAAACCCTGCTTTCCTCCGATACCCCCGTGATTGCCCCGCTCTTTTCCGCCCGCAGCGCCCGCCTCTTCCTCGACGCCGCCCCGGCAACAGCCCGGCTGAAGATCGCCGCCATCAGCCCCGCCGTGGCGGAAACCGTCCCGCCCCACCGCGCCCGGCAAATCGCCATCGCCGCCGCCCCCACCGCCGACGCGATGCTCGACACCGTCGAAGCCCTTGCGTAAGCCCCCTACCGGGTTGAGAGTGGAAATCCGGCAAAGTAAGGTCACATCAAGACCGGACACGCCGGACAATCGACAGGGGTGAGACAGGTGGCGAGAAAGACAACGTCAAAGACAACGTCTTCGAAACGCAAGACGGCCGACAAGGACGAGGCGAGCGAAGCGACCGCGGCACCGGAGGTGACGGAGGAGTCGTCCGAAACCGAAACCGACGCGGGCACCGACACCTCCGAAGGGTCGGCGGCCCTCTCCGCCTCCGTCGACGGCGCCGATACACCGAAGGACGACGAGCCGGCCGACACCCCCGCCACGCCCGAGCCCAAACCCCTCGGCGGCGCCAAGATCGCAACGCCCGACCCGGCCACCCCGGGTGACCCCCAAACCGAGACCCCGTCCGACGACAGCGGCCCCTGGGGTGAGGATACCGCCGCCATGGCCCCCGCCGGCGACACCGGCGCAGCGCCCACCGGGGCCGGCACCGGAACCGAACCGCACACCAAACCCGCCCCCGCCGAACAGGTCGTCGTCCGCAAGGGCGGCTTCCTCCCCATGCTCCTCGGCGGCGTCGCCGCCGGCGCCATCGGCTTCGGCGCGGCCTACTACCTCTTCGGCCAGCCCGCCGACACTTCGGCTTTCGACACCTACCGCAGCCAAACCGACGAATCCCTGCAAGCCCAGTCCGACCGCCTCGACGCGCTTGCCGGACAGCTCGAGAACGGCCCCGACCTCTCTGCCCTCGAACAGGGCCAGGCCGAACTGCAGGATACGCTCTCCACCCTCTCCGACCAGCTCACCGAGACCCGCGAGACCGTCGCCGCCCTCTCCGCCCGCCTCGACGAGGTCGAATCCCGCCCCCTCACCGAAGGCGCCTCCGAAGCAGCCGCCGCCGCCTACGAGGCCGAGCTGAAGAAACTGCAAGACGCCATGGCCGCCCAGCGCGCCGAGATCGAGCAAATGGTCTCCCGCGCCGAGGACCTCGAAACCGAGGCCGAAACCACCGCCCAGGCCACCCTGCGCCGCGCCGCCCTCTCCCGCATCCTGACGGCGCTCGACGCCGGCGGCGGCTATGCCGACGCGCTGGCCGACCTGCAGGAAACCGGCATGGAAGTGCCAGAGCCCCTCACCCGTGCCGCCGACAGTGGCGTCGCCACCCTGCCCGAGCTTCAGGAAGGTTTCCCGGATGCCGCCCGCGCCGCGCTGGCCGCGGCCCGCAACGCCTCCGCCGAGGCCGGCGAATCCGGCGGCCTCTCGGCCTTCATCCGCACCCAGCTCGGCGCCCGCTCGCTCGAACCGCGCGAGGGCGACGACCCCGATGCCATCCTCTCCCGCGCCGAGGCCGCCACCAATGCCGGCCGCCTCACCGACGCGCTGGCCGAGATCGAGGCGCTGCCGGAAGTGGCCCGTGCGGAACTCTCCGACTGGGCCGGCCAGGCCGCCCGCCGCCTCGAGGCCGTCGCGGCGGCACAGCAACTGAGCGAAGAACTGAACTGACACCGAAAGGGCGCGTGCCAATGCTATGGTCCATCATCAAGATCGCGGTTTTCGTCGCCCTCGTCGCGGGCGCCAGCTTCGCCGCGATCTACCTCCTCGAACTCGAGGGCGGCGTCCGCATCGTCATGGCCGGGCAGGAATTCAACCTCACGCCCCTGACGGCGGTGATTGCCCTGATCCTGCTGATGCTGGCAATCTGGCTGCTGCTCAAGCTCGCCTCGCTGCTCATCGCCGTCCTGCGCTTCATCAACGGCGATGAAACCGCGATTTCCCGCTATTTCGACAGGAACCGGCAGGAGAAAGGCTACCGCGCGCTTTCCGAGGGGCTGATGGCGCTCGCCTCGGGCGAGGGCAACGTGGCGATGGCCAAGGCCAACCGCGCCGAACGCTACCTCCGCAAGCCGGCGCTCACCAACCTGATCACCGCCCAGGCCGCCGAGATGGCGGGCGACCGCCGCAAGGCCGAGGAGGTCTACAAGCGCCTGCTCGCCAACGAGAAGACCCGCTTCGTCGGCGTCCGCGGCATCATGCGCCAGAAGCTCTCCGACGGCGACACCGACACCGCGCTGAAACTGGCCCAGACCGCCTTCGCCCTCAAACCCCGCCACGAGGAGGTGCAGGATACACTGCTCAAGCTGCAGGCCCAGAAACACGACTGGTCCGGCGCCCGCGACACCCTCCGCGCCAAGCTGAAATACGGCTCCCTCCCGCGCGACGTCCACAAGCGCCGCGATGCCGTGCTCGCCCTCTCCGAGGCGCAGGACATCCTCGACGAGGGCAAGGATATCGACGCCAAGGAACAGGCGATCGAGGCCAACCGCCTCTCGCCAGACCTGATCCCCGCCGCCGTCATGGCCGCCCGCAGCTACATCCGCGCCGATTCCAAGCGCTACGCCTCCCGCGTGATCCGCAAGGCATGGGAGGCGCAGCCCCACCCCGACCTCGCCGCCGCCTTCGCCGAGATCGAGCCGGGCGAGACCCCGCAGGACCGGCTCAAGCGCTTCGCCAAGCTGCTCAAGATCAACCCCGAGCACCGCGAAACCAGGCTGGTCGAGGCCGAGCTCCACATCGCGGCCGAGGATTTCCCCGCCGCCCGCCGCGCGCTGGGCACCCTTGCCGAGGATGATCCGGATGCCCGCACCCTCACCCTGATGGCCGCCATCGAACGCGGCGAAGGCTCCTCCGACGCGGTGGTCAAGGGCTGGCTCACCCGTGCCCTGGCCGCACCTCGCGGCCCGCAATGGGTCTGCGACAACTGCCACCACATCCACGCGCAATGGGTACCCGCCTGCGAAAACTGCCAGTCCTTCGACACGCTGACATGGCGCTCCCCCCCGGCCACGACCGTCTCCAGCTCCACCGGGGTCGAGATGCTGCCCCTCATCGTCGGCTCCCTCGACGACCGCTCGCGCGAGGGCACCGACCCCGCCCCGCCCGACGCCACCGGCACGCCCTCGGACACCGAGATCGCCGACGCCGAAATCGTCGAGGATCCCACCCCGGAAGAGGACCGCAAAGCCGCAAATTAGGGCTTCCCCCGCCCCCGTCCCGGTGCTATAGCCCCGCCCCACGGGGCCGCTGTAGCTCAGCTGGTAGAGCACGTCATTCGTAATGATGGGGTCGTAGGTTCGAGTCCTATCAGCGGCACCACTTCCCCCAGCCGATGCGGCCATTTTTCCCGACGGCGCGGAGCCGCGCAGGCGCTTCATCGATAGGTCAGGATTGGACTCGAAGCCGCCGTCCACCACGCAACCCTGATACAACGACCCTCCCGATCACCCGCTCAGAACGGCAGCGGAATGATGATCGGCACGATCACGATCTTCGGATAGGGCACCTCCTGCCCCAAAATACAGGCCGCCCGCCCCGATTTCTGCCCGCAGGTCACCACCGCCGCCCGGATCAGCTCAAGCTTGAACCGGTCCGCCACGTCGGCATAGCCATGCACCTCCAGCGCCTCGCGCGCCTTGGCCAGCGCCTCCTGAGCCGGCTGCCGCTTCACCGGGATCACCGTGATCGTGCCAGGCTTGGAATCGAAGAACAGCACCGCACCCCCGTTCCGCGGCCCGTAACTGGTGCCCCGGATCCCCCGCAGGAACATCCGCCCGAACAGCGGCTGCGTCCGGTAGAACAGCGTCATCAGCGACGCGCTGCCGATGAATTCGTCATGGTCGAGGTACCGCGTGCCCGTCGACGGGGCGCCCAGCGCATACATCTCGTTCCGCGCGCACATGGCGAAATGCGCCGACGCGGTCAGCGGCACCTCCCCGTTGCGGGCCTTGCAGAACACCCCGTGCTGCAGAATCGGATCGCGCGTGCCGGTATAAAGCATCATCACGTAATGCCGGTTCGGATCGAGATCGAGTCGCCGCTGCGCCTCCGCCTCTCCCGGCAGGGCCAGCGCGCCCGCGGCAATCGCCCATATCACCAAAACTCTAAGCAAAATCATCGCGTTGTCCCAATCGTTGTTCTTATGGAAATTCCAATTGTTATGGTTGCGTCCCCATCGCCGCAAGCCACAAACCACCCCTGGTTCCCCCTCAATCCACACAACCTGTACAAGAATCGCCCATGCCGGGCCATATTTTTGCCGAAGAGGTTACCTACCCTCTTCCCCATGTTGTTTCTGTTCCGACCTAGCCCGGGTTCCGTATTGGGGCGCATCATATATTCGGTCCGGTCGGCCGTGCTGGTCGGGCTGGCGCTGATGACGGTCCCCTACCTTTCCGCGTGGTACGAGCCACGGCCGGACACGACCTCCCTTCGCGCAGTCACCGAGGCCCCGACGGGCAACGCCCTGCGCGGCGGAAACGCCCTCGCCGGCATCCGCCCCGTCTCGCGCGAGGAGGGGCTCGCCCTCAACGGGAAACGCATCGCCGGCGCCGTGACCAGGGTCCGCGACGGCGACACCGTGGAAATCTCCGGCGTCCCCATCCGCATCGCTAACCTCGACTGCGCCGAAAAGGGCACCGCCGCCGGCGAACGCGCCACCCGCGTCATGCTGCGCCTGGCCAGCGCCGGGCCACTGGCCTGCAACCTGACCGGCAAGCGCTCCTACGACCGGGAGGTCGGCACCTGCCAGCTCGCCGACGGCCGCGACATCGGCAACCTCCTGGTCTCCGAAGGCGTGTGCAGCCGCTGGCAATGACGCCCGCCCGCACTAGCTGTTGCGTGTCTGATCCGCGAGTTCGGCATGGTACAGCGCCGCAAATCCGACCTTCCCACCAAGACCTGCGCCACCTGTGGGCGCCCCTTCACGTGGCGCCGTAAATGGGCCCGGGTCTGGGACGAGGTCCGCTACTGCTCCGAACGCTGCCGCCGCTCCCGGTCTTCCTGACCCCGCGGCAGCCCCAGCCTGATCGGCCCGCCAGCCCCGGGATCCCGGATAACGCGCCCCTTCCGGTATACCGCGATCCGCCCCTCCCGGGCCAGCGCCACGGCCACCTCCCGCACCCCCGGCATCAGCGCGCGCCATGCCGTCTCATCGGCCTCGAGCGCCCGCGCCACCTCCGACGGGCACACCGTCTTGCCCGGCCCGCGCGCCTCGCACAGCCGCATGACCTCCTCGGCAATCCGCTCTCTTGTCACGCTCATCCACGACAGGTAGCGCCCCACCTTCACCCGCCAACGCAAAAAGCCCGCTCGACCGAGCGGGCTTTCACAAGATCCGAACCGGGCCGACCTCAGCCGTAAACCGATTCCTTGCCGAAATGCTTGGTCAGCATGTAATAGACCACCGCCCGGTACTTGTTCCGCTCCGACTTGCCATAGGTCTCGATCACCTGGTTGATCGCATCCATCAACTGCGGCCCGTCCGACAGCCCCAGCTTCTTCACCAGGAAATTGTCCTTCACCGTTTCCAGCTCGTGCTCCTGCCCCGCGGCCACCGTCGATGCATCGGCATCATAGATCGCCGGGCCGCACCCGATGGTCACCTTGGTCAACAGGTCCATGTCCGGCTGCATCCCGCACTTGCTGCGAAGGTCCTCGGCATAGGTTGCGATCAGATCGTCACGACGTCCCATAATAAGTCTCCCGAATTCACCAGCGCCCGCGCCGGCTTTCAAAGGTTTTTTTCTGGCAGCCCTTAATGGCTGTCGCAACGATAGCGAGTGTTCGCATCCGTACAAAGGAAAAATGTCCCGCGGTTTGGCTGACTTGGGCGCTCACCGGCCCTGCGGCGCGGGCTCTCCCGGCCCGCCACCCGAGACTTTCGGCCCGGGCACGGCCTCCGGATGGGGAAAGATCACCCCCTCGAACCGCCCGTGATCCGTCTCACGGTCATAGATCCGGTCCTTCTCCGACCAGCGGGCGATGATCGCGTTGCCGTCCCGGCAATCCTTCGCGACAAGCTCCTCCGCGGCACCCACCCCGTGCGCGCCGTGCTGTTCCTCGTGCCGGCCCAGCGCCTCGATCATCCTCTCCCAGCTCAGCCTGAGCGGCTCGTCCATAAGGGCCGGGTTCACATGCCGCGGCATCATGTACTCGATCCTCAGCCGCACCTCGCAGGCCGCGTTCCAGCGCACGTACCATTCCGCATAGGCCCAGTACCCGTCGGGCCCGCGCGTCTCCATCTGCTGCAGGATCTCCGCCGCACTCGTGCCATCGATCGGATAGGTCTCCCGGCTTTCCATGATCGTGGGGTTCGCTAACGCCGGCGCGCTTCCCAGCAGGGCCGCCATTGCAACGGCCCCCATGGCCGGAAAGGGAAACGTGCTGTGCATCGGCTCTCCTGCTGAAAGGCGGTCGGGGCCTCGACGATCAGATGCCGGCAAGCCCGGCCGGTCAAGCGCCGGATGACCGGCACACCAAAAGGCGCCGAGGCTTCGCCCCGGCGCCCTTGGTTCGGTCGGACCATGCCGTTACGACTGGTCGGCGTCCGTCTCTTCTTCGACTTCTTCCGTTGCAGCGGCATCTTCTTCGGCTGCATCGGCGTCTTCGCCGGCGGCTGCGTCCTGCTCTTCATCGGCAGCCGGATCTTCAGCGCTTGCGCCGTCTTCCTCGGTGGCCTCGTCGGCGGCACCGGTATCGGCGGCAGCGTCTTCTTCCGTTGCCTCATCGGCAGCGCCGGTATCGGCAGCGGCGTCTTCTTCCGTTGCCTCGTCGGCGGCGCCGGTGTCTGCGGCAGCACCGTCTTCCGCGGCATCGTCCGTTGCCTCGGTATCGGCGGCAGCGGCATCATCCGTCTCGGTCGACTCTTCCATGTCGCCCGACGCGGCGGAATCATCCGAGCTCATGTCCGAGGAGTCCTCGGCAGACGTCTCGTCTTCCGTCGGCAGGATGCTGGCCATCTGCGTGTCGTCCGGCAGGCTCTCGGCGTTCGATTCATCGAACTCGGGGCGCTGCTTCAGCGTCTCCTTGTCGGTGTCGAGCATGAAGGTCGCTTCCTCGGCCGAGTACTCGAACTCGTCCATCTGGATGGCGACCGTGTACTCGCCAAGACCAAGGAACCCGCCGATGCCGATCACCCCGGCCACACCTTCCGGCTGCTCGATCACGTAGTCGATCTCGCCGATCGTGTTGCCTTCGGGGTCGACGACGGACCGACCGATCACTTGGCCGACGGTCATTTCTTCAAGCGATTTCGGCGCCTCGGCGGCGGCGGTATCGGTCATGCCGGTGCCGGTATCGGCCATGCCGGTGGACTCGGTCCCGGTGCTCATGTCGGTGCCGGTATCGGTGGTCGTGTCTTGCGCCGATGCAGCGCCGGTCAGAAGCGCGGCCACGGCGGCCGTGGTCAGAAACTTACTCAGGGTCATGATGTGCCTCCTTTTCTCACACAACGTGCAAATCGAGATAGGAGGGGATTTCCCGGCGCCTATATCCGCCGGCCGAATGAGCGATTTACAGGCGATTGTGCGCCATTTGACCAACTCCGCGCAGGCAGGTTCCCGCTGGAATCAAGTTTTTTCGGGGTCAGGCGGGGGTATCCGCCGAAGCCAACGGTCCGAAAGACCCGCCCCCGCCCGGCCGGGCCGCCCCCGGGGTCCATCCCGCCCCTTGCGCTCCAAGCCTCCGCAATTAAAGGGTTCTCCGTCGGGCATGACAGGCTTCGGATCGCCCCCATCGCCGGGAACCCCGCGTCGGCACCCCGCCTGAAGACAGCAGCCCCGACGTGTCAAGGAATGGCGCCGCAATGCAAAACGCGCCGCCGTTTCCGGCAGCGCGCTGATGTCCCTCCCGCTGAGCGGATCAGTAGCGGTAATGCTCCGGCTTGTAGGGCCCTTCGGGTTTCACACCGATATAGTCCGCCTGGTCGTCGCGCAGCTCGGTCAGCTTGACGCCAATCCGCTCGAGGTGCAGCCGGGCGACCTTTTCATCCAGGTGCTTGGGCAGGATGTAGACGTTGTTGTCGTACTGCTCGCCCTTGGTCCAAAGCTCGATCTGCGCCAGAACCTGGTTGGTGAACGATGCGCTCATCACGAAGCTCGGGTGGCCGGTGGCATTG
>Ga0189287_100161_pt1 | contig 35234 bp, 29 predicted proteins | sample UW86minimetaG_FD_130319 | JGI IMG/M metagenome (GOLD analysis project Ga0189287, IMG submission 130319) | Marine microbial communities from the Costa Rica Dome - UW86 mini metaG | ecosystem: Environmental > Aquatic > Marine > Oceanic > Photic zone | place: Costa Rica: the Eastern Pacific... | reverse complement strand
CTCAAGTTCCTTCAGCCGCTTCAGCTGCCCGCGGCTCATTCCGCCATATTGCTTGCGCCCCCGATAGAACGTTTGCTCTGTAATGCCGATCTGGCGTGACGCGTCCGCGACCGTCATGCCTTGACCTTGCAGCACTTCGATTTGCCGAAGTTTCGATACGATGCCTTCTGGCGTCTCTCGTTTCCCAGCCATTCTCTGGTCCTCCAAATTGCAGGATAATCCTATCCCGGTTGGTGGACCACTTCACTGGGGGCAGCTCAAGGTCGCAATTAACAAGACCGTCGCCAAGAAGCTGAAGTCGACAATCTTTCGCAGCGTGTCCGGCAGCATCAATTACCACGACAAATGGCAATCCGCGATCCCCTATCCGGACGCGATTCATGACCCATCCCTTGGACTTCCGCACATTTTTTACCAATTGAGAAATTTAGGCCAAGACAACGCCATTATCGCGCCAGAGCCTTATTCAGATGCGCGTTTTGAAAAGCCAGATTGGCTATCACAATAGAGCGTCGTGAGAAAACCGCGGATCAAAACGAATCCCGAATGTATCCACTGAATGGCCTCTTTTTGGAAACAAGTTTATCCAGTGAGAAATTTTCTCGAACCAATGACCCATATTCAACCTGGAAATGCTTTGTGAGCACAATGTCGGCTTCGTCCGCATACCGAACCTTCGTGCAGCGTGCAGCGAACGGCCTCCATGTCGCTGATGCTGCGACCGCGAGCAGCTTGTTCGCAGACGCATTGAACAGAAGAAAGCAACTGCTGCCTTTCGCAACAGCGGTGCTTAGGACGAGGGAAACTTTAGTCAGGTGGCGACCCCTTGCGCAACACACACTGCCGCCCTGTCGGATTCCGGAATTCATCCCCGCGCTCATGAATTCCGGGTTCTTCCTAAATTCCGGCGGCACTGACGTGCTCTAACTTGATTCGAGCGCGGATCTACGCCTCATGTCACGGTTAGAAAAAGGCGGAAAATCATGCGCAACGGATTGAAATTGAATGAAAAGGTAGTGCGCGATCTAGAGCCCACGGTAGGTCGCGACTATCAGGTTTTTGACAGTGAGATCACCGGCTTCGCCATCCGCGTATACAGATCCGGCAGCAAGGCGTTCACGTTGGATTACCGGATCAACGGCCGGCAGCGACGCTATAAGCTTGGCGCCTGGCCCGAATGGACCACGACGGCCGCGCGCGAACGCGCCAAAGAAATCAGGCGTCAGATCGACGAGGGCGTCGACCCGCTCTCCATTCGCGCGACCGAGCGCGCGGCCCCCAAGGTCAGCGACATGATCGATCGCTATATTGAGGAGCACCTGCCCCGGCTGGCGCCGCGCAATGCCTCGGACCAGATTTCCATGTTGCGCAAGATGGTGGAACCTGAGTGGGGCAACTGGCTGGTGACCGAGATCACAAAGCAGGATGTGGAGCGCTTTCTGAACAAGGTTGCCGAGGGCCGTCCGCGCCCCTCAAAGCTCAAGCCCAAGAATCGCGCCCGAAAGCTGCAGGGCTGGAAGCCGACACCGATCCGGGCCAATCGCGTAGGCCAGCTCATGCGGAAGATGTTCAATCTTGCGATCAGCTGGGAGTGGCGCGACGACAACCCTGCGGCCGGGTTCCGCATGCGCATCGAGAATAGCCGCGAACGCATTCTGAGCCCCGAAGAGTTATCGAGGTTGGCCGTGGCTCTTGATCACGCAGAGGATCAGCGCGCGGCCGGGATCATCCGAATGTGCATGCTGACCGGCCCGCGCGTCGGGGAAGTGCGCACGGCGCGCTTTGAGCATTTCAACCTCGATTATGGCAGCTGGGCCAAGCCAGCTGCCACGACCAAACAACGTAAAGTCCACCGCATCCCGATTTCTGAGGACGTGGCCATAATCGTGCGTCAGCGCAAATTGGTCGTGCCAAAGGGCTCGCCCTGGCTCTTTCCTGGCGACACGCCGGGCCAGCCGGTCTCGCGCTTGAGCCGCACCATGTCGTTGATGAACTTGATCGAAACGCACAGTCGCCGCGTCGCCTCGGTGTGTGTGATACCTTGTTCGACAAGTCGCGCAGCACGTTCACGCAACTCAAAAGGGTGCGGTTTCCGCATCTCTGCCCCCCATATTCGCCTAAAAGACGTGGAATCACAGAGCGATTCTCATGGGAATCCTGAATCTGATCAGAAGCGACACGCTCTAGCGCACGACCTTTAAACGCCAGAAGGAACCGACTTGCCAACGGGGCCGGCCATACGTTTATACTTATAGTGGAGTTTGCGGAGGAACCTGCCAATCGCATCGAGGTGCACCTGCACACCGGTTGCATCAACCAAAGCTCCCGCCGGTTCGGGCAAGGTTATGTCGCCGTCCTGATCAATCCGCTCAATCAGAAAGGAATGATGCGGATCAAGCTTGCCCTTGCCCCGAGGCCTACCCTGAGGCGCCTCCCTTGCCTGAACCGTCCGCCGGATCGCGGGCCCCCAACGCGCCCGGGTGGCCGGCGAAAGTTTTAGGCGCAACGCTGCCGCACGACCGCTTAACCCTTCCTCAAACAACTGTTGAAACCGCGCCCGCAGTACATCCGGCAAAGGTGCTGACATGATCCATCCTCCCAAACAGGATGGATCATAGATCAGCGCTCAAAGGAATTCCAACGATTCAGGTTTTGGGTCTAACGCTCTAGTTGAAAACATTGGGTCAGTTCTCTATGGAAATCAATAATCATGCTCTAAAGCGCATAGCTCACGTCTGAACAACGGCTTTTGCCTTGAGCGTCAGGGACAGCATCTCGAGATATTCGGCATAGAACGCCTCGATCAGTTCCATTTGTGCGCCGCGGACCTCGAACGGGTCATCGCGCGAGTATGAAAAGCCGGGGCTGTCGATCTGGGTGCTCAGCGTGGCCAGTCTGGCATCCACATGTTTCGAGCGGTTCACGATATGATCCCGAACTGCCAGGATCACGGCCATGAACGCATTGACCTGGTCCAGGGTTGCGGGCTCATAGCCAACCGGCAGGAACAGCCGCGCATCCGACCAGTAGCGCTGCACGACATTGCTGATCTCGTTCGGGCTTCTGTCGCGGCGCCATTTTGCGATGAATTTGGTCCATGATTTCCGCCAGGCTTCGGGATTGTCGAACCGCCGCTCATAGAGCCGCTTGAGCCCCTTTGTGTCGGGCTGCTCAAGCAGGATATGAGGGTGGCTCAGCAGCATGATCTCATGGGCCTGCAGGATCGATTGCTCGATCATGTCCACAAGGTCATGTAGCGCGAGACGCGTGACCATGTCGATGGCCTGCTCATGCGCGCTCTCGGCCTCGACTGCAGACCATGACACCAGCGTTCTGCGCTGGTATCCGGCCTCGCCCGGGCGAATACCAGCAATATCGTAGGGATCGGACATGGCCGTGCAGGCCTGCCGTGCGGATCGCAAGGCCCTGTCGGCTACGGACCAGCGCAGGTATATGTCCCGGGCCTGGGACCGCCAAGCCGGGATGAACTGGCTGGTGGTCTGAAGCCAGGTTGGCGCGGGCGTATTCTCCCGGTTTGAGACGCCCTCAACCATCCTCACCGCGTCATGATCTTCCGTCGGTTCTGCCGGCGGAACATCTTCCTCAACAGGCGGGTCCTGTAGGGTGAAGCGTATATCGAACAGGTTTTTCATCTATGTCTGCCTCGGCACGGTGTTATGTCGGCGTCAGCATGCAAGCGCTGTATCCCGCCTACCCAGCCGATCGTCGGCCAGCACGCACTGCTCGCTGCGCTCTGTTTTGCCTGCAAGGCTACCTCAACGCCGGTGGTCGGTGGCGGGCGCATAAGACTGCCCGGCGTCCTTTAAGGTCGCGCAGTTTCGAACGATAGTCGTGTGGAAGGGCAATCCAGCCTTGTGAATCATCCGTAAATTTCACATTAAAGGGGTTCTTAGGCGCGCAGGCAAAATGATGTATTGAACCTGCGGTCGAGCCTTTCACAACCAGTACATTACGCTGCAGCCTTCACCAGGTCGCGGCGTATTTTGTTGAAAGTATCCCAATTCGAGATGACGGGCCGGGCGTCGGTCACGATGCCGATCCTGCATCGCGGCGAAACGCGCGTCTGCATGACGCTTCACCAGATGGATGCTTGCCCATGAAGCAGCACGATATTCAGGCTTTGTATGACGCGGAAAAACGCCGTCGCCTGGATGCGGAGGCCAAGCTGGAACAGGCGCGTCTTGCGCTTGAAGACACGCAAGAACAGCTTCGGGACAGCGAGCAGAAGTTCAGGTCCTTTCTCGATACGGCCAATGACGTCGTTTATATCCTGTCGCCGGATGGCACGTTTGAGTTCCTGTCGCCCAAGATCCTCGATGTGCTGGGGTATCAGCAGGACGAGTTGGTGGGCCAGCATTTCGCCAGCGTCATTCATCCGGATGACCTGCCAATATGCGAGGCTTTTTTCGAAAGGGTGATCGCCAGCCGTCAGGCCGAGGCGGGCTTGGAATATCGTGTGCGCCACGCAAATGGGACATGGCGCTGGCATGATACCAATGCCGCGCCCCTCTACGATGTCGCACAGGAGTTTCGGGGCATGTTGGGGATCGGGCGCGATGTTCAGGATCGCAAGCTCGCCACGGATGCGTTGCAGAAGGCGCTGGAACATGCCGAGGCGGCCTCGGTTGCGCGGGGTCGTTTCATCGCGACGATGAACCATGAAATTCGCACACCGCTTGGCGGGCTGTTGGGCATCATCGACCTGATGGCGCTTGATGAAACCGATCCCGAAAAAATAGACCTGCTCGACTATGCCAGGGTGGCGGGCAGGGGTCTGAACCGGATCGTCAATGACGTGCTCGATGTCTCGAGGATGGAAGCGGGTGTCCTGGTCTTCGAACAGGAACAGGTCGATATCCGGCACGTGATCGATGGCATCCGTATGCTTGCCACTTCGGCGGATACGGCGCGTGGCCGCGAGATCCAGGTGGATGTCGGGCAGACTGTCCCGCGCTATTTCCTTGGGGATGCGAACCGGTTGCGCCAGTTGATATCGAACCTTGTGAACAACGCCGTACGCTATTCCGAGACCGGGCCCGTGATCATCCGTGCGCAAGCGCAGCAGCCAGCCGAGACATGCCGCCTGCGGGTGGAGGTGCAGGATTTCGGGGTCGGCATTTCCGACCATGACCTTCCGAACCTCTTCAGGGATTTTTCCCAGATCGACAACCCGCTGACCGCCGCCGCGAATGGCACCGGGCTGGGCCTCGCCATTTGCAAGCGGATCGTTGAAAAGCTGGGCGGCGATATCGGTGTCGACAGCAAGCCGGGGCAGGGATCCACCTTCTGGTTCGAACTGGATGTCACCGCCACGACCGGACCCGAGGCCGTGGCGCCAACGGCAGATCAGCGTCCGTCATTGGGGTTGGAGGGGCGTCGGATCCTTGTGGCGGAAGACAATATCATCAATCAGAAACTGTTCCTGAGTTTCGCGCAGCGGATGGGGCTTGAAACCGATCTGGCTGAAACCGGCCGGGCCGCGATCGAAAAATTCGCCCCCGGCAAGTATGACCTTGTTCTGATGGACGTCTCCATGCCCGAGATGGACGGGTTCGAGGCGATCAACTTCCTTCAGTCGAAATTCGGCAAGGAGACCCTTCCCCCGATCCTGGCCCTGACGGCGCATACGGAAGACTTCATTGAAAAGCAGGCGGCCTTGCTGGACGTTGACCGCATCCTGCCTAAGCCCATCGATTACGAAACGCTGAAGCGTGAACTGGAATCTGCGCTCAATCTCGAACATAAACCCTTGTCGCGCAGCGTCGAGCATCCGCCCTCCGCACTGCCGAATTCCGACAGTTCGGTCGCGGCGATTCAGGTGCTGGAACAGGTGATGGCCGCCGATGTCTACCAGAAGCTTTTGCCCGATTTCGGCATGCAGGGCCTGCTCGAGCTGGCGCGCAAGTTCGTGACGGATGCCAATCGCCGGCTGTGCAGGATTATCGAGGCCGAAGCCGCGGGCGATGTCCCCGAAATCGCCCTGCAGGTCCATGCCCTGAAGGGGGCGGCCATGACCGTCGGGTTTCGGGATGTCGAACATTGGGTGAAAGACGTCGAAGCCGGTGGCGTGGCCGCGAACGGCAAGCTGATCGCGGAAACAGCGCCAGTGCTAAAGGCCAAGCTGAAGGATCTGGACGCGGCCTTGCAGATGCGGATGTGACAGCAGATGCCAGCTTGCATCAGACTGATCTGCATGGCGCTTACGTTGAGAGCTGTGGGATGGGCCTTGGCCGGATTGACCAATCCGGAGCGTGCGGATCCCCTGCATTCTGCTTCTCGCTTGACGCCAATGAACGGTACGAAAAGAACAAGTCTGCCAGCATCATCAAAAGGGACATTCGCCATGAACGCCAAGAGAACGGCATATACCAGGCGCCTTGCGTCGATCATCGTCATGGTGGGGGCGTCCGCGGGTGTCGCCTGTGCTGATTTCCTCGATACCACTTGGACAGTGACCCAATTCGACGGCGAAGCCTGGTTCGTCGAACCCGAAAAAGTCATTGGTCAGACGCAGACTTTCGACGGCGGATACGCCGAAGGGGCTTTTTATACTTGCGATTTCAATGGCCAATCCTCGATTTACACGACTTACGAAAACGAGGCGTTCTTCGAAAACCCGGAGTTCGTTAAGTTTGCGCCCTTGCGGGATGATATGATGGCGGGCAGTCAAAGGCTTTTTGTGCACAGGGTGACGTGCAACGGAAATGATCTTGTAAAGCCAAGTGTTTTCTATCCCGTCGTGACAAACGAGACGAGACGGCGCGCGTGGTACTTGTATGAGGGCGGGGTGTTCTCGATGACTGCCCAAGGTGAATAACCTTTCACCAATCAAACGTGTTCAAGCCCGACGATTGCAAAAGGCTCTTGATGTCTAACGGTCATGTTGGGTCGGGTGCGGAAAACAAGACTGCATGCTGCGTGTGCCGGGCGTTGGATCAAAATGCCTGTGCGTGGCAAGTCATCACGTGCACCGCTTCGATCCAATAAGCCGCACCGGTCCACGCAAGGAAACGACGCGGACAAATAACGTCCCGTTAGAAAAGTCTTGGCCAGGGCTCGCAACATTGCGGCGGCCCGGTGCCGTACAGGTTCGGGCCAAATGTGAGCGCAGAAAACCGATCCTGTTTGAGGGCACTTTGACAGGAACGACGTTGGCCTTTGGCGAAGCGGTCGAGAGGGGCTCAGGCCCGTCTCGTTTGAATTTTCACCCAGCTTTCTTATGCGCGATATTTTTCTGTTTCTTATCAGTTGGATGTCGGTGCCTCGGGCATGCCTTGCAGCGCTGTCCAGACTGTTTGCGTCGCATTTCTTTTGATCAGTCTCATGTCGATTGCTTAACGGATGATTTTTCAGCTTCAGTCTGGCGAGCATGCTTGCAAGACTTTTGAGGGATCATGATGTACAAAGCAATAATCGTATCCATGTGCTGTATGCTCGCCATGGCTGGTTGCACCCCGATCACAGTGCCTGTTTCACAGAGTTCAGGAGCGCCCAAAACCACTGTGCAGCAGCAGGTGCCGGCACAGGGCGTCAAAAACACTCATCAAAGCTCGGGCCAAAACACTCCGGCTGAAACGAACACCAAGGCCCGAGATGCGTCCGTTGCAGCGATTGCTTTGGTCGCCGCTGTCGCGGCAGCGTCGGGGAAAAGCTCGCGCCATTCCTCCTCTGATTATGCCGGAACGTGGAATGTCAGTACTGAGCAGGGCCGTATCTGCCAGATGACGTTGGAACCTTTGCGTAGCAACGCACCGCAGGGTCAGGTTCAAGCCTCCGGATGTTTTGGCAAGCTCTTTGGCGTGAATAGATGGTTGCCCCGGGGCAATCAGATCATCCTGTCCGATGCCTTTGGCAAGCCCAAAGCGACACTGCTGGCAGTGGGGCGCAAGCGGTTGGATGGAGATGGCATCTCGATGTGGCGTTAAGTCATCGACACGCCGCTGATGCGTGAGGTGGAGTGCGAAACAGATCAGCTTGCGCTGGATAAAGCGGCTTTGCCATGGGCCGCACTCTGCCGGGTCTTGCAAAGTCTTGGGTGGAAAGAAGACTTCTGACGCAAAGTCTCGGGTCAACTCTCGATAGTTTAGGGAGAGTTTAGGCGGAAATTCCCCTGTTTTGCGCCCCCAACGTGCCGTTTGACAGCTAACTTTGCCAAAAAACCTCGACAGCACGACCTATGGGCCAATTCTGGATCAGACTCAGGTTTCGGCTATAAAAACCCTGTAGGCTAATCTGGTCCGATCTCACTCACATTGCATGCCCGGATCATCGGCATCCTACTGGCTCTTCTCAGCAGTGTCTTGAGCCTGGCTGCCTCCCTGGCATCTCAGCTTCTGACACTGGGCCTGGTGCTCGTCTTTGGAGCATTGGTCGCTGGTTGGGGAAAGGATTCAGACAATGCTTAAAGCAGCAAGACAAAGAGCCCGAGAGAAAGAAGACTTGGCTCAAAATCTAACCTACGCTGCCCTGTGCATTGATGCTCGAATAAAGGACATCACCACCAATTTGAACGACCTGCGTCAAACATCTGAACAACTTCTTCGGATGGCGCAGGAACTCAGATCGGATGGTTCCAATGTTTGAATTCCTCCTCGGCGGCGATCAAGTCCTCTGGATCGGGTTCGATCTCTTCTTCGGTCTCGAGGAAGACCTGTAAGCTGAAACTGAAATTTTCAGCCCTAAACTCACCCTGTAATCCGGGGTGAGTTTTCCTTTTTCTGGTGGTGAGACTTGAAGTTAACTTCCAGAAAAGTCTCCGGTTTTTAGGGTTTCAACTTTTTGAGTGAGTGTTTTTTTGCCTTGCCGGGATCAGATGTCTGAGTCAGCCAGGATGACGGGTGCATGCGGTTGCGTATGCGCAACATCTGCCGTCAAGTGTGCCACGAGAACGAGGTCGACATCTTACGCGGCGTGTTGACGAGCGACCACGTCCAAATGTTCGTGTCAGAGCCACCGAAGCTCGCCATCTCCGATCTGGTGTGCAAGATGAGGGGTCATTCGTCCCACAAGGTGCCACGGGAATTTCCGGAGTTGCGCAGGCGCTATTGGGGCCGCAGGTTCTAGGGGCGACGGTATTTCTCAACGACTAACGGCGCCATCACCGAAGACATCGTACTGCAGTACTTGGAGCGGCACATCGCCGATCCTACCGGCGCCAGCCGGTAGTGGTTCAGTAAGGCATTGATACTTTTTCTTTATTTTTCTTTAGCTTTGTTACGAGTGCAAATGCCAGAGAGGTGAAGGGAACTACCTACGTTCGTTGCGCTGATACCGTAGTGGTGGCAGGAATACCTGTCCGTTTAAATGGTGTTGATGCCACCGAGACTTCGAAAGCTTTCGCCCATTTTGGGCGAATAGGTGCTGGAAATGAAATGAAATCCCAATAACCATTTTCTCGAAATAGAATTAGCAAAGATCGCGTTATTCTGAGTGAGTTTTTAGTTTGCTGTATCTTCGGCAGAAAGCCTATTTGAGGAAGAACATCGCATGCGGAATGTTTCGTCGAAGCGTGTCCCGAGCATCACTGCTACAGGAGCAATCCTACTGGCTTGTGGCGGCAGCCCTACCGAAGCTCAGGACGCGGACCTAGACCCGATGCTGCTTCATGATGCTGACGGTCTCAAAATGCGCGGCCATCTGCAATTCGGTCTAAATGCTGTCAGTGAAGACAACCTGTTTTGGGACTTGGCTGCGACGACGGCGCCGGTCAGCGGGTTTGACCGTGATACGGAGTGGCTTGAGGGATACATCAAACCCGGCATCAGTTTCGAGTATCGGCTCGCAACGGGTGCTGTATTTTACGGCAAGCTGTCCGCAGTGGCCTCCTACACGTGGGGGCGAGACGCCTTTGACGCGGGCGATACCGGCGCAACGACGCTTGAAGAGGCGTATCTCGCCATACGTGGTGATCTGGGCGACGGGCTCTCATACGACCTGTCGCTCGGGCCGCGCGAACTGACCCTTGGAACCGGGATGTTGATTGCAAACGGCGCGACGAGCGGGTTTGAGCGTGGAGCGCTGAAATTCGGGCCGCGCAAGGCTTGGGAGGTCGCCGCGATCGGGCAATTGTCATACGGGGACGTTACCGGGACGGCCTTTTACCTGGACCCGAACGAACTTCCCTCGACGGACGGACAAAATGCCCTGGCGGGTATCGATCTGCGTTACGACGATCCGCGCGGCGGCTATCTTGGTGCGACCTATGTTGACGTCATAAACTCGAACTCGCCCTACCCACAGGCCGCACCGGGCGGAATCGGCCCGCCAACGGTGACGCCGGGCGCACGACAGGGTACAAAAACACTTGGCCTTTATGCCAAGGCCAACCCTTTCGCGGGTGCGCAGGAGAACTGGGTCTTCACCGGCGATTTTGCTTACCAATGGAATGACCGGATTGACTTGGAGGCTTGGGCCGGACGCATAACGGCAGGCTACACTTTCGCCAGCCTACCCTGGTCGCCCAACCTGACCTTGGGCTATCAAACCTTTTCCGGAGATGACCCGAACACCACGAAACTCGAACGGTTCGATCCACTTTATTATCAAGGAAGCCCGAGCGCCTGGGCGACGGGATCGAAGTCCGCCTCGACTTTCATAAACTCCAACGTGAACGCGCTGACACTGGCGCTGCGGGTGCAGCCGACACGGCAGGACACCTGGACCTTGCGGTATGCGCATATCCGGGCGAACGAGTTGAACAGCCCGGTCCAGTTCGGCCAGGCGACGCGCGTCGATGTTAATGGAAACGTGGTCTCGGGTGTCACTGACGCTCATCTCGCAGACGACCTGTTCCTCGAATATAGCCGCATAATCAATCGCAACAGATTCCTGACGGCCGGTCTTTCGGTGTCCTTTCCTGGAAAGGCCATCGACAACGTCATCGGCAGGAGCGCAGACCCTTGGACGGGAGGTTTCGTCAATGTCGTTTTCAACTTCTAATTTCATCGCATTCGCTACCTGTGCTGCCTTGGCGCTTAGCGTAGCACCCAACGCGTCGGCGCAGTCCGCCCCTCTGTCGGCGCAGGAGTCCGACCCGAAGGTCATGGGCTGGATGCAGGGTTTTCCGCCGCCCGAAGACAAGATAATCACGCAGCCCGACAGCGTCTATTTCAGCTTCCCGAGGCTGCGCTGGTCGGTCTGTCACTTGCGGGAATTCCTGCCGACCGAAGAAATCAGCCGCGGCCTCGGTGCGCCGACGCCTTTGACCTATCCGTCACCGTCAGATTTTGCCGATATGCGGGCAGAGATCGACGCTGTCACCTTCACGCCGCAGAACAGCGACGAAGAGATGACGTGGGAAGAGTCGCTCTACGCCAACTACACTGATGGCATGCTGATCCTGCATGAAGGGCAGGTCGTCTACGAGCGCTACTTCGGCTGCCTCGAGGAAGACGGCAAGCACGCGATCATGTCGATGACCAAGTCCTTCACCGGCCTTCTGGCCGAGATCATGGTCGTGGAAGGGGCGCTCGACGACACGGCGCTCGTGCGCGACATCATCCCGGAGATTGGCGACAGCGCCTTCGCGACAGCCACTTTGCGGCAGGTCATGGATATGACCACGGGCGTCAAATACTCTGAAGATTATTCCGACCCGAACGCCGATATCTGGCTTTATTCGCGCGCCGCAAGCCCGCTGCCCAAACCGGAGGACTACGAGGGGCCGGATGGCTACTGGGAATACCTCCAGCAGGTCAAAGCCGAGGGCAATCACGGCGATGCCTTCCACTACAAAACCATCAACTCCGACATGCTAGGCTGGATCATCAGCCGGGTGTCGGGCAAGGCAGTAACAGAACTCGCCTCCGAGCGGCTCTGGCGTCGCATGGGGGCCGAGCAGGACGCCTATCAGACGGTCGATGGCAAGGGCGTGCCCTTCGCCGGTGGCGGGATCACCGCCGGACTGCGTGACCTCGGTCGGCTGGGGCAACTCATGCTAAACGAAGGTGAGCTCAAAGGTGAGCGTTTGTTCCCCGCCGAGGTGGTCCAAAAGATCCGCGCCGGCGGCGACCGGTCTAAATTCGGCGACGGCTTCCCGACCTTCGCTGCCGGCAGCTACACTAGCCAATGGTGGGTCTTGCACAACGATCACGGTGCCTTTGCTGCGCGTGGTGTGCACGGGCAGACAATCTATGTCGATCCCACCGCCGAGATGGTGCTCGTGCGGCTGGCTTCCTACCCACGCGCGCAGAACGGTTTCATCGATCCCACGTCATTGCCAGCGTACCAGGCGGTGGCCGAGTTCTTGATGACAAGAAACTGAGGCAGTCGTGACTGCGACAAACGTCTACGCTCTGCGGCCCACTGAATGGTCGGAGCTCAAGGTATGTTCTGGTTCGATCTGGTTTGGTGTGGTCTGAAACTTGAGCTTTCTGGATCCAGGGTGAGAGACGGCCGAGGCATTGGTATTTTGAAGACCAGTTAAAAGTTCAAGGTGGCAGCGTGGTTGTCTGTATTGGGCCAGTTGGGCAATGCGCCGGACTGATTTTTTCAGCGATCACACGATGCCCGTCTTGGTGATCAGACTGTTTCTGGTTCGGCTGGTGATCATTGACTTGTACGGCGAATTACCGTACGTGGACGGTGAGGAGTTCAACCATGTTTTCCATTGAAACGACAGCAGCTACGCCCGGCAAGATGGAGGCGCGCAAGGAGTTGCGCATGCATCGTGCTGATGAAGAGCGCATCAAGGCCGCAGCCGCGGCCACTGGCCTGCAGGAAGCCGACTTTATCCGCCAGGCAGCCCTTCTGCGTGCATATGAAGTCGAGCAGCGCATGTCTCTTTCCATCCTCCCGGTTGATGCGTTCGATGCATTTAGGTCCGCCGTCGAGACACCGGGAAAAGTTGTGCCCGGTCTGGCACGCGCTGCGGAGGTGTCGAAGGGTTTGCTGAAGGATGCCGACTGAGACCACGGAGCACAGGCCGGCCTTCATAATCGCCAAATTCAACAAAGCGCTGCATGACCGCAGCGCTTTTTCTTGTGGATTTGCGCCAATTGATCACTTCCTGAAAAACTCGCTTTCGGATCAAATCAAGGCAGGACTGGTCGCAGCATGGATCGCAACAAATGATGATGATCCCGCAGTACTCGGATTCTATACGCTTGGAGCGATGGCAGTTCGGTCTGATCTGGGTCCGAGGAAATGGCAGCGTGCTGGCATACCCGACATTCCAGTTATCTACCTTCGTGCGGTTGCTGTGCGAAAAGACAAGCAAGGTTCGGGTCTGGGAAGTGCTCTTGTCATCGATGCCTTGAAGCGCTGCCTCGGGATTTCTGAACAAATAGGCGCTGCGGCCATCACACTCGATGTTCTCCAGGACGACCATTTTGATCGCCGCTGGAAATTCTATGCCCAACTTGGTTTCAAACCTCTGGGCGACCCTGAAAATCCGAACCGTGTCTTCATTCCCATGGCGGATGTACGCGCAACCCTTGGCTAGCCTCCAACGCCAAGTCAGAACTTGCAATCACTCGCTGTGGGGCGCTGGATTTGGGACGCTGTCAGAAAGACTGCTGGGCTGACGCGGTCCGCGTCGCCAGAAGCCCAGCAGATCTTTGCTGACCTGGCCGCTTGCGCGGCGTTCTGCCTTCAGGCCCCAGAGCTGGGGCCTGATTAAACTGGCTGACCTCAACAGGCGGTCAGAGCAGAGCCCATGCATACCGATAACAGCGCTTCGGCGCGGTTGAGGTCTTGCTGGCTCATGGTGGTTTCCAGATTCTCGAGGGCCGCGTCAGCATCTTCATAACCGTTCATGGCCGCGATGGAATACCACATGTGGGCGCGTGCGGGGTCGCGAGGCATACCAAGCCCGTCTGCCAGCATCTTGCCCATGTAGTACTGGGATTCGCTGTCACCGCCGCGCGCGCCAAGCGTGTACCAATATGCGGCCTGGCCATAGTCCTGGGGCACGATATCGCCGTTGAAATAACTATCACCCAAATTCGCCTGTGCCAGAACGAAGCCTTGGTCTGCGGACTTCATGAACCATTCAAGGGCTGCGTCGTCATCGCGTTCGACGCCATGACCCTCGGAATACAACACCCCCATATTGTTCTGGGCCCTTGCATTGCCCTTTTCAGCAAGCCGTGACCATGTGGCGAGAGCTTGTTGGTAATCGCCGGCGCGGTAAGCTTGCTTTGCCCGATCATTTTCTGCGTCTTGGACGACGCTACATGCAGACAGGATAATGGCTGCAAGAACGGTGGTCATGGTGCGGATCAGCGTGTTCACGGTCTGGCCTTTCGTCTGACGGGTTGCCGCTGTTGTCCGAAGGCGGGGGAGGTAATGCAATCCCGATTACCTCAAGAGGCAAGCCCGCTACCTTTGATCCGCAAAAGGTATCGCCGGGTCTGTCCATGCGATGCCGCCTTGCATCTTTCGATCCAAAAACGGAGCGGATGCGCATGGAATTATATAATATAAACAGGTTTTTACCTTAATTTCACGGTTTGCTCGGCGCATTCCACATCGGTGCTTGATCGCCGATTTTGGCTGCATATTATCCGCCGTCTATCGATGCCCGATGTGTCGCATCGTGGCCTGTGGAAACTGTGCCTTCGGCACAGAACCCGGGACCGGACGTGCAGCCGCTGTCGTCTCCCGAATTGTGACTGTGCCAGTATGGGATGTCTTGCCGCGTGACGCAGTCATGATGTCCGGGGGGTGAACACGCAGGGCCCTATGCCCACATCTCAACGCCGGCAGGGAGCCACGAAAGACGCATGTTTTATTGGGCCGAATATGTGCAGTTCCTCATTGTTCTCATTGCCATCGTCGATGTGCCGGGCAACATTCCGGTTTTCCTGCAGCAGACGGGGAACATGACGATTGCCGAACGGCGTTTGACGGCGCTTTATTCAGGCGTCGCCACGTTCCTGGTTCTTGTTGTCTTCGCTTTCCTCGGTGAGCTGGTTCTGAAGTCCTTCGGCATCAGCCTTGCAGATTTCCAGATTCTCGGTGGGATAGTGATCCTGTTCTTCGCGTTGGAAATGCTGGGGCTGATCCGCTTCGCAAGCTCCGGCACCGATGGCAAGCACATGAACAGGCCCCTGCAGATCGCAATTTTCCCATTGGCCATTCCGCTCTTTGCAGGGCCAGGCGCGATCAGCGTCGTTCTCGTCTATGCGCATCATGATTTCCAATCGAGCCATGATCTGATCGTCGCGGCGCTGGTGCTTGGCGTCTCAGTCGCCGTCGCCATTGGAATGTTGGCAGCCTCCTTTCTCAGCCATGTCATCGGCCCGACCGTTCAACTTGTCCTGAACCGCATTCTCGGCATGCTCGTAGGGGCGCTTGGGGTCGAGTTTATCGCAAGCGGTATTCTCGAGGTCATGGCGCGCGGCGATCTGTAGGCACGGGTTCGTCAGGCAGGCTTCGGGGGCAGCGGTCCGCAGGACTGTCCTGCTGCCCCATGATGTCGTGGCAGCCAGACCAATTTTGCTGGAACTCCGTATTATGTTGCCTTTGAATTTCGAAGGCTTTATTGTGAGTGCGTGGTGAACAAGGCACAACATTTAGTGACCCCTCGCCGCAAGTCAGTTCAGGCCGTGTATTCGTGAGCAAACTGGCACAGATATTCAAAGAGACGCAGGGACCTTTTCCGGGGAACAGCTTGGTGTTGTTCCGGGTACGCGCCGGGACTCCATCTCACACCCGCATGATGCCCTGACCCGCTTGCGCCGATTTGATCGCTAATAGAGTTCCGTCCACGGAGATATGACCAATGAATAAAGACTCCACATTCAGCACAGACAGCGCATTCGGCTCGATCACCTGGGCTGCGCGCCGCTTGGGGATGTCGAAGGACATGTTCGTGAAAAAGCGCGATACGCTGGAAGGCGAGGGGTTTCCTCAACCCGACCAGCTGACCGGCCAATATCTCAAGGCCGATGTGGATGCCTGGATCGACCACCGCCGGCGCATTCCTGACGCCCCCACTGTTGCTGGTACCCTCAGCCGGACCCGGAGCGAGGTGAATCTTGATGCCGTTTAAACCTGCCCTCTGGGATGGCTCCGACCCTCTCTACGCCCCCTGCATGTCCTGGTCAGGCCGGGACAGCGCGACACGACAGGCCCGCTGGAAATGCCCCCGAAAATATCGTGAAGCCGGATACAAGGTCACGGCCATCAAGGTCGGTCCACCGGGCCATCCGGGGGATGAGCATCAACTGGATCGCGCCCTGCGCTGCCGGCAATTGACACAAGAGATGATCCGCTGGTGGGACAGCCTGGATCAGCCGAAGATATCCCTTGGCTCCTGGCACTATCTGATCGCCCGCTACAGGCGGGATGAGTTTTCCCCAATCAACGAGGTGAAGGCCAACACAAGGCACGGCTACCTGCAGCAACTGGCGAAACTCGAAGCCGTCATCGGTCACATGCCGCTCGAGGACCTGACCTATGAACAGATCAAGCGCCTCCAGAAAGCGATGGAGCAGAAGGGCAGGTCGCTGTCCTATATCCACCGGTTCTTCAATACGCTTCGTCGGGTGGCGCGCTACGGCAAGGCGTTGCAGATCCCCGAGGCCGCAGCGGTTGCCGGAACCCTCTCGGAAATGCGCTTCTCGCTGCCTCCCGCGCGGCAAGTGGCGCCTACGCGCGAACAGATCTACCAGATCGTCGCTGCCGCCGATGCGGCTGGCCTGCCGGACTTTGCCCTCGGCATCCTGCTCCAGTACGAGTTCACCTTGCGTGCCGTCGATGTGCGGGGACAGTGGCTCCCTGCCTCGCCGCAGGCGGGCGGCATCATCCGGCAGGGCAAGCGTTGGCAGGACGGATTGACATGGGACATGTTCGACGCCGACCTGACCTGCTTTTCCAAGGTCATCTCCAAGACCTCCAAGAGCCTGCCGGAACCCTACCATTTCGACCTGACCCCGCTGCCCGAAATCCGCACCCGGCTACGCCTGCTGCGCCCGGCAGAACCTGTCGGACCGGTCATCCTGTCCATGCGCTCGGGCGGCTTGCCTTACACGGCCAGCGGATGGGTGCAGGCCTGGCGCCGGCTGCGTGACGCGGCGGGCTTGCCGCAAGAACTCTGGATGATGGATGTCCGGGCCGGCGCCGTGACCGAGGCCAAGGCCCTCGGGGTAGATCCCTATGCCCTACGGGACGCGGCCCAGCATGCCAGCATCTCGACGACCAACCGCTATTCGCGGAACCGAAGTGATGGTGCCAACCAGATCGTCAAACTGCGCCGCAAAACGTGATGGCATAAAGGCCCATACCATTCAGACAGCGCCCGGGGGGCAGGCATGGCCTCTGGACGCCAGTGAACGACCCTGATCCGCTCGCGACGATGGCCTTTCCGATCACCGCAGGGCTCGACGCGGAATCGCCGGTTGGATCAAATCCGGAACACGGCTGATCCAACATGATCCAACATCAGGGGTGCCTGTCTTGTAAGCCTTTGAAAAACTGGCGATCCCGGAAGGACTCGAACCCTCAACCTGCTGATTAGAAGTCAGCTGCTCTATCCAGTTGAGCTACGGGACCGCACGCCGTTCGTTTACCTGTGGTCTGCGGCAAGATCAAAGGCAAATATACCCCGCCCGCCGTCAGGTGACGCCTTCCAGACCAAGCGCCTCTCGACAGGTGCGCGCCGCCTCGGCGATCTTCTGACGATGTGCGTTCAACGTGGCCAGGTCGCCCCGGTCCGCCGCGCGTTCGGCGTCCAGCAGATGCGCCGACAAGCTGCTCAGGCCAACCACTGCGGTTGAGCCTGCAGCCTTGTGCAACCCGTCGACCAGGCCCTCGGGCACCTCGTGAAACCTGTCGACAGTGGCGATCTCGGGCGGGATATCGGCCAGCGCCGCAGTCATCAGCTCGCGTGCCTTGTCCTTGCCGAACATCGGCACCAGCGCATCCAGCGCGCCGGCATAATCCGGGTCCGCCGAACTTGGGTGATGCGGCTCCGAGGGCGCGCCGGTGGCCGCGACGACCGCCAGGAGGTTTGCGATATCGGCGCGCTTCGTGGGTTTGATCAGAACCGCGTCCATCCCGGCCTCGTGCAGGTCCAGGGTGCGCTCCGGATCGGACACGGCGGTCACCGCCGCGATGAAGGCCCGGTGTGAACGTCCGGTTCTCCGGATCTCTCGGGTGGCTTCGTCACCCCGCATGACAGGCATGCTGACATCCATCAGGATCACGTCGAATTCGGTCCGGGCAGCGACATCTATGGCTTCCTGGCCGTTGCGGGCTGCCTCGGGGCGGTGTCCCAGTCGCCGGACGATTTCGCACATCAATCCCAGGTTCACCTCGGAATCGTCCACCACCAGGACATCCAGCGTTTTGTCCGCGGGCGTCACGGTGTCGTTCGTATCGGCATCGGCGGTTGGGGCGTCTTGCGCATGTTGCGCCTCGGGGGCAGGGCGCAACGGGATCGCAAAGGAAAACCGGCTGCCTTGGCCCGGCGCGCTGTCCAATCCAAGTGTACCGCCCAGATGCTGCACCGCGATCCGTACGATCGGCAGGCCGAGGCCTGTGCCCTGAGGCCCGAAAAGCTCTCCCGGGCGGCCCGTTTCGAACTCCCGGAAAATGCGTTCGTGATCCTCCTTGGCGATGCCTGGCCCGTTGTCGATCACGTTGACCGTCAGCGTGCCGTCGCCGGTATCGGCATCCGTAAAGGCCAGCACCAGATCGACCCGCCCCTCTCGGGTGAATTTCAGCGCATTGCCGACAAGGTTGTAGAGCGCCCGGGAAAACGCCCCCGTTGACCCCATATAGCAGGTTTCCGCGCCGGGGCCGCTGATCTGCAGGTCCAGGATATTGCCGTTCTCCCGTGCCAGCGGCGACAACTCACCGGCAATCTCGCGCGCGATCACCGCAGGTCTGAAGGTCTCGCCCTCGTCCCTGCGCTCGCCCAGGCGGGTGATGTCCAGCACGTTGTTGATCTGCTCCAATGCGCGATCACTGCAATCCTGTGCGGTTTGCAGCAATTGCCGATCCTCCTCGGTCAGGCGGTCCGAGTCGATCAACTCCAGTGACGCGGTCACGCCATGCAATGGCGTGCGCATTTCATGGCTCATGGTCGCCAGGAACATTGTCTTGGCATCGGCGTGCCGCTCGGCCTCGTCTCGTGCCTCTCGCAGCTTGTTCTCGGCAGCCACCACATCGGAAATATCTCGGTTAAACCCGATCAGGATGGGGTTGCCGTCAAGATCGTTGTCCGTGGCAATCGACAACTCCGCTTGAAAATCCGAGCCGTCCGCGCGTCGTGCATCCAGCCGCACGGGTCCGGCTCCGACGATCTTCTTGCGCCCGGTGGTCTTGAAGCGGCGCATGCCGGCCTCGTGTTGTTCCCGCATATGGTCGGGCACCATCAGGTCGGCGATGTTCTGTCCAAGCATGTCGTCGGCCGGCACGCGGAAGATATCGCTGGCCGCAGCATTGGCCAGCAGAATGCGCCCATCCAGATCCGTGACGACCACGGCATTCAGGGTCGCCTGTATCACCTTCGAAATTGTGCCCGATGCGCGCTGCATCCAGGCGGTGTATGTTTCAAGCTCCCGCCACAACCTCGCCGCCAGAAGCGAGGCGCTGATCATCAAGACCAACAGGAAAACGCTCTGCAACCAGAACCGCTGCAGATGCGTTCTTTCCAGCGTGCGCGCTGTTTTCGTCTGTTGCACCTGGTGTTGCAGCGACAGAACCGTCACGTCTCTCACCAGGTCTTCGTGCCGTGTCAGGGCTTGGGTGAAGGCCAGAACCTGGTCCTGATCCGGGACAGTGATGGCATCGATCCTCGTCGTCAGCTCCGTACGCGCGTCGCGCAACCGGTCCAGCGCCGTTGCCAGGTCGTCGGGCAGATCATAGCGCGTCATCGTGGCCAGCACCGTGTCCACGCGGCTGTAGAAGATATCGAACTTGAAGAGGACATCGTCGAACCCCCCGGGGTGGACGATGTCACCAAGGTCGGGGTCACGCGTGGCGATGATGTAGCTTTTCGTGGTCAGCAGGAGGGCCTTGTAGTCCACGTCCAACTGCGAGATCAGCCAGCCCATATTGTCGGAATCGGCAGCCCTGACGGCATCGATCCGGTCACGCAGCGACTGCACGCTGATGACCAGCGCGATACATGTCAGCACCAAGAAGACCAGCAGCACGATTGCAACCGAACGTTTGGGGCTGCGATATGGGGTGGCTAGGCCCTTTTGCATCAGGGCTGTTTCACTCCTTGACGACTTCGATTTCGATCAACTGCCAAACGCTGTATGAATATATCAGCTCGGATTGGAACCGTGCCTCGGAATCGTATGGAAACACCACCCATAGCGGTCCTTTTTCGCGGATACCGAAGGGCTTTCCGTCGATCCTGTTGGCGACAATCGGGTAGTCATCCTTGACCACGTCTCTCGGCAGGGACACCTTGTAGTCATTCGCGGCCACAAGAAGCAGGTCGCCGGCACCCGCGCCGGCGTTTTCCAGAACCGATTTCAACGAGGGGCCGCTGAACGTCTTGATCCCTTCCGACCATATCGTGCCGGTCTCGAACTCTATGGTTGGCAAGGCCGTCAGATCTGCGTCCGACAAGGACACAGGCGCCGCGGCGTCCAACGCGCCAGAGATCGTCAGCAGCGTTTCTTCCGTTTGTCCTGCAGTGGCCAAACCCCATGTCGCCAAAATCGCGGTGGAAATACCGAACATCGTACGTCTTGCAAGCATGACCGCTCCCTTCAAAATCAATCGTGTTTAATGATCTCAAACCCGACCCGATATAGCAGCCCATCAAAAGATGTCACAATATTATCAAGCGATACCTGGCCGTGTCTTTCGTTGGAATATAAGTTTGCCCTTGCGGACGAATGTCCCTAGAGAGTTATTACCTCAGGTAAGTTCCCGTTCATAAGTGCTTCGGTTAGGCCGCTCCGTCAAGGAACTATGGCTTTGTAACGTATTGGTATTTGGAGGTTTTGAAAGCGTAAACATCGAAGGAAGTGTTGTGCAGTATTCTGTCGCATCAGCCCAGCCCAATTCGGACACGATCCGTATTCTCCTCGCCGACGATCACACCCTGATCGCGCAAGCCGTCGCCAGTGTTCTGATGGAAAACGGTCGATTCACCGTCGATACTGTGGAAAATCTGCAGGACGCGATCACCGCCATGACGGATGGCCCCCGATACGATCTGGTGATGCTGGATCTGCGCATGCCAGGCGTCAAGGGGCTCGACAGTTTGAAGCGTGTCATAGACATGGGCACCGCCGAGCGGATCACCCTGTTCACGGCAAATGCCGACCGCCATATCGTCAAGCGCGCGATCGAGCTGGGCGTGCATGGTGTCATCCAGAAGACGATGCCTCTCAACTCTCTGGAAAGCGTGCTGCGCCTGATCCTCTCGGGTCAGACCTTCCTGCCGTCTTCCGTGATCGAAGCGCCTGCCAACGGCACCGATGGCGATGACCTGACCGAGATCGAGCTTCTGATCCTCAAATTCGCGGCCGAGGGTATGACGAACAAAAGCATCGCAAGCCAGGTCGGCTTGAACGAAACCACCGTCAAGATGCACATGCGCGCGATCTGCCGCAAGCTCAAGGCCACCAACCGCGTGCAGGCTGTCGTCATCGCCCGCAACAACGCCCTGATCGATTTCTGATAACCGTACCGGCAACCGGCATCGTGAAGGGCAGGCCGCCCCGATCATGCTGGTTCCGCTTGCCCTGTGCCAGGTCTGTCGCCGGCGCGGCACGACGTGTTTGAACCGTGACGCCTCTTAGGCGTCCGGCCCTTGGGTGCTGTGGTCGAGCAATCCCAGAAGCCTGTCCACCTGTTCGGAATCGAACGGCTTGCGCAGCACGGCATTCATCCCGGCCTCAAGACACATCTGCTGTTCCTTGTGGCTGGTATGCGCGGTCAGCGCCACCACCGGCAATTGGCTGCCCGCGGCATCGCTTCGGATCCGGCGTGTGGTCTCAAGCCCGTCCATGCCCGGCATGCTCAGGTCCATCAGCACCACGTCAAAGGTTTCATCCTTGACCATGTCCAGCGCCTCCGGGCCGCTTGCAGCCTCCATCACGCGGTAATTCCGGCGTTCCATGAGAACGCGAACAACCATGCGGTTGATCTCGTCATCATCGACGACCAGTATGTTGCGCCGCTCGGTCATCGACGGCATCCGCCGTCCTGGCGCGTCAGTGATCGTTTCATGCCAACTCGATCGGGGTCCATATCTCAAACCGCGTTCCTTCGTGAACTTTGCTTGCGCAGGTGATGCGGCCTCCGAACTTGTTCGCGATGGCCTGCGCAACGGACAGTCCAATGCCCATTCCGCGATACGATCTTGTAAAGGATGATTCAACCTGTTCGAACGGCATGAAGATACGCTCCAGCTGTGCCTCATCGATCCCGATCCCGGTATCGCTGATGGTCACCTTAAGCCATTTGCGCTCATCATGCTCCAGAATTTCTGAATCGAGCGTGATACTGCCTTCCTTGGTGAACTTGATGGCGTTCTCCATGACCTTCGAGATCATTTGCGACAGCCGCGCAGGATCCGACACGATCTGCGTGCTGCCATCGCCAAGCCCCGTACGGTGGAACTCCAGCCCCGCATTGCGTGCAAGGTTCCCGTAAAGCGCTTCGAATTCCCGGAACTTCTCCTCGATATCGAACGTCATCGGATCAAGCCGGATCGACTCGGTCGTGCCTTCGGCATAGTCCACCATGTAGTCGACCAGCGCGTTCAATTCTTTCGCCGAGGACCAGGCAACATCCAGGTAACGGTCCCGGTCCGCATCGTCCTCTTGCTCACGGCAAATCGTCAGCATGCCAACCACACCGCTCAGCGGCGTGCGCAGCTCGTGACCGGCGATCACAAGGAAGTCGCTCTTGCGCTTGTTCTCTTCCGCTTCCAGCCGCAGCGCCTCTCGCAGCTTGTTGTCCGAACTGCGCACCCGATGGATCATCATCTTGAGAGATTCGTTGAGTTGCCACATCTCCGTCGATGACCGTTCCTGGTCCGGCAGGGTAATGGTGTACTCTCCATCGCTGATCTTGCGGCTGATCTCGGTGAAATGCTGCACAGGGCGGGCAAGCCGTCGTGACACGGCCCACCCTGCGGCGCCCAGAAGCGCGGCAACGACCACCGCCAGAAGATAGGATTTCGACAGGCTGCCATTCACCGCGTCCGACAATTCATAGATCGGTTGCGGGACCATCACGGGCCAGCCCGTCTCGGGCACAAAGGTAATGCCCGCGATCATGTCCAGCTGCATGGGGGGCGAAAAGAACATCTCGACACCGGTTTCCCGGTTCAGCATCCGCCGCACCGCCGAAATGCCCGAGGCATCCACCATATTCTCCTCGATCTTGGGCGACGGGTGCGCGATGGCACGGCCGAACTGATCGAAGATCGCGGAATGCCCGAACTCGCCAAAGGCAATGCTCCGCTGGACCGACTTGATATAGTCGGTTTTCATGTAGCCGATGGCCAGCCTCTGATCGGCCAGCTCATAGCCGAGGATGAAATACTTCCCGTCTGCGATCTGCTGCAGCCCGGAAATCTGAACGCCGCCAAGCGACGTGTTGGTCCCCGCGCGCAGGTCATCCAGCACCGCTTGATCCGGCAGCGGCAGGGCTTTGCCAAGCGTGTTCGGGGGCGGCTGGTCCGCTGCGAAGGTCGGCAGGATAACCAGTGTTTCCACGTTCAGCGACTGCAGCAACGTCAAGTGGACTGCGCGTGTGCTGTCGCTGTTGTTGTTGCTGACCTCGACCGCCGCATGGGCAAACACGCGGGCCACGTCCGTCACGTAGCGCGACAGCGACAACGAAAGGTTCTGCGCGATCACAAGATGCTTTTCCTGTGTCCGCTCGATCTCGGTGTTCATGAAGGTGCGATAGTTCCACAGCTGGATCACCAGCGCGAAAACCAGGATCGCGGCAAGAACCATGACCGCGATCTGCTGCTGCAGGGGCCAGACCCATCCCTTTATCCGGGTCTTCTTCGCTTCGCTGCCGGACAATCCCGGTAACGAATGCTCGGGTGTATTTGCGTGCGCGCTCACGACACCTCCTGAGTATGATTCGCCAACTATACACCCGACATCGCATCCGGCCAGACCCGGAGGTCCGACCCCGTATGGGACTAAAGTCTGATACGCGGCTCCGTCACGCAATTCGGCTCGGGTGGCGCCGGTCGGTCGGGTGTCGATGGTCCGGGGGGCGTCACGGACGAAGGTCTGACTTTTGGTCCGACATAGCGTGGAAGGCCGGCCTGCCGCTTTCCGTCATAACCCTCGGCAGAGTTTTGACCCAAAGGAGCACACGACATGGCCCGATCCTCTGCACGACAGTCTGAAAAGGATGCACGCCTTGCCCGCCTGACAGCGGGGCTGCGGCCCGTGTTTCTTTACGTCTTCGGTTTGTCCGGGATCATCAACATCCTCGCGCTGACCGGTGCATTCTACATGATGCAGATCTACGACCGGGCCTTGATGAGCGGCAGCATACCCACGCTCGTCCTGATCTCGGTCCTGGCGCTGGGCCTTTACATGTTCCAGGGCGGTATGGATGTGATCCGGTCGCAGATCCTGCACCGGGTCGGGGCGCGCTTCGACGCCAAGGTCGCCCCCGATATCCACCGCATGAGCATCGACATGCCCCGCTACGGGTTTTCCGTGGCCGAGGCGATGGAGCGCGGCCGCACCGTCGACACCCTGCGCAACTTCTTCGGGGGTCCGGCGCTCGTGTCGCTGTTCGACCTGCCGTGGATGCCCGTGTTCCTGGCCTTCGTTTTCGTACTGCACCCGTATCTCGGGGCGCTGGCCATCGGCGGTGCCGTGGTCCTGACGCTGATGACCGTCCTGACCGAGCTTCTGACCCGCAAGGCCAACGCCCAGGTCAATCGCGCTGCCGTGCAGCGCAGCTCGATTGCCGAAGCCAACGCCCGCAACGCCGATGTGATCAAGGCGATGGGCTTCTCGTCGCAGGCCCTGGCCCAGTTCGAGAAGGCCAACGAAGCGCACTTGTCGCTGCAATCCGGCTCCAGCGATGTGACCCGCACCGTGGGCGCCCTGTCCAAGGTGCTGCGCATGATGCTGCAATCGGCGGTGCTGGGGCTTGGCGCCTATCTCACGATCATGGGCGAGATGACAGCCGGTGCGATCATTGCCGCCTCGGTCGCCTCGGCCCGTGCTCTGGCGCCGATCGACTCGACCATTGCGAACTGGAAGAACCTGATCGCCGCCCGTAACGCGATGTCCACGATTCGCCAGACGATGGCCGCTCTCCCCGAAGAAAGCCGCCCCCTGCAGATGCCCGACCCCGAGCGGTCGTTCTCGGCCGAGGGCATCACCGTTGTCGCCCCCGGATCCGGTCGTGTGCTGTTGTCGGATGTGACCATTCAGCTCGAAGCGGGGCAGGCGCTTGGCCTCATCGGTCCCAGTGGCGGCGGTAAATCCTCGCTGATGCGGGCGATGGCCGGGGTCTGGCCCGTGCTGCGCGGCCATGTCCGCCTGGATGGCGCCGATCTGGTGCAATGGGGCGAAGACGCGATCTCGCGCAGCTTCGGCTACCTGCCGCAGGACTACACCCTGTTCGACACCACGATCGCCCGCAACATTTCGCGCCTCGCCGATCCCGACCCCGAAAAGGTCATCGCGGCGGCACGCGCGGCGGGCGTTCACGAGATGATCCTCGCCATGCCCGACGGCTACGAGACCGAACTGGGCTCCAACGCCACCAGCCTTTCGGGCGGTCAGCGCCAGCGCATCGCCCTGGCACGGGCCCTCTATGGCGATCCGTTCGTCGTCCTGCTGGACGAGCCGAACTCGAACCTCGACGCCGAAGGTGAGCGCGCGGTCAGCCAGGCGATCCAGAGCGTGCGTGATCGTGGGGGCATCGTGATCGTCGTCGCCCATCGCCCGAGTGCGCTCGAGAACGTCGATCTTGTCGGCGTCGTCCAGGATGGCGCGCTCAGCCGCTTTGGTCCCAAGTCCGAGATCATGCGCGTCAAGGCGGCCCCGACAACTCCGGCCAAGACAATTCGCGAAGCAGGCGCCGTAACCCCGGCGGCCTCCGCAAAAGAGGAAACAGGTACATGATCGAGGTACAGTCATCCAGGAAAGCCCAGACGCCGGGCAAAGAGCGTCTGACCGCGATGGAGGGAATCCGCCAGACGGTGACGGCCATTCCCAAGCGCAAGATCGGTATGGCGATGATGGCCATGTTCGGCCTGGTCGCCTACATCAAGACCCTGTTCGGCGGGTCCGAGGTTGCGGCACAATCCGCACCCGAGGTTCCCAACCTGGGTGACGATGGCGCGGCACCCATCTGCGAGACGGACAACTCCTCGGCCGACAACAGCGGTCGTATCTCCTACGGCAACGCCGAGCTGTTTCGCGCGAGTGACCGTAGCGACGAGGATGGCGGTTTTGACGCCACCACCTTCGGGGGCGGCCCGGGCTCTTCGGTCCTGTCTCCCGCCGGCCTCTCGCCCGAGCGCTTCCAGGCGCCCGATATCTCGGCAGCCGCCGTCAACCTTCAACAGGCGTTTGCCCCTGTGAATACCAATGGCGGCGGTGGAGACGAGCTTTTGCCCGATCCCGACGCTCCGGCTGGCGGCAACGGCCCGGCAGCTCCGGGCGGCGGCGGTGGCGGCACGACCCCACCTCAGCAGGAAGACAATGAACCTGAACAGGAAGAAGACGAAGATCTGCCCGGGGCGGATGACGAAGGTGAAGAGCCTGTCGAAGATCCCGTGATGAACGAAGAAGAGCGCGAGGAAGAGCAGGAGCGCGAGGAAGAAGAGCAGGAGCGCGAGGAAGAAGAGCGCGAAGAAGAACAGGAACGCGAGGAAGAGGAGCGCGAAGAAGAGCAGGAGCGCGAGGAAGAGGAGCGCGAAGAAGAACAGGAACGCGAGGAAGAGGAGCGCGAAGAAGAGCAGGAGCGCGAGGAAGAGGAGCGCGAAGAAGAACAGGAACGCGAGGAAGAGGAGCGCGAAGAAGAAGAGGAGCGCGAGGAAGAGGAGCGCGAAGAAGAAGAGGACCGCGAGGAAGAAGAGCGCGAAGAAGAAGAGGACCGCGAGGAAGAAGAGCGCGAAAAAGAAGAAGAGGACCGCGAAAAAGACGCGGACTGCAATGACGCCACGGATTGCGGTGACAAGGACGATCACTCGGATGGCTCCCACACCCATGACGAGACATCCTGCGACGATACCGCCGAGGACGACTACGCGTCCGAGACCTGCGACCAGCACGATGCAGCCGATGACGATTGCTTCGACGATCCGATGATGGCGCGTGGCGAAATCGTCTACGGCCTGGATATGCCTGACCATATCGAAGGCGGCGAGGATGCGGATCTCGTTTACGGAGGCGAGGGCGCCGATGATCTGGTCGGGCATGCGGGTGATGACTTCCTGATCGGCGCGGATGGCGACGACACCGTTGATGGTGGTGCGGGTGATGACCGGATTTCCGGCGGCCATGGCGAAGACCGCCTCTATGGAGGCGCCGGGGATGACATTCTGTCCGGCGGTTCGGATGACGATGTTCTGCACGACGGGTACGGCGCGGACCGCCTGTTCGGTGACGCAGGCAACGACACCATTGAGCTTGCCGATGACCTGGACTCCGATCAGGTTCACGGGGGTGCGGGTGACGACATGCTTGACCTCACGGCCTCGGCTCGGGCCACCCATGTGGATATCGCGGCTGGCACCGTCACGCGGGCTGACCGCCCCACCGATACCTTTGACGGGATCGAGATTTTCACGGCGGGGGACGGGGCAGACCTTTTCGATCTGTCCGGGTTCTTCACGCCCGGACGCACCAGCGTATCTGAAACCGTGTTCCAGATCCGCAACTTCGGTCACGACGATACGTTGGTTCTTGCTGACGATGTCCGTCTGTCCCTGTCCGACCTGCAACAGGTCTCTGACAAGCAAGATATCAAGACCGACGGCTCTGATTTCGAAGCGCGCATCACGTCCTTCGATCCCGAAGCTTCGGCGGAAGAGCACGGCCGCCCTGGTTTCCGCCAGGATGATCAGGATGACCTGATGATCCGTCGGATCGACCTGCGTCTCGAACAAGAGACGGGCGACACCGAAATAGAACTCTGGGTCACAAGTGACCTGGGCCACAAGCAATCAGACGACTTCACGTCGTGAGCAGGAGAAACCCCATGTCACGCAAGATCAAAGACCCGAATGCCGCCAAAGATGCGATTTACTCGATCCGCGGCCGCGTCATCACCGGTATGCTCATGGCCGGGCTCCTGGTTGCCGCCGTGTTCGGCTGGGCTGCCAATGCCAATCTGGCCAGCGCGGTTGTCGTCAGCGGCGAGGTATCCGTGGACCGCGACCTGCGCGTCGTCCAGCACCGCGATGGCGGCATCGTCAAGGAGATTCCCGTCAGCGCCGGTGACCATGTCAAGAAGGGCGACATCCTCTTGCGACTGGATGACACCTCTGCCCGGACCGAACGCGCCATCCTGCACGGCAAGATCGCCGAGCTGGCCATTCGCAAAAGCCGGCTTGAGGCGCAGCGCGATCTGCTCGAGGAATTCTCGATGCCTCCGGGTCTGGACGAGTTGATCGTGCCCACCGCCGCACTGCGCGCCATCTATGTCGGCGAGCATCGGATTTTCGAGGGCAACATCTCGTCCTTCGTCAGCCGCAAGGAACAGATCGAACTCGGGATCGAACAGGTCCGCACCGAAATCGACGGTCTCGAAGCGCGGCTCGACGCCAAGCAGGATGAAATCACGTTGGTGCAGGCCGAAAGCGCCCGTGTCGAAGACCTCTCCGAGCGTCGCCTGACCGTGCGCAACGTCGCCTTCTCGATCGAACGTGAAAACGTCCGCCTGCGCGGCGAACGCGGCGAGATCCTGTCGGCCCTGGGCCGCGCCCGCAGCCGCGTCAGCGAGCTCGAGCTGGAAATCCTCTCCATGCAGGAAAAACTGCGCACCGATGCACAGCGCGAACTGCGCGAGATCGAAACCCAGCTGTCCGAACTCAACGAAAAGCGTTTCGTGATCGAAGACACCCTGTCGCGCACCGAAATCCGCGCGCCGATCTCGGGCCTGATCAACGACCTGAACGTCAACTCCGTCGGCGGCGTCATCAGCCCTGCTGAAATCCTGGCGACGATTGTTCCCGAAGAGGCCGAACTGGTCTTCACGGCCCGTGTCCCGGCGGTGTCCATCGAACAGGTCGATACCGGGTATCCGTCCCGGATGCGCTTTGTCGCGTTCGACCAGAACGAAACCCCCGAGATCGAAGGCACCGTCTCCTATGTTGCCGCCGCCGCGACCAGCGACCCCAAGATGCCGGGCGATTTCTACTCCATCAAGGTGGATGTCTCCGGCGATCAGCTGGCTCTGCTGGGGGGCAAGGAACTGCGCCCGGGCATGCCGGTCGAAGTCTATGTCACCACCGCCGAACGCACGGCGCTCTCCTATCTCGTCAAGCCCTTCAGCGATCAGTTCGCACGGGCCTTCAAGGAAAGGTAACACCATGCTGCGCACTGTTATTCCGACCCTGATGGTTCTGGCAGCCTCGTCTGCTGCAGCTCAAGAGAAGAACATGACCTGGAAGGCGCTTGAAGGTGACAGGCTGAATTTGAACGGCAGGATCATGCAGGTCCATGGCATCTCTTGCCCGTCTCCCAGGATTGCCTCCGGCATGAGTGCCAAGCGACTTGCCAACACGTTCTTGCGCGGCGGTATCGTGGTCTGTGCCACATCACTGCTGGAGGATGGAAGCGAGCTCGTGGATTGCGCCAAACGGGGTAATAATGGGCTGACACTGAGCCAGATGTTGGTGTTCAGCGACCTGTGCAGACCCCGGCGTGACCAGGAATGCCTGGCGCCACGTTTCGATGCCATGCCGACCTATGCACCACCGCCGCCACGCCCGCGTGACGTTTGAACCGGGTCGGGACATGCCTGTCCTGTCATGCAAACTTGACAGGCAGGCTGTGCCCAGCTGACACATGGCTGAGGCAAAAATAGAAATAAGAGGAACTGCATTGTGAATTGTCGCAAGCAAAGCCGGGATATCGAGAGGGAGGGCAGCATGCCGGAGGACAGGTTTCAGATCAGTTTCACCCAAGATGGTGAGACACGTGTGATCACGCTTGAGGGCAACCGCGCCGATTACGAGATCGAGTTTGAAGACGGAGAGCTTGAGATCGAAGCGCGGCGGGCAGATTTTGAATGGGAATTCGAAGACGTGGACAGTTTCGAAATCCTGTCCTTCAACTCCGAAGAAAATCCGGCGGATCCCGGTGTGGGCAGCCCCGAAGCCGGTCGTGTCGCAACGCTGGCTGGCCCTCTGCATGATTTTGATTTTCTGTTGCAGGATGGAGCACTGGCGGTTCGCAACCGGTTTGACGGTGAGGTGGAGTCGCTGTCGGAATTCGATAGCTTCATCGCTGGTACGGAAACCTTCCGGACGGCTGATATCCTGGTGCAACTCGAGCAGCCAGGCCCCGACCTTCTGGCCGAAGGCGGTCCGCGCCTGATGATGGTCAACACGCCCGAGGCCACGCCAAGCGTGATCTGGGATCAGATCCTGCAATCAATCATTGTGGAAAATGGCGGTGGGCCGACAAACGCGTCGCGATCCTTCTCGATCATGCATACCGCGATTTATGATGCACAGGCCAGTTATGACCCGGTCGCACAACGTGTGTCGATCGACCTTGAGGGCGACAACCTGGATGTTGCGGCCCTCTCTGACGCGTCCACAGCCGAGATTGAGACGGCCATGCATGTTGCGGCCCATCGAGTGCTGTCCGAGCTCTACCCGCAATATCAGGAGAAGCTCGATCAAGTGCTCTCGCAGCGTATCGGGCTGGATATATCCGATGACTCTCGGGCCTATGAGGTCGGGGAGGACGCGGCCCAGGATGGCCTGACACCGCGTCAGGCCGAAGCGACACAGCTGGCGGCGATATCCGACGGGCTCTATACGCCCGTGAATGCTGATCCGGCGCCCGAGACCCGTAAGGACATCGCGCGCTGGACGCCGGAGAAGCAGGGCGTTCTGTCTCCGACGCCTGATGCGCTGCAGACCTTCCTCACGCCGGAACTCAGTCTTGCGGAAGGGTTCGCGCTCCCTGAAACGCCTCTGGGCGACACTGACACAGCGCTGACGCGTCCTGATGGCCCCGAGCCGTTTTTCACGGCGGAGCATGCGGGTGCGGTGCTTGATTTTCAGGCAAAAACGGTCACCCTTGCGGCGCCGGCAGAGATAAATGGCGCGGCGTTGGAGGCTGGCACCACAGTGCCCGTGGACAAATCCCTGATCGGTCCCGTCATCAACCCTGCCTTCATCTCGCAAGCCGAATCCCTCGTTCAGACAAGCGCTACGCTGACCGAAGATCAGAAGATGGTCGCGGAATTCTGGGAAGACGGCCCCGGCACCAGCTTCCCGCCCGGCGCCTGGATGACGCTGGCACAATATGTGTCGCAGCGGGATGGGCATGATGCCGCAACGGACGCGCTTTTGTTCATGACGATGGGCAATGCCATGTTTGACGCCGCGATTGCGACCTGGGATGCCAAGGTGTTTTTCGATTATGCGCGCCCTGTCACAGTCATCCGTGACCTGGGTCATCTGGGCCTGATCGGCGAGCCCGGCGTGGACGAGCTGACCGGCGAGACCGGATATGTGATCCAGGCTTTCGGCGGCATCGATCCCGACACCGGCAGCAGCCTGGGCACCCGCACGATCCTGGCCGAGAACTTCATCACCTACCAGCTGCCCGGCGGGGAACAATCCCCCCCCTTCGCGGAATATACCTCGGGTCACAGCACGTTTTCGTCGGCTGGCGCGGCAGTGCTTCAGGCGTTCACAGGGTCGGACAATCTGGATGCACATATCATCGTGCCCCCTCAGACCAGCGCCTTTGATGCCGCACTGCCGGGTGACGTTTACCAGTTTCAATGGGATACGTTTTCAGAGGCAGCCATCGATGGTGGCGCATCCCGGATCTACGGCGGGATTCACTTTAGCGATGGGAACGTTGACGGGCTCAGCGCCGGTGCCACCATCGGCGCGGATGCCTATGACCTTGCCACCGAGTTCGCCAACGGCACCGCGCAGCCCGAACAGCAGCCGTTCTTCGACGAGCTTTTCATCGCTTGAGCGCGGCGCATCGTTGTGCCGTGGCCTCAAGTGGATCTAAAGGTCTGATGGCTTGATCGTCATGATCAGGCTTTGCGAACAGTCGCTTTTGGCCTGGTAGTCGCAGCCGGCGCGCGACGCCATATGCTCGAGGATGTCACGGGCCAGCTGGATGCGTTCGAATGGCCCGATGACAGCGCCGGTATCCGTGTTGCACGGCGCTGTCTTTCCCTCGTGCACGGCGCTGATATGGATCTTCCCCGCGTCATCATCCGAGGTTCGAATGGTGATGTTGGTCGCGGCATCTCCTGCGGACATACGGGCGATTTCCAGCATGGAGAACATCAATTGCATGAGCATCTCGCTTTGGGCCGGGCCGATGGACAGATGTGGCCCCTCGCAATGAATATCCAGCTTGTTTCCAGTGGTCGTGAACATGAATTCGAAACGTCTTTGCAGCTCTCTTGCCAACCCTTGCAAATCGGTCGGCAAGCCTGTCGGAAGCGACGCCTGGGCTTCAAGGGCGCTGAAGGCGACCACGCGCTCGACGCGCAATTGCATCCATTGCAGCGCTTCCTGGCGCGCCTCTTCCAGCCCTGCGGCAAGGGATGGGTCCTCGCGCGATGCCATGGCGATGCCCTGCAAGGCGTTCAATGGGTTCTTCAGGTCGTCGCTCACCATGTCCAGAAAGCGCAGCTTGATGGTGTTCGACCGTTGCAGGGGCCGGATCAGCAGCCAGTAGAACACGGGCGCCATGATGCAGAACAACAGCACCGCATCCAGGATCGCCTCGCCCCACATGGCCTGTGTCAGCCACGGCATCCGTTGCTCGAGCTTGGCCAGGCCCAGCATGATCAGCAGCTCGGCCGCCGCCAGCGTGATCAAGACAAGCACCACCCGTCCAAGCGATACATCGCGGGACATGATCAGTCCTGTCTGTCGCAGGGGGCGGCGCGGCGTCCGCTTGCCGGGGATGCGGGGCGGTCGGGATATGATCCCTCCACGCGCGGGAAAGCCAGGCAGGCACAGCGATCATACATGGGTGTCAAACCCCCTGTGTGATGGTGTCGACGCCACACCGGTTTCATCCAGGGCAGCCACCATGCTGCGATTCGTACACACCCTAAGCTTGGGATATCCTCATGCGCCGTGGCTTTGGCTAGCGTGGATTGGGACCAAAGTCCAAAGCCTTGACGGACCTTGGGTCTCGGTGGTGTCTTCCGGTCAAACGCCCACCCGCCGCTACTAACGTCTCATGCGGTGTCGGACCATGATCTGGATCAAGCTCCGCATAATTTCAAAACGGCTTGTTTTCAGTCAGTTGAAGCGGATTGCCCCGGCACGGCATGTCATTTGGCGGTTCTTCCGGTGCTCCCTTTGCATCCGGGAAACTGACTTTTGCCCGCTTGCGCGCGTCCCCAAAGACTATCCACTTTCGAAAGATAGCTCGGATTTCTTGCCCCGGAATGGGACAACCACCGGGCAGACTCCGTTTGGGGGAACGGAAATCGACCTGACATGGGAAAAGGTGCGCGAACGCTGCTGCGGCGGGCGTACCGAACTACGGGGACGAGACATGTATAGAACGATGGTTATTTGCGACCACGCATTTACGCGTGCGGGTTTTGAACATCTGATTTCCACCTGCGAGTCATTCGACCTGAAATGCGCTGCCGCATACGCTCAGGACGCTGTCGAGAAATGCGTCAAGGAACGGTTCGAAGTGGTGATCGTCGATCTCGGATCGCTGGACCAGCCGATGAAGGTTCTGCGGGCGTTCCGCAAAAGCAGTGAAGCCGTGCGCATCCTGGCGTTCTGCTCGGAAAAAGGCATCGACACCGCCGTCGAGGCCCTGGATGCGGGCGCCTCCGGCATCCTGACCTATAACAGCGAACTGGCCGATCTGTGCATGGCCGTGCGCCGCGTCATGAATGGCGACAACTACGTTCAGCCCGATATGGCGATGGATATCTTCGCCAAGCTGCGCCAAGCCGAAGCCAAGCGCAAAGAGGCCGAGCGCCTGCGCCTCACCGCCCGCGAAAGCCAGGTGGTACGCCATCTGATGCAGGGCATGACCAACGGCCAGATCTCGGCCGAGCTCAACATCAGCGAGAAGACCGTCAAGCACTATGTCGGCTCTCTCAAGGACAAGTTCGGCGCCGCCAACCGCCTCGAAGTGGTTCTCGAAGCGCAGCGTCTCGGGGTCTGATCCCGGTTTCGGGGGCGGCCGCCCGGCGCCCCCGCTCCAGAGTGGCCCGGCCATGGTTCCCTGACGCCGGCCATTCAGCGGCGTGTCCGTGATGGCGTCTCAGGCATCCATGGACGCGCCGCGCCCAGGCCCCTCTCGTCCACCCTCATGTCCCCGCAAACCCTCTGTCTCGGCCCCGGCGCGCGTCGCTCGGGGCCGTTTTCGTTCATGATCTTCCCATGCGCTGCCCTGCCCGGTCCGGGTTGGACCTTGGTACGAATTTCGCTTGGACCTTCTCATCTGTGGGCGGGCCGATTTCGCTTTTAGCGTGCTGTCAAACAACGGATCAGCACGCATCTTGCAGGAAGGCCGGCATGACACAGATACAGCAACTCCCCCGCTCGAAATGCGCCGGCTGCCTCGGCTGCCAGCGTGGTCGCGATCTCTATCTCGATGCGGCCCTCGACCGCCTGCACCAGGAGGGCCGTTACCGGACCTTCATCGACATCGAGCGCCGTAACGGCCAGTTTCCGCATGCCACCTGGCGCCGTCCCGACGGCACCGAGCAGCCGATCACCGTGTGGTGCGGCAATGACTACCTGGGCATGGGCCAGCACCCCGAGGTGCTGTCGGCCATGCACGAGGCGCTGGACGCCACCGGCGCGGGCTCGGGCGGGACACGCAACATTTCCGGCACCACGGTCTATCACAAGCGGCTCGAGGCCGAGCTGGCGGACCTGCACGGCAAGGAAGCGGCGCTGCTCTTTACCTCGGCCTATATCGCGAATGACGCGACATTGAGCACGCTGCCCAAATTGTTCCCGGGTCTGATCATCTATTCGGACGCGCTCAACCATGCCTCGATGATCGAGGGCGTGCGCCGCAATGGCGGGGCCAAGCGCATCTTCCGCCACAACGACATGGACCACCTGCGCGAGCTGCTGGAGGCCGACG
>Ga0189287_100160_pt1 | contig 35921 bp, 29 predicted proteins | sample UW86minimetaG_FD_130319 | JGI IMG/M metagenome (GOLD analysis project Ga0189287, IMG submission 130319) | Marine microbial communities from the Costa Rica Dome - UW86 mini metaG | ecosystem: Environmental > Aquatic > Marine > Oceanic > Photic zone | place: Costa Rica: the Eastern Pacific... | reverse complement strand
CTCGACGCCCACGCCCGGAATGACGAAGCGGTCATCGCTGATCGAGACGCCGGTTTTCAGGTCACCCAGCACCACGGTCGTTCGGGTGCCGGTGTCGTCGGTGACGACCCACTGGCGCAGTTCGACCGGGTTGTCGGTGAACACCAGCTCGATGCTGCCGTAATCGGGGTTTTCCGGGTCCTGCGCGCGTACCGTTGTCGTCTTGCCGTCGCTGTCATGGCCCGTGACCATCCGCTCGCGGGTGAAATCCACGTTGTTGGCCAGCACGATCTTGAGGGGCGTGCGATGCAGCGGATAGGCCTCGGGCCCGGTGTTCGACTTGGGGTCGATCACGCCGACGCGGGTGCCGTCGGCGAGAACCAGGGTTTCCTCGGGCGGATCGTATTCGAAGCGCACCCGGCCAGGACGCTTGATGTAGATCTGGCCGGTCGAGATCGTCTGATCCTCGTTGATCTGGGTGAACTTTCCCTGGGCCGCCTGAAAGCTGTTCAGGTAGCTGGAAATCTCGCCCAGCGAGAGCTTCTCGGCCGCCGCGGGCAGGGCCGCGAGAGAGAGGGCGGCCGAGGCTAGGAGGGTGCGTATCATGGTCATGAAGTGTATTTAGGCGCTGGTGCGGAGAATTGCACCATGGCGATCACCGAAATGTGTGGGCGTGGTGGAATGGCGCCGAAATCTTGCGGCAAAGGAAACGGGCCCCGGCGGGGCCCGCTCCGCTTTCACGGTCAGGTTGCGGGGGTGCCGTCAGCGGCTGGAGTTGGCCCGCCCGGTGCTCGATGCCGAGGAGGTGGCCGGGCTGCCATCGTTCAGAACCATGCCCAGACCGGCGGCGAGTGCGACCGGAGACGCGACCGCGCCGGCGGTCATGAGGCCCTGGTTGGCGGCCGCCGGCGCGCTCTGTGAAGACACGAACGGGTTGTTGGTCGCGTTGCTGCCCGCCTGTTGCGCGGTGGCGGGGACTGCGAGCGCGACGGTCATCGCGGTACATGCGAGTGCTGTGGTGATTTTCTTCATGGCTTGCTCCGTGAGTGTTTGCCAGAGTGTGAGCCTGGCGTGAGTGGCTAGTGATACAAGGCATACGTGTGTGCCCTGGTGGTCACAAAGGAAGCGAAGAGCATGGGGAAGGACCGGCAATGCGGCGCACAAAACCCGTGATCGGGTAAGCGCGAGGCCGCTTGCATTGAGGCAGGGGTGTGTCAGGGCGCGCGCGGTGTGCTGAATGATCGTGCAACCGGCATGACCTTGCCGACTTTATGTACCCGGGGCGGCGAGGCCCCGGGTCAGGCCCGGGAGGGGAGGGGCCCCGGCACGAGGGCCGGGGCGGGGATTATTGCTCGGGGACGAGGATTTCGCGCTTGCCGACGTGGTTGGCCGGGCTGACGACGCCTTCGTCTTCCATCTGTTCCACGAGGCGCGCGGCCTTGTTGTAACCGATGGCCAGCTTGCGCTGGATGTAGGAGGTCGAGCATTTGCGGTCGGTGATGGCGATCTGCACGGCCTGGTCGTAGAGCGCGTCCTCGCCATCGGTGTTGCCGCCGGTGTTGAGGCCGAGCACCGCGTCGATGTCGCTGGCCTTCTCGTCCTCGGGGCCTTCCTGGACGCCGCCGACATAGTCGGGTGGGCCGTAGGCCTTGAGGTGGCTGACCACTTCCTCGACTTCCTCGTCCGAGACGAAGGGACCGTGGCAGCGGGTGATCTTGCCGCCGCCGGCCATGTAGAGCATGTCGCCCATGCCCAGGAGCTGTTCGGCGCCCATTTCGCCGAGGATGGTGCGGCTGTCGACCTTGGAGGTCACCTGGAAGGAGATCCTTGTGGGGAAGTTGGCCTTGATCGTGCCGGTGATGACGTCGACCGAGGGGCGCTGGGTGGCCATGATGAGGTGGATGCCGGAGGCGCGGGCCATCTGGGCGAGGCGCTGGATGCAGGCCTCGATTTCCTTGCCGGCGACCATCATCAGGTCGGCCATCTCGTCGACGATGACGACGATGAAGGGCATCTTCTCGGGCGCGAACTCGTCGGTCTCGAAGACGGGTTCGCCGGTGTCGTCGTCGAAGCCCGTCTGGACGGTGCGCGAGAACATCTCGCCGCGCGAGAGCGCGTCTTCGACGCGGCTGTTGTAGCCGTCGATGTTGCGCACGCCCATCTTGGACATCTTGCGGTAGCGTTCCTCCATCTCGGCCACGACCCATTTCAGGGCGACGACCGCCTTCTTCGGGTCGGTCACCACGGGCGAGAGCAGGTGCGGGATGCCGTCATAGACGGAGAGTTCCAGCATCTTGGGGTCGATCATGATCAGGCGGCATTCCTCGGGCGTGAGCTTGTAGAGGAGGCTGAGGATCATGGTGTTGATGGCCACGGATTTGCCCGAGCCGGTGGTGCCGGCGATGAGCAGGTGGGGCATCTTGGCGAGGCTGGAGATCACCGGGTCGCCGCCGATATCCTTGCCGAGCGCGAGCGGCAGGCGCATGTTGCTGTCGCCGAAATCGCGGGAGGCGAGGAGTTCGCGCAGGACCACCATCTCGCGGTGGTCGTTGGGCAGTTCGATGCCGATCACGCTGCGGCCCGGCACGGTGGAGACGCGGGCCGAGAGGGCCGACATGGAGCGGGCGATGTCGTCGGCGAGGCCGATGACGCGGGACGCCTTGAGGCCGGGCGCCGGTTCCAGCTCGTACATGGTGACGACGGGGCCGGGGCGGACCGAGACGATCTCGCCCTTGACGCCGTAATCGTCGAGCACGTTTTCCAGCATCCGGGCGTTTTCCTCGAGCGCCTCGTCGCTGAGGTGGAGGCGTTCGATCTTCGAGGGGTTGGTCAGCAGGCTGAGCGCGGGGAGTTCGAACTCGAACTGCGGCTTCTCCTCGAACTGCAGGGCGGGCTGGGCCTCCGCCTGGGCGCGGGCGGAGGGTTGCGGGGCCTTGCGCGGCGGGTGCTGCACGACCTTCTTCGGCTCGGCCGCGGGGACGCGGGGCCGGGCCTGCATGACCGGCTCGGCGGGCGTGTCGTTGCCATCGAGATAGACGTTGTAGTCGTCATCATCCCAATCGTCGTCATACGCGTTGCCGTCGGCGAAATCGTTGACCATTTGCGGCGCGGCGGCCGGTGCCGGTGCCGGGGCCGGGGCCGCGGGGGCGTGGGCCGCGGTGAGCGGCGGCTCGGGCGGCAGTTTCGCGGTGCGCGGCGCGAGCAGCAGCGGGTCGGGACCACGGCCGCGGCCCTTGGTCAGCGGCTTGTCGTGGGGGATTTCCTGGACCGCGATCTCTTCCTCGGTCGGGCGGCGGCGCGAGCGGACGGCATCGGCGATCTTGGCGCGGATGCGGTCGGGGCCGGGGGTGTCGGGCATTTCGCCATCGTAGGAGCGGTCGATCAGCTCGGGCTCGGGCTCCGGCTCGGGGCGGCGGATGAGCGAGGGCATCCGGGCCAGCAGGCCGCCGGATTTCTCGGGCTCGGCCTTGGCGGCCGGTTTCGGCGCCGGGGCCGGGGCGGCCACGGGTTGCGGTGCGGCGCGGCGAACGGCGGCGGGCGCGGCATGGAGGGCCGGCTCGGCGCGCAGCTTGCGGGCGGGCGCACCCGGGACGATGCGGGCGGCGCGTTCCTCTTCCTCGGCATAGGCGGCATCCTCGGCGCGGCGTTCGGCGCGGCGCTGGAGGTGGCCCTGGACATTGGACTTGAGCCCCATCGAGGCATGTGCCGCCCCGGTGGCGCCGCGGCCGAGGGCCGAGCGCATGGCGACGTAGGTCATGATCACGCCGACCAGCAGGAAGCGGGCAGCGAGGAGGAGTTCGCGGCGCGAGGCGCCCAGCACGAAGAGCCCGACGGTGACGGCGAGGCCGGCCATGATCAGCGACAGGATCTTGAGGCTGAGCCCCGCGCCGAAGGGAAGAAGGCCGAGGAAGGTGGCGAGAACCGTGTCGCCGAAGAGCCCGCCGAGGCCGAAGCTGTGGGTGGCGGACCAGCTTGTGCCCGGCGTCAGCGTGGCGGCGAAGAGCGACAGGAGCGCGAGCCAGATCGGTGCGAAGATCAGACGGCCGACCGCGCGTTCCTCGCCCCGGTGGAGGGTGAAGCGCAGGCCCCAGGCGCAGATCATCACGGCGAAGCCCAGCGCGCCCCAGCCGATCACCATGAACACGGTGGCCGCGAGGGAGGCGCCGAGATGGCCCATCCAGTTCTTTACCGGCGCGTCGGTGGCCGACATCCAGCTCGGGTCGTCGGGGTGGTAGGACAGGATCATCGCCGTCGCCATCATGCCGATCGCCAGCAGCACGAGCCCGGCAAGTTCCTTGCCGCGCTTCTCGATCGCCTCGGCCATCGAACTGTCAAGCAACGGGTCCCGCCCGCGTGTCTGGTATGCCATGTTTCGCCTCGTCCTCGTTCATGTGTAGAGACAGTCGCGCAGCCGTGTGAGGCCCTCCGCCATCTCGTCTTTTGGGGCCACCATCGCGGCCCGGATGTAATTTTTGCCGGGGTTGCCGGTGTCTGTGTCGCGGCTGAGATAGGCGCCGGGGAGCACCCGGACGCCGGTCTTCTTCCAGAGCCGCAGCGCCGCTTCCTCGCCATCCGCCACGGGCAGCCAGAGGAAGAACCCGGCCTCGGGCGGGTTGTAGCCCGGCACGCGGTGCATGATCTCGTCGGCCAGCGCGTATTTCTCCTGGTAGAGGGCGCGGTTCTCGTCGACATGCACCTCGTCGGCCCAGAGCTTTTCGGCTGCCCGCTGCAGGGGCATGGGCAGGGGCGTGCCGGCATAGGCGCGGAGCTGTTTCAGGCGACGGATCGATTCCGGCCCGCCCGCCACGAAGCCCGAGCGCAGGCCCGGCAGGTTCGAGCGTTTCGACAGGCTGTGGAAGATCAGCACGCGCTCGGGGTCGGCGCCCATCTCGCGGGCGACCTGGAGCGCGCCGACGGGCGGCTCATCCCGGTAGATCTCGGAATAGCATTCGTCGGCGAAGATCTTGAAATCGTAGAGCTCGGCGAGGCCGATCAGGTGGGCCCAGTCCTCGCGCGTGGCCACCGCGCCCTGCGGGTTGGAGGGCGAGCAGAGATAGGCCACTGTGACCTGGTTGAGGATGTCGCCCGGCACCTCGCTGAAATCGGGCAGGAAGCCGTTCTCCTTTGTTGCGGGCAGGAAGACCGGCTCGGCGCCGACGCTGAGCGCGGCGACCATGTAGACCTGGTAGAACGGGTTGGGGATGAGGACCATCGGCCACTTGCCGTTCTTCGCCTCGGGGCAGAGCGCCATCATGGCGTTGTAGAGCCCTTCGCGGGTGCCGTTGAGTGCCATCACCTGGGTGTCGGGCTTGAGCGTGACCTTGTAGCGGCGCTTGACCCAGTCGCAGATCGACTGGCGCAGCTCGGGCGTGCCCTCGTTCACGGGGTAGTTGCCGAACTCGTGGGCGTGGTTCGAGATGACATCGGTGATCCAGGCCGGAAACGGGTGTTTCGGCTCGCCAATGGTCATATGCAACGTGTCGCCGCCGGGTTTGTGCGAATCCAGCAACGCCCGCAAACGCGGGAATGCATATTCCGGTAGGTTCGAAAACCGCTCGGGAAACATCTCGTCCTGCCTCAGATACCGGGATCGTTGGTGCCCCGTTTGCGTAAAATGTACCGGAGGACTTGCATCAGGTCCAGCGAAACCAATGCCTTGACAGAGGGTTGTGGCATTTTGGCAGTGGGTCAGACCGGGGGTGGCAGGCGGCCCTCGCGGATGTGTTTCGCCAGCGATTCCATGTCGTTGGTGAGCGGGCGGTCGGTGTCGATCTGCGGCGAGAGGGCGCGTATGGCGCGGTAGAGGCCCGTCATGGGCGGGCCGAGGTCGGCGGTGATGCCGCGCAGGTCGGCCGCCTGGGCGCCGACCATCAGCTCGATCGCGGTCAGGCGGCGGCCGAGATCGGTGATGCGGGTGAGGGTGCGGGCGGCGACCGGGGCGGAGGTGAGGCTGTCTTCGACGCCGTTGGCGTTGATCGAGGGCCAGACGGGCTGGGGCATGGCGGCCTGGGTGATTTCGGCGGCGAGGTCCTCGGCCAGCTTGAGCACCGGCGCGAAGGCGTTGGAGCCGCTGTCGGGCCGGGCGAGGAAGAGGGGGAGGCCGGTGAAATCGGGGTCCATCATGCGGGCGATGCGGGCCACCTGGCCCATGGCGAGGTGCTGCCAGGCGCGGGAGACGGATTCGAGGGCGAGGCCCAGCTCGGTGCTGTGATAGGCGCCGCAGGAAATGACCTCGCCGGTTTCGGCGATGGCGATGGGGTTGTCGGAGGCGGCGTTGAGTTCCGTCTCGACGATTGGGCGGGCCTTGGCGAGGGCGGCGGCGGTACCGCCGTGGATCTGGACGGTGTTGCGGATGGAGAGCGGATCCTGCAGGCGGCGGGCGGTGCCGGGCTGCCAGAGCGCGGAGCCTTCGAGCAGGGTGCGGAGGCCCTCGGCGGCGATGGTCTGGCCGGGCAGGGGTTTGGCGGCCAGCGCCCGCGGGTCGAGCGGGGTGAGGTTGGCGCGGAAGCCCTCCATGGTCAGGCAGGCCGCCGCTTGGGCCGCCGCGAAGCCGGTGAGGGCGCTGTCGAGCGCCAGCGCGCCCTGGCCCGCGGTGAAGCCGGTGTGGTTGGCCAGCGCCAGCCCGTCGCGCGGGGCGAGTTGAAGCGGTTCGATGCCGGCGGCGCGGAGCATGTCGGCGGAAGGGCCTTCCTGTCCGTCGGGGCCGGTCATGCGGCCTTCGCCGATCAGTGCAAGCGCGACCGTGGCGTTGAGGACAAGGTCGCCGCCGCCGATCGAGCCGAGCCCGCCCGCGACGGGCACAAGGTTGGCGTCGAGGACGGCAGCGAGGTACTCCGCCACCTCCGGACGTGCGCCGCTGTAGCCGGTGAGGAGCGTGTTGAGCCTTGCCAGCATCAGGGCGCGAACGGTGTCGCGCGGCATGGGCTCGCCCACGGCATGGGCGCGGCCGCGAACGGTTTGCAGGGAAAACCCGGCCAGCGTTTCGGCATCCAGCGCCTCGGTCGAGCGCGCGCCGAGGCCGGTGGTGACGCCGTAGACGGGGATGCGGTTGGCGATGGCGTGGTCGATCAGCGCGCGGGTCTCGCGCATCTTCGCCAGCCCGCTTTCGGCCAGCGCCACGCCGCCGGTGCCGCGGGCCGCCGCCGCCAGTGCCTCGACCGTCAGTCCCGCCCCATTCAGCAGCAGCTTTGCCATGTCCCGTCTTTCATCTTTCCAGAAATACTCAAATTCCGACGCAAGCCACGCGCGTCACGCCAGCGCCTTTTCGACCGCGCTGGCCACGCGCAGCAGGTGTTCCTCGCCGAAGGGTTTGCCGCAGAGCATCAGCCCGCAGCTTGGCGTGCCGGTGGGCAGGCTCATGGATGACAGACCCATCAGGTTGGCGACGCGGGTGTTGCGCAGGGTGAGGATGTTCTCGGTGACGTAGAACTCGTCATCGGTCATCAGGCGTTCGGCATTGGGCGGCATGTTGGGGGCCGAGGGCAGGATCACCGCGTCGTAGCCCGCAACGCGCGCGTGCCAGTCGCGGCGGAGTTGTTCCAGCCGGCGCCATGCCGCCACGTAAGTGGGGGCGGAGATGTCACGGCCGCCGCGGAAGCGGTCTAGGATGGGTTTGAACATGCGGTCGGGCGCGGCCTCGATCGTGTCGTGCCAGATGCCGTAGGCCTCGGCGGTGAAGAGGATGCCGGACATGGGCATGGCTTCTTCGATCTCGGGCGAGGCGATGGGCTCGATGGTGGCGCCGGCGTCCTTGAGGCGTTCCACGGCGTCGGCATAGGCCTTGGCGGGGCCGTCGCGCACGTCATCCATCACCACCGTTTGCAGGGCGGCGAAGCGGGCGCCTTTCAACGATGCGCCTTTCAGGTCGGCGGGGCGCGTGCCTTCGAGGGCGGCGAGGACGAGGGCGCAATCCTCGACCGAGCGAGACAATGGCCCGACGGTGTCGAACTTCTCGCAAAGCGGCACGACGCCGGTGAGCGGGATGCGGCCGGAGGTGGTTTTCAGGCCGGTGAGGTCGTTCCAGGCCGAGGGGATGCGGACGGAGCCGCCGGTATCGCTGCCGATGCCGCAGGCGGCGAGGCCGTGGGCGACGCTGGCTGCCGCGCCGGAGGAGGAGCCGCCGGGCACCGCCTCGGGGTCGTTGATGTTGGGGGGCGTCGCCGTCATCGGGTTGAGGCCGAGGCCGGAGAAGGCGAACTCGCTCATATGGGTCTTGCCGAGGCAGACGAGCCCCGCGCGGGTGGCGGTGGCGAGCACCGGCGCGTCATGCTCGGGCACGCGGTCTTCCAACAGGCGGGAGCCGGAGGAGGTGGCGAGGCCGGCCGTGTCGAAGAGGTCTTTCCAGCTGACCGGCACGCCGTCGAGGGGGCCGCGGCGGAGCTTTGCCTCGGCGCGGGTCTTGGCGGCTTTCGCCTCGGCGCGGGCGCGGTCATGGGTGACGATGGTGTAGATGCGGTCACGGGCGGGGTGGGCGTCGATGGCCGAGAGGTAGGTGTCGCAGAGGGTGACCGGGTCGATCTCGCCCTTCTCGATGCCGCGGCCGAGGTCGGCCGCCGTCATGTGTAGCCAGTTTTTCATCCCCGCTGCCCCTTGCTGCCGCTTGCCTTCGGAAAGCGACCGTAGCGGCAGTGCGGCGCATGGACAATCCCGCAGGGCTGTCCATATTGAGGGGCATGAGCGAGATGAGCGATATCCTGATTGTCGGCGGGGGCTTGAACGGCCCGGCGCTGGCATTGGCGCTGGCCCAGGCGGGGCGCAGCGTGACCGTGATCGATGCGCTTCCCGAGACCGTGCGCAAGGATGCGGCGTTCGACGGGCGGGGCTATGCGCTGGCGCTGGCCTCGGTGCGGCTGTTGCGGCGGATCGGTGTGTGGGAGCGGGTCGAGGACCACGCCCAGCCAATGCTGGAGATCAAGGTGTCGGACGGGCGCGCGGGGGAGGGGCCGTCGCCCTTCTTCCTGCATTTCGACCATGCCGAGATCGAGGAAGGCCCGATGGGGCAGATGATCGAGGACCGGTATTTGCGGCGGGCCTTGCTGGAGGCGATGGACGAGGCCGAGGGGATCACCCAGGTCACCGACAGCGTTTCGGCGCAGGAGGTGGACGCGCGGAGTGTGACGCTGACGCTGGCCTCGGGGAAAACCGTGTCGGGCCGGATGGTCGTGGGCTGTGACGGGCGTGCGTCGGGGACGGCGGTACGGGCCGGGATCCGGCGGACGGGCTGGGGCTATGGGCAGACGGCGCTGGTGGCGGCGGTGGCGCATGAGCGGCCGCATCACGGGATTGCGCACCAGTTCTTCATGCCGCCCGGACCGCTGGCGATCTTGCCGCTGCCGGGGAACGTGAGCTCGATCGTGTGGAGCGAGAGCGAGGCGACGGCGGCGTCGTTCGCCGCGCTGAGCGACGACGATTTCATGGAGGTGCTGCGGCCGCGCTTCGGCGATTTCCTTGGGGAAATCAGCCTGAAGGGCAAGCGCTATACCTATCCGCTGGGCCTGACCATCGCCAACAGTTTCGTGGCCGAGCGGCTGGCGCTTGTCGGCGACGCAGCGCACGGGATGCACCCGATTGCCGGGCAGGGGCTGAATGCCGGGCTGCGCGATGTGGGGGCTTTGGCGCAGGTGGTGAGCGAGGCCGCGCGGCGGGGCGAGGATTTCGCGGCGCCGGATGTTCTGGAGCGCTACCAGCAGTGGCGGCGGTTCGATACGGCGACGCTGGCGGCGGTGACGGATGCGACGAACCGGCTGTTTTCGAATGACAATCCGGTGTTGCGGCTGGGTCGCGATATCGGGATGGGCGTGCTTGGCTCGATGCCGGGGCTGCGGCGCGGGTTCATTCGCGAGGCGGCGGGGCTGACCGGAGATCTGCCGGAGTTGATGAAGGGTTGAGTTATGGGGGCGCTGCCCCCAACGTTGAATTTCCCTTGGAAATTCAACGCCTCCCCCGGGATATTTTTGGCCAGAAGAAGCTCAGGGGTTGGCGCGTTCCAAGAGGCGGATGAAGGTGTCGCCGTAGCGGCGCTCGTCTAGGAGGGTGAGGCCGTCTGGCGGCGTGATGTCGGCGCTTTCTTCCCAGATGATCAGGGCGTCATGAGCGAGCCAGCCCTGTGTAATGGCGGCGGCGAGGGCCTGTTCGCCAAGGCCCTTGCCATAGGGCGGGTCGAGGAAGACGAGGGTGCAGGGCGCGGGGGCGGGGCCGGGTTTGCGGGCGTCGCGGGGGAGGATTTGCGTCAGGTCTTCGGCACCGCAGAGGCGGATGTTCTCGCGCAGGAGTTTCTGGGCCGCGCGGCCGCTTTCGACGAAGGTGACATGGGCCGCGCCGCGGGAGAGCGCCTCGAGCCCCAGGGCGCCGGTGCCGGCGAAGAGGTCGAGCACGCGGGCGTCGTCCAGCCGGTCGGCATGGGCGTTGGCGAGCACGTTGAAGAGGCTTTCGCGCACCCGGTCGGAGGTGGGGCGGAGATGCGCGGCCGCATCGCCCTTGCCCACCGACGCCAGCCGGCGGCCGCGGAAGGCGCCGCCGATGATCCTCATGCTTTCAGGAGCGCCTTGAGATCGGTGTCGACATTCTCGATGGCGTCGGGATCAGGCGATTTGCCGGCGTCGATCAGGCGTTTGCCGACCATGTAGGCGCGGGCGTCGTTCATGGCGTCGACGGCGAGCAGGGTGTCGCCCTTGTAGTACCAGAAGGAAGCCGCGTTCTCATGTTCGCCCGGGCGGGCGATCACGCGGTCAAAGCCGGTGTTCAGCCCGGCGATCTGCAGCTTGACGTCGTACTGGTCGGACCAGAACCACGGCTGGGGGACGTAAGACTTGTCGGCGCCCATGATGTTTTCGGCCACCAGTTCGGCCATGTCGATGGCGTTGGGCACGCTTTCCTGCCGGATGCGGGCGCCGTCATGGGGGAAGGAGGCGCAATCGCCCGCGGCCCAGATGGCGGGGTCGGAGGTGCGGCCGTGGTCGTCGGTTTTTATGCCATTCTCGACCTCGAGACCGGCGGCCTCGGCCAGGGCGGTGGCAGGGGTGATGCCGACGCCGACGACGACGAAATCGGTGTCGATCTCGGTGCCGTCGGAGAGGCGGGCGCCGGTGACGTGGCCGTCGCCGGTGAGGGTGTCGAGGCCGATGCCTTCGCGGATATCGACGCCGTGATCGGTGTGAAGCTTGCGGAAATAGTCGGAGGTTTCCTTGCAGGCGACGCGCTGGAGGATGCGGTCGGCCATTTCGACCAGCGTGACCTTGAGGCCGCGGGAGGCCGCGACCGCCGCCGCTTCGAGCCCGATATAGCCGCCGCCGACGATGAGCACGCGTTTGCCTTCGGTGAATTCGGGGGCCATCGTGTCGACATCGTTCAGGTCGCGCACCACGTAGACGCCGCGCAGTTCGCCGCCGATGCTGCCGGGGAGGCGGCGGGGGACGGAGCCGGTGGTGAGCACGAGATGCTCGTAGGGGATGGATTTGCCGCCGGCGATCACCAGCTTGCCCTGCCGGTCGATGGCGTCGACGCGGGTGTCGAGGTGCAGGTCGATCCCGTTCTCGCCATAGAAGCTTTCGGGGCGGAGGAAGAGGCGTTCGAGCTCCATCTCGCCGAGCAGGTATTTCTTGGAGAGCGGCGGGCGCTGGTAGGGGGGCGCGTGTTCCTCTCCGATGAGGGCGATCTGGCCCTCGTAACCCAGCGCGCGCAGTTTGGTCACCAGCGAGGCGCCTGCCTGCCCCGCTCCGATCACGACTATGCCGGGCATGCCCGATCCTCCCGATTTATCATGGTCAGTCCGTCGACGTGACCCTATATCTACCCTCGATGGAAACGCAATTGATAGACAGGATGCGACAATGACGATCACTGTTGGCGACAAGCTTCCCGATGCAACGCTGGTTCAGATGGGGGGTGAAGGGCCGGAACCGGTCGAGCTTTCCTCGAAAACCGATGGGCGCAAGGTCGTGATCTTCGCCGTGCCGGGGGCGTTCACCCCCACCTGCCATTCGGCGCATGTGCCGAGCTTCATCCGCACCAAGGACCAGTTTGCCGAGAAAGGCGTGGACGAGATCATCTGCGTCAGCGTGAACGACCCGTTCGTGATGGGCAACTGGGGCGAGGCGACCGGCGCGTCGGATGCCGGGATCACCATGCTGGGCGATCCGGAGGCGAAATTCACCAAGGCGTTGGGCATGGACTTCTCGGCGCCGCCCGCGGGCCTGATCGACCGCTCGAAGCGCTACGCGATGCTGGTCGAGGACGGCAAGGTCAGTGTGCTGAACCTCGAGGACAGCCCGGGCACCTGCGAAGTGTCGGCGGGCGAGGGCCTTCTGGCCGATATGTAAGCCTTTCGGGCTTTGCCGGGGCGGGCCCAGACGCCGCGCCCCGGCTTTCATCTTTCCAAAAATACTCAATTCCCCCGGCCCGAAGCGTGCGGCGGCGTCAGGATATGGCGCAGGAGTGCCACCGGGTGCGCCTTGAGCGAGAGCCGTGTGGCGACATAATCCTCGACCACCTCCTCGCCCAGGGTCATCTGCGGCAGGTGGGCGGCGGGCTCAAGGATGGCCTCGCCCTCCATGTCGCCGGCGAAGAGCGGCAGGGGTTTGTCGCCGGCCAAAGCGCGGGCCTCCCACAGTGCCTCGCGGCGGGTCAGGCCGAGCGCGGCGAAGGCGTCGGCCTCGGCCAGCCGGGTGAGGGTGGCGGGTGGCACGCCGGCGCGGCGCCAGATGTCGGAGACCTGCGTGTAGCCGTTGCCGCGGGCGGCCGTGATCCAGCCCGCGTCTTCCTCGGACAGGCCCTTGACCTGTCGGAAGCCGAGGCGGAGGGCGAGGCTGCCGCGCTCGTCGGGTTCGAGGACGTTGTCGTAGTAGCTTGACTGGATGCAGACCGGCCGCACCTCGACCCCGTGCTCGCGGGCGTCGCGGACGATCTGCGCCGGGGCGTAGAAGCCCATCGGCTGGGAGTTCAGCAGCGCGCAGGCGAAGACGGCGGGGTGGTGGCGCTTGATCCAGGCGCTGGCATAGACCAGCAGCGCGAAGGAGGCCGCGTGGCTTTCGGGGAAGCCGTAGGAGCCGAAGCCCTCGATCTGGGAAAAGCAGCGTTCGGCGAAGTCGGCATCGTAGCCGTTTTTCGCCATGCCGCTGAGGAAGCGGGTGCGGAATTCACTGACCGAGCCGTTTTTCTTGAAGGTGGCGAGCGAGCGGCGGAGGCGGTCGGCCTCCTCGGGGGTGAAGCCCGCGCCGGTGATGGCGATCTGCATCGCCTGTTCCTGGAAGAGCGGCACGCCGAGGGTCTTGCCGAGGACCTGGCCGAGCTCGTCGGATGGGAATTCGACGGCCTCCTCGCCGTTGCGGCGGCGGATATAGGGGTGGACCATGTCGCCCTGGATCGGGCCGGGACGGATGATGGCCACCTCGATGACGAGGTCGTAGAAGCAGCGGGGCCGCATCCGGGGGAGGAAGTTCATCTGCGCGCGGCTTTCCACCTGGAAGACGCCGATGCTGTCGGCGGCGCAGAGCATGTCGTAGACGGCCGGGTCTTCGGGGGGCAGGGTGGCCAGCGTGTAGTTGGTGCCGTGGTGTTGCTGCAGGAGGGTGAAGGCCTTGCGGATGCAGGTGAGCATGCCAAGGGCGAGGATGTCGACCTTGAGGATGCCGAGGCTGTCAATATCGTCCTTGTCCCAGCAGATGACGGTGCGGTTTTCCATGGTGGCGTTCTCGATCGGGACCAGTTCGTCGAGCCGCCCCTCGGTGATGACGAAGCCGCCGACATGTTGGCTGAGGTGGCGGGGGAAGCCCTCGATCTCGCGCATCAGCTCCATGGTCTGGCGCAGGCGGGGGTCGTCGGGGTCGAGGCCGATTTCCTGAAGCCGCTGGCGTTCGAGGTTGCCGGCGGCGAAGAAGCCCCAGAGTTGTGACGACAGCGCGCCGACGGTGTCCTGTGAGAGGCCCATGGCGGCGCCGACCTCGCGGATCGCCCGCTTGCCGCGGTAGTGGATGACCGTGGCGCAGAGCCCGGCGCGGTGGCGGCCGTAGCGCTCGTAGATGTGCTGGATCACCTCCTCGCGGCGTTCGTGCTCGAAATCGACGTCGATATCGGGCGGCTCGTTCCGGGCCTCGGAGACGAAGCGCTCGAAGACCATTGTGCCGGTTTCGGGCGAGACGCTGGTGACGCCCAGGCAGTAGCAGACCACCGAGTTGGCCGCCGAGCCGCGCCCCTGGCAGAGGATGTCGCGGGAGCGGGCGAAGGCGACCACGTCGTTCACGGTGAGGAAGTAGGGCTCGTATTTCAGCTTGGCGATGAGGGCGAGCTCGTGTTCGAGCATGTTTTTCACCTTCTCGGGCGCGCCGTAGGGGTAGCGCCAGCGCAGGCCTTCATAGGCGAGGCGGCGCAGGCGGCTGGCGGGGGTTTCGCCGTCGGAAAGCTCGCTGGGGTATTCGTAGCGCAGCTCGTCGAGGGAGAAGGCGAGGGTGTCGGCAAGCTCTTCGGTGCGGTGGACGGCGTCTTCGTGGCCGGGGAAGAGGCGGAGCATCTCGGTGTGGGAGCGCAGGCGGCATTCGCCGTTGGCGAGTGCGTCGCGGCCCAGCGCCTCCACCCGGCGGCCGGTGCGGATGGCGGTCAGCACGTCGGCGAGGCGGCGGCGGCGGGCGTGGTGCATCATCGGCGTGGCCGAGGCGATGGTGGGCAGGCCGAGGCGGCGGGCGAGCTCGGCGAGGGTGTCGAAGCGGGCCCGGTCCTGCCCGTCGTAGCGGGGGGACATGAGGAGGTGCATGTCGGCGCCGTATCGGCGGATGAGGCGGCGGGCATTGCGGGCCCAGTCGCGCTTGTTCTGATTGCGGGGCGGGTGGAGGAGGAGGGCCATGTGGCCGCCGTTTTCCAGCAGGTCGGGGAGGGTCAGGCGGCAGGTGCCCTTTTCGGCACGCAGGCGGCCGGTGCTGATTAGCCGGCAGAGGCGCGCCCAGCCGGTGCGGTCGCGCGGCAGGGCGGTCAGCTCGATGCCTTCGGTCAGGCAGAGGCGGGCGGCGGGGATGAGGCGCGGTGTGTGGGCCCATTCGGGCGGTTGCGGATCGGGGGCGGGCGGGCCGATGGGGCCGTCTTGCGCCTCGAGCGCGCGGCGTTCGGCCACCTGTCGGGCGATCTCGCGGGATTCCGTATGGGCGCGGACGATGCCGGCGACGGAATTGGTGTCGGCGATGGCGAGCGCGGGCAGGCCGAGAAAGGCCGCCCGGCTTATGTATTCCTCGGGGTGCGAGGCGCCGGTCAGGAAGGTGAAGTTGGAAGTGGCGGAGAGTTCGGTGAACATGACTCGGGGAGTATATTCACGTTTTGTTCTTATTTGGAGTCGTAAGTTGAAGGTGCCCCGGGACCCCTAGCGTTTGAGAAGAGGCCCCGGCTCGGGGGCCGGGGCGGGTTGGAAAGGTGGCGGTGATTTGGAGACTTGCTACCCGTCCCGGGCTTGACCCGGGACCTCTGGCGGTTGGATGGCGAGGCTCGGGGAACGGGGCGGGGAGAGCTAGGCCACGCCGGCGATCGTCGCGCGGAGGGTGGCGAGGCCGTCGCCCTTTTCGCTGGAGGTCAGGATGATCTCGGGGAAGGCGGCGGGGTGTTTCGCCAGCTTCCCGCGGACTTGTGCCAGCATCGGGTCGCGATCGTTGGCCTTCACTTTGTCGGCCTTGGTCAGGACGCATTGGAAGGTGACGGCGGCGGAATCCAGGAGCGAGAGGATTTCCTCGTCGACCTCCTTGATGCCGTGGCGGGCGTCGATCAGGACGAAGGCGCGGCGCAGGGTGGCGCGGCCGGAGAGGTATTGCTTGAGCAGTGCCTGCCACGCCGCGACCTTGGGCAGGGGGGCGTTGGCATAGCCGTAGCCGGGCAGGTCGACGAGGTAATGGCTGTCGGCCAGGGCGAAGTAGTTGATTTCCTGCGTGCGGCCCGGCGTGTTGGAGGCGCGGGCGAGCGCCTTGCGGCCGGTGAGCGCGTTGATCAGCGAGGATTTCCCCACGTTCGAGCGCCCGGCGAAGCAGACCTCGGCCCGGTCCGCCGGGGGCAGGCCGGACATGGCGACCACGCCCTTGACGAAATCGACCTGCCCGGCAAAGAGCTTGCGGCCCGTCTCGGAAGTGTGCTGGTCGGGTTCGGGTTCGGGGGCGAGGGGGAAGGGGAGCGCCATCAGAGCGGCTCGACGCTGTCGCCGGTGGCGATCTCGCCGGTCTTGGTGACCACGGCGTAGATGCCGAAATTCTGGTGGCCGTGGACGGATTTGAGCGCGCCCAGCGTGTCGGCATCGCGGGCGCCGGTGGCCGGGTTGGCGGTGGTGGCGAGGCAGCGGACGATGGGCTCGCGCACCTCCAGCTCGGCGGTGCCGATGCGGATTGTCTTGCCGACGAGGTCAAACTCCGACCATGCGGGCAGGCCGGTGAGGTGGATGTTGGCCCGCCAGCGGAGCGGCGAGATGTCCTGCTCCATCTCGCCGGCGAGCGCGTCGTTCGAGGCGAGGTTGATCAGGCTGATGGAGGGGAAATCGGTGTCGGTCATGCCGCGGCCGTCGACCCGGACGATGCGGGTGGACTGCGCCCGGTTTTCCGGCATGAGCGGGCGGACCCAGTCGAGGAAGGCGCGCGCCTCGGTGTCGGGGGCGAAGGTGACGGCGGGCCGGTCGGGATGGGTGAGGGTGACCGTGCCGGTGGCCTCGTCCGTTCGGGCGTCGATGGCCATCAGCGCGGGCACCTTGGCGCCGCGGGAAAACTCGGCGCAGGGGGCCCATTCGGACCCGTCGGCGCGGGCCGCCTCGTGTGCGACGGCCCAGCGCCGGTCATAGGGCATGGTCTGCCCCTCGGTCAGGGTGACGCGGTCCAGCGTCTCGCGTCCGTGGCCCTTGATCGGGTGACGCCAGAGCGCGGCGACCGTGGTCATTACTTGCCCCCGGACTTGTTGGGCTTCTTGGCGTCCCCGGTGGCTTTGGGCTTCTTCTTGAAGCTCGACTTGATATTGCCGAAGACATCCGGCTTGTAGCCCTGGCTGCGCATGATCAGATATTGCTGGGCGAAGGTGATGGTGTTGTTCGCGATCCAGTAGAGGACCAGCCCGCTGGCGAAGCTGCCGAGCATGAACATGAACACCCACGGCATCCAGGCGAAGATCATCTGTTGCGTCGGATCGGTGGGGGCCGGGTTCAGTTTCTGCTGCAGCCACATCGAGATGCCGAGGCCCAGCGGCAGGATGCCGATGAAGATCAGCGCGAGGATCGAACCGGGTTCCGGCGCGGCCCAGGGCAGCAGGCCCCAGAGGTTGTAAAGCGACGAGGGGTCGGGCGCCGAGAGGTCGCGGATCCAGCCGATCCACGGCGCGTGGCGCAGTTCGAGGGTGACGAAGATCACCTTGTAGAGCGAGAAGAAGATCGGGATCTGCAGCAGGATCGGCAGGCAGCCCGAGGCGGGGTTCACCTTTTCCTTCTTGTAGAGCGCCATCATCTCCTGCTGAAGCTTCTGGCGGTCGTCGCCGGCGCTTTCCTTGATCTTCTCCATCTGCGGCTGGAGTTCCTTCATCTTCGCCATCGAGACGTAGGACTTGTACGCGAGCGGCAGCAGCAGCGCCTTGATGATGAGCGTGAGCGCGATGATCGCCCAGCCCATGTTGCCGATCATGGCGTTGAGCCAGTGCAGCACGGCAAAGATCGGCTTGGTCAGGAAGAAGAACCAGCCCCAGTCGATCGAGTCGAGGAATTTCGGGACATCCTGCTCGTTCTGGTAGTCGCGGATGGTGGCCCATTCCTTGGCCCCGGCGAAGACGCGGGTCGAGCTGGTGGCGGATTCGCCCGCGGCGAGGGTGACGGTGGGGTGGCGCGCGGTGGTCTGGTAGATGTCGCGGCGGCCGTCGCGGAAGGTGCTGATCTTGGTGCCGGCGCGCTGTTCGGGAATCAGCGTGGTCATCCAGTAGTGATCGGTGAAGCCGGTCCAGGCGGCCTCTTCCACAGCGAGGGTCTCGTGGTTCGAGGCGGGTTCGAAATCGTCGTAGTCGATCTCGGTCAGCTCGCCGTCGACGATGCGGATGCCGCCCTCGTGCAGGATGAAGAAGTTCTTCAGGTCCGGCGGCGTGCCGTGGCGGGCGAGGATGCCGTAGGGGGCGAGCGACCGGGTGTCATCGCCGGTGTTCTCGACCGACTGGGTGACGGTGAACATGAACTTGTCGTCGACGCTCATCTCGCGGCGGAAGGTCAGGCCGGCGCCGTTGTCCCAGGTCAGCACGATGGGGCTGTCGGGGGTGAGCGTGCCGTCGCCCTCGAGCTCCCACAGGGTGTTGGCGCCCGGCACCTCGTCACGCGAGAGGCCGCTGCCGGGGGCCCAGCCGAAGAGCGCGTAATAGGGGGTATCGCTGCCGACGGGCGAGAGCAGGCTGACGATGTCGGAGTCGGGGTCGAGCGTCTCGCGGTAGTCCTTGAGCGCGAGCTGGTCGATGCGGCCGCCGCGGAGCGAGATGGAGCCCAGAAGCTCGGGCGTGTCGATCTGGACGCGGGGCGCCTCGTCCTCGGCGGGGGCTTCCTCGGTGGCGGCGGCCGTGGCGGTGCCGGTGTCGGCGCCGGGGTCGGCCGAGCCGGGGGCGACGGCGACATCGCCGGTGTCGTCGGTGCCCTGCTGGCCGGTCTGCTGGGAGGTTTCCTGTGTCGTCGTGTCGGCCGTGTCCGTCGCCTCGGGCGGCGGGAACAGCACGAACCACAGCAAGATCACCACGAAGCTGAGCGCGGTTGCAAGGATGAGGTTCTTGTTCTGGTCGTCCATCGCCAGCGGCACCCGTGGTTGAGAAAGTTTGACGGGGTTCAACAGAGTGCAGGACGAAAGGTCAAGGGGATTCAGGGCAATTCGCGGCTAGGTGCGGCCAGATGCCGTGCCGTCAGACCGCGCCCTTGCGCAGGTCCGGCGGGGCCTGAAGCTTGCCCGAATGGGTGCGCAGCCACGGCAGCGTGGCCTCGGGCGGCATCGGCCGGGCGATACCGAACCCCTGCACATGGCCACAGCCGAGCTGGGCCAGGAGGGAGTGTTCGCCGGCGGTCTCGACCCCCTCGGCGAGGGTTTCGAGCTCGAGCTGTTCGGCCATGGTCAGGATCGCCGCGACCATGCGCTGCTGGCGCGGGTCGGTGTCGATGCCGTGCACGAAGGAGCGGTCGATCTTGAGCCGGTCGATGGAAAACCGCTTGAGCGAGGAGATCGAGGCGTGGCCGGTGCCGAAATCGTCGAGGTCGATGCGGCAACCGAGGTCGGAGAGGCGGCGGATGTTGCGGGCGGTGTCGTCATCCGGAGAGGTGGACACGACGGTTTCGAGGATCTCGATCTTGAGGCGGGACGGGGCGAGATCGTTGCGGTCGAGCTCCCACGCGATGGTGTCGGGGAGCGCGGGGTCGCGCAGGTCGGTGGGCGAAAAGTTGACGCCGACGCCGGGGATGGCGAACCCTGCACCGTCCCAGCGGCCAAGCGCCTCCAGCGCCTCGCGCAGCATGATCGCCTGGAGCGTGCCGGTCAGGCCGGCCTTTTCGACATGCGGCAGGAAGGCACCGGGCAGGAGCACGCCGCGTTGCGGATGGCGCCAGCGCGCCAGTGCCTCGAAGCCCGACACGCGGCCGGTATCGGTGCAAAGCTGGGGCTGGTACCAGGCGATGATTTCCCCGCCGTTGAGGGCCTGTGCGATTTCGTCCTGCGGGCGGGCGGGTCGGATGCCCGGTGCCGGGATGCCCGGTTCGGGCCGGCGAACGCGGATCGCGGACGGCCCGTGCGTCGCGGCCTCGCGCAGGGCCGCAGTGGCGACGGCCGCGAGGCCGGACCCGTTTTCCGCAAGGCCGCCGGCGGACAGGCAGATGCCGATGGCCGCGGTGAAGCGCGGCCCCTCCGGTGCTGCGGGGGCGGGGCGCTGCGCCTCGCCTTGGAGGCGGGCGGCAAGCTTGCATACGGCCTCGGGCGTCATGGAGCGGGGCGGGGAGAGAACGATGCCGAAGATCGCATCGTCGAAGCGGAACACCCTGTCCCGCCGGCGCAGGCAGGCGTTCAGCCGGTCGGCGACGCGGTCGGCGGCCTGCCCGGTCGCGGCGTCGCCATGTGTGTTGCGGAGTGCGGCGTGGTTTTCCAGTTCCAGCATCATGCAGGCGGTCATACCGCCCTGGTCGCGGGCGCGCAGGAGGGCGGCATCGATCGCCTCCTCCAGCGAGGCGCCGGGGGCGGGCGGGCCGGTCTCCATGCCGGCGGGTGCGGGCGTGCGGCCGAAGACACCGGCCACGACGAGCAGGGCAGGGAAGGCGACGGTTGACCAGAGCAGGGCCGATTCGCCCCCTGCCCAGTAACCCGCCAGCAGGAGCGCCGGCAAAAGGGCCAGCGCCAGCGGCCCGGTCAACAGGTCGGCGAGCTGTCGGCGCAGCAGGGCACAGGTTTGTCGGATGCGTAGAATCATGGACGTTCCCGGTTTGTGCCCGGACGCTACGTCCTGTCGCTCAATTTTTCCTTAACGCAGCTTCGGCGGTGCGTCCGGCCCGTTTTGCAAGGCCGTATCCCCTGCGTTCCGCCGCTGGAGGCCGGCGAAATCGAAGAGCCCCGAATCGAGCAGGTGGGACGGCCGGGCGTTCATCAGGGAGCGGAACATGACCTGCCGGCGGCCGGGGGAATTGCGTTCCCAGCCGTCGAGGATCTGCTTGACCTGCTGGCGCTGGAGCCCGTCCTGCGAGCCGCAGAGGTCGCAGGGGATGATCGGGTAGTTCATCGCCTTGGCGAAGCGCTCGCAATCGGCCTCGGCGACGAAGGAAAGGGGGCGATAGAGGAAGAGGTCGCCCTCTTCGTTGACCAGTTTCGGGGGCATGGTGGCAAGGCGCCCGCCGTGAAAGAGGTTCATGAAGAACGTCTCGAGGATGTCATCGCGGTGGTGACCGAGCACCACGGCGGAACAGCCTTCCTCGCGGGCGATGCGGTAGAGGTGGCCGCGGCGCAGGCGCGAGCAGAGGGCGCAGTAGGTGCGGCCCTGCGGGACCTTGTCGACGACGACGGAATAAGTGTCCTGGTACTCGATCCGGTGGGGCACGCCCATCTTCTCGAGGAACTCGGGCAGGACGGTGGCGGGGAAGCCGGGCTGGCCCTGGTCGAGGTTGCAGGCCAGCAGCTCGACCGGCAGGAGGCCGCGCCATTTCAGCTCGTAGAGAATGGCCAGCAGGGTGTAGCTGTCCTTGCCGCCGGAGAGGCAGACGAGCCACTTGGCGCCCTTTTCGACCATGCCGTACTGTTCCACCGCTTCGCGCGTCTGGCGCACGATGCGTTTGCGGAGTTTCTTGAACTCGGTGCTTGAGGGGGCGCCCTCGAACAGCGGGTGGATATCGTCGGCGTTGTCGAACATGGGATGGGCCTTAGACCTTCCCGGGGCGTCGGGCAAGAGATGTCAGCCGGAGGCGCCGTCCTCGATCAGCGCCCTGAGAATCGCCTTGGCGTTGTCGGAGTTCCAGTGGGCGTCGCCCTGCATCCGCGCGATCTCCTGCCCGTCGCGGTTGAGGATGACGGTGATTGGCAGGCCGAGGATGCCCATCTCGCGCGAGATCTGCATCTTTGGGTCGCGGTGGAGGGGGAGATTGTCGACGCCGATCTCGTCGAAGAAGGATTTCATCGCCGGGGGCGGGTTGCGGCCGGTGGCGATGGTGACGACGTCGAAATCCTCGCCGCCCAGGTCGGATTGCAGCTCGGAGAGCATGGGCATTTCCTTGCGGCAGGGCGCGCACCAGGTGGCCCAGAAGTTCACCACCGCGATCTTGCCCTGGTAATCGGCGAGCGAACCGGTGCTGCCGTCTTCCATGGTGTAGCTGGCCTGCGAGACCTCCTTCGGCTCGGAATGGAAGGAGAGTTTCTTCATGTCGCCCTCGCGCATGGCGGCGAGCTTGTTCATGTCGGCCGCGGCGGCGTTTGCACCGAGGATCATGCATGTATAAAGGACGAGCGCAGACAGGATTTTCATATTCCCTCCGAAGGGCCAAGACATGACTGACACGACCTCGAACCAGATGTGGGGCGGCCGCTTTGCCGCCGGACCGGACGCGATCATGGAGGCAATTAACGCCTCGATCGGGTTCGACAAGCGTCTGGCGGCACAGGATATCGCCGGCTCGAGGGCCCACGCCGCCATGCTGGCCGCGACGGGCATCGTCAGTGATAAGGATGCCGAGGCGATGAGGGAAGGGCTGCTCACGGTCTTGTCAGAGATCGAAGGCGGCACGTTCGAATTTTCCACCGCGCTGGAGGACATTCACATGAATGTCGAGGCGCGGCTGAAGGAGGTGATCGGCGAGCCGGCCGGGCGGCTACACACGGGCCGGAGCCGGAACGACCAAGTGGCGACGGATTTCCGGTTGTGGGTGCGCGATCAGCTCGATGCGGCGGAGGCGGGGCTCGTCACGCTCTTGCAAGCGTGCCTCGCGCAGGCGGAGGCCGGGGCGGACTGGGTGATGCCGGGGTTCACCCATCTGCAGGTGGCGCAGCCGGTGACATGGGGCCATCACATGATGGCCTATGTCGAGATGTTCGGGCGGGATCTGAGCCGGGTGCGCGATGCGCGGAAGCGGATGAACGAATGCCCGCTGGGCGCGGCGGCGCTGGCGGGCACGTCTTTCCCGATCGACCGGGAGATGACGGCGGAGGCGCTGGGGTTTGACCGGCCCTGTGCCAACAGCCTCGATGCGGTGAGCGACCGGGATTTCGCGCTGGAGTTCCTGGGCGTGGCGAGCATCTGCGCGATGCACCTGAGCCGGTTTGCCGAGGAGCTGGTGATCTGGTCATCGGCGCAGTTCCGGTTCGTGGCGCTCTCCGACCGGTTCTCGACCGGGTCGTCGATCATGCCGCAGAAGAAGAATCCCGACGCGGCGGAGCTTCTGCGGGCCAAGGTGGGGCGGATCTTCGGGGCGAACGTGGCGCTGATGACGGTGATGAAGGGGCTGCCCTTGGCCTATTCCAAGGACATGCAGGAGGACAAGGAGCAGGTTTTCGTCGCGGCCGATCACCTGATGCTGGCGCTGGCGGCGATGGAGGGGATGGTGCGCGACATGACCCCGTTGCGCGAGAACCTCGAGGCGGCGGCGGCGACCGGGTTCTCGACCGCCACGGACCTGGCCGACTGGCTGGTGCGGGTGCCGGGCATGCCGTTCCGGGAGGCGCATCACGTGACCGGATCGCTGGTGGCGATGGCCGAGAAGAAAGGGTGCGATTTGCCGGATTTGAGCCTTGAGGACATGCAAACGGTGCACGGGGCGATCACGGGGGATGTATTCGACGTGCTGGGTGTGCATAATTCGGTGGCGTCCCGGACGAGCCTTGGCGGCACCGCACCGGTACGCGTGCGCGAACAGATAGCCCGGTGGAAGGAGATCCTGTCATGAAACGCGTCTTCGTTCTTGTGAGCCTCGCGGCGCTGGCGGCCTGTGGCGCCGATGGCGAACCGATCCAGCCGTCGATGAATGCCAATGTCGGGATGGGCTCGAACGGGCTGAGCGGCGGGGTCGGCGCCGATTTCGTCTCGGGGCGGTTCACGATGGGTGTGGGCACAAGCCTCTGAAGCCCCCGGGGGTGATTTGCCGGATGGTCTGTGCCCACCGGATGCGGTATCGCGGGCCCTGGCCGGGGAATTGAGTATTTCCGGAAAGATGAAACGCCGGGGTGAGGCTGAGAGATGGACCATTTCCTGTATCGGGACGGGGTGCTGCATGCCGAGGACGTGCCGGTGGCCGAGATCGCGGCCGCGGTGGGCACGCCGTTCTATTGTTATTCCACCGCCACGCTGACGCGGCATTTCCGGCTGTTCGACGAGGCGCTGAACGGCATGGACCACCTTGTCTGCTATGCCATGAAGGCGGCGAGCAACCAGGCCATCCTGAAGACGCTGGCGGGCCTTGGCGCGGGGATGGACGTGGTCTCGGGCGGGGAATATGCGCGGGCGAAGGCGGCGGGCGTGCCGGGGGAGCGGATCGTGTTCTCGGGCGTCGGCAAGACGCGCGACGAGATGCGGCTGGCGATCGAAGGCGGTATCCGGCAGTTCAACGTCGAGAGCGAGCCGGAGTTGCGGGCGCTGAGCGAGGTTGCAGCAGGCCTTGGCGCGACGGTGCCGGTGACGATCCGGGTGAATCCGGACGTGGACGCGAAGACCCATGCCAAGATCGCCACGGGCAAGAGCGAGAACAAGTTCGGCATTCCCATCGCACGGGCCCGCGAGGTCTATGCCGAGGCCGCGGCCCTTCCCGGGCTGGAGGTAATCGGGGTCGACGTGCATATCGGCAGTCAGCTCACCGATCTGGAGCCATTCCGGCTGGCCTATCGGAAGGTGGCGGAACTGACCGAGACGCTCAGGGCCGACGGGCATGACATCCGGCGGCTCGATCTTGGCGGGGGCCTCGGCATTCCCTACACGCGGAGCAACGAGGCGCCGCCGCTGCCGCTGGATTACGGCGCGATGATTCGCGAGGAGCTGGGGCACCTCGGCTGCGAGATCGAGATCGAGCCGGGGCGGCTGGTGGTCGGAAATGCCGGAATTTTGGTCAGCCGGGTGATTTACCTCAAGGAGGGCGAGGGGCGGAATTTCCTGATCCTCGACGGGGCGATGAACGACCTGATCCGCCCGGCCATGTACGAGGCGCACCACGATATCGTGCCGGTGATCGAGCCCGACGCGGCGGTCGAGCAGGCGCCCTACGACATTGTCGGGCCAGTCTGTGAAAGCGGTGACACCTTTGCCAAGGGGCGGATGATGCCGCCGGTGGGCGAGGGCGACCTCGTGGCATTTCGCAGTGCCGGGGCATATGGCGCGGTGATGGCGAGCGAGTACAACACGCGGCCCCTGGTGCCGGAAGTGCTGGTGCATGGGCATCAATTTGCCGTCATCAGGGCGCGTCCGACCTTTGACGAGATGATAAATCGCGATACCATTCCGGAATGGCTGTAAGAGTGCGACAGGTGCGGCAGCCCCCGATCCGGAAGGGAGCATGGCCAGACAGACCCCTCTGACCCCCGTGATGAGCCGTTTGCGGCGTCCGCTCAGCCTGACATGGGCCGGGCTGATCGCGGAACGGCTGGTGCGGGCGTTCTGGCCGTTCTGGACGGTGCTGGCGGCGACGGCTGCCGTGCTGATCCTTGGATTGCAGGATTTGATGCCGGTCGAGGTGGTCTGGGTGGGCTTCGTGCTGGCCGGGCTGGGCCTGATCGGTTTTGCCATTCACGGCGCGATGCGGTTCCGCTGGCCGAGGCGGCAGGAGGCCGTCGACCGGATGGACAGCGTGATGCCGGGCCGGCCGCTGGCGGCGCTGGGCGACCGGCAGGCGATCGGCGGGGGCGACCCGGCCTCGGAAGCCCTGTGGCAGGCGCATCTGCGGCGCATGGCCGAACGGGCGAGCGCCGCGAAGGCGGTGGAGCCGGACCTTGCGCTGGCGCCGCGTGACCCGTTCGGGCTGCGCTACGTGGCCTTGCTGGGGCTGGTCGTGGCGCTGCTCTTCGGGTCGGTCATGCGGGTGGGTTCGGTTTCGCAGATGGGGCCGGGGAGCGGCCCGGACATCGCGACGGGCCCTGCCTGGGAAGGCTGGATCGAACCGCCGACCTATACCGGGCTGCCGAGCCTCTACCTCAACGACCAGAAAGGCGAGATCCGGGTGCCGGAGGGCAGCCGGGTGACCGTGCGGCTTTACGGGGAGGTCGGTGCGCTGAGCGTGGCCGAGACCGTCTCGGGCCGGACGGAGGACGTGGGCGCGGCGACGGACACGGAACATTCCTTCGTGATCGTATCGGACGGCACGCTGAGCATCGACGGACCGGGCGGCAAGTCGTGGACGATCGTGGTGATCCCCGACCGGGAACCGCAGGTTTCGCTTGTCTCGGACGGGGCGAAGACGACCTTCGACGGGCAGATGAGCCAGCCGTTCAAGGCCGAGGACGATCACGGCGTGGTGGCGGGCAAGGCGACCTTCCGGCTGGACCTCGACGCGGTGGAACGGCGTTACGGGCTGGCGGTGGAGCCGGAGCCGCGGGAGCCGATCTCGATCGACCTGCCGATGCCGATCACCGGCGACCGGGCGGAGTTTACCGAAACCCTGATAGAGAACCTTTCGCAGCATCCCTGGGCGCACCTGCCGGTGACGCTGGAACTGGAGGTGCGCGATGCGGCCGACCAGGCCGGACAGAGCGCGCCGGAGGAGATGCGCCTGCCGGCACGGCGGTTCTTCGACCCGCTGGCGGCCTCGGTCATCGAGATGCGGCGCGACCTGTTGTGGTCGCGCGACAATGCCAAGCGCGTGGCGCAGGTGCTGCGGGCGGTGTCGCATGCGCCGGAAGAGGGGTTGTTCCGGTCGGAGACGGCCTATCTGCGGCTGCGGGTGATCCTTCGGCGGCTGGAAACGCTGACGGCGCATGACAGCCTGACGACCGAGGCGCGGGACGAAGTGGCGCAAGCGCTTTGGGACCTGGCGCTGGTACTGGAGGATGGCGATATCGGCGACGCGCTGGAGCGGATGCGGGAGGCGCAGGAGCGGTTGAGCGAGGCGATGCGCAACGGCGCCAGCGAGGACGAGATCGCCCGGCTGATGCAGGAGCTTCGGGATGCCACGCAGGACTACCTGCGGCAAAAGTCGCAGCAGGCGCAGCGCGATGGCGAGCAGCAGCAGGGCGACCAGCAGCTGTCCGAGAACATGATGACGCTGAACCAGCAGGATCTGCAGGACATGATGGACCGGATTCAGGAGCTGATGGAGGAAGGGCGCTATGCCGAGGCCGAACAGGCGCTGCAGGAATTCCAGGAGATGATGGAGAACCTGCGGATGACCGAGGGCCAGCAGGGTCAACAGGGCCAGAACCCCGGGCAGGAGGCGATGGAGGGGCTGGCCGAGACGCTGCGCGATCAGCAGGGCCTGTCGGACCAGGCGTTCCGCGACCTGCAGGAGCAGTTCAATCCCAATTCCCAGCAGGGCCAGTCGCAGCAGAACGAGGGCCGCGATGGCTCGCAAGGGCGGGGCCAAAGCCACCAGCAGGGGCAGGGGAACCAGCAGGGCCAGGGCAACCAGCCCGGCCAGCAGCCGGGGCAGCAGCAGGGCCAGAACGGTCAGGAGGGCCAGCAGGGCCAGCAGGGTTCGCTCGCCGACCGGCAGGAGGCGCTGCGGCGCGAGCTGGAACGGCAGCGCGGCAACCTGCCCGGCGCCGGCAGCGAGGCGGGCGACGCGGCACGCGAGTCGCTCGACCGGGCCGACCAGGCGATGCGGGGTGCCGAGGATGCGCTGCGGCAGGATGACCTGGCCGAGGCGATCGACCGGCAATCGGAGGCGATGGAAGCGCTGCGCGAGGGGATGCGGAACCTTGGGGAGGCGATGGCCGAGAACAACCAGACCCAGGGCGCGCAAGGGCAGGCCCGCGGCCAGTTCGGCGACCAGCAGAACGATCCGCTGGGCCGGGCGCCCGGCCAGGGTTCGCAGGTGGGCACGCAGGACAACCTGTTGCAGGGCGAGGACGTTTACCGCCGGGCGCGGGAGTTGCTGGACGAGATCCGCCGGCGCTCGGGCGAGGGCGAGCGGCCGGACGTGGAACTGGAATATCTCAAGCGGCTGCTGGAGCGGTTCTGAGGCGGGGCGGTACCGCTACCCGCCGATCATTTCCTGAACCTGCGCCACGAGCGGTGCGACCGCCTCGTTCAACTGCGCCCGCCAGCCATTCACCGTTTCGACATAGGCAATCAGCGGTTCTGCCGTGGCCGGGATGGTTTCGGCGATCACCGGCGAGAAGATGTAGGCCGCGGTGGCGATGATCGCCAGCATCACGGCCAGGCGCAGGCCGCGACGGAAGCCGCCGGTCGAGCGCTCGGGCGCGGCGACCTTGCTGCCATCGCGGGCAGAGAGGTCTTCCTTCGCGGCGGGCTGGGCCGAGGCGATGGTGGAGTTGATGTCATCGATATCCGGGAGCAGGCCACGGCGGGTTGCCGGGTCTATATCCTCGTCTTCGGCGGGGTCATCCTGGGGGGTGGCCGCTCCGCGGAGGCGTGCCATGCGGGCCTTGGCCTGGTGCGAGCGCCGGTCACTGTCGTCATGCGCCCCGTCGAGCCCGAGATCGGGCTGCGTTTCCAGCCAGCCCTTCTCGGCCGCGCGAGCCTGCTTTTCGCGCGAGGCCTCCTCGCGCAGGACGCTGGCAACATCGGGGTCGAGCTCGCGCCGGGAGGGCGTATCTTCGGCCGGGGTCGCGGTCAGGTCTTCGGCTTCGTCGTCATCGACCTCGACCCAGTCGGGCGTGTCTTCATCCTCATCGGCGGCCACATCCGCATCCGCAACCGCAACAGTCTCGCCGGGCTCGGCCGGTTCATCGGGCTCGGCGGTATGGGGGTGATCTGGGTGCGACTGAAACCAGGTGTCCCCGCAATTGGAACACTGTACGTCACGCCCGTCTTCCGGAATAACCTCGTCCGGAACCTCGTACTGTGCCCCGCAATTCGGGCAAATGAGCCTCATTTCGCCATCCGTCGCCTGATCCCCGGCAGCCGCCTTTTTAAGTCCGGCGGTCAGCTTGACCTTATGTGTAACGGCTGGTTTGTCAAAGAGCAAAGCAATTTGGGGCAGTTACCGTTGCACTGCCGCATGCCTTGGGGCATGAAAGGGCTGTTTCGCGAAGGGGCAGGCTTTGATCGAGCTGGAGAACGTGGCCTACAATTATGGCGGGGGCGAGTTGCTGAGTGAGATATCGCTCAAGCTGCAGCCCGGGTCGTTTCATTTCCTGACCGGGCCGTCGGGGGCGGGCAAGACGACGCTGCTGAAACTGTGTTACGGGGCGCTTCTGCCCACGTCGGGGCAGGTGCGGCTGTTCACGTCGGACGTGCGCGACATGGAGCGGGACGATATCGCGCTGGCGCGGCGGCGGATCGGTGTGGTGCACCAGGATTGCCAGTTTCTCGACCATCTGAACGTGTCGGACAACATCGCGCTGCCCCTGATGGTGGCCGGGCGCGACCTGCTGGCCGAGGGGGCGAACCTGAAGGAGCTGACAAGCTGGGTGGGCCTGACGGCGCGGGCGGGCGCGCTGCCGCCGGAGCTGTCGGGCGGCGAGCGGCAGAGGGCGGCGCTGGCACGGGCGGTGATCATGTCGCCCGACGTGGTGCTGGCGGACGAGCCCACGGGGAACATCGACTGGGACATGTCGCAGCGCCTGTTGCGGCTGCTGATCGAGCTGAACCGGATGGGCAAGACGATTATGGTGGCGACCCATGACCTTGCCTTGATCCGGGCGGCGAAGACCCATGTGCAGGCGCGCGTGCTGAGGATTTCCAACCGGCGCCTGCAGCTGGCGGGGGCGGACCTTTGAAGGCGGTGCTGAGCCAGGTGAGCGAGTTTCTCGTCGGGGACACGCAGGCCGACCGGGTGGTGCCGCCCACCGGGTTCACCGCGACGCTGACCCTGTTCAGCGCGGCGGCGATGGCGTTCCTTGCGGTCTTCGCGCTGGCGCTTTCACTGGCAACAGGGCGGCTGGCCGACCAGTGGGGATCGGAGCTGGCGCGGAGTTCGACCATCCGCATATCGGCCCCCGACGGCCAGCTCGCGGCCCAGACCGAGGCGGCGCTGAAGGTGCTGGAGACCACGAAGGGCGTCGACACGGCCCGCGCGCTGAGCTCGGAGGAGCAGCAGGCGCTGCTGGAGCCGTGGTTCGGGCCCGACCTGCCGGTCGACACGCTGCCCATTCCGCAGCTCATCGAGGTGATCGAAACCGAGGAGGGCTATGATGCCGAGGGGCTGCGCCTGCGGCTGGCGGCGGAGGCGCCGGGCGCGGTGCTGGACGACCACACCCGCTGGCGGCGGCCGCTGGTGAAGGCGGCGAGCCGGCTGCGGATGCTGGGCTGGGCCTCGATCCTGCTGATCGGGGCGGCGACAGCGGCAATGATCACGCTGGCCGCCAACGCGGCGCTGGCGGCCAACACGCAGGTGATCAGCGTGCTGCGGCTGGTGGGCGCGCGGGATTCCTACATTGCGCAGGCCTTCGAGCGACGGTTCACCCTGCGGGCGCTGACCGGGGCGGGGATCGGCATGGTGCTGGGCATGGTGGCGATCGCGCTGCTTCCATCGGCGCAGCCCGAGGGCGGGTTCCTGACCGGGCTGGGCTTCCAGGGGTGGCACTGGCTCTGGCCGCTGACCATCCCGATCCTGGCCGGGCTGGTGGCTTTTGGCGCGACCCGCGCCGCCGCGCGGAAGACCTTGCGGGACATGCCATGAGAGACGCGCTGCAATGGGCCCGGTCGCTGATCTTCGTCGTGAATATCTACGCGATGATGGGGATCATGGGGATCGTGTTCTTCCCCTGGGCACTGGTCAGCCGGAAGGGCGCGCTGACCGCCTGTCATACATGGTGTCGCTGGGTGCGGTGGACGGCGCGATGGATGGTGGGCATCCGCACCGAGGTGCGCGGCACGCCACCCACCGACGAGGTGCTGATCGCCGCGAAGCACCAGTCTTTCCTCGATATCATCCTGATTTTCGGCAGCGTGCCCGCCGGCAAGTTCATCATGAAGCGCGAACTGATGTGGGCGCCGGTGATCGGGCAGTACGCGCTCAAGATCGGCTGCGTGCCGGTCGACCGGGGCAAGCGCAGCCTTGCGATCAAGAAGATGGTGCGGGACGTGGCGAAGGGCCGCCAGCAGCCCGGTCAGCTTATCATCTATCCGCAGGGCACCCGGATCGCGCCGGGGGTGCAGGCGCCGTTCAAGATCGGCTCTGGCGTGCTCTACGAGGAACTGGGGCAGGATTGCGTACCGGCGGCTACCAACGTGGGGCTGTTCTGGCCGCGCATGGGCATCCTGCGCAAGCCGGGGCTGGCGGTGGTGGAGTTCCTGCCGCGGATCGAGGCGGGGCTCGACAAGGGCACGTTCATGGCGCGGCTGGCGGACGAGGTCGAGGAGGCCTCGAACCGGTTGATGACGGAGGCGGGGTTCGATGCGGACAATAGAGACGGTTGAGGCGCTGTCAGTGCTCTACGACGAGGCGGTGCCGGCGGCGATCGTGAAGGTGGCGACGCGTCTGACGCCGCTCTACCGGGAATGGATCGAGGGGGCGCGGTTCTGCATCCTGTCGACGGTCGGCCGGGAGGGCGTGCATGGCAGCCCGCGCGGCGATGACGGCCCGGTGGTGCGGGTCGAGGACGAACGCACGCTGATGATGCCCGACTGGCGCGGGAACAACCGTCTGGATTGCCTGAAGGATATCGTCGAGGACGGGCGGGTGGCGCTGCTGTTCCTGGTGCCTGGGTCGAACACGACGGTCCGGGTAAACGGACGGGCGGTGCTGACCGACGACGAGGGGTTGAGGCAGGGATTTGCGCACAAGTCGATCCTGCCTGCGACGGTGATCGTGATCGAGGTGGCCGAGGTCTACACCCAGTGCGCCAAGGCTCTGCTGCGCTCGGGCCTGTGGACGCGAGACGATCGCGACACGGTGCCGACGGTGGGGCAGATCCTGGCGGACATGTCCGATGGCGAGATGGGCGGCGCGGCCTATGACCGGGATTACGAGAAGAACGCCAAGCCGCGCATGTGGTAGGCCGCTCGTCGGGCCCTCGCAGGCCCGCCTCGCAATTTTCCGCGACGGAAGTGTCGGGCCGTCGCGTAACAGTCTTGCAGTGTCCGCATCCGTCCCCCTGGTGTAAAGGAGACTGCCATTCACATCGTAGAGTGCCTGTGGCGGATGCACGGCCGGTGAGAGCAGCTTCTCACCGGCCGTTCCGTTACGAGTGGATCGGCCCCAGGCCGCAGGCCAGCGCCGCCTCGCGCACCGCTTCCGAGAAGGTCGGGTGGGCGTGGCAGGTCAGCGCCACGTCCTCGGCCGAGGCGCCGAATTCCATCGCCACGCAGATCTCGTGGATCAGGTCGCCGGCCGAGGGGCCGATGATGTGCGCGCCGAGGATACGGTCGGTTTCCTTGTCGGCGATCAGCTTGACGAAGCCCTCGCCGGCGAAGACGGCCTTGGCGCGGGCGTTGCCCATGAAGGTGAACTTGCCGACCTTGTAGTCGCGGCCCTCGTCCTTCAGTTGTTCCTCGGTCTTGCCGACGGCGGCGACCTCGGGGTGGGTGTAGATGACGCTGGGGATGACGTTGTAGTTGACGTGGCCGTGCTTGCCGGCGATCACGTCGGCGGCGGCCATCCCCTCGTCCTCGGCCTTGTGGGCGAGCATCGGGCCGGTGATGGCGTCGCCGATGGCGTAGATGCCCTTGACGTTGGTCTGCCAGTGCTCGTCGGTCTTGATCTGGCCGGTCTTGGTGAGCTCGATGCCGAGCGCGTCGAGGCCGAGACCGTCGGTGTAAGGCTTGCGGCCGGTGGCGACGAGGACGACGTCGGCGTCGAGCTGGTGTTCGCTGTCGTCCTTGCGCAGCTTGTAGTTCACCTTGGCCTTGGTCTTGAGCGTCTCGACCGAGGTGACGGCGCTGCCCATGACGAATTCAAGCCCCTGTTTCTTCAGCATTTTCTGGAAGTTCTTCTGAACCTCGCCATCCATGCCGGGGGTGATGTTGTCGAGGTATTCGACGACCGTCACCTGCGTGCCCAGCCGGGCATAGACGCTGCCCATCTCGAGGCCGATGACGCCGGCGCCGATGACGACCATCTTCTTGGGGATCTTGGGCAGTTCAAGGGCGCCGGTGGAGGTGACGACGATCTTCTCGTCGATGGTCACCTCGGCGCCGGGGACGTTGGCCGCCTCGGAGCCCGAGGCGATGATGATGTTCTTGGCCTCGTGGGTGTCGTCGCCCACCTTGACCTTGCCCGCCTCGGGGATCGAGCCCCAGCCCTTGAGCCAGTCTATCTTGTTCTTCTTGAACAGGAATTCGATGCCCTTGGTGTTCTGGCCGATGGTGTCGTCCTTGTAGGAGAGCATCTCTTTCCAGTCGACGGAGGGCGCCTTGCCCTTCAGCCCCATCTTGGCGAAATTGTGCTCGGCCTCGTGCAGCATGTGGGAGGCGTGGAGCAGTGCCTTGGAGGGGATGCAGCCCACGTTGAGGCAGGTGCCGCCGAGGGTCTCGCGGCCTTCCACGCAGGCGGTTTTCAGGCCCAGCTGGGCGCAGCGGATGGCGGCGACATAGCCGCCGGGGCCTGAGCCGATTACGATGACGTCATAGCTTGCCATGAGCGGGTTCTCCTTGGATTTGGGACGTCGGTATCACGTCGGTATCTTGTCGGTATTGCGTCGGTGTTTGCGTCGGGGAGGGGCGCTGCCCCCGTCCGGGGCTTCGCCCGTTGTCAGGCGAAACGCTCCTCTGGAGCGTTTCCGGGTAGCCTGACAACCCCCGGGATATTTCTGGCCAGAAGAAGCTCATGTCAGGACGCCTTTCCGAGTCGCGTGGACAAGGTAGAGGAAGGCGGCCAGCCAGAGCGCGGACCAGAGCAGGACATATTGCAGGCGAATTGCCACGTAGGTGGTGTCGGCATACGGATCGGAGCCGGATTGAGCCTGGGTCTGGAGGATGAGAAACAGTGCGAACGGAAAGACCATCGCGGCGAGGAGGGCCAGCATGGCCCAGATGGTGTGCCGGCTTCTGCGAATACTGAGCCAGGTGACGATGGTGGCGGCGATCAGCAGCGGGATGGAGGCCCAGACCTGAAAGGTGCCGGGGAGACCGGCGAATTGCTCCGGGGGGCCCTCGCGGAAGGTCGGGATCAGGTTGAACGCGGTGTTCAGCGCGATAGCCGCGCAGGCCGCCGCAACAAGGGTAATGCCGAGAGGCCGCTTCACAGGAGCGCCGCCAGCAGCATGAGGGTGGTGGCGCCGAAGCCCACGGCCCAGATGAAGGAGCGCCAGGGGACCCAGCCGAAATAGTAGGCGGGTATGTAGAGGACGCGGGCGGCGAGGTAGGTGAAGGCGCAGGCGGCGGTGAGGGGGGTGGACTGGTCGGCCAGCGTGACGACGACGCAGGCGATGGTGAAGAGGATCAGCCCTTCGAAATGGTTGTTGAGCGCGCGGAAGAGGCGGCCGGTGCCGGGGCTGACCTGGTCGATCAGTGGCTGGCCGAGGCGGCCGGGGTCGCGCGGGGAGAGGGTCTTGCCCGGGCCGAGCTCGAGATTGGCCGGGACCGCCATCAGGACGTATTGGACGACCTGAAGCAGGGCGGCGAGGGTGAGGGCGGTGAGCTCGGGGGTCATTGGGCGGTCACGTCCCGGGCTTGACCCGGGACCTCTTGGAGAGGGTCGCTCGATGATGGCGCGAGGCCCCGGGTCGAGCCCGGGGCGGGGGGGGATTGTGGCGTGAGGCCTCGGGTCAGGCCCGGGGCGGGGGCTGGCGGGGTCATGCGGTCTCCAGCAGGTGGTGGGCGGAGGGGCCGTGGCCGAGGGCGGATTCCTTTTCCACCCAGGCCTTGGCGCGGTCGGGGTCGTTGACATCGAAGAGGGCCCAGTGGGCGCCGGTGCCCTCGCGCCAGAGCTGGAGCTGGGTGAGGCCGGCATTGGCGCGGTCCTCGGCATGGGCCTCGTGGGTGTCGCGGTCGAAGCTGTCGTAGCGGAGGAGGAGTTGGGTGGTCATGGGGGTGTCCGGTTGATGGGGTTGGGTGGTGGGTTGGCACCCACCCTACGGGGTGCCGGACGGATTGTCGCCCGCCCGGCGTATCTTCGTAGGGTGGGTGAAACCCACCATGGCGATCACAGGTCCATCAACAGCCGGCGCGGGTCTTCCAGCGCCTCTTTCACCCGGACGAGGAAGGTGACCGCGCCCTTGCCGTCGACGATGCGGTGGTCGTAGCTCAGCGCGAGGTACATCATCGGGCGGGCAACGATTTCGCCGTTCACGACCATCGGCCGTTCCTGGATCTTGTGCATGCCGAGGATGCCCGATTGCGGGGGGTTGAGGATGGGTGAGGACATCAGCGAGCCGTAGACGCCGCCGTTGGAGATGGTGAAGGTGCCGCCCTGCATTTCCGCCATCGAGAGCTTGCCGTCGCGGGCGCGGGCGCCTTTCTCGGCGATGGCCTTCTCGATCTCGGCAAAGGAGAGCGCGTCGGCGTCGCGGATCACCGGCACGACGAGGCCGGTGGGCGTGCCGGTGGCGATGCCCATGTGGACGAAGTTCTTGTAGACGATGTCGGTGCCGTCGATCTCGGCGTTGACTTCGGGCACCTCCTTCAGCGCGTGGCAGCAGGCCTTGGTGAAGAAGGACATGAAGCCGAGCTTGACGCCGTGCTTCTTCTGGAACTCGTCCTTGTAGGCGTTGCGCAGCTCCATCACGCCGGTCATGTCCACCTCGTTATAGGTGGTGAGCATGGCGGCGGTGTTCTGGCTGTCCTTCAGGCGCTTGGCGATGGTCTGGCGCAGGCGGGTCATCTTGACCCGTTCCTCGCGCTCGGCATCCTCGGCGGAGACGGGGGCGCGGGGGGCTTGCGCGGGGGCCTTGGCCTCGGGGGCGCTGTCGGACTTGGCGGCGCCGGAGCCGGCCTTGGCCACGTCTTCCTTCATCACCCGGCCGTCGCGGCCGGAGCCTTCGACTTGGTCGCGGGAGAGGCCCTTTTCGGCCATCGCCTTCTTGGCCGAGGGGGCATCCTCGATATCGCGGCCGGCGGGCGGGGCGGTGTACTGGGCGCCGCCCGCGTCGGCCTTGGAGCCGGCGAGGTCGTCCTGTCCGGCGGCGGGGCGCTCGGCGGGTTCGACCGTGCCGTCGGCGGCGCCGGAGAGCACGGCCAGTTTCGCGTTGGCCTGCACCGTCTCGCCTTCCTGGGCGAGGATCTCGGTGATGGTGCCGGCGGCGGGCGAGGGCACCTCGACCGAGACCTTGTCGGTTTCGAGCTCGCAGAGCATCTCGTCCTGGCTGACATTGTCGCCCACCTTCTTGAACCAGGTGGAGACGGTGGCCTCGGACACGGATTCGCCCAGCGTGGGGACCATCACGTCGACGTTGCCGCCGCCATTGCCGCCGCTGCCGCCGGTGGAGCCGCCGCTGCCGCGGCCGGATTCGGGCTTCTTCTCTTCCGTCTTCCCGGATGTCTCGTCGGAG
>Ga0189287_100159_pt1 | contig 36046 bp, 39 predicted proteins | sample UW86minimetaG_FD_130319 | JGI IMG/M metagenome (GOLD analysis project Ga0189287, IMG submission 130319) | Marine microbial communities from the Costa Rica Dome - UW86 mini metaG | ecosystem: Environmental > Aquatic > Marine > Oceanic > Photic zone | place: Costa Rica: the Eastern Pacific... | reverse complement strand
CTCAAGCTCGACTTCCCGGTCGCGGTCTCGGAGCTGGTGATGTTCCCACCGAGCGCGAAAGATCCCCAGGACTGAATCCTCTGACGAGGATGGGCCGCCCCAGGACGATCTTGGGGCGGCCCGATCCCTGTTCCAGGGATGCCGGTCCCTACGCGTTCAACGGACGCACTCCGCCCGGAATGATCAGGCCGCGACAGACCGGCCAGTCAGCCTCAAGGGGGCCATCCACAAAAACCTATCGGCCAAGGCCTCCCGGTTTTTGCGGCAGAGATTTGGCAAGCCAAATCTGGCCCTCCTTGACCCTGCCTGTCCGCCCTGTCGGAGGGGTTTGCGCCCACCCGCGGTTCCGTCCGAACACATGGGTGTTCGGCCAGACCCTCGGGCGGGGCTGGCGGACGGGACCCCTAGGACAGGTGGTGCAATCGGTGGTGAGGGCGGCAGAGCCGCGTCCCTGCGGGCAGCGGGGGAAGCGGACACCAAGGCTGCCTGAGCCTGAATGCGACGTAAGTATATAATTGACAGCTAGGTATATTATCGTAAGGTAGGGGCAGCCTTGGTGGAAGGTGGCAGGAAATAGGGGGTCTTTCTTCCGCATGTCCCGAACAAAACGCCTGACAGAGATCGAGAAGATGCAGATCGTCCGCGAGGCCGCGGAGGGTGTGTCGACGTCCGAGCTGGCTGAGCGTTTCGAGGTCACATCGCGGGCCGTGCGCTACGTCCTGAAAGCTGATGCCGAGCGCCAGGCCGATGCCGCGATCCCGGTCTCAGCAGTCAGTGTGAAGGTCACGGCTGCGGAGCTGGCGGCGCTCGACGAGGTGTTGGCGAAGGCGGGGATCGAGAGCCGGGCCGAGGGGTTGCGGCGGCTCATTCAGGCGGCGGGTGGGGTGTTCGTTCCGGACGCGCAGATGGCAGCAGAGATGGCGCGCTACCGCGCCTCTCTGCACGAGGTTGGCAATGGGGTCGCGCAGATCGCCAAGCAGATGACGCGGGCCAACCGGATGGGGCAGGGGGCCGTGGGCGGCACGAGTGCCGAGTTCACCGAATTGCGCCTTGCGCAGATGCGCGGGCTGGCGCGGTTCATCCTGGATTCTGCTGACGAGATCGATCTGCTCCTGCGGCGTCGGCGCGACGCGATGAAGCTCGAGGCCACGGCCGCGCTGAGGGAGTTTGCCCATGCGGCTGAATGATGCCGTCCATGCCGTCACGGGCGAGGTTTTCCGGGATGGCTGGAGCCGCGTCCGGGGCTCGATGCAGGGGCTGCACGTGGCCAAGCAGACCCAGCTGACGCGCGCGGCAGCAGGGCATCGGCCAGCGGTCTTCAAGGCGATCCGGGGCGGGGGTACGCACACGAAATCGCAGCTCGCAAACCAGCTCGATTACCTCACGACCAAGTCCACCCATATCGTTGACAGTAGCGGGTTCCTGGATGGCAAAGCGAAGCTCGAGGCGGGTGACATCAAGGACCTGACCGAGCGCTTTGCCAAACGGTGGGATGCGGGCTTCAAGCCCAAGCTGGGCCAGACCACACACATGCTCATGTCCTTCCCCATCGGCACGCGCGGGGAGGATGTGCGCGACATTGCGACGGATGTGGCCGAGCGGTTCTTCCAGACCGACGAGGGGCATTTCGATTACATCATCGCGGTGCATGAGGACCGCGATCACCCGCATGCGCATCTGGTGCTGAACCGCCGCTCGCAAGAAGGCGAGTTCTTCTTCCTCGGCCGCAATCACCGCTTCAACTATGACGACTTCCGCCTCGCCATGGTCGAGGAGGCGGAGAAGTACGGCGTGCGGCTGGAAGCCACGCGCCGGGTGGATCGCGGGGTTGTACATTACCCAGCCCCTACCCGCGAGGTCTATGCCGCGAAAGAAGAGGGTCGCGCGCCCCGCGAGCGGGAACGTGTGGGGGCCGACCTGACCCGGACTCTGGCGGAGATCGCCAACACCAGAACCGTGTACCATTCGCTTGCCGCAGAGGCCTCCCGGGAGGCCCGGGAAGACATCGCCGCAGCACTCTTCCGCGCGGGCGAGGTGTTGGCGCATGGCGGGCAGGTGGACCGAACAGGAGATGTGTATATGGCCGAGGATCAAAGTTTCGAGGATCTCAGAAGCCTCTATGCGGAGAAGCTCGCGCGGGTGCAGGGCATGATCGCCGAGAAGTCTGACGCGGAACGTCCCATGCTGGAAAAACGTCTCATCGAGATCCAGACGCAGGTCCAGCACATGCAGCCTCTCGGATTGCGTTCATCCACGCTGTCAGAGACCCCGTCGGAGGGCGGGATCTATTCCGAAGCCAATATCGACGCCAGCCAGCGCGAGCGTCTGGCCGAGCCCGACCTGAGATCGCGCATTGACGCGGCACTACGCGGCACCGGGATCAGCACATCGGAAGTGGTGGCCCGGATTGAAACCGGGGCCTCGAGCGCCGCGCTGGAGCATCAATGGATCGCAGATGATCTCGCCAAGGTGGCCGAGGCGCGGGATCTGAACCTCGAACGCCGCGCTGATCTGGAACAGGCGCGCGACATTCTCAACGATGTGCATGTCGCGCTTGGCACGCTGCTGGAACGGGAGAACGTGCTGCGCCGGGATGGTGTCATGGAAGCGGAAGCGGTCAGCGAGCGGTTCCATTATCACCGGGACGCGGTGCAGGCGATGGAAGGGACAATCCGTCAGGAGATGCGCGTAGACGGCCTGACCGCGCAGCAGATCGAGGACCGGGACTGGGAGGTTGTCTCACGGGCGGAGCGCCGGATCGAGACGGAGCAGCGCGCGTATCTCGCGGCACACCCGGACTTGCTCGCACGCCCTGGCGATGTGATCGACCGGTCTGAGCCCTACAGGGAGACCATCACCGATGCGGCCCGCGCCAGCGAGATCACCCGCGAGGTCGACCGGATCATGGAGGTACGCGACGTCCGCACGCCCGTTGCAGATGCTGTCACAGATGAATTCAGGGAGCGCTATCCGGACATGCCGTCCCACCTCGCCCGCGGGCTTGGCGCGACCTATGCGGCCGTCGTCGAGATCCGCGACACGGAGGCCATCAACCAGGTCCGCCGCGAAAACGAGTTGCGCGAGGGGCTTGGGTCTGGCATGCCCGACGCACTCCTCGCAGCCCGCGGTGGGACTGCGCCGCAGTCTGACCGTGCCGACCGCCTTGCAGACGAGATTGCGCGTGTCCTGGACCATGAGCGGGCGGGGGAGTTGTCCGCGCCTTTCGAGACCGAGGCGGAGCGGGACGCTTTCCGAACCGAGATCGCGCGGGTGCTGGATGACCGTCAACTTGAGCGGCTCACATCCGGTGATGCCGATGCGCTGGAAAAGGTTCTCGAGGACCGCCTCGACCGGCTCTATGTCGCCAAGGTCTATCTGCAATCCGATGCCGCGACGGCCAATACGGAGGCCTTGCGCCAGGTAGTCGATGATCTTGCCGACACCGAATACGAAAAACACCGCGCGACAGACGTGGATGGCGAGACCGAGCGGGGTCAGGTCCATTGAGCGCCGCCATGGGAAAAGCGCGGATCGCCACGGGCGTCCTGCTTGTGACGCTGGTGACCGGGGCCATGGGCTATACCATCGCCTCGGCGGTGCTGACTTACCAGGATCTCGGCTTCGGCGCCGAGATCGACTTTGCCTATATCGCGCAGAACTATCTGGCGATCCTCGATCGCCGCCCGGAGGACGCCCAACTTATTCACCTGATCGTCGGCAGCTTCGCCGCCGCCGGCCTGATGCTGAGCCTCGCCCTCTCGGGGTCCGCTCTGACACGCTTTGGCCAGACCCATTGGCAGACCGCGCGCGAGATGAAGGCCAATGGCTTCTTCGGGGCGCCCGGGACCGGGTTCATCCTCGGCAAGCTGGGGCCGCCGGGCTCCCGCGCCAACTACATCTGCTCCAAGGTCTTCCCCCATGCGCTGATCGTGGCCCCCACGGGCCGCGGCAAGACCACGGGCTTTGTCATTCCGAACCTGCTGACCTGGCAAGGCTCCGCCGTGACGCTCGATGTGAAGGGCGAATGTTTCGAGGCCACGGCCCGGCACCGCGCCGCCCAAGGCGACAAGGTCTATCGCTTTGCCCCAACCGATTGGGAGGGCAAGCGCACGCATCGTTACAACCCGCTCCTGCGCATCTATGAGTTGAAAGATCCCGCGCGCCAGCAGATGGAATTGCAGCTTCTTGCGACGCTCTTCCTGCAAAGCGACAATGACCGGGTGCAGGGGCTGCTCAAAGGCGGGATCGATCTCTTCGTGGCAGCAGGCCTGTTGGCCTTCCAGCGCAAGCGCCCGACCTTGGGCGAGATCTACCGCATCGCGGCCTCGGGCGGGAACAAGCAGAAGGAGTATTTCGCGCGGGGCCACGAGGTCGACAACAGGGCGGCCAAGCTGATCTTCACGCGGCTGGCTTCGACCAACAACGATACGCTGACGTCTTACGTTTCGCTCCTGATGACCTCGGGGCTCGATCAATGGCAGAACCCCGCGATCGATGAGGCGACGGCGGTGTCGGACTTTGATTTCCGCACGATCCGCAAGAAGCCCTTTTCAGTGTATCTCGTGGTCCAGCCGCTGATGGTGAAGCCGCTCGCGCCGCTGATCCGGCTGTTTTTCTCCGACCTGCTCTCCGCCATGCAGGAAAGGGATCCCGGGCCAGACGAGCCGTGGCCCGTGATGATCATGCTCGACGAGTTCAATCGCCTCGGCAAAATGCCCATCGTGGTCGAGAGCATCGAGACCCTGCGCACCTATCGCGGTCACCTGGCCGTGGTCACCCAAACCATTCCCGCCCTCGATGATATCTACGGCGAGAACACCCGCCGCGCCCTGCAGGGCAACGCCGGCGTGAAGCTCTACCTGACACCCTCGGATGAAAAGACCGTCGAAGAGCTCAGCAAGGCTGTCGGCAAGACCACCAAGACCGTCATCACGCGTTCGCAGTCCATCGGTAAGAACCCTTTCGAGGGCCGCAGCCAATCCACGCGGACTGAAGAGAGCTCGTTGTTGCCTGAAGATGAAGCGCGCCGCCTACCGCTCGACGAGGTAGTCATGGTCATCGATGCCCAGATGCCGGTCCGGGCAAAGCGGATCCAGTATTTTGACGACCGGCTGTTCAAGGCGATCCACGCGGCGCAGACAGGGGAGTTGCCGTTTCCAAAGCCCGGGGGAGGTGGGCCGCAGGGGAACCTGCCGCTGAGTGTGCGCGCCATGCCGATGACTCCGCCGTCGGATGGGCCAGGGGGAACAGAAGCCGACGTTGAGGCCGCACGCCAGGCTGCTGATGGCCAATCGTCAGGGCAAACCGATGTCACCCCAAAGAAGACTGCGCCTGTCGTTCAAGCCGTAATCGCCGAGGAACAGCGACAGATGGAAATGGATTTTGGGGGCCAGGTTGCGGATGCCGAGACAGTGGGCGTGGAAGATGAAGCGCAGATGCGTTCTGCAGTCGATGGCTTGAACGACATGGAAGTGATGTTGCGAGAGGATGGAGGTCAAAAGCTAGTTGCTCGATAAAGTGGCAGGCATCGCCTGTCTGTCAGGGAGGGCGGAAACCGGGCCTTAGCTCCGTCTGCAAAGGTACTGTGCCAGAACTGCGAAAGCGGCCATTCAAGCCGTCGCATACCGAAGCCCCTATGCTGCGCTGCGCACCAAAGTCGGCTGTACGCAGGAAGCGGAGTTTGCAAAGCCCTGTCCGTCCTGAGAACAGACATCGAAGTAATGTCTGACCTAAACCCTTTTTTGACTTCCCAACGGTAGTCGAAGCCACCACTGTGTCCTATTCGTCGCGAATTTTGGTTATCCCAACAACCCAGACTTGTATTGAGATACTCCCGGTCCCAAGTTCCGCAAATGACCGACACGGAAAAGCAATTTATTGAACAGGCTGCGCCGGAGTTCTGGTACAGTTATGCGCGTGAACTCGCGGATACCGCCGAAGAGATCTTTAAAAAATCGAAAGACCAGTGGATTGCTTACAGCATCGGTCATGCTGATGGTGGAAGTGAAATTTACGGCCGCCCATTAGTGTCCCGCCCAGTTCTGCTGTTGCATGGCTTGTCCTTTGAAAACTTGATTAAGGGCTTGTTAATCTCAGAAGAACCAAAACTGCTAAATGGCGGAAAACTAGGTAAGCATCTGCTTGGTCACGACCTCGTCAAACTAACCGACCGGCTAAGAACCGTCCAACTAAACAGTGAAGAGCGAAATTTACTCGCAATGCTTTCCGACGTCGTCCCCTACCACGGGCGCTACCCAGTCCCGAAAGCCGCACAAGACCTAAAACCGGAAAGGTACATAAGCGACGATATTCATCAAGCATGCAGGGTGCTTTTTGATCATTTGGAGTTGCAGTTATACCGGCTCAACTACAAGGGCATTGACGCGCCAGAGGGCGTGCGTTTCTCGAGTTTACGACTTATGCATCGTGATGGAGATGCGGACTTCGTTACTGACGAACATAAATTTGAGCATGAAAATCTCAGGACGGACTTCCTGAGCAAAATTAAGGGGTCTGAGAGTTAATATTCTAGCTGAAGGTCGGCTTTTGGGCTGCCGGAAGCTGACCCAAATCTGCTTCGGGCTGGCGGCCGTCATTGACGTGGGCGTCAGTCCACCCAAAGCGCCATAATCAGGCGCTGCACCGCCGGAAGGCAGGGTCAGCCCAGCTTGTACATCTGATCCAGTTTGACATACATGCATTTTTATCCTCGCGTGATGCCTTCCCGCGTTGCTCCACCGTGCGGTGCCTCATCTTCAATGTTGACATTGTCGGCCGTGACACTATTAATCATTTTGCCTTATGACCGGTGCTCCCTGACTTGGCCTCAGTCGCCTCGTTACAGCCCGGTCTTCTAATTTCTGGACATCGCCGCATCAACATTGAAGTATCTTAAGCAGCATAAGTCGATCGATGAATGCATCGACATTATGATGATGAGAGGTATGGACATCCCTGATCGGGTCCATGCCAAGCGCTCCCTACACCGCATCGGATACTACCGGCTCAGCGCGTTTGCCTATCCGTATCGTGACTTCTGCCCGATCCCAACGCCGGACGGCGAGGCGGAGCAGAAGGTTCGATGCGACAAGTTCAAAGAGGGTACGTCCTTCGATCAGGCTATCAACTTCTATCTCTTCGACAAAGCCTTGCGCATCGAGCTTCTGGACGCGATTGAGCGGATCGAGATCGCGGTTAGAACCGCGATGATTGAAGTCCTTGGGGAGCTGGGACCACATGCGCATCGCGACAGACGCTCATACAAGGATAGCTTCAGCGAAAAGGGCGAAGATGGCAACACGCCTCTCGAGCTCTTCATAGCCGGACTGGATCAGCACTTCAGAAGCTCTAAAGAGGACTTCGCGAAGCATTTCGCACTAAAGTACTTTGGTCCTCCACCGATCTGGATCGAGGCTGGAACATGGACCTGGGGCAACCTGACCCATATTATCGCCCACCTGTCCGACAAAAACAAAATGGCAATCGCGGCGCGCATTGACCCGGACCTCCCCATGAAGACATTCGCTTCATGGATCACAGCGCTCAATGACGTCCGCAACAGCTGCGCACATCACGCTCGGACGTGGAACAAGCCCTTGGTTAACAGCCCAGGAGTTCCCCCAAAAACGACATTTGGACAGCTCGACCACCTCCGCCAGCCCAGGATGGGGGACGATGCGCCCACGAAAAAGATTTACAGCGCGATCGTCATCATGATCTTCATGCTGCGGCAGTATTATCCGCGCACCAAGTGGCACATCCGTCTTCGCGACATGATCTTGACCCAAGACCTCCCTTACGAGATCCGCCCACAGACCGCGGGGTTCCCGGAGGGCTGGGAACACGAGGCTATCTGGAACTAACACCCTGACATTCACCCATCAGAAACTGCTGCACGATGTCACGAAAGGCTGGTTCGGGGAAGCTGCATGGCAGCGACGGACTGCCCGGTGAACGGCAGCGCCGAGCCGATCGCTGACGCCGTTACTTTCGCGGCAACCGGTCATTCCCTGCGATCTGCACAGATAACCGCTAAGCAGCACTTTTTAGACCTTGGTTCTATGTGCGCCAAGGTCCGTTTAGGCGAGCTGTTCAAGGAACGGTAGTTTTGGGAACGCATATATTGAATGAAGTGATGAATAGCGAACGTCGATAATTGGTCTGGCGCTCTGGATGCTCTCGAAGCTGTGATCCGTTAGTATTTGACCCTCCACTTGCTGGAAGGATTAGCTATGAGTTTGTCGGGTTCGCATCTGCGCCCACTCTGCGTTCAAACTCTAAGGAAAACTCAATATGAACTTTGTGAAGTTATCCCTTTCAACAGCGCTCGCAGCGGCAGCATTTTCGCTCCCAGCTTTGGCTCAAGATACTGAATTCCAGCTTCCCGAACAGTGCATCACATCTTCCACAATGGGTGAAATGGACCATTCAGCCATGGACCATTCAGCCAAGGGCCATAGTGATGGAATGATGGCGCCTGAGAGCGCTGACCTCAGCGACTCTCCCGAACATGTTCAGGTAAATATGCGAAAGATGATGATTACCATGTCTGCCATGGAGCAAGGTATGATGAATGAAGATCCCGATGTCGCATTCGCTTGTGCCATGATTGCGCATCACCAAGGTGCCATCGACATGGCGCAGGTCCTGCTCGACCATGGCGATGATCCAGAAATGATTAAACTTGCTGAGGAAATCATGGAAGCTCAGGTTGGTGAAATTGAGCTTATGAAAAATTGGCTAACAGCAAACGTGAACTGATTTGAAATGGGCTGCATAGTTGAAAGCTGTGCAGCCCCTTCCAAAACGCACATTTCTGGAAAGGCTCGGCGGTAAACAGTTCTGCGCCGCTACAAACCTCGTTCACAAGCCAAACAGTGTTGAAGGGTTTTGCCTCATTGGTCATAGAAGCCTTTCGTAAGCGCTGCAGCATTGAGTGATAGGGGCTCATTCTTGCCGTTCGCTGCGGACGTCATAAAAGTCCGGTTTGGGCCGTTACTGTTACTCGGGGAAATTCACCCAACTGAGCAGTCTATCATTGGCTCGCTGAGGATCATTTTGTATGGCGGCCTCGGTTAAGTCTCTGATGAGCCATCTAGTTCTCGACATCCAACTGAACATTTCGTCAAGTTGATGCCAAGTCAGAAGGCGCATATCGTCGCCAAGCTGGACTTTGAGGTGCGCTTCTGGGTCATCGATATGAAGCCGCGCAGAGATGCCAATCAATCCGTGACATACGAGATTCCTGATCACGAGAGCTTCCTTCAACATCTTGACCAAGCGATCGCAAAGGTCTGCCCTAAGTGTACTGGTTTGATCCGTTTGTTTGATCGCAAGAGACCACACATCGATCGACCTCGATATGCCATGAACCGATCTGGGAACATTCTCTCCGTGCAGGTTTTCAATTGCTACGTTCAGTGACTTCTCGATCCCCGACCAAAGATACAAGAGTGAGCCGATAGTACCCTTCATCTGGTCGAAGGTGATGGTTTGGTCAGTATCCGGCACTTTGGTCTCAATTCGAGGTCAAATAGGCATTCTTCACAGCCAAGAAGTCATGTGGCCATTCCTTTGTCTACCAGATTGCTGCGCTTACGATAAATGACAGCTTCCGCAAAGCTGCAGCGCAGCGTCTGACGACAAGGCGAGTGTCCGGTTTGGGCCGTCCACGTCGATCGACACTGCGGGCGGGAACCGAAACTTCGCTGCAAGTGTGACAACTTCCTCCGCCGCAAGCGAAAGCGGCCATTCAGATTGTCTCGACATCAACCGTCACGCTGCACCGCTGCAAGTCAGCTTCCAGCTCTCCTTCTTTCGAATCGATCATTCGATATCTGAACGTATTATCTCTGAACTACGACTGACGACGTAGTGCTTTGCTCCGCGCACACGCCTGAAATTTGGAAGAAGTTCCGGCTTACGTGCAGCTGAAAGGAAATGACTTCTGTGTTGCCGAAGGAGTCTTCAGTTTGGCTATAGGCATCTGCGTTTAAGCGGAGCGATCTCCGTACCAACGAAACAGATATTTTGGGCCGACTAGATTGCGATCACGTTGAGTGTTCGTGGTATCCGGCATCTGCAAACCGCCTGACGTTACAGACTTTTGAAGCGCCGCCGACGACGTCCCGAAACGCCAAACCGTCGTGATGCCTATAGCCGAACGAGATTGACTGGGTCGCCAAAACTGTTAACGGTTCGGGATGTCGTCTGCGCTGAGGATCGCTATCGGAACGTTCGGCCGGGTCGCTCTGCTTGATATGGACCGGCCCCTGGTCAAGCATGCCCATGCGCAATGCCACGTGCTGCTGAAGGTAGAGGGTGCCGATACCGAGTTTGACGTGGGCGGGCGGCGCGTGGCGCTGACCGATGAAAGCGCCGTGCTCGTCAACGCCTGGGAACACCACAGCTACGTGCACCGCGCGGGTCAGCCGCCGACGATCATCCTTGCGCTTTACATCGAGCCGAACTGGCTCGGCGCGTTTCGCGGCAACTGGCAGGCAAGCGCGGGACCTGGTTTTTTTCCGCATCCGGGAGGTTCCATAACCCGGCAGATCCGCCGCCAGGTCGGTGAGACCGCCGAGGCGATGGTGCAGGCACCGGGCGACGCCGCAGCACATGAGCGGCTGATCGGGCGGCTGATGGTCTCGATCATCGAGCGGCTGGCGCTTTGGCGCGAGGCGCTGCCGTCGCTCCGGGAACGGACCATGGCAATGCGCGCGCCCGATCGGCGAATCGCGCGGGCCCTGGCCTTGATGCGCGCGGATCCGGCCGGCATTCCCTCGATGGGGTGGCTGGCGCGCGAAAGCGGTGTGTCCCGCGCGCATTTCTTCCGGCTGTTCGAGGCCGAGACCGGCATTTCCCCGCGTGTTTATCTGAACACTCAGCGGGTCGAGCGCGCAGTGGAGGCGGTCGCAAACGACACCCGCAGCTTCTCCGACATCTCCAACGATCTGGGCTTCTCGGTGCCGGCGCATTTCTCACGCTTCTTTCACGACCATGCAGGGTCCTCGCCCAGCATTTTCCGCGATGTCTCGGCGCTTCGCGACAGCGGCTGACGCCTTTTTTGAGACTCCTCGGTAAGGTCTGAGACCTGGCGGTATCGCGGGGTCAGCAGACCTGCGCCTAACGTCCCTTCCCAAGGGCTTGCCCATGCCAAGCCGGGAGGAGACATGAAAGATACGGTTATAGAGCCTCTTGTCGGCCGCTCAGTCGCACGCGTCGAGGATCCGGCACTGTTGTCGGGGCGCGGGCGTTACATCGACGACCTGCCGGTGGCACCTGGAACGCTGTCGTTGGCCTTCGTGCGGTCGCCGCATGGCCACGCCGACATCCGGTCGGTCGACACCACGGAGTCGGCCCGCGCGCCTGGCGTCGTCGCCGTCATCACCGGACAGGACGTCGCCGCGCGCTCCCGGTCGATGACCGTGGGCGTGAAGGCCGATGTCGAATGCTGGCCGATGGCGGTGGACCGCGTGCGCTATGTCGGCGAACCAGTGGTCATGGTCGTGGCAACCGACCGATACCTGGCCGAGGATGCCGCCGATCTGGTCGCGGTTGACTATGCCCCTCTCGACGCGGTGATCGATCCCGTCGCGGCGCTCTCGGACGATGCGCCAGTGCTGCATCCCAGCCTCGGCGGCAACCTCATCAACGAACGGCGCTTCCGCTATGGCGATCCCGAGGCGGCGTTCGACGCAGCTCCGCACCGGATTGGCATCGATATCACCTATCCACGCAGCGCCTGCACTCCGATCGAGACCTACGGCGTGATCGCCAGCTACGAACCGGGCGAAGATGCCTATGACGTTACCGCGAATTTCCAGGGCCCTTTTTCGATCCACGCTGTGGTGGCCCGTTCGCTGAATGTACCGGGCAATCGGTTGCGGTTACGCACACCGCCCGATTCCGGCGGCTCCTTCGGGATCAAGCAGGGCGTGTTTCCCTACATGATCCTCGCGGGCATCGCTGCGCGCATCGCGGGTGCGCCGGTCAAATGGATCGAAGACCGGCTGGAACATCTGTCGGCAAGCGTTTCGGCCACCAATCGTCAGACGCGGATCGAGGCGGCGGTGAAGGCGGACGGACAGATCACCGCGCTCGACTGGGACCAGATCGAGGATTGCGGCGCTCATCTGCGCGCGCCGGAGCCTGCCACGCTATACCGGATGCACGGCAACATGACCGGTGCCTACGACATCCCGAACATGGCGATCCGCAATCGCGTTGTGCTGACCAATAAGACCCCGACGGGCCTCAATCGCGGCTTCGGCGGCCCGCAGATCTATTTCGCGCTAGAGCGTTTAATGGATACCATCGCGCGACATCTCGGGCTGGACCGGCTCGAGGTCATCCGCCGCAATCTCATCCCCGCCGCGGCCTTTCCCTACCGTACGGCCAGCGGTGCCCTTTATGACTCGGGCGACTACGCCACGGCGCTGGACCGCGCGGTCGCGGAAGGCGGTCTGGCCGACCTTTACGCCCGCCGCGACAAGGCCCGCGCTGAAGGCCGCCACTACGGCATCGGATTTGCCTGCGTGGTTGAACCCTCCGTGTCGAACATGGGCTACATCACCACTGTCCTGACCCCTGAAGAGCGCGCCAAGGCAGGGCCCAAGAACGGTGCGCAGGCGACGGCGACCATCGCAATCGACCCGCTCGGCTCAGTCACGGTCAAGGTCGCCTCGGTCCCTCAGGGCCAGGGGCATCGGACCGTGCTGGCGCAGGTGGTGGCCGACAGATTGGGACTACCTATGGCGGCGGTGCGGGTTCTGGCTGATGTAGACACGATGCGCGATGCCTGGTCCATCGCCTCGGGCAACTATGCATCGCGCTTTGCCCCGGCGGTCGCTGGTGCGACCGAAATCGCAGCAACGCGTCTGCGCGACAAGCTGGCCAAAGTCGCGGCCGTGCAGTTAAACATTCCGCCCGAGGATGTGTCCTTCGCGGCGGGCCGCATTGCAGCAAAGGGGAATTCCGACAACAGCCTGTCCTTCGCGCGGACGGCCGCAATGGCGCACTGGTCGCCGGGCACCCTGCCGGACGGCGTGGATCAGACGCTGCGCGAGACGGTCTTCTGGAGTCCGCCCGAACTGGAGGCCCCGACCGCCGAGGACGGGATCAATTCCTCGCTCTGTCACGGCTTCATCTTCGACTTCTGCGGCATCGAAATCGACCCCGAGACCGCAGAACCCAAGATAGACCGCTACGTCACCATGCACGATTGCGGGCGTATCCTGCATCCCGCGATGGTCGACGGACAGGTGCGCGGCGGCTTTGCCCAGGCGGTTGGGGCGGCGTTCCTTGAGGAATATGCGTATGGTACGGACGGATCGTTCCAGTCCGGCACGCTGGCCGACTACCTCTTGCCCACGGTGATGGAGGTGCCCGAACCGGTCATCCTGCATCATGAAACGCCGTCTCCCTTTACGCCGCTCGGGGCCAAGGGTGTGGGCGAAGGCAATTGCATGTCGACGCCCGTCTGCATCGCTAATGCCGTGGCCGACGCGCTGGCCCCCGAAGGCAATGCGCCTGATATCGTCCTGCCAGTGACCGGAGCCAAGCTCGCGCCGCATATATTCGGCGACGAGCCAGGCGCGAAAGACCCGGTGCCCGAGATGAAAGCCAAGGCCACGTCAGGCGGGCGCAAGCTCACGGGCGAAGGCCGCACCGTGGTGCAGGCAAGCCGCACCGATGTCTGGCAGATGCTTCTAGATCCCGCGACGCTCGATGCGATCATTCCTGGCTCGCACGGCGTGCAGAAGGTCGGCGAGACGCGCTTCAACGCAGATGTTACGTTGGGCGTCGGACCGGTCCGGGGCCGCTACAAGGCCGATATCGAATTGTCGGACCTCGACCCGCCCAACGCCGTGACCCTGTCAGGCCGAGCCGTCGGCGCGCTTGGCACCGGTGGCGGACATGGACGCATCACCCTGACCGACACCGACGCCGGCACCGAGATCGCCTATTGCTACGAAGCCGAGATCAGCGGCAAGGTCGCATCGGTCGGCGGACGGCTTCTGGACGGCGCGGCGAAGGTTGTGATCGGCGAGTTCTTCCGCGCGCTGGCCCGCCATTGCGGTGGCGGCGCAAGCAGCGGACCTTTCGCGCGGCTCACGGGCCTTTTCCACCGCATCACGAAAGGAGGTCGGTCATGAAGCCCGCCCCGTTTGACTATGTCGCCGCCACAGAGATGGGCGAAGCGCTGCAAGCGCTGCACGAGGGTGGCACCGAGGCCCGGGTCATCGCTGGCGGCCAATCTCTGGTGCCCATGCTGAACATGCGCCTCGCGCGCCCTGCCACACTCGTCGACATCACCCGCATCCCGGAGCTGTCGCGGATAGAGGCCAAGGGGGATCATGTCACCATCGGGGCCGCCGTGCGACAGAGCACGCTTGAACGTTGGCCGGATCTGGCGGATCGCCTGCCGCTGGTGCGCGCCGCGCTGCCATGGGTCGGACACACGCAACTGCGCAATCGCGGCACGGTTTGCGGCTCTGTCGCCCATGCCGATCCCAGCGCCGAGCTTCCGCTTTGCCTGATCGCGCTCGGTGGCACCGTGACCATGCGCCGTCGCCGCACGACGCGGTCCGTTGCGGCGCGCGATTTCTTCCATGGCATGATGTCCACCGACCTCGCCCCCGGCGAGATGATCGTCTCGGTGTCGTTCCCGGCCCGCAAGCCGGGCACCGGATATGCCTTCCGCGAAGTGGCCCGCCGCCATGGTGATTTCGCCATCGTCGCCTGCGCCGCCATCGCCCGATCCGACGGCACCGCCACGCTGAGCGTGGGCGGCGTCGCCGACATGCCCCGCACGCTCGATCTACCCGCAGATGCGCAGGGTCTCGATGAGCGGTTGAACGAGTTCGCCTGGCATCTGCAGGCCCGCGACGACCTGCACGCGACGGCCCGCTACCGCCGCGATCTGGTCCGGCAACTCGGCCGCGCAACCCTGAAGGAGGCTTTGTCATGCCGCGACTAACCCAAGACGACACGCACCCGGTTCGCTTCACTCTGAATGGACGTCCAGTTTCGGCCCGGGTGACCCCGCGCACGCTTCTTACGGATGTCTTGCGCCACGAGATCGGCGCGACCGGCACCCATGTTGGTTGTGAACATGGTGTCTGCGGGGCCTGCACATTGCAGGTTGACGCAGAGCCCGCGCGCGCGTGCCTGATGCTCGCCCATCAGGCTGAGGGCTGCGACATCCGAACGGTCGAGGGACTGGCGAAAGAAAATGCGCTGACCCCATTGCAGGAGGCCTTCCGCGAGCATTTTGCGCTGCAATGCGGCTTCTGCACCGCGGGCATCCTTATGACGCTCGACGCGCTGTTTTCGCGCCAACCGGACGCTGATGAAGACGCGATCCGCGAGGCGCTCTCGGGCCATCTGTGCCGCTGCACGGGTTACGCGCCCATCGTTCAGGCGGCACTGGCCGCCCGCAACCGCATCAAGGGAGGACCAATCGATGCTTGACCTCGGAACCAGCTTTCTCGCGTCCGTGGAACGCGACCCCGACGCGATGGCCATCGCCGAAGGGGACCAGACAATCACTTATATCGACTGGTATCGCCGGATCAGTGCGTTGGTGGATGGGCTTGGCCAGATCGGCCTGCGCAAGGGCGACACGCTCGTCACGGCAATGCAGAACCGGTGGGAGAATGCTTCGCTGCATTGGGCCTGCCAGCTTGCCGGAATCGTGATAACGCCCGTGAACTGGCGCGTCACCGCCGATGAGCTGGACCACTCGCTGCGCGACAGCTCGACCCGCGTGCTGGTGCATGACAATGCCGCTTCCGATGCGGTAGCCGGATCGGTGCTGGCGCACGGCCTGAAAGTCATACCGCTGGGCGGCGATCAGGGCCTCGCGGCGCTGCTGGCGGGCCACGCGCCCGACGCGGTGCCACAAGCGGGAGCCGAAGATCTGTCGGTGATGCTCTACACATCCGGCACGACCTCGAAGCCCAAGGGCGTGCCGCGTCGCCACCGGGCCGAGCGCGCCGCCGCCGTCGCCCATGTGGCGCAGAACATGTATCACCACGGCGAGCGGACGCTGGGCGTCATGCCGCTTTATCACACGATGGGCATCCGGTCGCTCCTGTCGGCCAGCGTGATCGGCGGTGCCTTCATCTGTCTGCCGCGCTTTGACGTGCCGGGCGCTCTGGACGCCATCGAGACGCATCGGGTTACCAACCTTTATCTGGTGCCGACGCTCTATCATGACATTTTCCACCACGCCGCGTTCACGCCGGACCGGGTCGCAAGCGTGCGCAAGCTGGGCTTTGCCGGCGCGTCGATGACCGATGGCCTGTTGCAGAAACTGGCGGAGGCCTTTCAGCCCGATCTTTTCGTGAACCATTACGGCTCATCCGAGATCTACACCTTCTCCATCTGCCAGGACGCTGCGGCCAAGCCTGGATCGGCGGGCCGCGCGGCGATCAACCAGCGCCTGCGCGTGGTGCCGCTCGGCGCGGAAGATGCCAGCGAGATCTGCGCGCCGGGCGAGGAAGGTGAAATCGTTGCCTCCATGCAGGGCGACGAGGCCTTCGAGGGTTACTGGAACCGCCCCGAGGCGGACCGCAAGGCGATCCGCGACGGCTGGTATTTCACCGGCGATTGCGGGCATTTCGACAAGGACGGCGATCTGTTCGTCACAGGCCGCGCCGACGACATGATCATCTCCGGAGGCGAGAACGTCTCGCCCGTCGAGGTGGAAAGCTGCCTCTCGCTGCACCCCGCCGTGGCCGAGGTCGCGGTGGTCGGCCTGCCGGATGCGCGCTGGGGCAAGGTCGTGACCGCCTTCGTCAAGCGCGCCGGCGATGTCACCGAAGACGATCTCGACGCCCATTGTCGCAGCTCGGACCTTTCCAATTTCCGCCGTCCGCGCCGCTACGTCTTCGTTCGCGAAATCCCGAAATCCCCGGTCGGAAAGCTCCTCCGCCGTCTGCTCGTTGCGGGCGAATACGAGGCCGAACCGGCCGAGACCACCACCGCGTAAGTCCAGAGAAAGACACCCAGATGAAAGATACTCCTATGACCGAGACAATGACCTTTACCGATCCGCGCCTCTCCGAGCTCGACGGCTTCCACGTGCAGCTCGATGCGAGCAATGAACGCGCCGACATCATCCTAGCGCGACCGCCCTACAACGTGATCTCGATGGGAGCCCGCGATCAGCTCCGCCTCGTCTTCGAGGCCCTCGATGCCGATGACCGCGTGCGCATCATCGTGATCTCGGGCGAGGGCGAGCACTTCTCGTCGGGCGGGAATATCAAGGGCTTCCTTGAGGCAAGCCCCGAGCATGTCTCGCATCTGGCTTGGAACATTGCCGCGCCTGCGCGCTGCTCCAAGCCGGTGATCGCGGCCAATCGTGGCTACACGTTCGGCGTCGGCTTTGAGCTGTCGCTGGCCTGCGATTTCCGCCTCGTGTCCGAGACCTGTCGCTACGCGCTGCCCGAACAGAAACTGGGCCAGATCCCCGGCTCGGGCGGTTCTGCCCGGCTGCAAAAAATTGTCGGCGTCACCCGCACCAAGGACATCGTCATGCGATCCAAGCGCATACCGGGTCAACAAGCACTCGACTGGGGTATCGCCACCGAATGCGTGCCCGACGGCGATCTCGAACAGGCGGTGACCGACCTGGTCACCGAGTTGCGTGAATTTTCACCCATGGCGCAGCGCACCGCGAAGAAGCTGCTGAACGACACCGATGACGCGCTTCTCAGCACCGCGATCGAGATGGAAGGGCTGAACTACAGTCGCCTGCGTCAATCGGAGGATTTCCGCGAGGGCGTCGAGGCCTTCCACGACAAGCGCAAGCCCGCATTCACCGGCCGCTAAGACGGCCAAGATACCACATTCAAGGGAGGAGACCCAAATGGAACAGACAGAACAATCGAACTGGATCGAGAAGGGACCGGGCTTCGGCGCTGGCCTGTCGGGCCTGCGCGAGGCGCTTGGCATCAAGACCGCGAGCGCGGGACTGGTCGCGGCGATCTTCGGATGCTCGGGCCCGGCGCTGATCGTGATCGGGGCGGCCAATAATGGCGGGCTGACCGAGGGGCAGACAGTAGCCTGGCTGCTGGCGATCTATGGCCTTGGCGGGCTGATCAGCTTGATCATGGCACTTTACTACAAGCTGCCGGTAACCGGGGCCTATTCGATCCCGGGCGCAGCGCTGGTCGCGGGCGCGCTTGGCACGTTTCCCTTCGAACAGGCGGTCGGAGCGTTCCTGATGGCGGGCGCAATGGTGTTCGTCCTCGGCATCACCGGGCTCATTGGAAAGGTGATGCGCTGGCTGCCGATGCCCATCGTCATGGCAATGATCGCAGGCGCGCTCATCCGCTTCGGCATTGGGGCGGTCACCTCGATCGAAAAGCTGCCCATCGTGGTCGGGGCCGCGACCATCGCCTTCTTCCTGTCGATGCGGTTCCTGCGCGCGGTTCCGCCGGTGCTGACGGCACTGGTCGTCGGCCTTGTGGCCGTGACCCTGACCGGGGGCTTTCAGGGCGGCGAGGCGGCGATCAGCTTTGTCGCGCCGGAGTTTACCGCACCCGTGTTCACCGTCGACGCCTTCCTGGCCATTGCCGTGCCGCTGGCCGTGCTGGTCATCGGGGCCGAGAACGCTCAGGCCATCGGGGTCCTCTACGCCGAGGGTTACCGCCCGCCGATCAACGCGATGACTGTGATCTCGGGCATCGGCGGCATGCTGGCGGGACTGATCGGCGGCCATAACGCTAACATCGCGGGGCCCATGACTGCGATCTGTTCGTCTGATCAGGCCGGCGAGAACCCCGAGGGTCGCTATGCGGCTACAGTCCTGAACGGCGTGCTATTCGCGGCCTTCGGGGTCTTCGCCGGGGTCGCGGTGCCGTTGATTATGGCGCTGCCAGGACCGCTGATCGGGGCCGTTGCGGGTCTGGCGATGATTACCGTCCTTCTGAGCGCGTTCCAGTCCGCCTTCGATCGCAATGCGGGCCACCAGATCGGTGCCTTTGTCGCGCTGATCGTCGCGATGTCGAACGTATCGTTCCTCAGCATCAGCGCGCCCTTCTGGGCCCTAGTCGCAGGTGCCGCAGTGTCGATGCTGAATGAACGGGGGGGCAGAGCCAAGCCTGTGGCCACCCCGGCGTCCTGAAGAACGGTACCAAGTTGAAAGAGCGACCAAATGGGGGGGCAGCCAGAGCACTGCACCCCCACCCACGAATGTTTATTTGTCGCCGCCGCGATCCTGTCGAACTGGCGAGACGGCGATAGACATTAGATTTCGAACATTGCGTTGACGTTCCGACATCATCGCATAGTGGCCTATGTCGCCTGTCGCCTGTCGCCTGTCGCCTGTCGCCTGTCGCCTGTCGCCTGTCGCCATTCGTTGTCTTCCGTTTCCCGAACATGATCTCGAACCGATTCAGATTCGGCGGCTGAGAGTTCTTCATAAAATTAGTTCAAGAGTGTCGAGGAACTTTGCCGTCGTGCTTTCCGCGTTCCAAGGCTGAGTTGCAATTCTCCCAAAGTCTCTTGATGATTTTTGCATGTTCAAAGAACGACCGTTTTCCACTCTCTGTTCCTGACTACTTTCGCACCCGCAGCGCGAATCGAGCAGTCGTGGCAAAAGGCAGAAAGGTCCAGACTGTATGAATCAGCTTCTCGCAGATTTTGCAGTTGCAGCGAATGGCCGGTCTAGTGAAGCTGCTATGCGGCGCTCCACACTGTCGCTACGGTCCGCATTGGGCCGGAAGCACTCCTTAAAGTGTGAATGCCGAACGGCGGCAAAGTCCGCAAAGCGGACACAAACCCCCTGACAGAACCTATGCGCCAAAAACGGTCGTTTTTGTCCAAACACTCCACCTTTCCCAAGATCAACGGCTTAGCCAGGACAAAACCCTCCGGCAAAAACTTTGCGGTTTTGGCAGGTTTTTGTCGCTGTCGCCTCACCGCCTACCGAGGCGACTCAGCCTCGAAAGCTGCGCCAGCATTCGGGCTCCTGTGCCGGTCGCGTTGCCGGGAGGAGCTGCCGTTGGCCCTCCCGCAGAATTGGGTCGACTTGGCAACGCTTGCACACCAAAGAATTGTCGTGCGCGCAGAGCTGCGTATTCCGCGCCAGTCGCACCTCCGATGGCGTATCGGTTGTAGACTTGCTGGCTGCCTGCGAGCCCTCGGGCAAAGGCATAGCTACCGCCGAATCCAGCTGAGAGCGCTGGCATCATGATGTTTCCAGAAATGGCTCGAACAAGGAAGGGCGTTGCTATGATGAACCCCTTTGCCATCAGCACCATCATGAAGAATGGAATGAGCGCGCCGATGTTGGAGGCCCCTTCCGGGTCGCCCAGCTCAGCAAGAAGCGCACGCGAAACACCCGTGATCGTCGCGAACACGCCAGCAACGACGATGGGGTACATCGCAAAGGAAATCAGCGCCGAAAGCCAGCGCGCGAAATAATCCTTGGTCACTTCAAAGAGGGTCAGGAAGATCATGATCGGCGCAATCCCGATCAGAAGAGCGATCATGAGCCGAGACGCAACGACAATGAATGCCGCCAAACCACCGAGGATCGAGAGCAGCAGAACGCCAAGGGTGTCCAACAGGGCACCGGCCATCCAGTTCAATTCAGACCCCGCGGCATTCAGATAATCGCCGAGCGCTGCAATCAGGTCGTCGAACTCCTCAGCAAAGGTACCGGACGGACCGGGTGATCCGCCGCCGACAGACGCCACAAGCGATCCTGCAATGCTGTCGATTCCATTCAAGATCGCTGCAGCAAGGATGTTGAACTGGACCCAGTTTGTCGCGAAGACACCTATCAACCCCACTTTCACGGCGAGCCAAAAGGCCGTGCGCCCGTCCATCGCCCGATATTGGTAGATCGTGTTGATGAAAACCAGGATGACAACGAGTGTCGTGCCGAGTACGAGCGTCGTTCCGACTGTTGCGGCAACCGCGCCAAATTGCGTCTCGGCAGCGGTATTGAGATATCCTTCAGCCGTTTCCACGAAGTAGGTGACGACGCTCATGGAACCCTACCAGTTTCCAGCGACTTGGCAGATTGGCATGGCTTCGCGCCGAAGCTCATTTGCCTGCCGTCGGTAATCTGAAGTCGCTTCCACGATGTCCCAGTATTCAGATGCGGCGAAATGCTCGACGAAGACGCCTTCGGCTGCCTCCCAAGAAGGATACCGCGTTGGACATTCACAGCTTTGGGCTTCAACGATGCGTTGCATGCTTTGTGCCCGGTAGATTTGTTGGATCAGCAGCCGTTTGTGGGACTCGCGTGCATCGATGTCTTTCATCCACTGTGGCTCTGGAGGCTGGTCGGGACAAACATCTGGCTCGTTGTCGAGCGTTGGGATCAGGTTCCGTTCAGCGACGCCAGCGGTTGCGACAAGAACGACGAGCAGGCTTCCGATTGCAACGGCTCGCATCATTCTGATGCCGCCTTCGTACCAGCAGTCTCGCGCTTCAAGAAAGTGGTGTAGCCGTAGTCGCCGGCTTCGGCGGTGATAACCTCCCACCCTTCCGCGCCGCGCTCATTCAAAGCACGTCGCACCTCGTCGTAGTCCTTTTGCTTCTTCACCGGAAAGAACAGGATGTCATATTCAAACGTCTTCATTGGGAAATTCCAATCTCAGTTGCGCCGGGGAGGTAGAATTCGGTGATGCCGCGTTTGCCGTCATGGCGACCGGCCTGGATGATTACGTCGATGGAGTTCTCGATGTACTGGATCATGTCGGCATAGGTCATCGGGATCTCGGTCTTGAGGGCCGCGATCGCGAGGCGTTGTACGGCCAGTTGCGGGGTTTCGGCATGGAGCGTGGTCATGGAGCCGCCATGGCCGGTGTTGATGGCTTCCAGAAAGGTCATGGCCTCCTTGCCGCGCACCTCGCCGAGGATGATCCGGTCGGGGCGCATGCGCAGCGTCGCAGTGAGAAGCACATCGGCGGTCTGGAATTCTGCGTCGCGATTGGCGATGAGGGTCACGGCATTTGGCTGGGTCGGCAGAAGCTCGGCCGCTTCCTCTATGGTGACGATGCGTTCCTCGGCCGGTACGTGAGAGAGGATCTTGCGCGCGGCTACGGTTTTGCCGGTGGAGGTGCCGCCCGAGACAATCATGTTGAGTTTGTTCTCGACGCAGAAGGCGAGCGCATCATCGATCAAACCCGCTGCCACCACGGCGCGCAAGGCGCGCTTCTTTTCCACGCGCAGGTCTTCGAGCTTGCGTTCTTTGCCATAGAGAAAGTCGAGCGCAATGCCCTCGAGTGGCAGGCTTGAGAAGAACCGCAGGCTGATCGACATGGCCGAGAGCACGGCGGGCGGGGTGATGACCTGTGCCCGGATCGGGCGCCCCTTATAGGTGATCGAGACCGAGACGATGGGGCGGTCCTTGCTCATCGTGGTATTGGCCGAGGAGGCGATCTGGTTGCCGAGGTCCCTGACCTGAACGCCCGTCAGCCTTTGATCCAGCGCGCGCATGAAGTGATCGCCCTGGAATTCGCCCCAACAGGTGCCGTCTGGGTTGATGCAGATCTCGATGACATCGTCGTGGGCGGCGGCGTCGATCCGGTCGAGCGAGGTTTCGAGATAGCTCAGCGACATGGGCTCAGAATATCTCCAGATCGCGGTCGACCATGACAGTGACGCGCGCGCCCTGGTCGACATAGATGACGGGGCCGATGGAGAGGTAATCGCCTATGACGCTGTCCGTGGCATCTGCCAGATCATCGCCAACGTCTTCGAGAACGTCGGCGGCAGTCTCATCCTGAACCTCGGAGGCGGCGGCACTGGGCGCAGCCGAAATCAGCGAAATCAGGGCGGCCGACCCGAAACGCTCGGCAAAGCGCGTGTCTATGAGCCCCGTGACACCGGAACGTCCCAGTTCATCGCCCCCGAAGGAGCTGATCTGGACGGTCTGGCCCGCGGGCAGGATGATCCGGTCCCAGGCGATCGTGACGCGGCGCTGCGCGACATCGACGCCAGCGCGGTAGCGCCCGACGAGACGGGATCCGCGGGGGATCAAGAGGCGCGCGCCATCGACGCTGTAGACATCCTCGGACACCACGGCACGGGTCTGGCCGGGCAGGGAGCTGTCAAGGGCAGTTTCCATGACGGCCTGGATCATGGTGCCCTGGATGATGGTGTTGGAGGGATTGGCGATCACCTCGGCCTGCGTCACCGTCGAGGGCAGCGCCCCGTTCAGCACGAAATCCGTCACCTCGCCAAAAGTGTGTTCGGTCAGAGCCGTTTCATTCGCACCGGAGGCACCGCCAAACGCGATGGTGGGCGAGGCGATGCGCCGCTCCTGGAAGGCGCGTTCCTCCGCGGCCCGGCGCTCCAGCTCGGCCATGCGCCGGGCTTCTTCCTCGCGGCGCAGTCGCTCTTGCTCGCGTGCGCGCAGCTCATCCTCCGTGGGGCCCGCTGGGGCGGGCTGGGGTCGGCTGGCCTCGAGTTGGGCCAGTTCCAGATCCATGCGGAGTTGCTCAAGTCTGCGATCCCGCGCCGTCAGTTCGTCCTGGAATCGTTGCTGTGCTGCTTCCGAGGCGGCTTGTAGCGCCGCAATCTGAGCGGTCAGCGCGTCGATCGCCTCTGCGGCGGCGGTGTCTTCCTCGACGACCGGTTCGGGGGCGTTGCGCAATTCCTCGATCTGAGCCTGCAGCGCGGTGATCTGCGCCAGAAGCTCCGCGTTGGGCTCGACGGGGTCTGGTCCGACAAACACAACCTCGGGCTCGGGCGGGGGCAAGGTCTCGATGGCGCCAAAGCCGTCCCCCTCGTTTTGGAAGACATCCGGGGTGGCCGTCGGCAAGGCTTCCTCTTCGTCGGGCTGTGAGAGGAGATAAAGCAGGGCACCACCCGCGCCGATGACGAGGACCACGACCAGCGCGAGAAGGGGCGACCGGCGCTGCGCCGCTATGGGCGCGCGGGCACTGCCTTTCTCAAGGGCGGCGAGGCGTTTTTCCAGCTCGGTGTTCCCGGTATCGCTCATGAGGTGGCCTCCGCGGGCGGGATCGCCTCGATGCAGACCACCTCTTCGCCCAGTCGCAGGACCCATTGGCGGTTTACGCCGCTGACGCGGATCACGCCGTCTTCAGGAGTTTGCGTGTTGACCGTGCGTTCACGGCCGCCCGCGTAGCGGAAGATCGCTGGCACAGGTGCGTTTCTCGGAAAGGCGAAATACGTAAAGGTCCCGTCATCCCAGACACGGGTGGGGGTGGACTCGGTCCGCGCGCTGGCACCGTAATTATAGTTCGGCGCTTGGGCCGCGATGGCACGTGTGGGCCGCGTATTGTTTTCGGGGTAGCGGAACTGGACCACGTAAAAGGTCGGACTGCGGGTCTCCTGGACGTTAAAGTAATAACTGCGCCTGTTCGTGTAGACGGTCACATTGGTATGCACCCCGCGCGCCACCGGCTTGATCGCGAAGGCCTGACCGCCGGGTACGCCGTCGATCTCGAAGCCTTCCGTGTCGCCCGCAATGATCGAGCGGATGCTCTCGCCTTCCCCGAACTCGACCGTGGTCACATGGGTGAGCGACACGCTGAGGCGGTAGACCTGACCTTCTTGATATGTTGCCAGCCGCACCCGGCTGTCGTTGGGACCGCCACGCGGGATGGCTTCGGCAGAGGCGAGGCCGGGCAACAGGGCAATGACAAAAATAAGCAATCTTATAAACAACAACGTCAGTTCTCCAATCTGTCGGAGCGGATGGAATATTCGAGGACGGTGAAGCCGAATGGATTGGTCCAGACCTCATCGATGGAGCGGCGGGTCTCCGGGCGGAACTCGAAGAGAAGCGTCGTAGTGAAGAGGCCGGTCTGGGTGCCGTTAATGGACGTCAGGCGCTTGCGCAGGCGGACCGTCGCGCGGTTGGATCCGATCCGGTTGATGCTGAGAATTTCCACGTCGAGCCGGGCATTGGGGCCATAGACGGTCGGTGGATAGTTGTCATTTGCGCTGTTCCAGATCTGGCGCAGCCCGCTCTCGGCGGCCCCGTCCGAGCGGCGCAGGACGCTGCGGATGCGCAGATCGTTGTCGAGCTGGTTGTAGACCTCGCGGTCGGTCACGTAGCGGAAGACCTCCGCCTCGATGATCGCCTGGTTGGCAGTCACCGAGGAAGCGCCCACCGAGGCTTCGGGGAGTGCAAAGCCGGTGGCGGGATCATAGGGGACAACGACGGGGGGCGGATCGACATCGAGGATCGAGACAGCTGCCGCGCTCAGACAGCCGATGATGCCGAAGACAAGGCCTATCAGGCCAAGACGCTGCCAAAGCCGTTCACGGCGCAGGGCACCGTAGACCAGCTCTTCCTCGATGATCTCTTGTTCACTCGCCACGCGTCACACCCCGCACTCACTCGGCCCGCAGCTCGGGCAGCGTGAAATCCATGAAGCGCTGCTCCTCGGCGATGGTGGCGGCATCGATCACGCCGCCGGTGCCATCGCCCACGGTTTGAATCGCTTCCAGCTGCCACATTGCCACGAGGGCGATGGCCAATTCAGCTGTCACGCGCGTGTTGAGATCGACGCTTTGCTTGAGCTCTTCCATGTCGTCGATGAGCCCGACAAGGCGGTCGACCCGCTCGAGCGACTGGCCAGCATCTTCATAGCTGTTCTGGGCGGCGGCTGAGACGAGTGCGCCGGTTGTTGCCTGCGTGGCCACACGGTTGGCCCCGGGATTGCCGCTGGTGGCCATTTCCGAGAGCGTGTCTTCATCGAAGCCGAGATCGGCCAGCACCCGGTCCATCTGGGTTTCGATTTCGCCTGCGCCGGAGCCCGAGAGGCCCGAGAAATCCCCAGTCTTGATCGCCTCAATCGTGGCGATGATATCGCCGAACTCCTGGTCGAGCAGGCCGTTCAGCTCGTCCTCCATCTCGGTGCGGATAATCTCGGGAAGTTCGGCAAGGCGGGTGAGCGCTTCATAGGTTCTTTGCAGCTCCGCGAGTTGATCCGTGAGTGTGGCAAGCTGTTCGCGGAGCTGCGTCAGCTGCTCGTTTTGCAGAATCTCGTCCTCGATCATCTGCCGCAGCTGCTGGATGTTTTGCGCGATGTTCTGGGTGTCGACGACAGGCACGCCTTGCGCGAGGGCAGGGGATAGAGCGCCAAGATGCAGACCGATCCCAAGTGTCGTGGCCAAGGCCGTCCTCACGAGCAAATGTCTCATCATTCAATCTCCCTGATCGTAAAATCCATGAACGCGCCTTCGGCCATGCGGGCGCTGGCCTGGGCCAGCTCTTCGGCGGAGAGCACGCGGGTGCGGGCGGCCTGAAGCCGGATGCGGGCGGCCACGAGACGCACGAGTTCGGCGCGGGCATAAGTGTTGAGCGCAACGCTCTCCTGCACATCCTCGGTCTCGGAAATCCGTTCGACGATATCCGCAATACGCAGGGCGGCTTGCCTGATCGCGGCGGGTGAGTTGTTGCCATAGAAGGCCGCGCCGTGCCCAGTGAGCGAGAGGTTGGCATTGGCGAGAAGCGCCGGATCGATCGTGCCAAGTGCGTCGATCCCGCCGATACGGCTCAGATAGAGATTGTAGCGCTCCGGGATAACCTGGACGTAATGTTGGGTCTCGCGGAAGGGTGGCACGCCGCCATACTCGAAAACCCGGCCGGGTCCGGCATTATAGGCCGCAAGGGCGTTGATGATGTTGCCATCGAATGTGTTGAGCTGGGTCGCGAGATAGCGCGCGCCGCCATGCACCTGCAGGTAAGGGCTGTCATAGTATTCCGGGTTTATGCCCAGATCGCTGGCCGTGCCCGGCATGATCTGGGTGAGGCCATAGGCGCCGACGGGAGAGCGTGCACCGATGGTGAAACGGCTTTCCTGCCAGATCAGCGCTTGCAGCAGCGCGCGCCATTGGACGGGGGAGAGCCCTGCGCGGCCAACACCCGCAAAGCCGCTGGTCTCCTGAGCCACGCGGATGATGAGCTGCTCGATGGTCTCAGACGCATCCCCGAACATCTGTTCACCGCCGGGATTGGGATCTATCTGGCCCGTGCCATAGACCGCCGCCACCGAGCGGTCGGGATCCCCGCTGCCGCTTTCCAGCCCCGAGACCATGGCGGGCAGGCCCTGACCGCCGAAGCTGGTCTGGGCATCGAGGATGCGTCGGAGGGTTTCCAGCTGCTCCCGTTCGATCTCGGCGATGAGTTCGCGCACGGCAAGCTTGTCCGCCTGAACGGCCAAGTCTGCTTCGCGATCGCCGGTCTCGACGATGTCACGCGCGGTCAGTCCACTGTCATTGGTCGGCACGCCCTGAGACAAGGCGAGACCGGGCAGCAGGCAAAGTGCCAGGATATGAGGCAGGCTAGACTTCAATGTCGCGATCCGGGGTGCCAAGGGGCGTGAAAGTGCAATCCGGAGCAATGGGTGCTGTCGAGGCCAAGAGCGTGAAGCAATTGGCCTGCGGTTCCTGATACTGGGCGCAGGAGGCCAAAGCGCCGAGCGCGGTGAGAAGCAACAAAATGCGAATCATGAGAGTCTCCAGAAGTCGGGGCGGTCGCGGTAATCGGCGCCAACGAGCGCCTCGCCTTTCTCCATGCCGCCGAGGATGGTGAGATTGGGTCCGAGGGCGCTGAGATCGGCATCGACGACGATCGAGCCTTGGTCGTCGCGGATCAGCGCGAGGCGGCTGTTGCTGCCGGTGTTGAGAAGGACGTCGAGTTCCTTCTCCGAGAGGTTCAGCATCGCGTAGTCCGCTGCATTGGCGCGGATATTGGGAAGCAGGATCTGCGTCGGCACCGCCTCGACGATGGTCTTGCCGGTACGGGTGCGCTCAAGCTGGCTGGCATATTGCGTCATCATCACGGCAACCGTGTTCTGCTTGCGCGCGGTCACCAGCCAGTTGGACAACCGCTCGGCGAAATAGGCATTGTCGAGCGCCTTCCAGGCCTCGTCGATCACGATGATGGTGGGACGGCGGTCCTCGATCTCGCGCTCGACCCGGCGGAAAAGATAGGACAGGACCGCCATCCGTTCCCTGTCGGCCTCGCTGTCGAGAATGCCAGTCAGATCGAAGCCCACCACATCCCCTTTGAGCGAGAACGTGTCCTCGAGGCTCTGCCCGAAGATCCAGCCGTAGCGGCCGTCCTCAGACCACTCGAGCAGGCGCTGGTGCAGATCGCCGCCGTCATCGGTGGACACAAAAAGCGATGCGAAATCCCGCCAGTTCCGCAGGGCCGGATTGGTGGCCTGGGCATTCTGGCGCACGACCTCCTGGATGCGGTTGGTCTGTGCGGGCGTCAGGGGCTTGTCAGCGCGGTAGAGCAGGGTGGCAAGCCAGTCCGAGAGCCAGGCGGTGCCGCGGGCATCGGTCTCTGTCCAGAGCGGGTTGAGACCCGTGGGCTGGCCGGCGTTCAGGGAGGCGTAGCGCCCGCCATTGGCGCGCACCGCCATCTCCATGCCAAGACGGTAATCGAAGACAAAGATCCGGGCGCCCGCGCGACGGGCCTGGGTCATCAGGAAGGCCGACAACACCGATTTGCCCGACCCGGGTCGTCCCATGATCAGGGTATGCCCGCTGGTCGGTTCTTTGTCGGGCGATCCCTGCTCGTGATAGGAAAACCGGTAGGCGCTCTGCTCCGGCGTGGGCAAATAAGTGACGACCCGGCCCCAAGGGGTAAGTGCTGCGGGTTTGCCAAGCTGTGTCCGGTGGAAGGCCGCGAAATCTGCGAAGTTGCGGTTGGTGACGGCGCTGGCACGCACGCGCTTGGGCTGGTTGCCGGGATGCTGGCTGAGGTAATGGGCCTTTGCGGCGACCCGCTCACCAATCATCTTCACGCCTTCGGCCGCGGCGGCGTTCACGATTTCGGCGCTGAGCGTCTGCAGTTCTTCGAGCGTGTCGCAGAAGAGTGTGACGACCATATGATGCTCGCCAAAGCTCTGGCGCTTGGCCTCGAGATCATCGGCGGCGATGTCGAGGGCTTCCAGGAGCGAGAGGGCTGCGTCCTGGCTCGCCTGCATCTGGCGCTTTTGCCGCTTGATGCGGCCCGCCATGAGGTTCGAATTGATCGGCGTGAAGGAATGGGTGACGATCATGTCGACCGGCAGGTTCAGCATGTCGAACATGGTGCAGGAGGTGCCTTCCGAGTATTCTCCGATGGTGAAGCTCTTGCCGTAGCGGTGGCCCACGACGCCCTCGGAAAGCTCGAAATGGTCGCCTTGAAACGTCACGCGGGTATTGGCGACGTTGAAGGACAGAAAGCCGTAGGTGTTGGCCGGGTAGAGCGGCAGCTCGGTGCCCGTGTTGAGCGCGCCCAGAAACCCCACCAATTCCCCCGATGCGGCTGACAGCAGGCGCGGCTTGAGCTCGGTAAGCCCCGAGAGGAAGACGTTCACGGCCTCGCCGAGGCGCTGCAGGCGTTTGCGGGTCTCCTCTTTCAGTCGGTCCGGCGCGCTGCGGCCGAGGTGCGGCAGGAGGCTTTTCGGAGGCGGGCGGTGAATGACGGTGAGCGTCAGTGTTTTGTCGCGGAGCCCGCTGGTCTCGAGTTTCGCGCGCCAGCGCCGGTCTACCTCGCCCGCGAAGCTGTCCTCACGGATGGGGTCGAGATCAGGTTTGATGGCCTTGGAGACCTTGTGGACGTAGTAGCTGAATTCCGGCCCGAGCTGCGCGACGATGCGGGCAAAAAGTGCCGTCACCTTGTCGAGATAGGCATCGTCGGTCGTGTAGCTGTTGATCCCCTCGAGCCGGATGCAGCGGAAGAGTTCGTTCACCCGGGTCCGCACGGTCTGGTCGTCAACGAGGCTCACATAGGGCAGCATATGCGCAAGCCGGGTCTCGCGCGCATACCAGTCTGGCGTCATTGTGCGGGCATCGAGCGCAGCATCACGGGCGTCATCACGGGGCATAGCTGTCCCCGCCATGGATGGACCTGTTGCGTGTGGGCGGTGTCTCCTGCAGGGCTGTCATCATCACGTCGATGAAACGCGGGTCCCAATCCGCGGCCTTCCACAGCACCGGATAGAGCAGGGCGGCGACACCCAGCACCGCGATGTGCTGGACCCAGACGAACAAGAGCACGGAGCCGAAGAGCCAGACCATCGCATACATGATGGGCAGGCCCAGAAGCTTCGGCGGGCGCACGAGGCCGAGAAAGAGAGGCGCGCGCTCAACCACCGGCAAAGACCGCAGCAACGATCGTCGGGGCAGCCGCGACACCAGCGATGCCGACAAGCACCCAAAGCGCCTGGCGCAGATCGATGATGTTGAAGAACCAGCTTAAGAAAACGCCGAGGACCGCGAGTGTGGCTATGACCACACCAAGCGGGCCGGTCAGCGCATCGACGATGCCCTGCAACAAGCTCTGGATCGGGGAGAGATCAATGCTCTGGGCGAGGGCGGGTTCGGCAATCAGCAGGAATAGCGCCAGTGAGGCGACAAAGAGGTTTGAAATCTGTTTCACGAATTTGATCCTTCCAATCGGGCCACGACAGCCATGACGCGGGCCACGTGGTTCTGGGTTTCTCGGTAGGGGGGAACGCCGCCATACTGGCGGACCGCATCGGGCCCCGCGTTGTAGGCCGCCAGCGCCAGATGCGGATCGCCGAAGGTTTCCAGCATCATCGCGAGGTAGCGGGCGGACCCGTCGAGGTTCTGCAGCGGATCACGCGGGTCGACGCCCAGATCACGCGCAGTTGCTGGCATCAATTGACCAAGGCCAATGGCACCCGCACTTGAAATCGCATCCTGCCGGTAGGCGCTCTCAACCTCGATATTGGCGCGGTAGAGAGCCAGCCAATCCCTCACGGAGAGCTCTGCGCGCCGCAGGCCCGGATGGCCGGCATAGCGCAGGGCCGTTGCCTCGATGCCTAAGAGAACATCTGCGCGGGGCAGGGGTGCTGGCTGGGCGAGTGCCGCAAACCTCAGTGCGTCAGGTTCGGAAGCTGCTTCAGTCTCGCCAAGAATGGCCAAACCATCGGACGCCGATCCCTGACCAATGCCGTCATTGTAGTTCCGGGCAAAGCTGCTTTGGGAGCGGGACGGGATCAGGGAGCCGTCGCTCTCCATGACCAGGACCATTTGCGCTGAGGCAGGTGCTGCGACCAGCCAGAGACAGACGAGGTTAGCTGCCAGCGCCCTTGTCTGATGGCGCTTTGTCTGGCGGGGCGAGTTTATGCGTACGGCTTGTCCCCGCTTCAAGCGGCAGGTCGACATGCGCAAATCCAAGGCCAATGAAGAAAGACACCACGCCGGAGATCGTCTTGAACTCGCGGATCTTGATATCGTTGTAGGTCGTCCGCGTGCGGGCGGTGACGAGGAGCTTTTCCACGCCATCATCAGAGACAACGCGCATGATCCAGACCCCGTAATAGCTGGGGCCTTTCTTATGTGCTGACTCCTGGCACAGGATTTCTGCGCTATAGCCGCTTTCCACGAGTTCGCGGAACCTGGCTTCCGTAACCACATTTGGTGCTTCGATGTCCCAGTTCATGGCCCGGCTCACGCTTTCTCCAATGGCGCGACCCCAGGCATTCCCACTTGAAGCCTAGAGTTACGATAGTATACTATCAACCGCAAGATGTAATATCGTGCTTTAGCTGTAGTTTGGTCACGCAAACACTAGTCACGGCCAGTGTCTGCGATCAAGGAGATAACAGGTTTGAGAAACCCAAGGTTGATGTGCCTGCTCCCATTGCAAGCTATAGTCCTTCTAATCTGCGTTCCCGGGCCGGTTTTGGCGGAATCCTGCTTCGCCCCGGTCCGTCCTTTCCTGCCAAGCGATTCGCAGGCGGCGCGGGACTATGCGGATATCATCCGTGGCGATTTCGAAGACTACATCCAGGATATCCAGAGCTACATCCGTTGCCTCGACAGCGAACGCGCCCGCGCGTTCGAGGAAGCGCGCGAAGTCAGCGAGGACTATGGCCGGTTCCTGCAATTGGTAGGGGATTGATGGGCAACCTCGGGAGCATCAGACTTGCAGCCCATGGAAACCAGACGCCGATAACACCCTCATATATCTACTTTTTAGATAACAGATTTCATCCGCTAGCGACGTCACAAAAGGTATGTGACGCGTGGCAAAGACAATCAGAACAAATGGCCAGTTGGCGCTCGTCCGTGCGTTGGTTGATGCACGTCAGAATGCGGGTCTCAGCCAGCAGCAGTTGGCGGCGAAGCTCAAACGCCACCAGTCGTTTGTGGCACGTCTCGAAAGCGGCGAGCATCGTATCGACGTCGTGGAGTTTACAGTTCTGGCGAGGGTTATCGGCTTTGATAAAGATGAAGTCCTGTCGATTGTCGAAGCCGCCACGGAGCCCGACCACAGGATATGAAGCCAATGAATTGTTGAGAACGCGGAAACCCATTTTCCCGGTCTGATGATCATTCCCTCATCGAGGACCAGGTAGCCAAAATCAACGAAGTCCGGCGCGCGGTCGTAGTGAACGCTCTGCAACCCCACGCCGCAATTCGCAGCGCCACAGTGCAGGAAGTCAGTAAACAGTGAACGATGATAAGGGTGAGGGCGTCGCGATCGCCAATCTGATCGGGACCGATGGGTGCAGTGTTGTTGGTTGGGTTTATCGTTGGAGTACAGGCTCACATGCGGTGATGTGGGACGTCCAAGGGCCCCAGTCGGTATCGGAAACCCGGCCGGATATAAGTGACGAACAGAAGCAAGAAATCGACTTCGATGCGCTCACGCGGATTCGAAAAAGTGACAGTGGATAGGATTCTCACGCAGCCGCCAGTTCATATTGATGGAAAGGGTCTGCGAGCGTACCGGTCATTTGAGCTGATGGCAGCGAAGGTCTCGAAGGAGTCCAGAGTGAGCGATGCTGCGCGCTCCACCAATGTCAGTTTTGGTGGTGATCGGCGAAATTGTGTATTTTTGGAAGCACCGCCAAAAGCTCTACAAAGTGTTCGCGGTGCGCGGTATCACGGGAACCCCGCACGCATGTATGCGATGATTTTCCAGATTTCTTCTTCAGTCAGCGCTTCCCTGAAGGCTGGCATTTCTGTTCCGAAGCGCTGACCGCCCTCAGAAATTGCCCAGAGCAGATACTCGTCTCCCGACATCGGCATCTGAACAAACCATCTAGGGAGAGCCGGAGAAGGCACGAGAGACCGACCGGCCTCACCATCCCCGAGACCCTCGGCTCCATGACAACTTGCGCAGTTCGTTGTGTATAGCGTCTGGCCTTCCGCGATAACTTCAGGCGTCGCGCGAATAGTGCTCCGAGCGCCCCGATAAGCTGCGGGCACGCCCTCGTTCATGTAAGTCCAATGTCGTTGCATGCGCTGTTGCTGGCCCGGACCCATGTTGCCGTGTCCCCAGCCAGGCATGCGTTCAGACCACATGTGGTTCGGTCCCATTGGCCCGTGACCCCACCAATCGCCTCGCTGCTGCTGTGCGAAGGCTACAGTAGCAGAGATCATACACACCGCAACCATACCAAAATAGCGTGATTTATGCTGCTTCATAGTCTTCTCCTTATGGTTTCCGATCAATGAAATTGCCGTCAGGCTGCTTCGTAACTCGTGAACACTTCGGTGTTACCGTCGCGCCGGATCAGAAATACATCGTAGGCTTCACGCTGATCTTCTGGCCCCATTCCGGGTGATCCATAGGGCATGCCGGGAACGGCGAGACCGACTGCGTCTGGGCGTTCGTCCAGAAGGCGACGAATGTCTGCTGCGGGCACATGGCCCTCGATCATATAGCCTTCGATCTCGCCTGTGTGGCACGATATCATCTCTTGGGGGATGCCATTGTCCAACTTGTGTCGGACCAGCAGTGTTCCAAAGCTGCGCTCCTCGGTCACACGGAAGCCTTCAGCCCGAAGAATATCAGCCCAAACCCGGCAACAGCTGCAATTCGGGTCCTTAAGAACGTGGATCGACGGAGCTCCCTGCGCAATCGCGGCGAAGGGTGCAATGCTGGTAAGACCTACAGCGGCTATGATAATTTGACGGCGCGTTACATCCATATCAGTCGTCCTTTAGCTCTGTCCTAGTCTATTTCATCGCTTAGTGGCTGCTTATCTCCCGCGATAGTTGTCGCAGGCCTCAACGCCCCCTGCGACCACATCGAGAAGTGCGTCCACATCGCTCAACAGCGTTGCGATACGTGCGCTACTGATACGGTAGCGGATGAAGCGCCCATCTCGGTCGCTGTTGACTAGCCCGCACTCCAACAAGCATCGCAAGTGGTTGGATACGTTTGGTTGTGATAGTCCCGTACGCTCGACGAGTTCGTGAACAACCAGCGGCTCCCCGCACAGCGCGCCGAGAATAGACAAGCGGCTTGGGTCGGCAAAGCCGCGAAATAGTTTTGCTCGTTGTTCAATGGTACCGACCTTGCGGTCCACAACGATCTGCGTCATATCATTGCTCACTGATATATTATCCTTTGATCCACTTTAGCAGGAGAACTGCGATCATGGCCAACGCAGAAAGCGCGATAGCAGATATCCCATCCTTTCGTTACCGCGTTTCCGGCATGGATTGCGCCAAGGATGCCGCCCAGATCGAGCGGGCGGCGCAATCTGCGGGTATCGCGCCTGACGCCGTGAAAGTGTCTACTGCAACGCACATAATGACTTTGACAGCTCCCGAAGCGCGCTTGCCGGAAATTGAAAAAGCCGTCGAGACAACAGGGTATGGGTTTGACCGCATCGAGAGCGACGAAGATATTCAGCAAGGTGCGGCCCATCAGGACCCTGGCTATCGCCGCGCGCTCTGGATCGTTGTGATCCTGAATGTTGGTTATGGCGTTCTTGAAATGATCGGCGGGTTCATTGCCGGGTCACAGGCCGTGAAGGCCGACGCGTTGGATTTCATCGGCGACGGCGCAATCACCTTCCTCGGCCTGTTGGCCATCGGCTGGAGCCTCGCTTGGCGAGCGCGGTCGGCCCTGATCCAGGGCATCTTCCTCGGCCTGCTTGGTCTTGGAATCTTTGGCACGACCATCATAAGGGCATTCGAGCCGACAACCCCAGACGCCACTTTGATGGGGATTCTGGGCCTGATTGCTCTTGTGATAAATGTCATCTCCGTGCTGCCGTTGCTGCGGTACCGCAAGGGCGACGCGAACATGCGCGCTGTCTGGCTGTTCTCGCGCAACGACGCCATCGGCAACGCCGCAGTCGTTATCGCCGCCGGGCTGGTGGTTTGGCTAGGCAGCGCATGGCCCGATCTCATCGTAGCCTTCGGGATCGCCGGACTGTTCCTGCACTCGTCATGGGCGATTATCCGCGACGCGCGGGCCGATCTGAAGGCGGTGGCATGAACAGCCGCGTTCTCGGTGGGCTTTGCGCCATCGCCGCGTTTGGTGTTGATCAGGGCACCAAGGCTCTTGCCCTGAACTCCCCGGCGCTTGAGAACGGGGTCGAGGTTCTGCCCTTTCTCAACCTCGTGCGGGTTTTGAACGATGGGGTCAGCTTCGGTATGCTCGGCGGGGTCGTACCCTGGTGGGGTCTGGTCGCACTTGCTGCCGTGGTCGTGGCATGGCTGCTGATCTGGCTGTGGAAGGCTCCGGACAGGCTGACAGGTGCGGCGCTCGGTCTGATCATCGGAGGCGCGCTTGGCAATATCCTTGACCGTCTGCGCTATCAGGCCGTCCCTGACTTTCTCGACTTCCATTACGGGTCATACCACTGGCCGTCCTTCAACTTGGCTGACGTGGCGATCTTTTGTGGGGCGGCACTGCTGTTCTGGGACGGCTTTCGCGCCTCGAAAGTCAGGCCGGAAAATCGGGAACAAGACAATCGCAAGGGAGATGTCACGGGGGGATAACAGCTAACAGGCAAAGAACTTTGGGAGGGAATTCGGCTTGAGATTTTTGGATTGGATTGACCGTGGCATTCGCGGCATCGGCGTCGTGACTGCGTGGCTGACAGTTGTTTCGATTGCTGCTTATGGCGCGCTTCAGATGCTGGATCGCAAGCTACAACTTGGCGTGTCGAGCTATTTGCCGGACCTGTCCACGTCACTGCTGTTCATCCTAATTTTCTTGACCTTTGGGTATACCTATCTGCGCGACGGTCACGTGCGCGTTGATGTTCTTCGCAGACATTGGTCCGCCCGCCGCATTGCTTGGATCGAACTGATTGGCGGCCTTTTT
>Ga0189287_100158_pt1 | contig 36634 bp, 29 predicted proteins | sample UW86minimetaG_FD_130319 | JGI IMG/M metagenome (GOLD analysis project Ga0189287, IMG submission 130319) | Marine microbial communities from the Costa Rica Dome - UW86 mini metaG | ecosystem: Environmental > Aquatic > Marine > Oceanic > Photic zone | place: Costa Rica: the Eastern Pacific... | reverse complement strand
GATCCCGGCCTGCGGAAACAGATCCGATATCGGCATCATCGCCGACCCGATGATCCCGAACGCATGCTCGATCCCGTGGCGTTGAAGGGTTTTGACAAAGGCCTCTTCGGTCGTCATCTTCATCGATTGTTCTCCTGCAAATGAGACGGGGCCGGGGGGCCGGCGTGGGCGGAAATTAGGCCGGGGGGGGATTTGGCAGTAGGGCCAGAATCGGCGGCGCGATAGGGCCAGTGGGCGGATGCGGGGAAAGGCCGGGGACGGCATGGCCGATGCGCCTGCAAGGGATGGGTGGTCCGGTTGACGTGAAATCCTGTTCAAATGGCGTGGAGAGCTGTGAAAACGGGTGCGCCGGAGGGATGCGCGATAGGGCCGGTCGGGAAAGGCTGGGGCAGGCGGCATGGCCGATGCGCCTGCAAGCGATGGGGCCGGTTGGCGCGCGATCCTGCGCAAGTGGCTTGGAGAGACGGGAAAACAAAAGCGCGGGGGAGCGACGAGATAGGGGCGCTCAGCGCAAGCGGGCCAGCTCGTTGGCCAGGATGGCGATTCCGTCGGGAATCCGCTCGGACGGGATCGAGGAATAGGCCAGCCGGTAATAGTCGCGAGGGGCGTTCGGGCCACGAAAAAAGGGGCGTCCCGGCTCGATCAGGACAGAGCGCGCGCGCAGGCGGGTATCCAGTTCTTCGGTGTCCACACCTTCGGGCGCGCGCATCCAGATCGACGAGCCTCCAAAGACGCCGCGCCCTTCGACATCGAGACCATGCTGGCCGAGCGCCTCTTCCATGACCTTGCGGCGGCGGGCAAAGACCTGCCCCATGCGCCGGATCAGGCTGTCGTAATGGCCGAGGCTCAGGAAATAGGCCGCCGTGCGCTGGATATGGCCGGGGGGATGGCGCAGCACGCTGGCGCGCAGTGCCCGGCATTCGCGGATGAACTGGCGCGATCCCACCAGGTAGCCCAGACGGAGACCGGGAAAGATCGACTTGGAAAAACTGCCGACATAGATCACCCGACCATCGGTATCGAGGGATTTCAGTGCCGGAAGCGGCGAGCGCAGGAACGAGATTTCGAACTCGTAATCGTCCTCGACGATCAGGGCGTCCATCTCGCGGGCCTTGTCCAGAAGTGCGCGCCGACGGTCCATCGGCATGGTCGCATTGGTGGGCGCCTGATGGCTGGGCGTGGTGAAGATCACATCGGCATGGGCGGGCAGGTCGGCGGGCGGCAGCCCGTCGCGATCCACATCGACCGAGGCGAGATAACAGCGCGACTGGGTCAGGATATCGCGCAGCGCGTGATAGCACGGCTCTTCTATGGCGGCGGTGCGCCTTTGGGTCAGCAAGACCTGCGCGGTAAGCCAGAGCGCGTTCTGCGCGCCCATGGTCACCAGCACCTCGTCGGGCTGGGCGAGGATCCCGCGCCGGGGCAGCGTATGGCGCAGAATGAACTCGATCAGCTTGGGATCGTCCTGATCGTAATAGTCGGTGGTCAGCGACTGAAAGTCTTTTTGTCCAAGGGCTTGCAACGCGCAGTGCCGCCAGTTCGCGTGATCGAACAGGGTCGGATCGGTCTGGCCGTAGATGAAGGGATAGCGGTAGCGCGACCAGTCCTGTGGCTTTTCGGGGGTGCTGCCGCCGGTGTAGCGGCGGCCAAGGGCGCGCGACCAGTCGATGGTATCGCCGCCGACATGCCGGGCCGCGAATTGGGGAGGCTCGGGCGCGTTGTCCGACACGAAATAGCCCGAGCGATCGCGCGATTCGAGGTATTCGCTGGCTTGCAGTTCCGTGTAGGCGAGGGTCACGGTGATCCGGCTGACACCGAGATGCCGGGCCAGTTTGCGTGAGCTGGGCAGCTTTTCCCCCTTGCGGAACCGGCCCGACAGGATGCCTTCGGCGATCATCTGCTGGATCTGCGCCTGAAGCGTGCCTTCGGCGTTGGGATTGAGGAAGAAGGTTTCGACCGAGATTGCCATGGGCCGGAGAGTATACTGGACCTATCGGCGTGGCAATCTGGTCTGGTCACGGGGCAAACGGGACGCAACCGCGCCGCGAATCGGTGATATCAACCTGATTAACAAGGAAAAACCCGCTTCGGCATCGCGTCGGTATCACGTCGGTATCGCGTCGGTATCGGCACCGCGACAGGCCGGGGTTAACAGGGCGCGCGCAGGAAATCGTCCTGTTTGAGAGGTCTTTGGTACGAAAAGGGCCGGGGTGATACCGTCCCGGCCCCCGGTGATCATCCGAAGGCGATCAGCGCGCCGGCAAGGCTGGTGAGGCCGCCCAACACCCGGACCGGCAGGCCGGATCCGGCTTGAAGCGCGCGGGCGAAAAGATGGGCGATCAGCAACCCGACCGCGTGCAGGCCAGCCGTGGCCAGACCGAAGCCCGCGCCGAATTGCAGTGCCGCAGCGCTGCCCAGTTCGCCGCCATGGGCGTGACCGTGAAACAGCGCGAAGGCCGCGACGGCTGCCATGGCCCAACCGGAGGCCGGGCGAAGGGCCAGCGCAACCACCAACCCGAGCAGGATGATGGAGGCAAGGATCATCGGTTCGACGAAGGGCAGCGGCAGGCCGGCCAGCGCGAGGCCGAAGCCGATCAGCATGGCGCCGACGAAGGCCGAGGGCACCTGCCAGAGCGCGCGCCCGCCGATCTGTGCGGCCCAGAGACCGACGGCGATCATGGCGAGCACATGGTCGAGGCCGAACAGCGGATGGGTCACGCCCGCGAGGAACGAGCCGTATTCCCCCGGCGGCAGATGGGCGGCGGCGGGTGTGGCGACCATGAGCATGGCCAAGAACGGGGCGGAAAACAGGATACGGGACATGTGGCTCCTTGGTGGGTCAGCCGGCGCCTCGGGATGAGTAGCGCCTGATCCGAAGAGGAACACGCCGCCGGTACGGAGGCAAGCCCCGCCCGTGTCCCGAGGGGCGAGGCCACATAAAAAAGCCCCGGCGGTGTGACGCGCCGGGGAGTAGGGAAGAGGTGGCGTGACCGGCTGGGCCGGTCAGCCAAAGACTTTGGTGAGTGCCTTGTCCGTCGCCTCGACGATCTGGTCGATATCGCTTTTGGTGGCGATCAGGGCGGGCGAGTAGCACAGGGTGTTGTTGAAACCGGGGATCGAGCGGTTGGTCACGCCGATCACCACGCCTTGCGCCATGCAGTCGGCGACGACGGCCTGCGCCTGCTTTTCGGGCACCGGTTCCTTGGTGCTGCGGTCGGCGACCAGTTCGGCGCCGAGGAACAGGCCCTTGCCGCGCACCTGACCGATCACGGCATGCTTGTCCTGAAGCGCGCGCAGCTGGTCGATCATGTAGTCGCCCATGGCCACGGTGTTTTCCAACAGCTCTTCTTCCTCGATGATGGCCATGTTTTCCAGCGCCGCTGCCGGGCCTGCGGTGCAGCCCCCGAAAGTCGAGATGTCACGGAAGTAATCGAGCGGGTCGGTCATGTCCTCCTTGAACATGTCGAAGACCTTTTCGTTGGTCACGCAGCAGGCGATCGCGGCATAGCCCGAGGCGACGCCCTTGGCCATGGTCACGAAATCGGGTTCCACCCCGTAATGCTGGTAGCCGAACCATGTGCCGGTGCGCCCGATGCCGCAGACGACCTCGTCGATATGCAGCAGGATGTCGTATTTGCGGCAAATCTCCTGGACGCGGGGCCAGTAGCCGTGCGGGGGCGTGATGACGCCGCCACCGGCGGTCACGGGTTCGAGGCAGAGCGCGCCGACGGTATCGGGGCCTTCGGCGAGGATCACCTCTTCGATGGCGTCGGCGGCACGGATGCCGTAATCCTCGCCGGACAGATCCCATTGCGCGCGGTATTCAAGGCAGTGCGGCACACGCACGAAGCCCGGCGCGAAGGGGCCGTACTGGGCGTTGCGTTCGTCCTGGCCGCCGCAGGACATCGTGCCCAGGGTGGAGCCGTGGTAATCGCGGTCGCGGTAGAGGATCTTGTATTTCTTGCCGCCATAGCGCTTGTGGGCGATCTGGCGGACCATCTTGAAGGCTTTCTCGTTCGCCTCGGAGCCGGAATTGGTGTAGTACACGCGGCTCATGCCGGGCATTTTCGAGATCAGCTTTTCCGAGAAGAGCGCGCCGGGGATCGAGCCTGCGGAGCCGGCGAAATAGTTCAGCTTGATCAGCTGGTCGCGCACGGCATTGGCGATCCGCTCGCGGCCGTAGCCGACATTGACGGTCCAGACACCGCCCGAGACGCCATCGATATGTTCCTTGCCGTGCTGGTCCCAGACGCGCATGCCGCGGCCTTCGACGATGATGCGCGGCTCGCCGGTTTCGAAGGTCTTGTGCTGCATCAGGTGATGCCAGACATGGGCGCGGTCGGCCTCGACGATTTTGGCGATGTCGTTCGGCAGTGTTCCGTCCATCATGGGAGTCTCCATCGGGTGCGGGCCGGCAGATCACGCAAGGATCAGGGCCGGGCCAGTCAGGTTCATTGGATCCAGTAGAGCCCGGAATTTAGGCATTCTGATAGGGCCAGTTCGTGCCTTTGATTATTGCCAAAAACGGCGGGCTGTGAAGGGCGATATGATTAAATATGAGAAAATCCGCCGAAATTGAGGCGCAGTTGCCGGGAAGACGGTTTTCGAAAAGCTGAAATAGTGCCCGAGGCTGCACAAAACCGTTGAACGGAATTTCAATATCGGGTCGGATCATTGTGCATTGCGGAGCGACGCGCCGGCATTCCTTTCGAGGGGTGGCGGGCCTCTTCGCAGAGCCGCCGCATGGCGGCGCGCCGAACAGGACAACAAAAACGACGTCAACGGGAGAGACGAAAGATGACACTCAAGACCAGACTGATGACAGCGGTGGCGGGCACGGCGATGCTGGCCGGGGCGAGCGCGGCGAGTGCCGAAGAGATCACGGTGGGCTATTTCCTCGAATGGCCGATGCCGTTTCAATACGCCAAGGTGATGGGCACCTATGACGAGGCGCTGGGCATGACCGTCAACTGGCGCGCCTTCGACACCGGCACCGCGATGAGTGCCGCGATGGCGTCGGGCGATGTGCAGCTGTCGGTGAGCCAGGGCGTGCCGCCCTTCGTGGTGGCCACCAGCGCCGGCCAGGATCTGCAGATCGTGGACGTGGCTGTGTCCTATTCGGACAACGACAACTGCGTCGTGGCCGAGGCGCTGGAGATCGACAAAACCAATGCTGCCGAGCTGGCGGGCAAGAAGGTCGCCGTGCCGCTGGGCACCGCGGCGCATTACGGGTTCCTCAAGCAGATGAACCATTTCGGCGTCGATGTCGCGTCGCTTGACGTGGTCAACATGGCGCCGCCCGAGGGGGCCGCCGCGATCGCGCAGGGCGCTGTCGACATGTTCTGCGGCTGGGGCGGAAGCCTGCGCCGCGCCAAGGAGCACGGCAACGTGCTGCTGACCGGCGCCGAGAAGGAAGAGCTGGGCATCCTGGTGTTCGACGTGACCAGCGGGCCGTCCTCGTTCATCGCGGAGAACCCCGATGTGGTCGCCACCTTCCTGAAGGTGACGGGCGATGCCAACGCGATGTGGGCGGATTCGGCCAATCGCGACGAGATGCTGCCGGTGATCGCCAAGGACAGCGGCATGGACGTCGATGCCACAGCGGCGACGATCGACACGTTCATCTTCCCGTCGGTCGAAGAGCAGCTGACGGCCAAGTGGCTGGGCGGCGGCGCGCAGGAGTTCATGAAGGGCGTCGCGGACGTCTTCGTGGAGGCCGGAAGCATCGATGCGGCGCTGGAAACCTATGAAAACAACGTGAACACAGGCCCGCTGCAGCAAGCGATGGGCATGTAATCACGCCGTTTCAACGCGGGCCCGGGCGGTTGTTGCCCGGGCCCGCCGTCTTTCACACTTTCAAGGAACGGGGGCGGGATGTCGACGCTATCCATCGAAAACGTGTCGATGCGTTTCGATCTGCCGAACGGGGGCCATGTGCAGGCTCTCAAGGATGTGACGCTTGAATTGCAGAGCGGCGAGTTGATGAGCGTCCTGGGCCCGTCGGGCTGCGGGAAGACCACGCTGCTCAATATCCTGGCCGGGTTCCTGGCGCCGACGCAGGGACGCATCATGCTGGATGACCACCAGGTCAAGGGGCCGGATGCGGAACGCGGCATGGTGTTCCAGCAAGGCGCGCTGTTCGAGTGGATGAGCGTGCGCGACAACGTGAGTTTCGGGCCGCGCATGGCCGGTCGCTCGAAGTCGGATTACATGGGCAATGTCGATCACCTGCTCGAGGTGGTGGGCCTCAAGGATTTCAAGGACAAGGCAGTGTACGAGCTGTCGGGCGGCATGCAGCAGCGGGTGGCGCTGGCGCGGTGCCTGGCCAATGACCCGGACGTGATCCTGATGGACGAGCCGCTGGGCGCGCTGGACGCGCTGACGCGCGAAAAGATGCAAGGGCTGGTCCTGAAGCTGTGGAAAGAGACCGGCAAGACGATCATCCTGATCACCCATTCGGTCGAAGAGGCGCTGTTGCTGGGTGAGCGGCTTCTGGTCATGGCGCCGCGTCCGGGCCGCATCCATCGCGAATACCGCCTGCCCTTTGCCGATGAGGGGGTCGGGCGCGACCTGCGCGAGGTCAAGAAGAACCCCGAATTCGCGCAGAAGCGCGAAGAAATCCTGTCGATGATCTGGGACATGGAAGAAGAGATCATGGGCCGCACCGAGGAGGTTGCCGGATGATCCTTCTGCTGATCTATATCGCCGCCTTCGCGCTGTCTTTCTTCCTGGTGCGCAAGGTGCTGCGCCGGGCGATGACGCGGAGCGATTTCACATCGCTCAAGACGGTCACCTTCGGCGATGAAAGCGCCGTGCGCCCGGACCGCTGGGCCAGTGTCATCTCGGTGGTGACGATCTTCCTTTTGTGGGGCGCGTTCACCGGCAGCAACTGGGTGCCGATCCATGCGCCCGGCCCCTTCGTGGGCGAAACACAGTTCACCTATACGCTGGAGGCGCCCGACGGCAGCCGGGACGATGCGACGGTCTATGCGCAGGTGTTCAAGGTCGGCGAAGAGGTGTCGGCGCCCGAGGTCGATCCGGGCGACGGGTTCGCCAAGAACGATTCGATCGTCGTGGGCGCCTGGCGGTCCGAATTGCTGTTGATGGACAAGAATGACGAGGTCAGCCGCCGCGATGGCGCCCGCGTCGTGGCGATCGACGGCCAGCCCGTCGACGAGGGCGGCGCGGTCGAGGTGGCCAATGGCACGGTCGTCGTCACGTCGAAAGGCGCGCTGAACTTCAGCCCGTCCAAGGGGATGCAGATGGAGCCGATCTGGCTGCCCGCACCCGAGGCGGTGGTGGCCCGCGTGAGCGAGATCGCCAGCGAGGGCTATCAGAACTTCACCCTGTGGGAGCATCTTTACTGGTCGCTTGTGCGGGTGATCGTGGGCTTCTTCTTTGGCGCGCTGGTGGGCATTCCGCTGGGCTATGCCATGGGGCTGAGCGACTGGTTCCGCGGCTGGTTCGATCCGATCGTGGAATTCATGCGCCCGGTGCCGCCGCTGGCCCTGATCCCGCTGGTGATCATCTGGGCGGGGATCGGCGAGACCGGCAAGATCATCCTGCTGTTCCTTGCGGCCTTGTGGATCATGACCATCGCGGCGCGCGCAGGCGTGTCGGGCGTGGCGATCTCCAAGGTGCACGCGGCCTATTCCCTGGGCGCCAGCAAGTGGCAGTTGATGCGCTACGTGATCATGCCCAACAGCCTGCCCGAGATCTTCACCGGCGCGCGCGTTGCGATGGGGGTCTGCTGGGGCACGGTGGTGGCCGCCGAACTGGTGGCGGCCGAGAAGGGCGCGGGCATGATGATCATGGTCGCCTCGCGGTTCCAGCTGACCGATATCGTGCTGATGGGGATCATCCTGATCGGGGTGATCGGTTATGGCATCGACATCCTGATGCGCAAGGCCGAGAAGTGGCTTGTGCCATGGAAAGGCCGGGTCTGACGACAGGGCAATATGGCAGGTGGACGGCGGCATGCGGCATGCGCACCAGGCGTGACCGCCTGTCTTGCAGGTGGCGCGCATGGCCCAAGTGCAAGAGCGCTGTTGCAGGCCGAGGGCGTGGCGGCGTAAGGGGGGCGCATGTCGCTTGAACTGCTCACCGCCCTTGTCGCCTTTGCCTTTGTCACGGTCATCACGCCGGGGCCGAACAACCTCATGCTGATGGCGTCGGGGGCCAATTTCGGGTTTCGCCGCTCGGTGCCGCATATGCTGGGCATCGGGCTCGGGTTTCCGTCGATGGTGTTCCTGGTGGGCATCGGGGTCATGCAGCTCTTTGATCTGTGGCCGCCGAGTTACCTGATCCTCAAGGGGCTGAGCGTGGCGTACCTGCTGTATCTGGCGTGGAAGATCGCCAATGCCGCCCCGCCGAAGGAGGCCAGCGCCGAGGGCCGGCCCCTGACATTCCTGCAATCGGCGGCGTTTCAATGGGTCAATCCCAAGGCCTGGTCCATGGCGTTGTCGGCGATCACGCTCTATGCGACCAGCCGGGATCTGGCGGCGGTCCTGTGGGTTGCGGGCAGCTATGTCGCCGTGTCGGTGGTCAGCACCACAAGCTGGACGGTGCTGGGCCAGCAAATGCGGCGGCTGCTGAAAAGCCCGGTGCGGCTGAGGATTTTCAACCGGGTGATGGCGGGGCTGCTGGTGGCGACGCTGATCCCGGTGCTCTGGCCGGGACAGGGATGATGGCGGACAAGGGAGGTGGGGCCATGACGCTGACGCTGCTGCATACGGCGCAGATCCATCAAGACGCGTTCGATGCGCTGCGCGACAGGATCGCGCCGGGCCGGGCGCTGCGGCACGTGGTGCGCCCCGATTGGCTGGCGCGATCACAGGCGGGGGTGCCGGATGACGTGGCCGCCGAGATCGCTGAGGCCGTCGCGCAGGCCCAGGGGGGCGTGTTGTGCACCTGCACCACCATCGGAGCCGCCGCCGAGGCGGCCGGGGCGCTGCGCGTGGACTGGCCGATGATGCAGGACGCGGCGCGGTCGGGGGGCGATGTTCTGCTGGTCTACACGCTCGAGAGTACGCGCGCGCCCAGCCTTGCGCTGCTCGAGCGTGCGCTGGGCGAGACGGGGCAGGGCGCGGACGTGCACCTGCTGGCGCTGACGCAGTTCTGGCCGCTGTTCGAGGCCGGGGAGCGAGACGCGTTCGAGGCGGCGATCGCCGGCGGCGTGCGCGATGCGATGCGCGACATCACGGGCCTGGGTGCCGTGGTGCTGGCGCAAGGCTCGATGGCGGGGGCGGCGGGGCGCCTGGCGGATCTGGGGATCCCGGTGCTGGCCTCGCCGGAATTGGCATTGACCTGCGCGCTGGCGGCGAGGTGATTGCAAATCCCGGCGTGGAGGGTCATATAACGCCACGGCAATCCTGGAGTGCGTGATGACCAATTACCTCGACTTCGAAAAGCCGCTGGCCGAGATCGAAGGCAAGGCGGAAGAGCTGCGCGCGATGGCGCGCGCCAACGAGGATATGGATGTCGAGGAGGAGGCCGGCGCGCTGGACCGCAAGGCCGAGGCGATGCTGCGCGATCTCTACAAGGACCTGACGCCCTGGCGGAAATGCCAGGTGGCGCGCCACCCCGACCGGCCGCATTGCCGCGATTACATCGAGGCGCTGTTCACCGAGTTCACGCCGCTGGCGGGCGACCGGAATTTCGCCGACGATCACGCCGTGATGGGCGGGCTGGCAAGGCTGGACGGGCGCCCGGTGGTGGTGATCGGCCATGAGAAGGGCAATGACACCAAGAGCCGGATCGAGCGCAATTTCGGCATGGCGCGGCCCGAAGGCTATCGCAAGGCGATCCGGCTGATGGAGCTGGCCGACAAGTTTGGCCTGCCGGTGGTCACGCTGGTTGACACGCCCGGCGCCTATCCCGGCAAGGGCGCCGAGGAGCGCGGCCAGTCCGAGGCGATTGCGCGGGCCACCGAAAAATGCCTGCAGATCGGGGTGCCGCTGGTCAGCGTGATCATCGGCGAGGGCGGCTCGGGCGGGGCGGTGGCCTTTGCCACGGCGAATCGCCTGGCGATGCTGCAGCATTCGATCTATTCGGTGATCAGCCCGGAGGGCTGTGCCTCGATCCTGTGGAAGGATGCCGAGAAGATGCGCGAGGCCGCCGAGGCGCTGCGCCTGACCGCGCAGGACCTCATGAAGCTGGGGGTTGCGGACCGGGTGATCGACGAGCCGCTGGGTGGCGCGCATCGCGACCGCGAGGCGGCGATCGCGGCGGTCGGCAAGGCGATTGCGGGGATGCTGGCGGATATGGACGGCAAGGACCGCGAGACGCTGATCCGGCACCGCCGCGAGAAGTTCCTGAACATCGGCAGCAAGGGTCTGGCCGCCTAAGCGCCAAGCGAGCGGGGCGTGGCGCGGGTGGCATGAGCGGCAGGGGGCCAGCCCCCGCCGTTGAAATCCTTGTGGGATTTCAACGACTCCCCCGGGATATTTCCAGCCAGAAGAAGCCCGCGCCCGAGGCGGGATCAGCGGGGGGCTTGCGCCTTGCGGATGGCGATCAGGGTGGCGAGGGGGCCGATCAGTTCGAAGGCGATGGTGGTGGCGATGGTCAGGCCGAGGATCATGTCGGCCCATTGCGGAAATTCGCGCCCGGCCACAAGCGCCATGCCCACCGCAACCCCCGCCTGCGGCAGGAGTGCCGCGCCGTACCATGGGCGATGGGCGCGCGGCGCGCCGGCGAGGCTGGCGCCGATCCAGCCGCCCAGGAGCCGCGCGAGGATCCGCAGGATCACATAGGCCAGCCCGATCAGCCCGGCCCGGGCCAGGTGGTCGGGATCGAGCGAGGCGCCGGCCAGCAGGAAGAACAGGATCAGGAAGGGCCATTGGATATGGTCGATCTCGTGGAAGGTGTGCCGGTGGTGGCGCGCCCTGTTGGCGATCACGCAGCCGGCGGTGATGCCGGCCAGCAGAAAGGACACCTCGGCCCAGATCGACAGGCCGGCGACCAGGAAGACGATCCCGAGCGCTTCGGTCAGCATCGGTTCACCCTTGCGCAGCCGTCCGGTGAGAAAGGCCGCCGGCAGGCCGATCGCGGCCCCGATGGCCAGCGCGCCGCCGATCTCCCAGGCGGCATCGCCCAGCATGCCGAGGCTCATGGTGCCGGTCAGCCCGAGGGCGAAAACCGCCGCCAGCGAAAAGGCGATCAGGCCCCAGGCGTCGTCGATGGCGACGATCCCCTTGAGCTCGTCCACGAAGGGGCCGCGCGCGCCGCTTTGGCGGATGGCGTCCTGCGTGGCGGCGGGATCGGTGGCGGTGGCGATCGCCCCCAGAAGCAGGGCCACCGCCAGCGGCAGGCCGGCCAGCCACAGGCCCAGTGTCACCACCGTCACCGTGCCGAGCACGATCAGCAGGGAGATCCACAGGATGGAGCGGCCATGCCGCGCCAGCGACCGGCGGGTGAGCGAACTGCCCAGGGTGAAGGCCACCATTGTCAGCGCGGTCACGGTCAGAAAGTCGTAGAGCGCCTGCACCTCGGGCGGGATGAGATCGAACCCGGCGCTGCCGACCAGCAGACCGCAGGCCAGGAGCACGGTCACCCGGGGCAGGCGGGTGCGGCGGCCTATGGCATCGGCGACGAGCCCCGTGAGAAACAGCGCCCCGAGCGAGATGAGCAGGACGGGCAGGTCCATCGGATCAGGCCACCAGCATCCTGAGGCCCTGGGTCACGTCCGAGCGCACCGCGAGGCGCAGCCCGGGTTCGTCCCCGGCCTTCAGCGCGCTGATGATCAGCCGGTGGTAATGCGGCGGATCCTTGCGGCTGAGCCGGCCATAGAGCGCGCGCATCGTCGGCCCGAGCTGCAGCCAGACGGTTTCGGCCATGGCCAGCATGGCGGGCGCCTGCGCGCGCAGGTAGAGCGTGCGGTGAAACTCGAGATTGCGGCGGATATAGCCGACCGCGTCCTGCCGGGCGATATCGTCGGCGATCCGGGAGTTGATGCTTTGCAGCCGCTCGATCAGGGCGATATGGGCGCGTGGCAGGGCGCGGCTGGCCAGCTCGACCTCGAGCAGGGCGCGCAGGGCGGCCAGTTCCTCGATCCGTTCGTTGCTGAGCTCGGGGGTGGTGACACGGCCCGAGCTGGAAATGGTCAGTGCGCCTTCGGCCGAGAGGCGGCGCACGGCCTCGCGCGCGGGGGTCATCGAGACATCGAACTCGGCGCCGATGCCGCGCAGCGTCAGCGACAGGCCGGGGGCCAGTTCGCCATGCATGATGCGGCTGCGCAGGCCGCGATAGACGCGGTCATGGGCGGATGGGGCGGGGTCCGGGCGCGGGTTGAGCAACATGCCCTATTTGTGATCACAAATACCGGCCGGGTCAATCGCCCAAATCGTTCAGCCGTCGAATCGGTAGCGGTGCAGGTCGGTGCCATGCTGGCGCAGCCATTGGCGCGGCGCCTGATATCCGGGGCAGAGCCGCGCCACCACCGCCCAGAAGGCCGGGGAATGGTTCATCTCGGCCAGGTGGGCCACTTCATGGGCGGCGACGTAATCGAGGATCTCGGGCGGGGCCATCACCAGCCGCCAGGAATACATCAGCCCGCCCGCCGAGGTGCATGACCCCCACCGCGAGCGCGTGTCACGCAGGCTGAGGCGCGCATAGGGCCGGCCAAGGGCCCGGGCATGCCGGTCCGACGCCTGTGCCAGGCGGTCGCGCGCCAGGGCCTTGAGCCAGGCCTGAAGGCGGGCGGGCATATGGTCGGGCGGGCCGGGCAAGCTGAGGCTGTCGGCGTCGAGGACGATTCGCTTGCCCGCGCCGCGCAGGAGCAGGCGGGGCCGGCCTTCGACGGGCAGGTGCACGCCTTCGCGGACCGGCACGCTGTCGGGCTGTGTGGCCAGTTGCGCGCGCAGCCAGCCTTCCTTGGTGCGGGCGAAATCCAGCGCCTCGCCCTCGCGCACACCCCGGGGCAGGGTCAGGGTCACACGCCCGTCAAGCCGCGATACGCGCAGGGAAATCCGCCGCGCCCGCGCGGATCGGCGCAGGATCAGCTCGACAGGGGGGTTGCCCGGCAGGATGTGGTGGCCCATATGCCCTCGTGGTCGGTGCGATGCGCGGGTGTGCTTAAAGGCTTTGACACCTCCCCCGCGTTATGGCAGGTGGCGCAGACCGTCGACAAGACAGAAAGATTTGAAGGGGATTTCCCATGCCCAAGGAAGAATGGGGCGTCAAACGACTTTGCCCGACGACCGGCAAGCGGTTCTATGATCTGAACAAGAACCCGATTGTCAGCCCGTATACGGGTGAGGTGGTCGAGATCAATTCCGGCAAGAGCCGGTCGATCACGGCAGATGACGAAGACGCCGAAACGAAGAAACTGAAGGCCACGGATGTCGATGACGATACCGGGGTTCTGGATGATGATGACGTCGATGTCGATCTGGGCGATGACGTTCTGGAAGATGACGACGACGACAATGTGTCGCTTGACGATATCGCCGACGTGTCCAACGAGGATAACGACAGCTGATCGTGAAATGCGGAAGCGGCGGGATTTTCCACTTGATCCCGCCTGCCGCTTTGCCTAGATAGCGGCGGTGACGAGCCGGGAACGGCTTGTTTTCATGGGGCCTTAGCTCAGCTGGGAGAGCGCTTGCATGGCATGCAAGAGGTCAGGGGTTCGATCCCCCTAGGCTCCACCAAATCTCATTGAAAAATCGTTGGATCATTCCGGGTGGCGGGCGCTGTGCCGCCATAGGCCCTTGGCGTTCCTGGGCTGGGCCTTGGTGTTGCGGCCCTGTCCGGGACGGGCGATTGACGATTGGCCTGTGCGGAGCGCGTCAGAAATCCCACAGGAATGAAAATTCCAGGCCGATGGACTCGTAATTCGGGGTGCCGATCCCGTCATAGGACGTGCTGAGATTGATCCGCGCTCCACGGCCGAGTTCGGTCGCCGCAGAGAGCCTCACCTTGCCGCGCCCGCCAATGAAATCCGGGGTCGTGCCGGCAGGCCCGCCATGTGTCGCCGTGCCGGAGACCAGGCCCGACAGACCGCCCTGAAGCACCCAAGGATGGCCCATGATCAGCGTCGTGCGCGTCAGGTTGACGCCCAACTCGGTCTGATACATCTCGAAACTCTGTGCGCCGATCAGGTTGCCCAAGCTGTCGTTATAGGCCGACTGGCGGTCAGACGCGTAGCTGCCCGAAAGGCTGGGTGTCACGGTCAACTTGCCGAGCTGCAGCTCGCCCGAGACCTTCACCTGCGCCAGTATCCGCCGCGTGTCGAAATTGTCACGATAGGTGTTGAAGGGGGAAATCGTGTTCTCGCTTGTCCCGGCCAGCACACGCCCTTCGAAATAAAGCGGATGCCGGGGGTGTTTGCTGACGACATAGGGGCCGGCCATCCAGCCCCTGCCGTTGATCCGCCCGGAGGCATCGCGGCTTGCCACGTGATCCAGCACGACCATCATGCCCACCAGCAGGTGATCGTGGATTTTCAGGTGCGTGCCGAGCGCGCCGAAGACGTAGTCGCTCGTGGTGCCGCCCGACTGGCTGCGGCTGCCGGACAGCGAGAACCAGACGGAGCTTTCGCGCGGCGAGGTCATATCGAAGGACATCATGTTGCGCGTCACCTGGGCGTTGAACCCGCCGCCCCCGCAGCCGCCTGTCAGATGACAGGTGAGGTCCGGCTGGTTGGCAACCAGTTGGTTCGTCCGGCCCGAGATGAACCTGGCGATTTTCTTCTGCGTTTCCGCCACGGTCGTGTTCTTCAGGATCACCACGGGTGAGGCCCTGTTGCCGTTGCCTGCCGCATCGAGGGCCGCGCCTGCGGGGATCTGCACCGTCGCATCGCCCCGGCCCGTGGGATAGATCACCACGCTATACGCGGCACCTGCGCCCGAAAATCCGCCTGCAGTCGCATTGCCGAGGGCGATGTCGGTCAGCTCGAACCCCGAGACCGCTTCGCTGAACCGGATCGTTGCGGAAAACGCGCCGGTTCCGCTGAAGCTCCGGGGCAAGCCGGTGATCACCACATCCGACCCCTGGCTATCGAAAACCGCGCTTGCCGTATTCGACGCGGTCGCGTTGCTTTGACCGGTCGCGCCCGTAAAGCTTGCGGCCTTTACCGCCACCGACACGAGGCCCTGTTCCAAAGGCGTGAGCGTCACCTCGTAGCTGGCGCCGCTGCCCGTCAGCACGGCGCTTGCATTGACCAGGGCCAGATCCTCGGCCGTGAAATCGCTGCTGGGGTGGCTGAGGGTGATGCGCGCGCTGTAGACGCCGCCCTGTGGGCCGCTGAGGTCGGAGATCAGGGCCGTCGAACGATCCATGGTCACGGTCAGCGACAGGGTATTGTCCGCATCGGCCTCGTCCCGATTGGGTGTGCCCACCGCATCGGTAAACGCATCATCACCGACTGAAATCACCGCCGGAGACACTGTCCCGTCAGCGGTGAAGACCACGGAATAGGACGCGCCGCTGCCCGTGAAGCCGCTCAGGGTGCCGCCTGCAACGCTTATATCCGTCTGGTCGAAATCCGTCGCAGCCGCGCTCAGGGCAAAGGTGATGGTGGCGGGCTCCCCGGCAGCGAGCTGGCTTACATCGGATGACAGCGCAATCGTCGGCCCCGCCCGCAGCGCCACGGTCACGTCAAAACGCGCCTGCGCCGCATGGTTGCCGCCGGTATCCACGGCATCCATCGTCACCGTGGTGACACCAACCGGGAAATCATACGCCCCCGTCAGGGCCACGCCGCCAATCGCGTAGCGGATCGCGGGCGCAATGCCGGTGTTGTCGCTCACGGCGCCAAGCCCCGTCACATCGAGATGTGCCGTGGTCCGCAAAGGATCCGTGACCGTGGTGATATCGGCAGGCGGCGTAATGACGGGGGCGATATCATCCCCGACCGTGACGGTGAAGCTTTGCTGTGGCGCCGCGTTGCCGCTGCTGTCCGTCGCGTCCATCGTCACCGTGGTCACGCCCAGGGGAAAGTCGTACGGACCGGTCAGCGCGACCCCGTCGATCGAATAGCGGATCGCGGGGGTCACACCGGAATTGTCCGACACCGCCCCCAGAGAGGTGACGGTCACGGGGGCGGTCACCTTGCCCACGTCATTGGCCACCACGATATCGGCAGGCGCGGTCAGCACCGGCGGTTCGGTATCCGTGACCGTGACCCGGAAACTGCCCTGCGCGGTGTTCCCCGCCGTATCGGTGACCGATGCCGTCACCGTGGTGGTGCCGATCGGGAAGGCACTGCCCGAGACATGCGAGAGCACCACCGCGCCGCTCAGGTCGCCATCGACACCGTCCAGAGCCGACACCGTGAAGGACACCGCCGCCGTGGCCGCACCTGCATCCGTCACGACCGCGATATCGCTCGGCAGCGTCAGCACGGGTGCCTGGCTATCCACGATCGCCCCCACGACAATCGGGGTCAGGCCGTCAACCGTCTTGTCGAAAGTGCCCCCGGCGTTGTCGAAGAATGTCTGCCCGAAGACAGGGACTGCCCCTTGCGGAGTGGTGGCATCCACGCTGACCTGACCCGAGATCGTGCAGCTGCCGAGCGCCGGAATGGCGATGTCGACGCCCAGAAGCCCCAGGCCGCCGCCCGCAGGCGCAGCCCCAAGCGTCCCCGTGCAGCCGCCGGTCACCCCTGTATAGCTCAGCGCCATGCCCGCAGGGGCAAGCGGAGTGCCCGTGGAAGACCCCAGGCCCACCCCGAAGGCCGCACCGCTGATGGAGAAGCCATTCGGGTTGGTGAGCGTCACCTGATAGGTCACCGGCGCCCCCGGCAGGAGCGGCCCGCCAATGACCTGCGTGCTCAGATCCAGGGGGAGATCCGGGTAAACCGTCACCTCGAAGACCGCGCTTGCCGCATTGCCGCCAGGATCGGTTGCGGTGGCGGTGACACTATGGGTGCCCGGGGCAAAGGCATGGGGATTGCCGATCGCCTCGCCGCCGGTCAACGCATAGGTGATCGTTGCGCTGCCCGAGTTGTCGCTTGCCGTGGCGGCCATGGTCACCGAAGCCGTGGACGATCCCGCATCCAGCGGCTGCGAGATGTTCGAGGCGGAAATGATGGGCTTCTCGGCATCCGAGACAGTCACCTGAAAACGCGCCTGCGCCATGTTGTCCGCCGCATCCTGAGCCGACATGTCCACATTGGTCGCGCCCAAGGGGAAGTCATGCGCGCCGGTCAGGATCGTGCCGCCGACCCGATAGGTGATCGCGGGGGTCACACCGGAATTGTCCGACACGGAGCCAAGCCCCGTGACATCCAGAGCGGCCGTGACCTGGCCTGCGTCAATGGACAGCGCCACATCCGCAGGGGCCGTGATGACCGGAGCCTCGCCATCCGTGACCGTGACCGTGAAACTGCCCTGCGCGCTGTTCCCCGCCGTATCGGTGACCGATGCCGTCACCGTGGTGGTGCCGATCGCAAAGTCACTGCCCGAGGCGTGCGAAAGCACCACCGCGCCGCTCAGGTCGCCATCCTCGATATCGCTGGCTGTTGCCGTGAAATTCACCCTGGCGGTGGGCTGCCCCGCATCGGTCGTGGTGGTGATATCCGCAGGCAGGACAAGCGTGGGCGGCACGGTGCTGCGCTCTTGCGCGGTGAATGGCAGGTTGATCGCTGCGGTCACCGTGGTCAGGCCGGTTTCGGCATTGGTGGCGGTGAGAGGACTGGACAGCAACTGCACGCTCATCGGGGCGCCGACCTGCAGGGGTATCGAAAAGCGGCAGGTCTCGCCCCCGGTCAAGGTGCCGCCGCTGAACTGGACGAAGCTTGTCCCGGTGACGGTCAAGGCCGATCCCGCCCCGCAAGGCGCGGCAGGCATATCGCCTTGCTGCAGCGACAGCGCGGCGCCCGCGTAGGCGACATCATGCGCGAAGCTCAGGCCCTCGAGCGCCGCGGCATCGGTCGGCAGGTTGATCTCGTAGGTCAGCGTTGCGGTTTGGCCGACAAAAGCCGGCACAGGCGTGACCGACGCGGAAAAGCCGGGGGTCACGACATGGACCACACGGACATTGAAAGTCGCAGAGCCGGTGTTGCCTGCGAAATCGGTGGCCCGCGCCTCGACCACGTAGTCCCCGGACCCTTCCGGGAAAACGTAGTTCGGCGGAATCTCGGTGGACCCGAGATAGAACTTGAGCGTGTCCTCCATGGCCCGGTTATCGGTGACCGTGGCCGTGAGACTGCTTTGCGGCACGCCGTCTTTCACGGCCATGCTCTGGTTTGCAACGCTGATGACCGGAGGGTTGATGTCGGTGGCGGCAACGATCTCTATCGTGTCGCTTACCCCGGGCGTGATCAGGTTTGGCTGGCCCGGGAAGGTCGCCGTGACCTGGCCTGTCAACTGACGCAGCGTGCGCGGCAGCATCGGCGCGACCGTGTAATGCAAGTTGAACGCGCAGCTGCTGCCGGGCGCCAGTGCGATATCCGAGAAGGACAGCATGCTTGCGCCGTTCGCGCCGTTGCTGACCCGCACCTTGGAATTTGCCCCGCAGAACCCGTCGGCAGGCAGGCCCCCTCCGAGGGGAAACACCGAATTATATGGCGCATCGAAAGAGATATCATGCAGGAATGCGACCTGGCTTGCGGCTAGGCGCAGATCGGTATTGGGATTGCTCAGCCTGTAGGTCAGGCGGGCGGGCTCGCCCGGGGCGATCTCCTGCGTGAAATGCTCGATTTCAAAGGTCAGGGGCTGGGCCGGTGGTGTTTCGAAAACGCCGCCCGACACGCGGATGTCAAAGGCCGTGTCATTGATCGATTTGAAACGCAGGACAGCGAATTTCGACGGGTCGTTCGTATTCAAGATGTCTTCCCAGTCGCAGACATACCCTTCGCGGCAGGTATTGTAGGAGTGGCAGGCGGGGACCGAGGCGCCACCTTGTGGTGTGGTCGAAACACAGGTCGGGCCGCCGGGGGAATTTCCGTTCCAGGATGATACGAAGATCTGGTTGTTGATTCTCAGTTGCGGAGCGAATGGATAATAGCTGGGAACTCCCGGCTCGAAGGTATCGCGGGCAAGACCTCTGACCTGGACCGCGGTCTCGCTGATGAACGAAACCGAGGCAAAGGAGCGTTCGGCAATGCACTGGTTCAGCACGGCCAGTCCGGTCGAGGGCGGAAAGATGAAACGGCTTGCGGCCCCTTGAACGAATCCGGGGCAGATGACTTCGGCGCGTGCGCTGCCCGTCTGGCTGGCGAGCGCCAACAGGGCCACGGCCAGCATCGCCAGCCATCGCAGCAACGTGCCGCCACCGAACACTCGCAAACAACCAACTCCGTACACACGCGGTCCAGTTCGTTAACCAACCGAAGGCGGCAAGCCTATGTGTGGATTAGCCTATGTTGCAAACTTGCTTGTGGGCCGTTGAGGACGCAGAAACTGACCTGAGTGCACAAATTGTGCCAGTGACCGGGTGGAAAACCACAACATCATGCGGCTTTTGGTTGACGAAACCTTCGGATCAGGTAGCCTGTGGGCGCTGCTTTGATTTTATACGAGTGATAGTGGGGGGGTGTGTGATATGGCCCAAGCGCAGAGGTCTGCGGAGACACGCAAGCCGCTGACGGTACAGAAATCCGCCATAGTTCGAAAACGGGGTGTGTCCGGGGCCGTGCCGGGCGCGGATATGCCGTTTGTGGACCGTGCGGCGGCCATGGCGAATGACGATGCCAAGGCGCCGGACCCCACGACGCCGCTTTTCCCGAAGGCGGCAGAGGCGGACAGCCCCGAGCCGGCGCCAGGCAAGGCGCGCTCCATGGCCCTTGACCGGGCGCGCGGGATGCTCGGTGCAACCTTCGTGGCGCGCCTGTCGGAGCCGGATTTGCAGCGGCGCGTGATGCTGGGTGCTGCCGCGGCGGTTCTGCTGGTGATCAGCGGTGGACTGGCCATGGCCGTGATCGGGGATCGCGGCGCGGCGCAGACAAGCATCGCGTCCGTGTCCGAGCCTGCCCCTGTACCTGCACCCACACCGCCACAAGAGCCTGTCGTGGCGACCGCGCAGGCGCCCGCCGATGCGGCGGTGGCCCGGGCCGCGCCCGCACCGGGTGCCGCGCCCGCCGAGACCGATGTCGTCAGCCAGTTTGCACAGACCGCCCTTGCGGCCCTGCGCAGCCCGGGGGCCGCCCCCGTGCAGCCCGCAGCTCCGGATGCCGCCGCCAGGATGGCCGAGAACAACCGTCTCTATCGCATGGTTGCCGAAGCGATCGCACAGGGCCAGTCGGATGCGTATATCGACCGGCTGCTGAATGCAGCGCATCAGCGCGGAGAGATCACTGTGCCACCCGGCCTGATCAAGCCCGATGGCACGGTCGATACGAAAACCGTCGTCGCGCTTTTCGCGGGCGGCTGAACGGCGCCGGGGATTGTCCCGTGCCGCCTGCCCGCCCGTTCACCTGTCACCCCGAAGGCGCTCCCGTTGCGCGAACAGTCGAGTAAGCCCATGAAATATGTCCTGTCCCTTTTCCTTTTCGCTTTCATCCTGTCGGCCGGGGGGCGTGCCGATGCCCAAACCTGTGGCGGCACCTATACGGTGCGGCCCGGTGACAGCCTGTCGGTGATCGCGGACCGCTTGTACAAGAATGCGGGCATGTGGAGTGTCATCCACCGCGACAATATCGCCGCGATCGGCCAGAGCCCCAATTCGATTTCGGTGGGCATGCGGCTGAACCTGACCTGTATCGACGGGCTGCCCGTGGGGCTTGAGGGCGGACGAGAGGTGGCGGCGGTGGATACCAGCGTGGTCACCCCGGTGACGGTCCAGCCGGGTACGGCGGCGGTCAGGAACCGGATCAACCTGCTGACCGGCGGCGATTACGCCCCGTTCACCGACAAGGACTGGCACAATGGCGGGCTGATCACCGATATCGTGGATCAAGCCATGCGCAAGGCCGATCCCAGCCAGGGCTTTGCGATCCACTGGGTGAATGACTGGGGCTCGCATTTCGATCCGCTCTTGTCGAACGCGCTGCTGGACATGGGCTTTCCGTGGTACCTGCCGGATTGCAACCTGACGCCGGATATCATGCGCTGCCGCGATTTCCTGGCATCGGAATCGATGTTCGAGACGCTGATGCTGGTCTTTGCCAACAAGGCCAATCCGATCCGCTTCGACTCGGACGAGGATATCATCGGCAAGACGATCTGCCGGCCCGTCGGTTTCCTGACCTTCGATCTGGACGGCGAAGGGCGGCGCTGGATCCTGGATGACAAGGTCAAGCTGGTGACGCCCCAGACCGTCGCGGATTGCTTCCGCATGGTGGCCGAAGGCGAGGCGGATTTCCTGTCGCTGTCGGAATTCATCGGGCGCGCGGCGATGAAGGATCTGGGATACGAGGACCGGATCACCGTCTTGCCGCGCCCGCTGTCGATCGTGGGTATTCACGTCTTTGTCCACAAGACCCATCCGCAGGCCCAAGAGCTGCTTGACCTGATCAACACCGGCCTGCGCGGCATCCGCGAGGACGGTCTTTATCAGACGATCGTGGAAGACCACATGACGCGCATTTGGGCGAACCTCTGATCCCGCGCGCTGTCACCGTGAAAGGAGAGGGCATGATCCAGGCGATACCGAACCACTGGCCAAGGCGGCTGCTGACCCCCTTTCTGGCCCCCGTTGCGGCGCTGTGCCTGACCGCGCAGATGGCCGCCGCCCTGTGCGATGTCGAGTACAAGGCCCAGCCCGGCGATACCCTGTTCAGCATCGCCGAGTTTCACTATGGCGACCGGTCGCATTGGGCCACGCTCTACGAGGCGAATACCGCGCAGCTTGCCGGCGCGACGGTGATCCCCGGCAGGACGCTCTATGTGCCCTGCCTTGGGGGCACCCCTGCCGCTCAGCCCGCAGAAGAGGCGCCGTTGCAACGCCAGGACGCCGAGATCAACCTTTTGGCCACGGGCGATCTGGCGCCTTTCGTGGGGCGCAACCTGCCGCAGATGGGCCTGTTCCCCGAGCTGGTGACCACCGCGCTGGACCAGTCGCCTTCGCCGGTCAGTCATGCGGTGTCGATCAGCACGGACCGCGCGGAACAGATCGCGCTGCTCGGGTCGGCGGAGTTCGACATGGGGTTTCCCCATGCACGGCCCGATTGCGAGGCCGCGCCCGAGACCCGGTTGTGCCGGGGGTTTCATTTCTCGGATCCGCTGATGGATGTGCCGATGATGCTGTTCGTGCGCGCGGACCGTCAGTTTGCCTTCGAGGCCGATGCCGATCTGCACGGCAAGTCGCTCTGCCGGCCCGAGGGGGTGTTCACCCATGACCTTGACGAAGGCGGCCGCCGCTGGATCGCTGATGGCAAGATCACCCTTGTCACCGCGCCCGATGTCACGGGCTGTTTCGACAAGGTGCTGGCGGGCGAGGTGGATGCGGTATCCGTCGATCTGTTCGTGGGCGGCAGCGCGCTGCTGGAAAACGGGTGGCGCGAACAGGTCGTGCCGCTCGAGCGGCCCGTATCGCTGGTCGGGTTGCACGTGATCATCTCGAAAAGCCACTGGCGCGGGACAACGCATCTTTACAGGCTGAACGCGGGGATCGCGCGCCTCAAGCAGGAGGGGCGCTACGAGGAAATCGTCTCGCGGCACCTGGCGCTGCTGGCATCACAGCTTTAGGCAGGCTGGCCCGGCGCGGCGCGGCGCGATCACAGCGCCTTGCACAGCCTGAGCGCATCGTAGATCGCGGCATGGGTGTTGCGCGACGAGACCGCGTCGCCGATGCGGAACAGTTGGAACGCCCCGTCGGGATTGCGGACAAGTGTCTGTGGCGTGCCTGCGATGAAGGCGTCGTAATCCATTTCGCCCAGGTTCGACGACAGCGGGCGCAGATCGAAATAAAGCTCGTCCAGGGGGCGGGTGCCGTAATTCACCACGATCTGATCGACGCGCCTGTGCCGCGTCACCCCGCCATAGTCGCTGCCGATCTCGGCCAGAAGTTCATTGCCGTCCCGGCGCGCGCCCATCAGGCGCCATGTCACGGTGAAGGTGGTGTCCAGTTTCTGCAGTGCCCGCATGTAAGGGGTCAGCGACATGCCCATGACCTCGGGCGAAAAGGCGCGGTCCGGGGTCATGATCTCGACCCGGCCACCGGCTTCGGCGATGATCTCGGCGGCTTGCAGGGCGGCGTTGTCGCCGGCTTCGTCATGGATCAGGACGTTCTGCCCGGGGGCGGCATCGCCGGACAGGATATCCCATGCCGACACGACAAGGTCATTGCCCTCGTGCAGCATCTCGGTATGGGGCAGGCCGCCGGTGGCGATGATCGCCACATCCGGGGCGGCGTCGGTGACGGTGGCGGGATCGGCGTAGGAATTGAAGTGGAAGGCCACCCCAAGCCGGTCGCATTCGGCCATGCGCCAATCGATGACCGAGATCATCTCGCGGCGGCGCGCCGAGCGCGCGGTCAGGCGGATCTGGCCACCGGGATCGGGGGCGGCCTCGTGCACGGTGACGTCATGGCCGCGCTCTGCCGCGACGCGCGCGGCCTCGAGCCCGCCGGGACCGGCGCCGACGATCAGCACGCGTTTGCGCGCGGTGGCCTGCGGGATCACATGCGGCTGTGACAGTTCGCGCCCCGTGGCGGGGTTGTGGATGCACAGGGCCGCACCGCCCTGATAGATGCGATCGAGGCAGTAATTCGCGCCGACGCAGGGGCGGATCCGGTCTTCCTGGCCCGCCATGATCTTGTGGATGATATGCGGTTCGGTGATATGGGCGCGGGTCATGCCGACCATATCCAGCTTGCCGCTGGAAATGGCGTGGCGGGCCGTGGCCACGTCCGGGATGCGCGCGGCATGGAAGACCGGCACCCCGGTTTCAGCGCGGATCTCTCCGGCGAAATCCAGATGCGGGGCGCTGCGCATGCCTTGCACCGGGATCACATTCGTCAGCGCCGCATCGGTCCAGATATGGCCACGGATCACGTTCAGGAAGTCGATCAGCCCGCTATCCCTGAGCCGTTGGGTGATCTTGATCCCCTCGGCCTTGTCGATCCCGCCTTCGGCCTGTTCATCGGCCACGCATCGGATGCCGACGATGAAATCGTCGCCCACCCTGTCGCGGATGGCGCGCAGCACCTCGAAGCCGAAGCGCATCCGGTTCTCCAGGTCGCCGCCATAAGGCGCGTCCAGCGCATTGAGGCGCGGTGACCAGAACGCATCCATGAAATGCCCGTACGCCTCGAGCTCGATCCCGTCTAGGCCGGCGGCCTTCATCCGCTCGGCGGCATCGGCGTAATCCGTCACGATCCGCGCGATGTCCCAGTCCTCGACGACCTTGGGAAAGGCCCGGTGCGCCGGTTCGCGCTCGGGGCCGGGGGACAACGACGGAAGCCAGTCGCCCCGATCCCACCGCGTGCGCCAGCCCAGATGCGTCAACTGGATCATCACCGCGCAGCCGTGGTCATGGCATTCGTCCGTCAGCTTGCGCATCCAGCCGACCACGTCGTCGCGATAGGCCAGGATATTGTTGAAGGCAGGCGGGCTGTCGCGCGACACCACCGCCGATCCGGCGGTCATGGTCAGGGCAACACCGCCTTTCGCGCGTTCCACGTGATAGGCGCGGTAGGCGTCCTTGGGCAGCCCGTCTTCGGCATAGGCCGGCTCGTGCGAGGTGATCATCACCCGGTTTTTCAGGGTCAGGTGTTTCAGCTGATAGGGCTGCAGGAGGGGGTCGGTGGACATCGGCGCGCCTTTTCGAATCCGTCGCGTTTCGGGGGAGGTTGAAAAAAATGTGCAGACCTGTCAAGTTTGGTGACGGTCATGAACATTTCAGGCGGATGCGATGCGTGCGGACAGCGCGGACACCCCGGGCACCCCAGAGGCCCTGCGCAAGGAAACCGGCTGGCGCGGCTCCCGCGAGCTGTGGCTGGATGCGGCGCTGACGGCCCTGATCGACGGCGGGGTCGATGCGGTCAAGATCCAGCCGCTGGCCCGGGCGCTGTCGCTGTCGCGCACCAGCTTCTACTGGTTCTTCACGGATCGGGACGATCTGCTGGACGCGCTTCTGGCGCATTGGGAGGCCACCAATTCGGCGCATCTTCTGGCGGCGGCGGGGGCCTATGCCGCCACCGCGAACGAGGCGGTTCTGAATGTCATCGCCTGTTTCATCGACGAGACATGTTTCGACGCGCGGCTTGAATTCGCGATCCGGGGCTGGGCCCTGCAATCCGACAAGGTCATGGCGCGACTGAAAGCCGCCGATCAGGGCCGGATCGCGGCGCTTCAGACGATGCTGGAGCGTCACGGATACGCCCCGCAAGACGCCTATGTACGGACCAGCACGCTTTATCACGGGCAGATCGGCTATATCTCGATGCAGGTGCGCGAAACCCTTGAGACCCGGCTGGAGCGGGTGCCGTTCTACGCCAAGACCTATACCGGTATCGCCCCCACCAAGGCCGAACTGGCCCGGTTCCTTGCGCGGTTCGACAGCGCCGGCTGAGGGCGATGCCCCCGCATCGGCCTCCGCACCGGCCCCCGTCAGGCCGAAATCAGGTGGTTTTCCATGTCGGATGGAAGCGTCCGGCGGGCGACAGGGTAAAGAGCTCGCAGCCATCCGCCGTGACGCCGATCGAATGTTCGAACTGGGCCGAAAGCGACTTGTCGCGGGTCACCGCTGTCCAGTCATCCGCGAGGATCTTGGTTTCCGGTCGTCCCAGGTTGACCATCGGCTCGATGGTGAAGAACATGCCTTCCTCAAGCATCGGGCCGGTGCCGGGGCGCCCGTAATGCAGCACGTTGGGCGGTGCGTGAAACACCCGGCCCAGACCGTGACCGCAAAAATCCCGGACCACCGACATCCGGTGGCCTTCGACGAAACTCTGGATGGCGTGGCCGATATCGCCAAAGGTATTGCCGGGTTTGACCGCCTCGATGCCGATCATCAGCGAATCGTGGGTGATCTGGATCAGCCGTTCAGCCTTGCGCGACAGGGTGCCTGCCACGAACATCCGGCTTGTGTCACCGTACCAGCCATCCACGATCACGGTCACATCGATATTCAGGATGTCGCCATCCTTGAGCTTCTTGTCGCCGGGAATGCCGTGGCAGACCACGTGATTGACGCTGATGCAGCTGGCGTGCTGATAGCCCTTGTAGCCGATCGTCGCCGAGGTCGCGCCGGCTTCGGTCACCTTCTGTTCGATCATCCGGTCGATCTCGCCGGTGGTCTGTCCGGGATAGACGTGATCCGCCACCTCGTCGAGGATACGCGCAGCCAGCGCGCCCGCCTTGTGCATCCCTGCGAAATCCGCAGCTTCATGCAGGCGGATTCCATCGCGGGTCAGTCTTCCGTTGTGCTTGTCCTTCACGACGCTCTTCCAGAAATTCACCATGATGACTGTTATGTATGGTTTTTTTGCCCGGAGGGCCAGAGGGGCCGGGAAACTGCCATGTCCACTCCGCTTTGTGCAATGCCGGGGCGCGCATTGTCCCGCATCGCCATGAAGGGACGGTGACATGATTGACGAAAGCGCTTGGTGGCTATCCAAGGATAACCGTTGGAAACTTCCTATACGCGGACTGATCCGGCGGTCTTTGGTAGCAAGCCGAAACTTGGTTTGATCGACCCCTGGCAATTCAAGTGAACATTGTCCGCCTGACCCGGTTTCGGGCATGTTTCGGACCCAGGCGATTGGCACGGTGCTTGCCTTCCGAAGGGAAAGCGGCCCTGCCTTCGCCGCCCGCGCAAGGCGAGAGCCTGTGTCAATCCGAAGTCCATCGGTGACGCCGTCACCCCATTTGCATCCGAGGTCCTGTCATGCAGACGCAAACTGGAGATACATCTGCCGAATGGGCTGTTCTGGTCGCCGCCTGCGGTGTCCTCGGGATTGCGGCGGCCGCCCTCGTCGGAGCCGAAAGCCTGGCCCTGGCGGATATCATCGCCTCCGTGATGGCAGAGACCGGACCGAAAATCGGCGGGTGACCGGCACGCAGCGTCGGGGCGGCTAAGGACGGTTGCCCCGGGCAAAGCCGTGTCCGGCGATCCAGCCTGCAATCCAGCCGCCGAGATGGGCCTCCCATGCCAGGCCACCGCCCAGCATGACGAAAAACGCCACATTCGCCGCGACCAGCGCCAGAAAAGTCATCAGAACCGGGTTGAGCGGTAGTCCCAGGCGCCGGCGCATCTGGTAATCCCAGGCCTGCCACAGACCAAGAAGGCCGAACACCGCACCCGATGCCCCGATCATCGGTGCATTGCCGGACGACAGAAGCGCAAAGACCAGCCCGCCGCCCGCTGCCGCCAGCCCAAGGACCGCCAGCGTGCGGACCATCCCGATCCGGGCCGTGGCCAGTTTTCCAAGCGCCAGAAGAACCACGCTGTTCAGCGCAAGATGCGCCAGCCCCCCATGCAGGAACGCATGGCTGAGAAACATGACGAAGGTTTGACCGGGATAGATCGGCGCGATCTGCCCCGACCAGATCGGCTGCCAGAAAGCCCCAAGCGCCAGCGCGGACCATCGCAGCCCGGCAGGCAGGATGATCCCGGCGTCCGACAGGGCCAGCACCGCCTCGATCGCGGCAAGGATGCCGACAAGCACCCACAGATAGCCGGGCGCGCCGGGGGGCAGTCCCTGACGGTGGCCTTGTGTTTGAAACCGGGGGGTGTTTGTCGGCTGTGTGGTCATGGGCCGTCACATAGCGCCTTTTTTGCGGCAAGTGAAACGGCCTTGCCGTGGGCGGCGCCCGAGCGTCAGGCGCAGCAGGCCGCCATCAGGCGATAGACGATCTGCGCCGCGGTGAAATCCCAGGCTGCGTTTCCGTCGGGGGCCAGCTCGACCACATCGAAGCCGACGCATGTCCGGCCCTTCAGCGCGCTTTCGACCAGGTGCAGCGCCTGGTAATAGTCCAGCCCGCCGGGAACCGGCGTGCCGGTCGCGGGCATCTGCGACGGGTCCAGCCCATCGACATCGAACGAGACATAGACCAGCTCGGGGAAATCCTCGGGCAGGGCGATCTGGTGAATGCGCTCGGTCACCAGCTCTTCGGCATCGCGGTAGAACACGCCGTTGCGCGCGCGGCTGTCCTGCTCTTCGCGGCACAGGGCACGGACGCCGAATTGCGCCAGCCGGATGCCTTCTTCGGCCAGAAGATGCATGACGGATGCGTGCGAATGCGGCTCGCCTTCATAGGCGATGCGCAGGTCGGCATGGGCGTCGATCTGCACGATGCCCACGGGGCGATCCAGAGCGCGCGCCACGCCCATCACTGCGCCATACGTCAACGAATGTTCCCCGCCAAGCGTCACCGGAACCTGCCCTGCGCGCACCGCAGCCTCGGTGCGTCGGGCCAGGCGTTCCATCACTTCGGGCAAGGATCCTTGGCACTCCAGCGGTGTTTCGGTCACGATACCCATGGCGCAGGGCTCTTGTCCGATGCAGATCCGCTCCAGCTCGTTCGAGGCGGCGATGATCGCTTCGGGACCACCTGCCGTGCCAGAACCATACGATACCGTACGTTCAAGCGGCACCGGGATCACGCGAAACCGGGCATCGTCGCCGCGTTCCGTCTCGGTCAGTTCGCTGTCCAGAAAAACGCTCATGACAGGCGCTCCTTGAAGTCGTGATATCCGAATTCCCGGACGATCCGCAGCTCGTCGGTCCGGCTGTTCCACAGGGCGATGGCGGGCAGGGGCACACCGTTGAAGGTGTTGGTCTTGACCATCGAGTAATGCGCCTGGTCGAGAAACGCGAAACGCTGCCCGATCGTCAGCGGCGCGGCCCATGTGTAATCGCCGATGATATCGCCCGCCAGGCAGGACGGCCCGCCCAGCCTGTAGGTGTGCCCGGCCTCCGCCTCGTCCAGAAGCGCGGGACGGTACGGGGCTTCGATCACGTCCGGCATGTGGCATGTCGCGGAAATATCGGTGATCGCGATGGGCATGGCGTTGTCGAACGTATCAAGGATTTCACCCACAAGGATGCCCGCATCCAGCGCCACCGCCTCGCCCGGTTCCAGATAGACCTCGACGCCGTGGCGCGCGCGCAGGTCGCGAATGAACGCGATCAGGGCCTCGCGGTCGTAATCGTCGCGGGTGATGTGATGCCCGCCGCCCAGGTTCAGCCATTTGAGCTGCCCCAGATAGGGCGCGATCAGCGGCTCGACTGCGGCCCAGGTGCGCGCCAGCGGCGCGAACCCCTGTTCGCACAGGGTATGCATATGCAGCCCCTCGACCCCGGCAAGCGCTGCGGCATCCAGCTGCGACACCGGAACGCCAAGCCGGGAACAGGGCTGGCAGGGATCGTATTTCGGCACCTCGCCTTCGGAATGCTGGGGGTTGATCCGCAACCCCACCGACACGCCCGCCGCCGCCGCGCGTGGCCCGAACCTGTCTTTCTGGGCGGGGCTGTTGAAGATCAGGTGATCGCTCAGCCCGATGATCTCGTCGATTTCCGAGGGCTTGTAGCCGGTGGAAAAGGTGGTGACCTCACCGCCATATTCCTCGCGTCCCAGACGTGCCTCAAAAAGCCCGCTGGCACAGGTCCCCGACAGGTAAGACCGCACCAGGGGCGCCAGCGAGAACATGGAAAACGCCTTGAGCGCACTCAGCATCCGCGCGCCCGACCGCTCGCCCACATCGGCAAGCACCTTGAGATTGGCCTCGATCGCGGCCTCGTCGACCACGAAGCAGGGCGACGGCACGCGCGTCAGATCGAACTGGCGGAACGCGCCCGCGTCGCCCGCCTGTGTCTGCATCATCTGCGTCATGCCGCCCGCCCCCTTTTCAATGCCTGCTCAGAAGTCGACCGGACCGTCCAGCTCGTGGACCTGCCACGGCAGACCATGCGCGTTCAGCATGTCCATGAAGTCATCCGGGTTCAGCTGCTCCATGTTCCAGACACCCGGTTCGCTCCAGTTGCCTTTCAGCACCTGTGCCGCGCCGATCATCGCCGGAACGCCGGTGGTATAGGACACCGCCTGGCTGCCAACCTCGGCAAAGCATTCCTCGTGGTCGCAGATGTTGTAGATATAGTACGTCTTCTCGCCCGAGCCGTCCTTGGCCTGACCCGTCACGATATCACCGATGCAGGCCTTGCCCTTGGTCTGCTCGCCCAGATCGCCGGGATCGGGCAGCAGCGTCTTGAGGAACTGGATCGGGATGATTTCCACCCCGTTATGCATCACCGGATCGATCCGGGTCATGCCGACATTCTGCAGCACCTTGGCATGGGTGATATAGGCATCCCCGAAGGTCATCCAGAAGCGCGCGCGCTCGATCTCGGGGAAATGGGTGCTCAGGCTTTCCAGCTCCTCGTGATACATCAGGTACATGTTCTTCGGCCCGATGCCGGGGAAATCGAACTCGACCTTGTGGGACATGGCAGGCGTCACCTGCCAGTCGCCGCCTTCCCAGTGCTTGGCGTCCTGCAGCACTTCGCGCAGGTTGATCTCGGGGTTGAAGTTGGTGGCGAAAGCCTGATCGTTGGTGCCGCCATTGGCGTCCAGCACGTCGATCTGGCGGATCGTGTCCAGCTTGTGTGTCTTGAGCCACTTGGCGAACACGCTGGTCACCCCCGGATCGAAGCCCGATCCCAGGATCGCCACAAGCCCCGCCTCGCGGAACTTGTCGTGATAGGCCCATTGCCAGTGATATTCGAACTTGGCCACATCCTCGGGCTCGTAATTGGCGGTGTCCAGGTAATGCACCCCGGCCTCCAGGCAGGCATCCATCAGCTTGAGGTCCTGATAGGGCAGCGCCAGGTTCACAAGGATCTCGGCACCGGTCTTGCGGATCAGATCGACCGTCGCCGACACGTCCATCGCGTCCAGGGCGTAGGTGTCGATATCCACGCCGACACGTTCTTTCACCGACGCGGCGATCGCGTCGCATTTGGATTTGGTGCGGCTTGCCAGGCTGATATGCGTAAAGATGTCCGAGTTCATCGCCATCTTGTGGACGGCGGCGTGGCTGACGCCTCCGGCGCCGATAACAAGTGTCTTGCCCATGACTTCTGTCTCCCCAGTCTGTTGAGCGCTATTCGTAATAGGTATAGCCGTTGATGCTGTCGCGATAGGCCTGCATCAGCGGGCGGCGTTCCTCGACGCTGATCGTTCCCGCCGAGATCGCCCCGTCCACCAGCTTGCGGAAGGCCGCGACACAGTCGCTTGGATCGTATTCCACATAGGACAGAACCTCGGCGATGGTGTCGCCTTCCTGCTCGTGCAGCAGGTCGAAGCCGCCATCGTCCCGCAGATCGATCGTCACCACGTTGGTGTCGCCGAACAGGTTGTGCAGATCGCCAAGCGTTTCCTGGTAGGCCCCGACAAAGAACACCCCCATGTGATAGGGCCGGTCCTCGGGCAGGTCATGCACCGGCAGCGACGGCGAGGTGCCTTCGCTCAGGATGAACTTGTCGATCTTGCCGTCGCTGTCGCAGGTGATGTCCGACAGGACCGCGCGCCGCGTCGGCGCCTGATCCAGCATTTGCAGCGGGATCAGCGGGTGCAGCTGATCGATGGCCCAGACATCCGGCAGCGACTGGAACAGCGAGAAGTTGCAATGATAGATATCCGCCAGCTTGTGCAGCTCGTCCTCGATATCCGTACCCCGTACGTCGGTGGCGGCCAGTGCCTTGATCCGTGCCATGAGGTGCCGATAGATCTTTTCGGTGCGGGCCATCTGCCGGATCCCGATCTGGCCACGGCGGAACAGCGCGCGCATCTCGTTGCGATAGAAGCTGGCGTCGTTCAGGCATTCGCGCAGCCGGTCGCCCGACAGGTAATCGCCCACCGCGATCAGGTCGCTGACATGGTGATGGTCGCCCGGCTCGGCATCAGGCGCGTCGCTTGCGTCGAACAGCGTCGCCTCGAGCACGTTGAAGATCAGCATGGACGAGCTGGCCGCCACCGCCCGTCCGCTTTCGGTCACCAGCGTGGGATGCTCGATCCCGGCCTCGTCCATCGCGTAGCCCACCGTCTCGACGATATTGGCGCAGTATTCCTCGATGCTGTAATTGATCGAATTGGCCGATGCCTTCTTTTCGCCAGTGTAATCGAAGCCCAGACCGCCGCCCAGATCCAGGTGGGTCAGGGGCGCGCCTTCGGCCTTCATCTCGCTGAAATAGCGGCAGGCCTCGCCCACCGAGCGGCGCACATCGTTCACGTCCGGCACCTGGCTGCCCAGGTGCGAATGCTGCAGCATCAGGCAATGCAGAAGCCCCGCATCGCGCAGCTTGTCGATCACCTCGACCAGTTGCGCGGTGTTCATCCCGAAGGTCGACCGATCCCCCGAGCTTGCCGCCCAGTTGCCGCCGATCTGGTTGGTCAGCTTCACCCGAACGCCCAGCATCGGCTCGATGCCAAGCGCGCGGCTGGTCTCGATCACGGTGTCCACTTCCATCACGCTTTCCAGCACGATGACCGTGTTGAACCCCAGCTTGCAGGACTGGATTGCCAGCCCGACGAATTCGGCATCCTTGACGCCGTTGCACACGATCAGTGCGTCGCGCGCCAGCTTGTGGGCCAATGCGATGACCAGCTCGGGTTTCGATCCCGCTTCGAGGCCGAAATCATAGGCGCGGCCATACTCCACGATCCGGTCCACGACCTGGGCCTGCTGATTGACCTTGATGGGAAACACGCCGCGATAGGTGCCGCGATAGCCCGTCCGCTCGATCGCGTCGCGGAACCCGTGATTGATCTGCTGGATCGCGTGTTCGAGATACGAACTGACCCGCAGGATCATCGGCGTATGGATGCCGCGCTTGTCCAGGTCGCGGATGATCTCGGGCAGGCTGATCGCCGGCATGTCCGGCGCCATGGGATTTCTCAACGCGACCTCGCCATTGTCGAGAACCTCGAAATACCCCTGTCCCCATCGATCGAGGCCGTACAGCTCTTCGTGGGTGGCGCGTGTCGTCATGGCTTCGCTCCTGCGGTGCATGTGTAGGTTCTTACCCCCGCAGAGGGGTCTGCGCATCACTAAACGATTCGGCAAGGATGTGCCGTTTACCGGCGCGTAGCGTCGCCTGTTGAATTAGTCCAGATGGCATGACATTGAAACCGTCGCGATCAAGAATTCCCGGTTTTCACGACACATTGACCGTATATGGCGTTTGGTCTTCGGCGGCTTTCTGTGCGGCTGTGTCATCCGTGCGACGGGCCCGCAAAAGGGGCCGAAGACCCCGCAGCGCGAGTTGTGTACGATCTTTCCGGGCGACAGCCTGAATTCCGTACGAAACCTGTGTACGAATAGTCCGAACCATACACATCCCGGATGGCGGTTGTGGCCAAGTCTACGGTGGGTACGCTCTTGACGGCTGGAATGCCGGACTCTTGCGATATGTCGGGCGGTGTCGGGTTTACCCGAAATTATTTCATAGTGAAAACAATACGCTAAGTCGTAACCAACACGGGGTGCGCCGCCAGCGGGGCGGCGCCTGTCACTGTGCGCCGGTACTCAGGGTGTAGGCTTTCCGCCCCTTGTGCGTTACCATCTTGAGAAAACCGCGATCCTCCAGAGAGTGTATGGCCCTGTATCTGCTCGCCCTCGAGATCCGGTCCAGCAAGGAATGCTGCGCCAGTTCGGCGGCCATGAAATGTTCTTTTTTTTCAGAAAGTTGCACGGTCGCCGCCAATGCGTCCAGCTCGGTCGGGGTCAGGTCTTGCATCCCAAGATCCGATTCCAGGGTGCGCAAGGCGATACGCAGACGCGACATCGCAGACAGAATATTTGCATCCATCATGATCATCATTCCCAAATCACAAATGCTGCGCCGCAAAATCCCGATGGTACGTTTTCATGCCCAGCAAGTCCATGATATCACTTGTTAAAGATTTGCCACCGCAGTCAAGAAGGTAAAGTTTCAATTAGCATTTCAGCCAAGGCCTGTCTCGCAAATTGGCCCATATCGGATCAAATAATACAGTGAAGGTTAACAGTTTGCGGTCAAATTGCAAGAATGCTGCATTTCCGCGCTCGTGCAGGTCGATTTGTACCAAAATGGGAAAAATCGTGAGGTGAAGGCGTCATGCGCGATCATGTCAGAGCGTTGGGATCGGGCGTGGCCCGATGGAATACTCGGCGCAGCGGGTGCTTAGAAGTCTGTTTTAATCGAATGATTTCAGGGGGGTCGGCTGGCGTTTCGGGCCTCTGGCCGTGCCTTGGCGGTCAATCAAGCTTGGTTTTCCGCTCGACCTTGAAGACATAGAGCAGGATGACCATCAACAGCACCAACCCTGTGATATCGCCCAACAAATACCCAAACGCCTCTTTGGGAAGCGCGTCATGCACCATGACCTTGACCGCCGAGTTTGCAAAAGAAGCGATCACCCCGGCCAGCAGGATCAACACCCAAGGCCGCCCCAGAATACCGGTTTGCTGGCCCCGCAATATATAAAGCGCAACCAAAAGACCCAGATATCCCACCGATGCGCCCCCCAGGATGTCAAGGGCGCCGATGCCTGTGAGGCTTGCAGTCCCCCAGAACACGACATGCGTCACTGCCTGGCCCGGCAGAATATAAATGATTGATTTCCAACCATAAAGCCACGCGGTCAGGACGCGAATGCCGTGCGGGAGATAGAGTAACAAGAGGTTGATTTCGAAGGCGTAAATATATGCCTGTTGCAGCGGCAAGATCACTTTGAACGACGCAATGGCCAGCAGGGCAAACAGGCTGCTGACGATCAGCGTGATCAAGAGGTCATGCCGGCTGACGGGGATTTTCACTCGATACCTCGTTCACTGTCGTCATGATAATCTGGGTCAGGTGGCCGACTATCCATGTACAATACCATTCCGGAACGGCTTGGTGTGCATGGTGATGAAGGCGATCTCGGCATTAAATTTCCCAAAATGAAGCGTGCTGCATCACTTCGCCAAGGTAGTACTGCGAAGTATTGCTTTATTTTACATAAAAAACACTTCGAAATACTTGATCGCACGGCTATCGTTTTCGCGCGACGGCGTCAATGGCGTCACCATGAGATGCCGCTCACTGTCGTAGGCTAGTCCCATAACGACATTCCGCAAGCGCCTCTGTCGGATGCTGTTGGCTATCTTTCGGCAGAACACCTGCGGGGTATGTTCTATTGGGGGTATTAGAGGTCTGTGCAAAGCCAAGTGTCGCGCTGCATCACGAAAGATGATCGCAGGACTCTAATTTTTTCTTGCGTGCAGGGTTCTTTAGGGCAGCCGCGGCAGTTCAGCACCCCGTGCTGCCAGCTCTCAACGCAGGTTCAAAGACCTGCCGCGTTCAGCGTGTAGTACTTTCTGCCCTTCAGATCGACAGGATTTAGGACGCCGCGCTCTTCAAGGGAGTGAACGACCCTGTATTTACTGGCGCGTGAAATCTGCTTCAACAGGCGGTGGTTGATCAATTCCGTGGGCTTGAAATGTTCTCGCGCCTGGGACAGGTCCACGACCGCTGCGAGTGCGTCGAGCTCTGCGGGACTCATTTCACCCATGCCGAGATCCGCTTCCAGCGTCCGCAACGCAATTCGCAGACGGGCCATTGCTGAAAGGGCGTTTTTATCGACCATTGTCGTCACCTTGGTTTCCAAATGATGTGCGGACGACTGGTTGCCGCACGGCAAGGCCAATTGTGGCAACGCCACGCACCGGCCCGTCGGGTTACAACGGTAACAAAGACACTGGGGTACAAAACACTAGGACGGCAACGGGGTAGGCAAGCAGGACGTATGTCTCAGGAGCCGAAACGTTCCGCGTCTTAGGATGAAGCAGGTAGCATGACGGATTGCAGAAAGCCAGCGTTTCTCAGCGATGTTTAGGCTTTCTGAATCAATCTGCGGTTTTCTTGAACAAAGAACCGCTGCGTGTCAAGTCAACACACCCGACCCAAAATTGACGTTGGGTCAGTATTGCTTCTGCCCGACGGTTTCGACCGAAGGATCGCGAAGCTGGATCAATTATCCTGTTTTTGAGACTTTATCCTTACCGCCTTGATGGTGGGTGGCGACAAGTAGGAAAGGCCCTATGGCCTCGGAATTTAGCCTAGGCTGGCCAAAAAGACGAGATTTTTGCCCGTTTTATCGCAATCTCAAAGGTTTTGGCCAAGCCGTGGCCCCGCATTTCCTGAATTGAATTGCAGAGCACGGCCTAAATAACTATCACAAATTGAAACACCTGCATGCACCAAACCTGAAAGTATGTCCTTATGTCCGATGGGTCCAGCCAAGCCAAAGTCAGTGTCCTCAAGCCACAAACCCAGAGTGTGATGGCAGAGCGTGCACAGCTTTTCGACAATCGTGCGGACCGGGATGACGAGATCGACCTGTTGGCGCTTGTTGCGACGCTTTGGCGGGGCAAGTGGATCATCGCGCTGATCACGACCCTGTCGATTCTGCTGGGCGGTTTCTATGCCTATGGCGTTGCCGTGCCGCTCTATACCGCGAATTCCGTGGTGCTGCTGGAGACCAAGCAGAACCAGATCGCTGATTTGAAAAGCGTTGTATCGGGTCTTGAGCTGCCCCCAGTGAAGTGGTCCACCAACCGGGATAGGATTATCCTGAAATTTGGAGGACCAGAGAATGGCTGGGAAACGAGAGACGCCAGAAGGCATCGTATCGAAACTTCGGCAAATCGAAGTGCTGCAAGGGCAAGGCATGACGGTCGCGGACGCGTCACGCCAGATCGGCATTACAGAGCAAACGTTCTATCGGGGGCGCAAGCAATATGGCGGAATGAGCCGCGGGCAGCTGAAGCGGCTGAAGGAACTTGAG